>Ga0209185_1000181_pt1 | contig 92176 bp, 75 predicted proteins | sample SidtaG_2_FD_187425 | JGI IMG/M metagenome (GOLD analysis project Ga0209185, IMG submission 187425) | Marine algal microbial communities from Sidmouth, United Kingdom - Sidmouth_Asex2 metaG (SPAdes) (version 2) | ecosystem: Host-associated > Algae > Red algae > Unclassified | place: Sidmouth... | reverse complement strand
AATCTTATTGAAAATTTGAACGGTAAGATTAGAAAATATACCAAAAACAAACTCTCTTTTCCTACAGATCAAGCCGTAATGAAATCAACTTTCTTAGCCTTGAGAGAATCAACTAAAAAATGGACTATGCCTATTAGAAATTGGGGAATTATTCTAAATCAATTTTTAACTATATTTGAAAAAAGGGTTCAACTTTAAAAAAACTAAAACCTCTATATTTTAAACTTACACACTTTACAGGACAGTGTCAGAAATTGCTTGCTATCCTACCAATGCTCAACCCTTTTTTTAGAAAATTACTTTTTTACGAAAATGCCGTGTATAAACTGATACTTTAGCTGCTTTTACGGAAAAGATGGTCACCGCCTTTTTTAAGATATTGCGACCCATTTGAGCATCTTTAAGCTTCTTTTTTTAGTTGCTTAATCTCTTTTTCATAAGTTAGCGTAGCCTCATCTTTAAATGAACCTGTTTCTGTTTCAAATTCTTTCTTCCAACAGTAAACAGTAGCTAATTTTAAATCGTACTCTTCATAAATAGTCTTCATGCTTTGACCACTGTACATTAAGTTTACAATTGTATTTTTAAATTCTTTGTCAATTGGCGTCTTATCATAATTCCTAATTTAAAGAAATTCTCTTAACAAATTGTACCAATTAAACAAGACATTCCAGCATTTGCCATGCGGCTCTTTTTTTTCAAGAAACAGCAAGGTAATTGTTAACTCAATCTCTTTAAATAGCACAATAACTTCGAAATCAATGGCACTATTCGAAGCATAGTAGCCATGAATTAAGTAATTTAAAATTAGATATTTGTAAAAATAGTTAACAAATTTTTAAGTAATGATGTTAAATTTTTTTTTAAAAAATAACTAGTTATTCTTTAGAGCACATAAAAATAGTATACGATAATAACTGAATAGTCACTAAGCACCAACTATTATTGCTCTTTAGTGTAGTTGAAAAAGGAAAGGTATAGTTGATTAGATTGTTAATAGTGAAATGTGATCTATGCAGATTTGTGATACGTGGGTAAATGAAATCTATTTTTTTAATGAGATTTATATATCATAAGCATTTAAATAATAGGTTTTTATAGTTAAATGAATGTCTATGAAAAAATAATGATTAATCAATAAATTAACAGAGATGCCTAATAAGATATTATTTTTTGACAATTGTTACATGATTAAAATAGGTTTTCAACAAATATTAGAGAAATATTCGAATCTCCCGTTTGTTACCGTTTTATGGAATAATAGTGATGATACAATGAATGGAGCTATTGATTTTCATGAGCCAGATATATTAATAATTAATTTAGATACTATTAAAAAAAAAGTAGCAAATAAGACTGTAGATTATATAAATAAAAATCATAAAAAATTAAAAATAATATTTTTATCTAGTTTTATTACGGAATTAATTTTTGAAATATTTTCCTTAAAAGGAGTGCTGGGATTTCTTCATGTTAATTCAAAAAAGAGTGATATTATAAATTGTCTAAAAAGTGTACAGAACAAACAAGCATACATAAGTCCTAATTTAAAAAACAAAATCAAACAAAATCAAGTAAAGAATAGTTTAAAAATAAATAATTTAGATTTTCTGACAAAGAAAGAAATAGATATAATAGAGCTTATAATCAAAAGAAAAACAACTAAAGAGATTGCTTTATTTTTGAACAATAGCCCAAGGACTATTGAAACACATAGAAGGAATATTGCAGAAAAACTAGACATACTTGGTCAAGGTAAGCTAACTTATTTTTTAGTTGAGAATAAAAAAATATTTTCTGAATTATTAGCGATTTCTAAAAAAAATATTAGTGTCCGATAAAAAAAACCTCAATTATTGAGGTTTTTTCGTATAGTTGTTTTATTGTACCACCAATAAACCAACTATGAGTAAAAATTAGTAATTTCTTCGGACAGCCAATCTTTAGTCAAGTCATAAATCTTATAAATCGTGATACCATTACTAAAATTTCAAAAGAGTATGGTTCGGATCATTACTGTAAGTGTTTTGATACTTTTCAGCATTTGGATCACTATGTTTTACGGGGTTTTGTCCAGTTGCAATTCACTACGTGAACTATGCACAGCCATTGTGAGCTAGGGTGATAAAATATCCCATCATAAATTTGATTACGCCCCAAGACCTAGCACTATCTCAGATGCCAATGAAAGAGGAGACGATACCGTTTTTGAAGCAATCTATCTCGATTTGGTTGACAAGCACCTTGATTTTTTATCGAACAGTCATAAGCCATTAATAGCCGAGATGCAAGTCTTTGCTATCGATTCTACCACGATCAGCCTGTTCCAGCCTATTTTGAGTGTGTGGGAAGAATAGCTAACAGTGGAAAAAGAAAAGGCGGCATCAAGAGCTATCAAAAACTGGATATGCAAGCAGGAATTCCTGTAAATGGCTATCACAGTCACGCCCGTGAACACGATTCGCTGTTCATACAACGACAAGGAGAAATGAATTCTGGAGAAGTAGAGCTCTTTGACAAGGCATACAATAATTATGAGCTATTTGATCAGTGGAATCAGCAAGATGTCTACTTTGTTACTCGCATGAAAAACAATTCTAAAGAAGAACTGCTTCACGAATATGATTTGCCACAAGCCACTGCAGATGAAGTATTCAGGGATGCCAAAATTGGGCTTAACTATACTGATAAAGATACCAAAGAAAAAAAACAAGTAGAATTACGACTGGTTTCCTATTATGTCCCTGAAAAAAATAAAGCCTACTACTTTCTGACCAATTTCTTTAAGTTGCCTGCTGTGCAGATAGCACACCTCTATAAAAAAATACTGGGAAGTAGCGCTATTGTTAAAAAAAATAAAACAGAACTTTCCGTTACAGTATTTCTACGGAGGTAACCAAAACGCCATTCAAATACAGGTATGGGCAACACTGATTACGCTATTACTAGTCAGTGTCCTTAAGAAAAGACTTACGAAACCTTGGAGCTTCTCCAATTAGATCAGTCTGCTACAGAAACATTTGTTCACTTATGCTAAATTCACCGATTTTTTCAACAATGTAAATACTTATGCCAAATAATTTGTTAGAAATAAGGAAGCACCAGTAGAATTTCAAGGAAAATTTGATTTCTGATCCAACTCAAATTAAGGGGGCTTACTTTTAATAAATCAACAAAATCAAACCACTTTACTGGACTTGACAGGGAATTTTGTGTCTGATTTTAGTTTTATCGGACAACAATAAAAAAAATATTGATCTTTTGATTTAAGGATTAATTTTAAGACAAAGAGTTAAAAAATACTGCTTCCAAAAATTGAGGAGAATATTTAAATTCTCTAGACTATCGATTATTTCATTAATAGACTTAATGTATGAGAAACCGATATCAATAATATAGAGGAGCAAGGCTTTGAAAATTAACATCTAAAAGTATGATAGATCTACTTTTGCGTATAATTTTATGATCGCATTCTAATTTTTTAAGACTTCTAGATATGGCTTCTCTAGAAAAGTTGAGGTCCGTTGCTAGTTCTTGGATAGGTATAACGATTTCTAATTGTTTATATAGAGTAGCTTTTAATTTTAAATGATTCAAGAGTTGGTCTTCAAGTGTTTTTTGTGTGAACTCTTGTATTTTTTTTAGCATAATTAAAAAAAAATGTTGGTAAGAGTTGATGATATAGTTTTTAAGAATTGTATGTGAATGACTCAACTCCAAAATATTTTTATTGGAATTTATTAAAATTGTAGTATCTTCTATAATTTCTATTTTGAATTTTAAATTATATTCATTTTTTAGGCTAGGTAAACTAGCAAAAGAAATTTTGTTATTAGGTAGATGAAATAGAAATATCTTTTTACACTCATGTTCAACATAAACTTTCACTAAACCAGATAAGAAGCAGTATGTTTTTTTTTCTAAATTGAAAATAAAATTATCAGCATTATCTTTTTTTGTGATTTTTATAATTTCTCCATGTTTTTCAAAAAAGGAGTATAGTTTTTTAGGGAATGTTTTTTTTTCTAGGTTAGGGGTCATATTGTATAATTATTAATTGAAAAAAATGGTGTTGATGAATTGTTATAGCTCTAAAATCTAATCTTTTAATATAATTGAATTTTTTTTTTGAATAATTTTTTTTTTTGAATCTAAAAGTTTAATAGTTCTTGATATAGTAGAAGTAGATAAATTAAGATCTAAAGCCATTTCAGTTCTTGGTATCTTTAAATTTTTATTTTTATAAATCATTGCTTTTACCTTCAAGTAATTTAATAGTCGTTCTTCTGTTTTCATTAAAATCAAATCTCTATATATAATTATTAAACTTTCTATATTACGTTCAGATGAACTGATCATATGCATTTTTAATGACCTAAATCGATTTCCTAATTCTAATATTTTTGAATTTGGAATCCATAACAAGGTACTTTCTTCTATGGTTGTAATAGAAAAACGGACAGGGATATCGCTAGCTAGATTCATCAAATTAACAATTGGGTTATTAGGAGTAATGTGGTGTAAAATAAGTGAATTTTCACCTTCTAAATGAACTTTTAAGAGTCCAGAAAGAATGATTCCAGTTTGGTTATTGTATACTCCTTGTGATACGATCACTTCTTCTTTTGAAAATGTTTTTTTTGAAGCATTGGATAAAATAAGATCACGCAGACCCTTTTCTTGAAATTCAGGTAATATTGATAAGTCAGTATTAATAAGTTTTTCCATATATTTTTTTGAGTTATATACTTAGTGTCTGTTTTATGTGATTTTGATATATGGGTTTTGTATTTACCATTCTTACTATAGTCTTATAAAAAATACTTTTTTTGAATTGAGAACGATTTATCCTGAAACAAAGCTCATCAAAATAAGCTTGAATATGCCATTTGCTAACATAAGTTGGTATAGCTCTTAACTAAGATTTTAATTGCAATATTATAATATGTAATTTCTTAAAGCTCCTTCCGTGGTTACTTAATTTCTGTTCAATATTATATTTTTCTTTTAAAGGTTGATATTCACACCATTTGTCGGTTACTATTTGTGCTGTTTCACTAATGTACTCTTCAAAATTGGAGTCAATGATTTGGCAGAATAATTATCAATAGATTTAACATAGATTCTTTTTATCTGATGCTTCTTGCTTAATTCTACTGCTATAACAGCCTTTTTTGTTTTTAGAATATAACTACGACCTTGTTTATTCTCTTCTTTTCCGCCTACAGTAAATTCATCTACATGGGCTAACTCCGGTAAAGGATATTGCTGACTACTCATCATTGATTTTCTTACTTTTTACTAAATAAGCTTTACAGGACTCATCATTTGGCAATTCTTTTATAAAGTTGAGTATATTTTGACCTTTAAAAACTTCCATAATACCTAATTTTAAAATAATAATAATAATAGACAGAAATTAAATAACTAACTCAATTATTTTTTTTAGTAAATTGAATTTTAGTTAGTTAATTAGTCTGTTAAATGCTGTATCATTACAAAAAAATAAAAACATCAAAATAAAGTCATTGAAGAAGCTAGGAAAAATCAAAAACACCTATAATCAAAATTCTTAGTAATGGAAATGCTTAAAGACAATTATTAGCAAGAAGACGTTATCTATTATTCAAACCGAAAACTAGATGGACATCTAAACAAATTGTATCCCAGTATTGAAAAAGCTTACAAGCTTTAAATCGAAACTAGAGAATATCGAAGAACGATTTGTTATTGGCGAAATAGATAGACCGCTTTACTATAAATACAGTTCTAAATACAAAAATGAATATTTCGAAATTGAGCAAAAAGTTGAAAAAACAAGCGAATACAGTTAGAACCTCAAAAAAGTAATCAATTTTGCTACCAAAACATCCACCAATGTACTGCCGTTGTGGGGATCTTCTACTTTAGAGAATAAATTTTTTTTTCAGCAAATGCTATTTCCCGACGGAATCTTCTATAATAACAAATTAGACCAAGTTCGAACCACTAGAGTAAATTCGTTTTTCTCACTAATCCCAGAAATGACGGGAAATATAGGAAATAAAAAAAGCGGAAATTTTATCAAATGTGATAAAATTTCCGCTTTAGTGAGCCCTGAAGGATTCGAACCTTCTTGCTTTTCTTTAATGTTTTCACTACTTCCTGCAAAGATAATGAAATAGGTATGCCTAAAAGTGTTCCTTTTACCTTAAAGTTAATCTGTAGGTGGTATATAGTCTTTGTTAACAAAAGTGTGTCTTTCATCTTCAAAAATAGAATTTGTTCTCATAAAATTACCGTCATATTCAGCTGTAATCAAACTGCCTGTTTTAAATAAGAACTTTTCATGATTATGACAATTAACAGTTTTGAAATTAATACCAACACCAGATTCTATAAAGTGAGCTTTTCCATCACAAATTAATTCTCCATCATACATATATTTTACATCTGATTGCATATTTATAGTTCTATCCTCTGGAACTTCATTAAAATTAAAAAAAATAAACTCTCTTTTTCTATCAAAGTTATGTTGAAAAATTAGTGTTTTATTTGATTCAATTGGGTTTTCTTCATTTTCAGAATTACTATCATCATTTGAGCAATTAATAAAAGACAATAACAGAATTAGTGTAAATAGCGTTTTTGTGATAATTTTCATTTTTATGAATTTTAAAATTAGAGATTATGGTTAGTTAATACCTTAAGGGATTGTAGTTATAGATTTACTAATAGACTTAATACACCAGTAATTAAGCATATTAATGAAGCCCAAAATAGCGGATGCTTAAAATCACACTCATAACCTTTTTTAAGCTTACGTAGCTGAGTAAATATTATAATAGTTACAGTAATCAAATACTGAAGTATAAATCGTGACACGTTATATTGAATCGAATAGTTATCATTGTGAGTTAATCCATTAAGTATGATGGCAAAGATTAATGGATAGAATACAGCTTTTAAAATTACACCACTTGTTGATATTGGTTTTAAAACCAATAAATAGAAATAGCTTAAGGTTATAAAAAACCATATTGAATATCTTAATTCTATTGCTAAATAGAAAGTAAATAACAATGACAGAAAAGTAATAACCTCAACAGTTTTTTGATACTTGTTTTGGAGTTTATAACCTTCTTCAACTATAGTAGTGTTCTTTTTCTCATACTTTAAATAGCTTGCTTTCATTTTACTTAAAAATGAAGGCATTTGTATTTTAATTGATAATTCATTTTTGAAAACGAATAAATAGATACCTATTCCGAGAATAATGGTAAAGAAAAGAATGTAGAATTTAAAAGGTATTTCAATCCCAAAAAAATTCACATCATAATACCTTAAGGGAATACTAGTACCTCTGTATCTCTTCAATATTCTTTTTTCTAAAGAATAATTATCAATATTAAAATCCTTGGCAATTAGCCCATATAGTATCATTAATACAGAAGATATTATTAGGGTAAGCTGTTTTTTCTTTTTTTCAAGTCGTTTCATTTAATCAGTAGTTTTTAAACTTGCCATATATGGCATTAAATTAAGTAAATATATACACAAAATTGCCATTTATGGCAAGTAATGAAGAAGTTGAATTAAATAACCTTAAAAGAGACGCTTTAATATTAATAGGTAAGCGTATTCAAAATTATAGAGAGAAAAAGAACTTCTCACAGGTTGATTTAGCAGGTAAGGTAATTGGTAGAATGGATACTACAAACATTTCAAGGATTGAATCTGGTAGAACTAATGTTACTGTTTTTACTTTATTAAGAATAACAAAAGCTCTTGAAATAACCTTAGAAGATATTGTAAAAGACATTTCATAATTCTAAGAAAACGCTATTAATAATATCTCACTTAAACCTTAAGTCATAATAAATAGCTGATTTACTATGTTTTTGATGTAACTTACATTTCTACTACTATAATATCTTAAGGTATGTTTACTAAATCTCAAAGTTATCAGCAAAGCTGTAATAGCCCTTCTTTGTAATTATTAAATGGTCTAAAAGCTGAATGTCTAAAAGTTTACTTGCTTGTTTTATTTTGTTAGTAATGGCTTTGTCAACTTCACTTGGACTTGTATTACTACTTGGATGATTATGCACTAAAATAATACCAGAAGCATTTGCTTTTAAAGCTACTGAAAATAATAATTTAGAATCCACTATTGTACCTGATACTCCACCTTTAGAAAGTGAGTAGATGCCTAAAATTTGATTATTTCTATTTAGTAGTAACACCTTGAACTCTTCTTGTAGTTCAATAGTGTTTTTGTTCCAGCAAGATAATAGTAGTTCATAAGTGCTCTTGCTATCTTTTATTTTAAGGTGTTTTTTACTGGTAGTATTGTATGATACTTGTACTTCTGCAATTTCCATAGTTTAAAAATTATAACTCTGTTAGGTATTATCCAACAGAGTTAATTAATACTAAATAGTTGGTTCTAAAATTCCATTTTGAGAGAATACTTCAGAACTTGCTGTTACTGGTTTATTTTCATCAAATGAATGCTTCTGAGCTTGTTGTATTTGAGGAGTTGAATTTTCAGGCACATACATATATTTATGTGTAAGTGTTATGACTTCTCCAGTATCTTCCACAGTATATTCATAAGGCTCACATTCTTGCTTTTCTATGTTACCAGGCATTTCAGTTCCAATAAGTGCTTTACAAGTTTGTTCATTAAATGTTGTAGTAATACTGGATTTCCTTGCAGTAGCATAAAAATTACCTGTAGTTTGGCTTAATACCATTTCAATTCCACCTTGAATTTCAAGTGTGAAGAATTCTTTTCCATCTTCTGATATTCTTGTTTTGTAATCAATAATTCTAACCATAGTTTTTTGAATTTATAAATTAATAAAAGCTCCCTTGAAAATTCTATTGTAAGTACAAGTAATTCAGCTTTCAACTTGAATTAAATAATACCTCAGCAACAAAAATCTTCATATAAAAAGTGGTAGGGGGAGTTTCCCATCCAGAACTTGGTGGGGGTGTTGAGCTAGGGAGGATTACATTTTTATTTGAAATGTCAAGTGTTTTTTTTAGAAAAATTTTCCTGTCTATACTATAATTATGATATTTAAACTCTTATAAATATAGTCTGATGAAATTTATACCACCACTAGAAATTGCTTCTAAAATAATGACACTAATTGAAGAAGCAGAAAAGGAACTAATTATAGTTTCTCCTTATGTAGAAGTTTCTAAATGGAATAAAATGAAAAGTTGTTTAAAAAGAGCTGTTTCAAGGAAAGTAAATATTTTATTTATAGTTAGACAGAATGCTACACAAGATTTATCATTTATAACAGATTTAGGTATTCAAGTTAGTCTTGTAGAAAATTTACATGCTAAACTTTACATAAATGATAATTATGCAGTTGTAACTTCTCAAAATATCACTTATTATTCTGATATTAATTCAATAGATATAGGTTATAGGACAGAAACTAAAGCAGAAAAAGAAGAACTTATTGAATTTGTAGATAAGTATGTGATAGCTGAAATTAATATTGAACAGATTACTCCTAAATCTTCCAAATTCCTCTTAGTTCAAGATAGTGTTAAGCCCCCTGCTTTAAATGAATACAAGGTAAACAAGCTTTATGAATCATTTTTAGCTCAATATCCACACGCCTATTTGTCTAAATCTTCTGTTTATTTATATACAGAGGGAATATTACCTTATGTTGTTATGCTTAGTTCTGATTTAACAGTTAGGTTATCTAAAAAAAAAGATGATTGTGAAAAAATTATAAATCATTATGAAAGGATTCATTTCCCTTTGATGGAAGATTATAGAATTGAACTTAAAGAACAAACTAGCTATTACTATATTAATTTTGTGCCAATACAACTTAAAGGATATTCAATAAAAAAATTAATTAAAGATTATAGTGTTATTTTAAATCATTTTAATTTGAATTTAATAGAATAGTTATATTTAAACTAACTGCTAGTTTATGTCAGATCAAGCTCCTGATAAAGCTTCAGGATATATTTACCAATTTGAATTAGCTTTGCTAGTTCTCTCTACTGGATTAAAAAAAGATGAGTTTTTATCTATTGAAAAAATTGATGATTTGGTTGTCAGCATAATCTCATTATTCTGTATATCTAAAACCTTAAGGTTATTTGAGTGAGGAATAGCAAGTCTATTTTTAGTTACTGGTATGATTTCCATTATTTGAAATATTTTTAAGATTAATTAATTGTTCTAATTGCTTTTTTTTAGCTACAAATTCAGAGTTTAAAGTTTTTTGATACATAGGGTTAGTATTATATAATTCAGTTAATTCTGATAGCGACAATACTTCCTCTATTTTAGACTTTACTTCATATTGACTTAAGGTGTTAGAGTTGCACCAAACAAGTAACTTTTCTCCTGTTTTAGGTGTGATTAGAAACTCTAGTTTTCCTGCGAAAAGATTTGTCCTATCTTTTGAAACTCTTGCTAAATTTTTAGCATTAATAAGTTCAAAATTAACTGTCAGTTAATATTCGAAGCCTTCTCTTGTAATTTCTTTAGTACCATGTTTAACAACCTTAGTTCTGCCACTACTTCCAGTATCTAATGAATAATCTACCTTTCTACGAGTAGTAGTTATAATATGGCATTTAGACTTTAAAATAGCATCTATAAAGGCTTGATGTTTTGGTGTGACTTTTGCCCAATCTTGGAATCTTCCCCCATATTTTTCATGGATTTGTAAGCAACCTCCTGTACCATTCCATTCATGGCTTATGCTATCTATTATTATGACCTCAGCATTGGCATTTTCACATACCTTAATTGCTTCAATATATCTCTCTGGTGAATATGGCTCGTTGAGTTCTAAAACGTTGAAATTTCCCAAATCTGAATAAAGTGAACTGCTTCCTTGCTCAGAATCTATTACAGCTATTTTAGACCAATCTTTAGTCATTCCATAAGCTAATAATAATGCTGAATAGGTCTTCCCAAACCCACTTGGTCCAGATAAGCCTAATCTGAGTTTTACATTTTGTTTTTTACTTGTTTTTAACTGCATAGTTTAATGTTTAAAAATTTTAATATTTAATTGAATAGGGTTCATTGAGAAATGAATAAAAATTTTGATAGACCTTAATAAAAAAGGCTTATAGTCATTACAACTATAAGCCTTAAGGTCTTTTCGTTTTCAAAAAATACCCTACTTGTGGGATTACATAATAACAAAATCCCAAAAAAGGGGGTATTTTTAAGTGTTTTTTTCTATTAGTTTTATAATCTCTTCATCAGAAGTTATATTATTTTTTTCGGAATTAAAATCAATAATACTTTTTATGAAATTTTGATTAAAATTAGATTTTGAAATTGTATCAATATTTAATTCTGAATCTTCAATGGTTTTCATTTTAATTATTTTATTGACTTCAATTTGTCCTTCTCCTTTTTTTAAAATTGGTTCAACTTTTTTTGTTTCAAAAAAATCTTCTAAAAGATATTTATAAATTTGACTTAAGACCCCTAAATTGTTTTCATTTTCTTTAAAAGCTCTATGGTAAATATAAATTTCATTTTTTAGTAGAATATCAGATTTGATATAATTTCTTAAGTCTTTAACTCTTTTTTCATTTTCTTTAGTTAAATACAGTGAAGAGTTTTTATTAGGAAGATATTTAAAGCTTTTTGAAGACTTCTTATGTTCTTTAGCGTTTTCTAACAAAGAATCTCTTAATTCTTTTAAAATTCTAAATAGATCATATCTATTGCGCTCATCATTATCTAATTTTTCGTATTCCAATTTATTAAGCTGACAAATGTTAGCTAAAATGTATTTTGATCTATCAAGATTCTTATCAAATTTATTTTTTTCAAAAAAAAGCATTTCTACTACTTTTATCAAAGCTTGTTCAAATTTTTTGTCCTTTCTATTTAGTTGACTGATTTTTTTGGGAGAACCCTTTTTTAAAGGATCCATTTTCTTGTTTTTAGGCTCATGTTCTTCAAAAATCAATTTTCTAATCTTATCATAAAACATATTGAAATTCATAGCATTTGTAGAAATTCGATATTCATACAGAGTCATCTTTGCATTAATTAACTCCAAGATTTGAGACTCTAAGGATTCCTTTTCAAAATATATGTTATCCCTACAGCTTATCTGTTCTAAATGACAATTAATGAATTGATTTGTAATTGCTGAGTATGTTATAAAAGTGCTTAAATCTTTACCATAAAAGTCATAATTATTAGCCAAATAATTTTCTCCTCTTTTTAATTTAAAAGTTTCAAAGTCTGGGTAATTTAATTGAGGTAGTTTTTGCCTTTCTTTCTTCTTAATTAATTCTATCTCAGTTTCAATATTACCTATCAATTCTTTGTAATAAAAATCAGATAATTTTCTGTTTTGGTAGGATAAAGGAATATATTTTGCTTTAAGGTAGTTAGCGGGTTCATATTGTAATCTGTTACTCGATCTTATTGTTTCATAAACCTGCTTGAAATATTGCTTTTGATTATCTAGCATTATAGTATCATCTAATGTTGAATAATCAAAAAATTTAGGCTCAGGTAAAATTATATGTATTTCTCCTTTTTGCCTTTGTCTCGCTAAAGCTTGTATCACAGAATTAATTCCACCTAAAAAGATTCCTGAAGCAGGAGGGTTAAGTTTCAAGGAAGAGCTAGGTGGCATAATTATGATATGGGAATGATTTTCCTTTTTTATGCTTATACCCGTTTTGAAATTAGTTCCAATGTTACATTTTTTTTCATCAAAGTTGTTAGATTTTCCTGAAGTGTTAAAAGTTGATTTAGATGTACATTCTTGTAAATCTCCAAACTTGTCTGTAAGTAGCTTACCTATATTGGTGTTTTTGTTTATTATTTTTTTTGCAAGATTTTTTGAGTAACATAGTATATCAATTTCTTTATTATCTTTAATTGACTTACTAATTACATAAACAATTTCCTTTGTGTTATTGTCATAATTTTGACTTGGAGAATAATGAAGAAAAAGTTTACTCTGTTTTTCTGGGAGCCTATTCCTTTTCGATTCAATTAGTTTGATTCTTTTGTCTATTAACTCAGCCAAATATTTAATAACGACTTTTGAAGCTTCATTATAAGTAGCACTGATAACGAAAGTCTTATGAATTATATCCTCCCACTTCCATAAATTGTGTATAAGATCTTGGTCAAAATTATAATAGGAGTCATGTATTTCGTCAAAAATCAAAACTACTTTTATTTTATTTTCTTTACAGTTATTTATAAGTTTTGTGATATAATTTCTTTTAAGTTCCGAACTCAAAAATGAACTCTCTCCTGGGTTTTCCAAAAGACAATTTACTGTCATTATATGAATAGACTTAGTTAAAAAGCTATCATCTTTATCTTTCAAATTATTGTATTTAAAGACACTATTTGAGCAACTATCAATAGAATTGATATCGTCAAAATATTGTTTTACTAAGCTTGTAAATGGAGAGGCTACAATTATTAAATATCTGTTTTTAGATGTATGACTATCTTCAATAAATCTGCTTATGGTATTAGTAATAGCGTAACTTTTCCCTTGACCAACAGCAGCATTAATAACTACAGTGTTTTTCGTATCTAGGTCAATATTCTTTTGTATTTCATCATTAATATAGCCATCACCATTAGGTTTGATAATTATTTTCTTGCCATCATTATCTATATCAAATACATCTCTGTGTTTAACATTGCCATTTAGGTCAATAGTTTGTGTAAAATCTTCAGGATTTACCTCCTTAAACTCAATTGGGTAGTCCTTAAAAATATCTTTATCTATCTTTAGTTTCATAAATAATAACCTAAGTTGTATTGTGAAACTACAATATACAATACAGCTTAGGTATTAAATCATTTCAGTTTAGATTTTAGCTTTTGCATTTGTTTACTAACATTTTTCTGTACAACTTCTCCATAACTATCCTGTGTTACACTCATTTTAGAATGTCCAAGTAGCTTAGAAACTATTTCCATTGGTACATCATTATAGAGCAGTACAGTAGTAGCAAATGTTTTTCTAGCTATATGATGGGTAAGCTTCTTATTAATCCCTAAAATCTCAGCTATTTCCTTCAAATAAGAATTAAATTTTTGATTAGAAATTTTAGGTAAAAGTGATTTATCTGTTTTGTATTTATCCAAAATAACTTTAGCTTGAGGAAGTAATGGAACTGAAATAATTTCATCAGTCTTTTGCCTAGTCATTTTAATCCAGGTATTACCATCAAATTCCTTAACAAGATGATTAGTGCTAAGGTTTGACATTTCAGTATATGCAAGCCCTGTATAACAACAAAATACAAATAAGTCCTTGACTCTTTGTAATCTCTCTTGGCTAAAATTATGGCTTTCTAAAAGCTTTAATTCATCTGTGCTGAGGTAAACAATTTTAGTTTTATATTTCTTGTTTTTATAAAGGCTAAATGGGTTATTCTGTAAGTAATTTTCATCTATAGCAAATTGAATAATCTTTTTAAGTCTCTGCATACTTCTATATATAGTAGCTTGCCTTAACTTTTTTTCAGTTTTCCAATAGTATTCTAAGTCCATTATAAATTTCAAATCAAGCTGCTTTAACTTAACGTCAGGCTTCTTGTAGTTATGCTTAATGAACTCAGCAAGCTTTCTTCTACTTTCTATATATCTACTCCAAGACAACTCATTAAAATCAACTCCAATTAGTTTCTTTGTTTTATCATTGTACAAATCATAAGCTCCTAAAAGGGTAATTTCCTCCTTAGAATCTTCCCCTTTAAACTTTCTATAAATATCATCCACATCAAAGTTGTTAGGTAGAATTTGGAACATTAAAAAAGCCTCATTAATCTTTTGACTAATAAGGCTCAGTTGAGTGTTAATTATGTTATTCTGCTTGTTAGGAGGTTTAGCTTTTTGAGCTGTATTATCCCAAATTTCAGGATTAATAAAAATGCCTGTTGAGAATATTTTTCTCTTTTTTTGAAAGGTTATTCTACATCTTAAAGGACATAACCCTTTTTTATTCATTTTGTTTTTCTGTATTACAAACAATACAGGTAATTTAAAATCATTCATAATGTCTATTTTTTTGTGTGATTTGAAAATGGGTGCCTTGAAGATAAAATGGGTACCTTTTAATACACCTAAAAAGGCATACAACTAACTAAAGAAAGAAATACCAAGAAAAGACAAGAACCACACTAAAGCCCTATAAACACTACATTCTATAAAACAAAAAATCCCCACTAACTAAATAGTGAGGATTTAAAGTGACCCCAACGGAAGAAGTATCGAACTTTTTCCTTGATGATTTTGATATTATAATGAGTTTTATAAATAAAAACTCATTATAATAATTTTCATAAAAAATTGAAATATGTTGAGTGAAAAAACATATTCATTTCACTATCTTAAATCAATACAATAGATATTTACACTACTATTTTATCCAATCAGATTTATCACCAATTCCAGAAATTACAAGTGTCTGAATAGCTCTAGAAAATACTACATAATAAAGAGATTTTTCTTTTTTTAAATATCCTCTTTTCTCAATAACTGAATAAGTATCAAAATCTGGATGTTTAAATGGTACAAGATCTTTACTAAACCCCCGTACGAACAAATGTTTAAACTCATGTCCTTTCAGATTATGAAAAGTTGAAACTACTACAGATTCGTTTGATCTTCGACTCGCTTTAATATCTGTATACTTCTGTTGTAATTCATTCAGAAGTATTTTTGAATCATCAACCAATTTATTGGTTCTAGCTGCAATGCATATATCACTAGGGTTAACATTGTCATTATTTAATAATTTTTGTATCTCTTCACTTATAAAAGAATCTTCTTCTTCTAAACTTAAAAATGTTTGATACAATGGATCTGTACCATGCATTAAGCTAACATAACCTGCATTAGTCTCTGATTCTCCGTCAAAATCGTCATAAATTTCATCAAAAAGAATACCTACTGCTTTTTTCTTAATTTCTTCAGTAGTTCTGTAATTAACTTTTAATTTTCTAGATCTTTTACCTCTAATATGTATTCCTGATTTAGAAAAATTAATCTTTCTTCCATAAATATTTTGAAATGGATCTCCTACCAAAAACAAATCATTAGCTTTTTCAGACACCAATAATCTTAAAAGTGTCAGTTCTAAATTAGAAAAATCTTGAATTTCATCACAAATAATATGTGAAAAAGGCTTGTCAAGGTCTTCTTTAAAATGAGTAATTAATAAATTACAAAGTTCAAACTTAGTATAATTAGATTCTTTAGCTTTTTTAAACTCCTCACATAATTCCCATATTTGAGTTTTATCTTGACGACCAATTCTTACAGAACGACCTATTCTCGAAGTCTTATAATATTCTTTTAAAGCAACTACTGAATTAGATAATATTACATCATTGTACTCCTCTTGAAGAAACCTTTCGTCAAATGTTGATGGATTATATTCAATAATTTCTTTCCATAATTCTAGTTCCTGTGAACTATTTATCATTCCTGATGATGATTCTATAACATTAGAGCTTTTCGCAACATCAAAAATTAATTTATCAATATTCCTTATTTCTATTTCGCTGTCTGGAATATTAAACTTTTCTGTTACTGAACTTAAATACTGGGTTAAACTCTTGGTATAAGTTGTAAATAATATTGGTTTATCAAAAGTCTTTAATTTCTCACTTAGGTGTTTTGCTCTATGTAAAGCACAAACTGTTTTGCCTGTGCCTGCACCACCAGTCACTTTTAATGGCCCCTTAAACTCTCCATAAGCTATTGAGCGTTGTGATGGATGAAGAAATAACTTCCATTTTTCAAAATCACCAGACAGAATATTCTCTAACTCATCATCATCTGTTAGTACATAAACACTCTTCTTAGCATTTGGGCTTAGTATTTCTGAATCTTCGATTTTACCAGCTTCAATCTCTTCTAAAATATCCCCAATAGAAATACCTTCAGATAAGTAATAAAGATATTCATATACATCTGCTGGGATATTTGATGCATAGCTTTCTAAATGTTCTACTTGTTCAATACTTCTTACCAGTTTTAATAAGTCATTAGGAACTCCTATTTGAGTTAGCTGATTATCTGTATAGTTTTCAAATAAAACAGATATACCTGTAGAGGTTCTATCGTGAGTAGCCTTTTTATTATCCTTATTGTTTGTTTGTTTATCATACATTTGAAATGACTGTGTAGTCGTGTTCCATTCGAAGACTTTGTTTTGCGCCCAATCCATTGCCTCATCGTGATTATCTACCCAAAGTAAATGATAACCATTTCCTTCCTCTGGTGCTTGTATAATAGCACGATACTTTTGGTCTATTCTAACAGTTCTTAAAGACTGGTCTCTAAATGTGTTTATTTTTTCATAATTTATTGCACTGGATTTAGGGTCTTCCTTAAATTTTTTCATAAACTCTCTAGTCTTCTTCTGAATTTTTCTAGGTAATACTGAAAAAGCATCGAAAAAAGAGTCGTGTATAAATAGTTTTATTGCGTGATTCATATTACTCTTCTAATTTAAAATTATCTGGACTAAAAACTTTATATCCGTTCTTTATATATACATGTTTTGATTCATCATCAAATGGATTTACAACAATTTTTTTAGTATGTGAACCCAATTCTGCTGAAGCAATAATTACATCATTTTCTACAAGATCAAAGTCATACTCCATATTGAACTCAATCTTATTTTTAAATAGTAGTTTTACGATATCATGAAGTTCTTTATCAAAATTGGAAAGAACCTCATTACTTACTTCATTTTCAATCGTATTATTTTTGTTTTTGACATCTAATGACTCAACTCTAATATTATGAAATTGTATTAGATTATAGATTTTCCAAAACATTATCCAATTATCTTTTTCCCAAAAAGAAGACATCTTAAAAGCACTATAAGCTTTTACTTGAAAATCTTGTGGACGGATAAATATTCCAAATGTTGCTTCATCTTTAAATTTTATGCCGTTAGCAAATATGTAATTAGTAAGTTTAGGAGAAGTTTTTACAATTCCAGAAATATCTTTTTGCGATAATATTGTTTCAACATCTTCTGGGTTATAAAACACATCCATCATTTTTGCTTGTGAATTAAATAATGCTAAACTTGACCACATCTTCAAATCAATATTAGTAAGAGGATTAATAATAAGGTGAAAAAACCTGGTTATGTTATTATTAAAAAATATGTCATTAACATTATATCCTTTAAATGACGGATGCTTTAGGAAAAACTTATCGTTAATTACTTTTTCATTTTGTTTTAATCCAATCACATCTTTTTCATTAAACATATTTTCAGAAAAATCTCCCCAAGTAAAAATCCATTGGTTGTATCTACCTGAATCAATAATATTATTTCTAATCGCTAAATCAGATGGGAATCTTGGATGATTCTCACTTGCATGGAATTCATATCCATCAAGATAAACTGCAATCGATTTTAATGTTTCTATATCATCTAAAGACCATTCTTTTCCACCTTTAGACAATCGAACACAGTTCATTACAAAATCTGGTCTAGTCTTCAAGGAAACTCCTTGAAGAGGACTGCCTAAATTTTGTGGATATACTTTATATACAATCTCACTATCTCCATAGATTAATTTCAATCTGTATATTTTAAGACCTTTTTCATTTTCCTGTTTCCAAGAAGATCCTTTATACCTTTTAGAAAAACCTTCAAGTAATGTTACAAATTTCCATTCTAAATCAGATTCTTCACTATTAGCAAAAGTGCTTACATTTTGTAAACTTTCTATACTATTCCATTCATCTGCTTTTTCTATTATATCTGAAAACAATTCTTGCGCTTCTGATCTACTTAAAATTGTACGTTCATATTGATTTCCATAAGTATAAATACACCTATAACAACCATCCTTTCCTTCCTGTTTACAGGAACAAAAAGCAATTCTTTCATATGCCTTTTTTAAAATATCAGTAAACACTTCAACATCAAATAATTTAGACAAATAACCTGTTCCTCCTGGAATTGTTTCATAGAAAACCAAATACCTATCCTTACGATTAGAGACCTTATTAAATATCTCGTTTTCCCTAATTAAAATATGATCTGGTCGACCCTTGAAATATTCTTTAAGCCCCAGTTGCAAACCAGCTTTAAATAAAGCTATACGTTCTTCTGATCTAAACTCTTGAATTGGCAGTAAAATAGATAATGCCTCTGTATTAAATTTTCTATATAAATAGATTTCATTAAACACATCATCAATAGTATCGTCATAAATGGATTCTCTATTTGAACAATAAGGAAAATGATAAGAACGACTTTTACTGTTTAATTCTCTTTCTGTAAGTGGTCGTTCAGTAGATTTACCACAAGTTTTACAAACCACAAAACCTACTTGTGGGTGTTTTGTTCCATTAATTTCAATTTCTCGTGTTCCAAAAAAGCCTTCTTCTCTAATGCCTGTATTGATTTCCAAATAATCTACATCTTGAAAAAACTCAATTCCAAAAGGAACTCTCTTTAGAACGTGCGCTCCTTGAGAAGAGGATTGGTTTATTTTTATATGAACTGTTTTTTGATAGAATTTCCTCTCCCTATCATCAGAAGAATCTGTTATTTTAGAATTTTCTTTATCATTTACTGATAATACACCTTGAAGTTTAACTAATAATTTTCTATTATTCAAACTAGACCAAGAACCATGTCCACAAACAGGACATTCAGTTTGTTCTTTTTCTATGTCAATCTCTTTTTTTACATGATCACAATTACTACAAAAACGGTACTCTTCATAATCCTCTTGAGATTTTATTTCTAAACCTTCAGATTTTAATTTGTGACCTTGTGAATAAAAAATATTAGCTGGTGCTAGTTCTGTTAATGCGGAAGAGCTTGGTCTCACTATTTCACTAAAGTCTTCATATTTATATTCAGTCTTACCTTCAATTTGCTTCTTCTGTTTTATTTGAGCATTTAAAGTAACTCCAGTTTCTGGAAAAGCATAATTTGGAAGCACTCCGACATTTGTGAGATACTCAATTACATTACGTCTATGAATATTATAAATAGCACTAGACAAAGCCCTTTTTTCATTCTTTAAAATCACTGTTTCATTACCCGTCTCAGGTAAATCTTTCAATCTTTTTTTTACATCCTTTACTTTTTTACCATAATACTCTAATTCCTTAAGAATATCCTTATGAATTCTTGTCAATTGGTTTATTAATCTACCTGAACTTAAATCCTCAAATATTGAAGATAGACTATTAGATTTATTTCCTAATTGATCTTTATATTGGTCAACAAATGATTCATATAGTTGTGTTTTGTTCGATTCAATGTAGGCTGCAATCTTTTGAAATAGAAAGTTAGGATCTCCTGGTTTCAGTGATTTTATTCTAAGCATTCTTACCAAGGGTGGAATTTTGTTTTCCTCTGGGTTTAAAGTTGCCCAATTATCAAAACAAAAAGCCATAAAATGTCTTTTCAAAATATCCTTAGCCTCAAGATAACAAGCTGGTGTTTTAATTTCACCACTCATCATATCTTGTGGGTCTTGAAAGTAGTATAAATCGTGTTCATCTCTTCCAGCTAGATTTAATATCATTGAAGTACCACTTGATCTTCCCGCACGTCCAATACGTTGAAGATAATTTGCTGTTTCTGGCGGTAGTGAAGAATTAAAAGTAACATTCAAATCTCCAATATCAATACCCATTTCTAAAGTAGAAGTAGCAACTAATACGTTAGTACTATTTTGCTTAGGTTGTTTCTTAAAATCAAACTCTAATTTTTCTCTTTCATCTCTATCAATAAGCCCTGTATGATCTTTTGCGAAAATTCTTAAAGAACGCCCTCTATTGTAGACCATTCTATAATAATCTAATTGAGAATTTTCAATCATTTCATAATGACCAATACACCTATATTGCAAACATTTCATACCTCTTACTACATCTGCTCCATTAGAATTGGTATTTACTTGATGCCCACAACTTATACATCCAAACAATTTCACTTCTGAACTTACATAAATACTATCTTCTGCTAAACCGTAATTAGTAACACCAGCAGCTACTCGTTTATTTAGTATTCTATTGGAATCTAGATAATCTAAGAGTTGAGCATAAAAATCATTAATTAGCTCTTTTTCCTCAAACACAATTGTTTGAAAACATTTCTTAAAATATGAACTAAACCAATTGTCTTTTGATGATGTTTGTACTACATCAAAAGCTCTCGTATTTGTTCCACTTGCGAGTGCTAAAAACTTTGGAAGTCTGGAAGAAGGTCCAAAATTTTTCATTAAAAAGAATTGTTTATTTACATTCCCCCTGTGACCTATCAGATAAGAGTTAGTTCGCTCTGTCCTATACTTTTTTAAGTATCGATGATCTACACCTCCTTTTGTTCTTAATCTATGCAAAAAGCCATTTAAAAACTTTAAAAAGGGCTTTTTATCAATAGTACTTCCTAATTCATTTTCATCAAGCCAATATTTCATTTGATCATAAACCTCTCCCATCAATTCTATATCAAAAGAAGTTGCTGATGCTCCTGTTTTTTCTAATGTACGACCAATATTTGCTCGATAGGAAAATTCAGCCCAAATTTCCCAAGACATTCTATTCGAGAATTCCTTATCAAAAACACTACTAAACTTACCTGTTTTATTTTTATAATCTGTTATTTCTAATCGTGCTTCACAGTCTGGGGGAAAGAATTTATAATAATAGGCTTCCAAATTACCTTCTTCATTATCATCTGAATTAACTCTCCAATAATCAATAAAACGCTCATAAACTTCAGATAACTTTAAAGGTCCTTTAGAATCTTTCAATATAGTTTGAATGGCGTGACGCATTCCAAAACGAAAGTTTCGATTTTCTATAAAACCTGCTTGATGTGCAGCATCTTGTACCCCGTTAGTAAATGCAAGTAATTTTCGTTTACCATCCTTGGTTGGATCAGTAGCAGTTGCCAATATTTGAGCTGTAGCAATAGACTCTAAGGTTGGCACACCGGTACCAATTAAAGCTAATGTGTTTCTTGAATTACAATGTGGACAAATCTTATCTACTCTATTGCCATCAACTATACGAGTTCCTAGTATTTTAAAATACTCTTCACTTTCATAATTATCATAAATACTTAGAGAGTTAGGATGTAAATAACCATCAATCTCATCTCCAGAATGGCTATAATCAGAAGCATATATTTCTGTGTAATCTTTATCTTCAAGACTACTAATAAAGTAAAGGTTCTTGTTTTGATTGTTTGCCATTAATTGTTGACGGGTCTTTTTTAAATCTTCTTCAAAATGAACATTCTGTTCTTTCTTAATTCCAATCCAACCACTTCCACCACAATCACGACAAAAATAAGGAGGTAAAGATTTAGCCTTATCATTTGGGTTACTGTCATTTTCCCATTCAAAAACAGGGCTAGGTTGAAGCTTCCTTACTATTTTAGAAAGACTACGCAGCCAATAGGTTATTTGTAAATAGAGAAATGGAAATTGTTTTTTACCTGATTGCTCTTTTGCATAAGTTATGAGTGACAATAGAGAGCCAAACAATAATCTAACGTTCTCTGATTCTAACTCAACTCCAATCTTCTCTTTCCATCTTTTAAGTAGTGGTTTTATTTCAACCACTTTAGATTTAGATATCTTTAATAACTCAAAAAACCATCCATTTTGTTTTAGAGCCTGTCCTAAATCACTTGCATTTAAATTTGAATAACCCCAAAATTGAAGTTGTCTCTCTAAATAAGTTTCATATGTGTCATTTTCTAAAAATGCACATTGTGATACATTTTTGAGATTAACACTTGGAATTTCAATAGTATCCGCAAAAAACTCGTCAGGTTCTTGTCGTTGTTCTTCAATTACAGAATCTACAGATACTTTAACTCCAAAAACTTTAGAAAAGAATTCTACTAATTCTTGCTTACCTTCATCTCCCCCAGCCATTGTTGCTGATGTTCCTATAGGAACAATTTGATCTTTAGCTAATTTAAGTTTTAGTTTTAAACGTCGTATTAAGTTAGCTACGTCAGACCCCTTAGCCCCATCATAAGTATGAAGCTCATCTAAAACGATAAACTTAAGTAGACTCGTGTTCTTAAAATTATGATGCCATAAATTGTGAAATCGCGATTGTAATAAAGCAAAATCAAGCATCTTAAAGTTAGTTAATAAAATATCTGGAGGAGATTTCACAAGTATATCTCTATCTTCAATAATATGATCTTCTCCCATTCTTGTATTGCGAATTCCATTCTTGTCTTTACCTTCACCAATGAATAGTCCAGCTCGAATTTTACCTCGTAAAACTTGCTTACCATCTTCATCTTCAAAATTATTTATTTCTTCAGCAATTCTTCTTGCCTGATCTGTAGCCAATGCATTCATTGGATATAGAATTATTGCTTTTATCCCTGGCGTATCTCTATGCTGATAACAATAATCTAACAATGGGAATAAGAAACTTTCGGTTTTACCAGACCCTGTTCCAGTTGTTAAAATTACTGGTTCTGGTTTGTGGTTATTTCGAGTAGATAATTTTGTAAAAGAAATAAATTGATGATGGTACGGAGCGAAAGAAGGTTTAACGAATAAAGCTTTGGTTAAAATTTCTTTATCAATATCTTCCTCAACCTTCTCAAAAGGTAATCTAAGTTGCATATAGGGCCCTTTAAACATACCTCTCCTTTCATTCAAAAGAAAGGCCTCAAAAGACTGGTCTAATGCTGCATCTTCAAAATTGAAAGTAGATCTTAAGTAATCTACTACCGCACGTTTTATTTCATTTGCTTGTAATAATGGTAGCATAGTCTTTTACTATTCTTTTTTTAGTTGTAATGAAATTATATAATCTGATGGCGAAGCATAAAACAAGTCATTGTTATCAAAATCAACATCTTCATTAAAATAGTCTTTTAAAATATGTACTTGTCCATCAATGACTAGAGCTATCTCAAAGTCCTTTCCTCTCTTAATTGCTTCCTTTTTTTCCGACCTACTTAAATGAAAGTAAGTACCATTAAATGACTTAACCTCTAAGTATTTCCAGTTTGGGTTATCATTCAATTTGTAACGTATATCGTAATGTTTATTATCTGATTTATCTGATGTATTGGAAAAACTAGAAACCCATTCCACCTTTGCAACGTCCTCACTTTTCTTTAGTGAGTTAAATACAATTTGCTCCGCTTTTTTTCCAGATAATTTATTTCGCTTTACAACTTTATCATTGTGATTCCAATTGCCATTTTTACTACTCTTACCATTGGAAAAAGTATGGCTTAGTTTTGTTGAAGAACTGTATATAATTTCTCCAGTTACTTCCTCTTCAGGTTCATTACTATCCTCATTTTCATTACTTTCTATAATAGCTGTTAAATAAGAAATGATTTTATCTTCATTATTCTTAAAGTAGAAAAGACTTCTAATTTCGCTTTCTTCAATATCTATCTCGTTAAACTTACTTTCCTTAAGCAATGATTTATATTCAGGTAGAATTTTTATCATAGATACTTCTGAACTTTCCTTTATTTGAATTCCAAACTCCTTGCTCACTAATTGTTTAAGCGCATCTAGATAGTTTAGCTCTAATTCAAATCTGTTATTTAGCAGCGAGTTTTCAATAACTTGTCCATATATGAGATTTTCATACTTTTCTTGAAAGTTAATAAGGTACTTTTGCAGTTCTTTATTTTGATTTAAGTGCTTCCAAAGGGATGTATTGAAATCTTCTTTTAAGTCGTTTCTTTTATTTTCAAACTGTGCTTTATGATAATTTATAATTCCATTAAAATCATCCTCAAACAAGTGAGTAATTGGGATTTCTAATTCACTAGTTATTGCTTTCAAAAAATCGATGGATAGTTGGTCATTAAAATCAGTATAATCGATATTCTTAAATTGCTTCGAGATTTTAAAACCAAAATCGTTGAGCACCAATTCTGCTAACTCATCTGAATCCTTTACTGCAATAGGAAAATTCTTATTTCCAAGCTCGTAAACTTTGAACCAAAAACGACTTTCATCTCTTGAAATTCCCAACAATTCTAAAGCCTGATTATAATGCTCAGTTAGAGAATTTACCTCAATAGTAAAAATGGTGTCTTTTAGACTGTTTTTATCTTTAAAGGTTGTTCTATAATTGTCTTTGTGCTCATTCACTTTAAACAACACACATAGAATTTCAGCAAAGGCTTCACATATTTTTGGTGTGTCTTTTACAATTTCTAAAGTGGTGTTTTGTTCTACACATAAATAAAAGCCTTGACTTGTTGGGCTGGGTAAAAATTCACCTGAAAGAAGGTTCTTAGATTCCCCATTTTCAATAGCATACCTTAATGAAGAAACGAGTTTTATATCAACTTTCCTCAACTCATCTGCTTCATTTTTTTGAATAGAGTCCTTGATTGAACTTAACCTGTATGTTAGGATATATGGCTTAATTTTGTCAAACCACTTTTGAAACTCTACATCGGCAACACTTTCACGGATAGAATCTTGGTAAATCTGTAAATCAACATCTTTGAATGTTTTTACCCCAAAATATTTCGAGATTTGACTTTCTCCAGACCTTTTCGGAAAATCAAAAACCCAAAAATCTTCAGCAATTTTTGAAGGCAAAGTTGAATTATCACTGTAGTATACTTTGTCAACAGATATGTATTCTTTCTTATTACGCTTCTTTGCTAATAGTTTATAATCTTTAATCTTGTTGGCATAGTCAAAATTCTTTTTAAGTTTAAAAAAACTGAACGCAAGATTGTAAATTTTACGTGCGTATTTTTCTTCGGGATTTATACCTTCTAATTCTTGTAATATGCTATACACTTCGTCAACCTCTAAATCGTTAAATAAACGACTCACCTTAAGCTGATGCAATACATCTATTATTTTATTTTCACTAATACTTAACGCTTTGAAAACCTGATGTTCAAAGTTTATGGAATTATAGCCTAGTTCTTTAGCAAAATCTAGGTCTGCAATAAATTTGGTATTTAAACCATTTAAGTAATTTTCTGCTACTTGATAATAAATATAAGAGGGATTGTCATTTACTGGTGTCACCTTATTATGAAAAGAGTAACTAAAGGCATCTTCATTGTCAAAACTCAATTGTCTTGATATATAACCGTCTGAAATTATCCAAGCAACTAAAATTTCTATTGAAAAGTTAGGGTGATTAACTATCGATTCAAAGTTTGTAATCTCCGTTACCTTATACTCTTTATGAGAGTTATTTTCTGGCCAACTTGTCTGATTAAAAACAAATTTTGTAAATGAGTTTTCATCATCTCTATGTAGCTGTTCTGTAATCTGCTTGGTTTTTGTAATTCTATTTACACCTAGCCATAAAAAGAAATTGTCTAAGTAGCTTATACCATTGTCTTCTAGCTCCCAATAATCATTGTCCAAAACATAGTTTGCATCATCAAAAATGTCTTTAAAGATGACGGCTGTCGTTATACCAGTATCATATCCTTCACCCAAAAAGAGGTCTTTGCCGTAACTTACTTCCAAGTTTTTATTTAATAAAGGCACATCCAAGTTAATACTGTTTCTCCTATCTGGGTTTACTTGATAAATTGAAAATAAAGACTTTACCATTTCAGTAACTATCTTTAATTTGCCATCATCATTTTCTTCAGTAGCTTTTATTTTATTTTCTGAAGTAGTAACGATATGCCTAATAACATCAGTTATATCGTTTGAACCGATATTAACGATATCTGAAATCAACCTTTTAAGAGGTCGGGAACGGTGTTCATTCTCAATCCGTTTTTCCTTAATTTCTTCTTCAAAGACTTTAATCAATTCAGTATATAAGCCATCTGACATAAATGAAATTTCAACAGCTTTAGGAATAAAATATTTTTCAATATCCTTCCTATTCATCATAAATGCCTGATTATACTCAGAAATAGGATCACCTGCATTATCAATAAGTAATGGCACTTTATTTTTTGAAGAATGAATTTTTCTGAAAGACCAACTTGTCAATAATTTTATAAGTTGTGCCCGTTCAAATATGCTAGGTATTTGTGTTGTAACCGAGGCTAAAATTTCTTGCCATCCTTCTTCAGAATATTCAGAACCATAATTTAAATCTGCCTCTATATTTTCCGGAATAATTAGGTCGGTAAATAAGGATTCAACCTTATTACGTATTACCCAATTAGAAAATTCATCACCGTAAAACACAGCATCCTCGTAAGTGCAATAACTACCGTCAACACAAGGAAATATTTTTAAGGTGTTTTTAAAATCCGCTATGGTTTTATAAAAATCTTTAAGTATTTCATTTTCATTAGCTCGGTCTACAGTCAGGAATTTATAAGATGACCAATCACTTGTTTCTTTTCTAATACTGTTTTCTGCAATATCACCAATGCTTTTAGCAATTTCTGAAAGTAAATTGATGTTATCTTTTGAATTATTTATGTGATTTCTAGTTGGGTCAAGATCGAGGGTTGCGTGTATTAAAAACGGTAAGTGTGTTCGTTCTTGGGTAGGGAAATAAGTGAAAAACTTTGAGTTGACATCGCTTAAATCATCTTTCCAAGCAATTTTGTATCGGTAATATTGTTCTTTCCCTTTTACCGTTTTATATAAAACATCACCAGAATCTTTAATATTCCAAGTGGCATCATTAATAGTTATTTTGGCTCCAGAATCGTTTGTAAATCTAGAAAGGCTTTTATCTAAAATCCCTTGACTATCTTTTACCTCTATGGTTTTAATATGATTTAAAAAAAGTAATATCTCTGGTGCCAATAAACTTAACTGACCTTCAATACCTTCTATAACTTCTTCGTTATCTGAAATATACTTTAACTCAATAGTTGTTTGAGACCCTGAAGGTTCTTTGTTGGTATATAGTCTAGGAATTGCTAGAATGGCAAAAGGCACTTCTCCTTCGCTTAAATACTCTTTATTGTCTACTATTAATTTGCGTTGAGCCTCTTTTGAAAGCGTCTTAAATTCAGCTTTGGCAATCTCTTGAGAAAAAACAACAGTATCGGTTTTAGTTTTAATCTTTACTTCTGTTACCCAATTAAGAATAGAACGGAAGCCCAATCCTTTGTTTCCAATAAACTCTCGTTTTTTGCTTGAGGTATGTGCAATCATTAAAGAAGCAATCCCTTCTTCAGCAGTAAACGGATTCCCATTGTTTGATATAGATAAGGTATGGTTCTCTCTGTCTAGCTCAATAACTACCGTATCTGTCTTTGCATCATCTGCATTTTGTAACAGTTCTAATATCTGCCTGCCATTATAGGATTCTGTTGTCCCTTTCTCTAACCTGTAATCACTAGTAATGCGTTTTACTTGTTTATAAGTATCACGATTCTCCTCAATTAATTTGAGTACATCTTCAGCAAATATGGTCTGTTCATCGGTTAGCATCGTTATACTTCCTGTTCTTTTTTATCGTTAAATATCGCTTCAAAATGTGCCCAAGCCGTTTTATAATCTTCTACGCGGTCACACTTTGTATATGGAGCATAGTATGTTACTTTTTTTCCTTGGTAGAGTTCACTTTTTGTAATTGTGTGCTCATAGATTTCTCCAGATTTCATATCCTTAATCCCATTCCAATCACCTCTATCTAAACCCACACCAACTAAACCTTTTGAGCAGGTAAATACAATATTCCCTTTAGTGTCATACCACGTATCATCTTCATTTTGTTGAAGCACTGGAAACTGAACATTATAAATTAAAATAAGTTCTTCCAGATTCATATTTAATGACATAGCGCTTAATACATCTATTTCAATTAATGCCTGCCTTCTACCTAAGTGGTTTCTTAGCGGAGTACTCGATTCCCATTTACTAGTTAAAGAATCAAAACTTTTTAAACAAACGTGATTTTTGCTCCAGTTCGAACTAGTAAAATCAATACTCCAGTTACTTTTCCATAATTCTTCATACGCCCTAGTGACGCAATTAAGTAGTAAAACTCTAGAGTAAAGATGTGATTTATACTTCTCATCGAGTCCTAGTGGGAAATTTGCCAATCTACTTTCAGTAAGATTTGATGCACCAAGAGCTTTGATATAAAAATCATATACTAAACTACTAGTCAAACCACACAGTTCTATAGTTAATTCTTCTTGTTCAAGTGCGACGCTTATAATATTATTTGCGTGAGTTGATTTCTTAATCAACATTGCATTAATCAAAGTTCTTTCTCCTGCATTATTTAGCATTTTTCTATAACCAACCTTGTATGACATCTGCACTTCATTTCCATTTTCTTTAAGTCCCAAAAATTTCTGAAACAAGCTTAATCCATCTGTATCAGGAAGGTAGTTAGTTCTTGAAATGTAGTTTTCGTTAATATCCATTAAACTAATAGCATCATAATGGGATTTTTCGACACAAATACTTCTAGGTGTTTTGTAAAGAGGATTGCTATCGTAAATATGAGGACCACTATAAATCATTTCATATTTTTCAATCTCAGGGTATTTAGTTTCTCTTCGTATTATACCAGAATTAACATCATTTGTTTCGTGCCAACCTTCTGTTACTTTAGGATTATACTTACTAAGTTGCTTAGGAAAAACACCAAATTTTTCAATTACTGAAAGAGCTTTACTTGAATGTATATTAGCTAGCTTAGTTCCTCTCCAATTATCATTATTCTCAAAAGTTTGAGAAAAGATTCTTAATTCTTTTTCTCCTATGTTAATTACTCTATCCTTATGAGGGTCTACATTCCATTCAAAATTGCCAGTAACTTCATTTTTCTTTTTCATTCCTCCACAAATACCATTTCCCGAATGAGTAAATGACCCTTCTATAGTTGAAGCCAAAAATAAATTACTAATCATTTGAAACCTGATATCTTGATTTCCATTATGGTAAACTTGAATACCAAAATCAAATCTATGACCAACTTCAGAAAAAAGGTTATACTGATTTCTGAATTGAAACCTATATTTTAATTTTTGATAAATTATTTTTCTTAACCTCTCTCCATTAGGGTCATCAAAAATCCCTCCTGGATGTAACAATCCAATATTTCCTATTGAGGACGCTAGAGAAATTGTATTCTCAAGAACGCATTTATATAAATTAGTTTGTTGTCCTTTTAAAAGAGGATAATTTTGATAACCGTTCATAAAAACAGAAATAGACTCTATTCCAATAAACTCAACCAAATAGGCTTCCTTTTGATTTTCATTAGACAAAAATTCAGATTGTAATTGTCTTACTTTAGGAGCTGGTGTTTTTCTGATTAATAGTTCAGGAAAGGATTCACTCATTATTCCCTTCTCTTCGAAAGTCATTTTTAACCAAGGTGGATTACCCACAATAACATCAAAACCACCACGCTCTTTAAAAACTTCAATAAATTCAATTTCGTTATGAAAAAAGCGGTGTTGTTCTGCTAGCGCTTCTACTTTTTGCAAACGATTATCGTTATCAAATAGAGTTCCCGCTTTTCCTTTTTTTCGGATTAACTCTTTAATGCTTTGTTCTGAAACATCTACAGTTAGTTCATTACTATCTATCTGTAGTATAGATTCAATCTCATTATACCATTCCGTTCTATTAGGTAACAGTCTAACATCTCTAACATCCCAAAACCATAAGCTACACCAATAATCTAATACTAATTTCAGTTTGTAATAAGGCGCAGAACGGTCTTTACGAGATTCAGTTAATCGTTCTTTTTCATTATAACCCTTTGCTGTAATTTGAGGATTTGGTTGTCCATAAACTTGATACACCGAAGAGGTGTCTGCTATAACACCCATCTGTTGCTTGTAGTGCTCTTCTAGTAGATAGTCTATAACACTACTTATCTTTTCTAATCGAGCTATTTCGACACTACTCAAGGGCTTTTTAAATTCGGTTCGCCAGTCTTTAAACGCATTTATTTCAACATCTGTCAACTCATCTTTCAATAATCGAATACCATAACTAGGCACCATATTACCATCAGGTAATAAGAAGTGATAAATTTGATTTTGCTTTCGCGAAAGCGTTCCATTCTTATTCCACGTTATTCTTTTAGGAGCTTTATCCCACCAAGGTTTAGGTATAGGTTTCCGCCTTGCTGCTGGTGTTCCTTCTGTTGGATATTCTAACAAGCAATCCTTTTCTTTATATACTTTAAGCCAAGCACCAACAACTGCATTACCTGCTCCAAGTCTATGTGCAAAGAATGGTGTTTCCATATTCTTATGCATACAATTAAGCCATAGCGAAAGTTTACCAAGCTCAACCGCAGTTGGGTTCAAATCGACTCCGTAGACGTTATTTGCAGCTATATATGCTTTTACTTTTTGTAGTTCGTCTTTATAAACACCAGGCGTAATACGTTTACGACCAGCTGCTTGCTCTTCATTTTCCTTTAACTCTAAATAAGCTATAGCTAATTGATTAATCACCTCGTTATGAAATGCTGCTGCACCCATCGCCGGCTCCAATATCTTTAGCTTTAGAATCTCATCTGCACAGTTTGTTCCAGTCAACTTTCCATCTACAATTGCTTGCTGTTCTTTAAGACCTTCTTTAATACCTTTTAGAGTATATTTTACGGTGCATTGTGTTAAAACCTCTGGTGTATAATAGGATGCTGAGTTTTTACGGTCTCGACCATTTAAACGATATACAAATTGTCCTTTAGGAATAAACACATCCTGTTCTGGATGCTCTATGTCTTTTAGTATCTCAGCTTCATTAAAATCATCTCGTCTTGATTTTGGCACTAAAAATGTCCCGTCACTACCGTTTTTATCTTTGGCATTTTTAACTTCGATTAAATCTTCTCTAGCGAAGAAACCTGAATAGGATAAAAGGCTTTCATAAACGCTCCCTAATTGGTTTATACCAAGATTGGAATAAGATATTCTACCACGTCCTTTATTCTTTGTTCTTTCAGACAAGGATAATCGAACTACAATTTCTTGAAGTACAATATTGCTAAATTGAATTTCCTTAAGATGCTTTAGTGCATCATTATCAAATAATGGAGAATCTAAAGGACGCATCTGAAACCCATCTTTTAAGTCAGCTCCAGTATGTAGAAAACCAAAAAGCTTCCATAAACTCTCAGAAAAGAAATACCCATTACGAGAAGATTCAGTAATAAGTGCTACCATTTCTAAATCGCGTAACATTTCAAGACTGTACCCTTTTTGATATGTACTGTCTTTCATTGGCAAAATCTCCAGATCCTCTCGTGATTCAGCATAAAAAAGGAAGAGCAAACGATAAACAAAGTTTAAACATTCATCTTTTAGTTCTCTAGCAAAATTATCACTATTACGAAGCTCTACTATCTTGCGCCTATCGTCTTGCGTAGACGCATTCTTTAATCTGTATTCTATGGCCTCATTAGCAAGAGCTTCTACTGCATATATAACTGCACTTTTTAGAGTAACAGTTACACCGTAGCTTGCTTTGTGGGCATCTTCCTCTAACCCAGATAAAATACTTTCCGTCTCAGATATGAATTGTTTTTTTGCCAAAAGAGCATAAAACAAAGCAAGTAAACTTCGATTAGAAGCAGTTTTAGTTACTGTAAATAGTTCTTCTAAATCAAAAAGCAAATAACTATCAAACTTCCATTTCTCATACTGAATAAGGAATATCTTTGGACCAGCAAGCATAATGAGATATACTGGTCGTTCTTCCTCAGGCAATAAAAATAGTTCTGATAATGCTTCTTTAATTACCTCAGGTCTTATATCAAAACCATCCCAAGAATTAGGAAGTACTTTCTCCCAATCATCTTTGATATAACTCTGCTCATATAATCCATCTGCATCTACATCACCTACTTGTATCATAGGCTGCATTTCCATTATATACAAATAAGGTTTGTCATTTTTATTAAAGCGATAGCGTACAGGAATAATTTTACTGTCATCCATTACTACAGGCTCATCATAAGCTCTAACACCATTAATATAACCTAGTCCCTCTAATAGTTCTGTATGAAATTGATGGGTACGAAGTACCTTATCTTTTGTTCTTCGTAGGTTTAAGTAGTCATTCTTAAACTTATAATACTTTTCACTAATTGGAGCAATTTTGCTAGTAAACTCTTTAATATGCTCTGACCCATATCCAGATTTGTCAAATACCTTCTTCGGAAAATCTTCATCGAAGAAATGCTGAGAAAAGTAATCGCCTATATTTTCTAAAAATTCTATCATTCTTAATTACCCATTATAAAAAACCGCTAATACTCTCAGGAAGGGTTCATTTTCTAATTGGAAGTACTCATTATAGAATGCATCCATTTGATTTTTTACATAATTTACCTCGCTCTTTCTTTTCTTTTTATGAAAAGAGCCTCCTCCAAATTCTTCATCTCCAAATTTGATATCCATTTGTCTTTCGGATGCACTTAGCCAATCATTTAATTTTTTCTGATAGCGTTCTAATTTATCTTCCATTTCGTCTTCAAGATCGCCTTGTATTTTTAAATCATATATCTGTTTTGCACTTTTTACAGCTTCAGGAAGTAAGTCTTTAATTTTTCCAAGTTGCTCTTTAGAAGTTTCAAGTTCAGGCAATGTGTCTTTAAGACGGTACTGAATCAAAAACTCTTCAAAGTTTTCCAAACTTCCCACACTTGTTCCGTCAAATGATTTTCCAACAACATAGGTTTTTGAGAAAATTGGTTTCCCTTGCTGGTTAGATGTTATTCCTTGAAAGACGAACCAAGCTGTGTTTTTAGGCAATGGCTCTCTCAATCGAGCTACTAAAGCTTTGCCACGGTCTATTTGACCAAGCAATTTATATTGCATCCACTTTGCGATAGGGTTTAAATCATATAGTAACTGGAAGTTTGGCCATTCGTTTTGTTTTTTTCTAGCTTGAATAATTGACCTTTCTACAATATCAGTTTTTGTAGTAAGATTGAATGTTTGATTTGATTTTGGAAAAGCTTCTTTAGGCATATCATATAAAACGCCTTTAGATGATAGCTCCTCAAATTGTTCAATCTCTAAAACTTTATCATCTCTATCGATATTAATTAAAGGAATAAGTCTTTCATCTTTAGCTTTTAATTCATCAATTAATGAAGCATAATAGCTAAAATCATCTTGATAAAATGAAGCAAAACCTTCATCAATTTTCATCTGTACTCTGGTGGCAGATGAGTCTTCTGTCAATACGGTTAGCCAGTCATCATCAATGGTTTCTTCTTCATTTGAATCCAAAAATGATAAATCATTATTGGCTATCGCTTTTTCTACTAATTTAGACTCTTTTTGCTGGTCATAGAAGCCCATAACACTACCAGCGTCACCTAAACTTTTATGTACTTCTTCTTCCTTTTCTTTTAAACGTTCTACAATCTTAATATCACCTTGAACGTCTTCACTTTGAGACTCTGCAATAAGGTAATAAATGAATGGCGTTTTAGTTTGACCAAAACGATCTATTCTTCCATTCCTTTGATCTAAGGTTATAATAGACCAAGGAATATCATAGTTAAACATTTGATTACAGAAATAATGAAGGTTAACTCCCTGACTTCCTGCATCTGAAGCTAGAAAAAGTTTAATGGTGCTATCTTCTTTAGAAAAGTCTTCCAAAATTGCTTGTTGTTCTGTATCAGTAAGACTTCCGTTGAACTGAACTACCGCATTGTCTTTTAGCTTGAAATCTTCTTTAAAGTTTTTTTCTAATTCATTTAGAGTTGCTCTTCGTTCCGCAAAAATGATAATACGTTCATCTTTCTTTTTTCCTTTCCACCCCATCTGAGCGAGCTTAAAGAGTAACTGATTATATTTTGAATCACTTTTTTGAGTTACTATTTTTTCAAGAATCTCTCTTAGTTCTTTAAGGTGTTCAATTACACCTTCTTCATCAATAGATTTTTCTATTCTATTAATTACTGTTTCTAAACAGGCTTTAGGCGAAGACATATAAGCTTTGAATAAACCTATAGAAAAAAGCAATGCTCCAAAAGTAGAACTTCCATCACTTTCTTCTTGAGCAACAGATTTAAACTCTTTAATAATTCTCAAGGCTTCTTCTTCATCTAGATTCAAAGGGCATTCTATTTTACTTGTAACTCTATCTCTGAATGCATCACCCACTTCATCTTCAATATCCTTTTTAAACCTTCTAACATATAAGGATTGAATATCTTCTTTTGTAAACTCGCCGTTATACGGTATTGCTGTTGGATCAAGCATACTAATTAGATTAGCAAAATTATCACGCTTACCATTATGAGGCGTCGCCGATGTTAAGACCATCGCTTCGGTTCTCTCTGATAGAAATTTAGCCAATCCACCTCGTTGAGAAGCGATATTAGCAACCGTATGGCATTCATCTATAGCAACAACATCCCATTTTACTTTTTCTAAATAATGTCTAAACTTCGCATTGTTTTTTAGTGTATCAATAGAAACAATCACCTTATTATAGTAATCAAATGGGTTTTTGTTTGATGGAATTTCCATTTTAATTCTAGCAATTCCTTGACTATCTAACCTAACTAATGGAATAGCAAAGCGAGCCCATATCTCTTGCTGAAACTGAGCAAGAATAGACTTGGGAGTAACTACTAAAACTTTCTTTCCCTTTCCTCGCCTAATTAATTCAGCTAAAAAAATCCCCACCTGCACTGTTTTACCTAAACCGACGGCATCTGCAATAAGCATTTTTGGTTGTGGTAGTGATAGTGCTTTTATCGTTGACTCATATTGATAATTGGCTCCTCTTATGGCTGCTTTATGAGCTATCTCAATAAATTCAGAATAATGAGAGGAATTTCTAAAGATGGTTTCAAGAAAAAGCTTTGTTTGTCTGTAATGGGTAGAGTCGTCAGCTTTAAGCTCAGTCTCTTCTGGCTTAATTACTCTGTAGTTTTCTAATCGTAAGTCAAATTGAAAACTTTGTCCATATACTAATTCAGAAATTCCTTCTGCATCAATAATGTCTCTATCTCTATTAGTTACAATAAAATCTTCTCCTCTTAAGTTAATCCTTATTCCTGGAGTAACATTTTGAGTTTGGTTGGTTAGTGTATGACTGTTCAATTTATTTTTTCAGGTCTTTATACATTTTCGATTGCAAGCTTCAAAGCTTCTTTTGTGAATTTTTCACTTTTAACGGTTTTTAATACCTTATCTGCAAGCCACATTGTAAGCAAGTCTTTTTTAGGCTGCTTAAATATCCTTGCTAGTACATTAATGTGCTCTCTTTTGAATGAACGTTCACCTCGTTCCATTTTACTTAACATAGCTTGATCCATATCTAACATGGCTGATAATTGCCTTAACAACATCCTGTTAGACTCTCTCAATGTTCGTATGTGTTCTCCTATCATAATCAGGGAATTTTCATTAAAAATACTTGACAAATTTTGAACAATTTAAGAAAAATGTTTTTAAACTAAATACTAATTCTCATAACTATTAATTTGATAATAGTTAAGTATATATACTATCCATTTTAGGGTAAATAAAGTAATCCAATCATAACTAACATGTTATTAATACATTTAATCACCTAAAAAAGACAACTGAATGTCAAAAAAACAACTAATATTTAACAAATTGCAGCGAATATTCTTTCGTATCTAGCTAATATTAAACCCTTTTCTACGTTTACATAAATATCCTTTAATTTAGTTACAAATATGAAGACTAAGTGATTGGATATTCATTGTTCATATTTTTTTTGATAATATACTGTCCCCATATAGTACAACAATTAGATGTTTTTTACAGTGTTAAGTTTTTTTAGGTTAGTCAAAATTCTAATTGTGATAATATTATGTGTACATTTTTCAATAAAATATTAAATGAAGTAAAACAAAAAGATCAATCAATTAAATTACAGTCCAATGAAGCAATAGTAGATACTACAAAAGAAATGATTTCCTTTTTATACGAGAAGTTAGAATCTATGAAGCGCTACGTATTGTCTTCTAATTTTAATTCTCTCGATGATGAAATACATTTTTTCAAAAAGATAAAACCCAACATACATAGCTTGCTGATTTTTTATAAACATGTTTATAATATAGAAATCACTCGCCCTATTGGGAACGGTAAAAAAAGTGTCATTCATTACACAGACTACCTTGAAAAGGTCTCTAAATCTAATAAAAGATACTACCGTAATAATTCTTTTTATCAGTACATAAAATCTGGAAGAACCGATAAAGATGAACTCTATTTTTTACGGCATAAGGATAGTGATGTCATTTATACAGGAAATCAATCTTTCACTTTTATTGATTTTCAATTTACCACTTTCTACGATTCCGTATTGTCCTTAATAATAGCGGAACAAAGGTTAACTTCTTATATAGAAAGTAAAAACGAATCTTATACAAACGATCAAAGTATAGCGAATTTGAACTGGTCAAATTCAAAAAGTTCCATGATAGAACTTATCTATGCCTTGCATATTTCTAAATCAATACCTCAATCAAATATTCGTAAAATAGCCAGTGTTTTCGAGCAGGTATTCGACATCAAGTTAGGCGATATACATCATACCTACCATCGCATGAAATATCGTACTGATAGCCGTACTTTATTTTTAGATCAGTTAAAACACGCTTTAGAATCTCATTTAGGACAAAATGATCAGTAACTATAATCCTTTCCCATAATTTAGAGGTCAACAGATATTTTTTAGTTTCAAAATTAAGCCCCTTGAACATCACTACGCTATTGACCTCTATTTTATCTTATTTATTCTTTATAAAACACAAATAACAACTCCTCTTTTAAAAAAAAATCCATTGCCAATTGGCACATACTTGGAAATAGAAACCCAATAACTACTACACTTTTGTTCCATCATTTTTAATCTACAAACACATGGAACTAGATAGAAGAGAATTCTTTGCTTGGATGGATCGTATTCAAGACCGATTTGATTTATTAGATGAAAAAATAGCCCGTTTACAACGTCAAAAAAATGTAATCGAAGGCGAACAACTATTAGATAACCAAGATGTATTGACCATCTTAAAAGTTAGCTCTAGAACATTGCAACGCTATCGTTCCTCTGGAAAACTACCCTATTACGCTATTAGCGGAAAAACCTATTACCGTCTCTCTGATATCAATCATTTTATTAAAGCCCTATTTAAAAACCCCGTAACGCCAAAATAGTTCTTGAAAAGCCATCAAGAGTCAGTTTAAAGCTTGACTATTTCTGAATCTTTCCTCCTTCTAATTTTGATTAGTTACAAATCATAAAATAAGAATAAAATGAGTGAAACAAATCAAGAATTACCCGAACAATTCTCTGATATTTTATTGGTATTAGACCAAGAAACCAAAGAAATAAGAGCTGTAAAAGGCTTGGATAAAAATGGAGAATTGGAAACTACAGATCCCAAAGAAGCTAATCAAAATGATTTTTTGAAAGTAGATAAAAACGGAGATGTACTCTCCAATTTTTTCTCTAATTATTTCCGTCAGGCAAAAGACCCTTCGCGTTTCAAGTTTTTTAAAGTCCCTAAAAAACAAATAGAAAAAATCACCAAACTTTTTAAAGAGCAATTAAAGAACCCAACAAAAGCAGTGGGTAAAATGATGGACAATCACGAAGTAGACACCGCACAATTTAACTCTAAAAAAGAATCTCAAATGACAGCACAAGCAAAAGACCAAGAGGTCGATTATCAAGAAGTAACTCCTACAACAACAGACAAAAAAGTAGCACCTCCTACAACCGAAGACACCAATCAACAAAGTGAATATCGTTATCAAGAAAAAGATATTGATTGGGAAACGCTATCCAATTTAGGGATTACCAAGGAAAAATTAGAAAGCCAAAAATTATTAGACGGTTTGCTAAAAGGATATAAAACCAACGAATTAGTTCCTGTTAGTTTTAATGTAGGTACTGCCTTTAGTCGATTAGATGCGCGTTTGTCTTTACAAACAAACAAAGAAGGAAAAGTAACCATGGCAATTCATGGTATTCGAAGAGAACCGATGCTTAACTATCCTTTTTTTGGACATGAATTTAGTGATGCTGATAAGAAAAATTTAAAAGCTACAGGTAATATGGGGCGTGTGGTAGACCTGCACAATTTAAAAACAGGCGAAATGATTCCTTCTATTATCAGTATTGATAAACTGACCAATGAATTAGTTGCCTTAAAATCGGAGTACATTAAAATCCCCAATGAAATTAAAGGAGTCACCTTAAACGATTCTCAAAAACAAACCTTGCAGGAAGGGAAGTCCTTAGAATTAAAAGGCATGACATCTTCCAAAGGAAAAGAATTTGATGCTACTCTACAATTCAATGCAGACAAACGTTATGTCGAATTTATTTTTGATAAACCTACTCAAAATCAACAACAAAAAAACACGACTCCAAAAGGTGAAATTCCAAAAATGATTCGAGGGAAAGAATTAACTGAAGATCAGCGTACCCTTTTAAAAGATGGGAAAACCGTTTATATCGATGGTTTTTTAAGTAAAACAGGAAGCTCTTACAAAGGGTATTTAAAACTAAATGGTGAAGGTGGAAAAGTTGATTTCTCTTTTAAAAACCCGAATAACAAAAAAGATAAAGTTGGTCAAGAAACCAGTAAAGGGAAAGCGCAAAAAGTGGATGAAACAGCAGTTAAACCAAAAGGTAAAAAACGATAAAAGATGATTGCTATTTTAACAGAAAAGCCCAGTGTAGCCGCCGAATTAGCGGTACACTTGGGCATTACACAACGTAAAAACGGATATTGGTTGGGTAAAGGTTATGCCATTACATGGGCATTCGGACATTTAGTAACCTTAGCCATGCCAGAGGCTTATGGGTTTAAAGGATTTCAAAAGGAAAGCTTACCAATTATTCCTGAACACTTTTTATTGATTCCTAGACAAATAAAAGTTAAAAACGGGTACAAAAATGACAAAGGAGCTTTTGAGCAATTACAAATTATCAAAGAAATTTTTGAGCGTTGCGATAAAATTATTGTGGCAACCGATGCAGGACGAGAAGGTGAATTAATTTTCAGATATATCTATCATTACTTAAAATGTAAAAAGCCTTTTGAGCGTTTATGGATAAGTTCTTTAACCAACAAAGCCATTGCCCAAGGATTTCAGAATTTACAGCAAGGAAGTCATTACGATTCATTATATGAGGCTGCTAAAGCCCGTAATCAGGCAGATTGGCTCATAGGAATTAATGCTACACAAGCATTAAGCATTCAAGCCAATGATGGGGTCTATTCTTTAGGAAGAGTACAAACCCCTACACTAGCAATGGTCTGTAAACGCTACCAAGAACACTCCAAATTTCAAGCAGAAACCTATTGGAAAATTCAATTACAACATAGCGTTAATGGTATTACATTTCATACTTTATCAAACACTTCTTTTGCTTCTAAACAAATAGCGCAATCAGCCATTGAAAAATGCTCCATTTTAAAAAAAATCACTGGTGTTGAATTAGAACAAAAAGAGAAAAGAGAACAACCTCCATTACTTTTTGATATTACAGGTTTACAAAAACAAGCAAATACCACCTATAACTTATCTGCCTTACAAACCTTAAATATTGCGCAGTCTTTATATGAAAAAAAGCTAATTAGTTACCCTAGAACAGGAAGCAAATACATCTCTGGGGATATGTGGAAATACATACCCGAATTAATACAAAGCTTAGAAAAAAATGAAGCATTAAAGGAACACGCAAAAAAACTACGTTTACAAAAGCTACAAAAACGGATTATAAATGATGAAAAGGTAACAGACCACCATGCATTATTAATTACTGAAAACACACCTATTGGTTTAACTCAAGAAGAACATCTCATTTATCAATTGATTGCTGCTCGTTTATTGGAAGCGGTATCTGCTCCTTGTATTAAAGAAATCACCAACTTAAAAGCAAAGGCGCAAGACCAATTGTTTACTGCCAATGGTACGGTTATAATTTCAGAAGGATGGCGTGCTATTAAAGGGCATTTCGGGCAAAGGAATCATCAGGAATTACCCGAGATTGAGCAAGGGGCATCACTAAAAATAAAGCATACTGCCTTGTTAGAAAAACAAACACAACCCAAACCACTATTAACGGAAACCTCGCTTTTGTCTGCTATGGAAACGGCTGGGAAAACCATTGAAAATCAAGAAGAACGATTTGCCTTAAAAGAAGTGGGATTAGGCACTCCTGCTACTCGCGCCAATACTATTGAACTCTTATTTAAACGCAATTACATACAACGACAAAAAAAGACACTTGTTCCTACTCAAAAAGGTTTGCAAGTATATGAAATTGTAAAAGACAAGCGCATAGCCAATGTAGCCATGACAGGCGTATGGGAAAAATCATTAGCTAATATTGAAAAAGGAAAAATGGAGGTAGCTAATTTTCAAGATTCTATTGAATTGCATACCAAACAGATTACCACAGAGATTTTACAAACTGAGATTAAAACCATTCAAAAAGAGTTATTACAGTGCCCTAGCTGTAAACAAGCCTCTGTTAAATTATTTCCAAAGGTAGCCAAGTGTACTACGGATACTTGTGAATGGTTGGTATTTAGAAATATTTGCGGAAAAATCATATCAGAAAAAAATGTGCAATTATTACTAAATAATGGCAAAACTGGATTATTAAAAGACTTAAAAAGTAAAGCCAATAAAACTTTTGATGCGTATTTAGTATTAGAGCCTGATGGGAAAACCTCTTTTAAATTTCCTGCAAGGAAACAAAAATAAAACGCTTAAAATATCGTTTATTTAAATACTGAGGTTCAATAAATTGAATTTCAGTATTTATTTTTCCTTCCTAATAAATCTAAACTACTATGAATGCCACCACCCAAAAACAAGACCTTTCTTATTTCCAATTAAGATTACAAGAGCTTTTAAATCTAAGCTATCCTGAATTAGCAAAAGACACCGATTTTATAGAAGCACGTAGCGAATCGGCATTAGAGGCTTACACCAACGCTATTGTTTCTAAATTCACGCATTTAGAAGCATCACATATTGCCAATGAGGTGTTATTTTCCAATCTACCATTTTCAAAAATGGATCTGCTTTTCAATATTGTTTGTAATGAATTTAATAGGGATATTAAAGAGGAAGAATTACGCGAATTTGCAGATAAAATGTACTCCATTACTTTACATGTATTTGATCAGTATCACTTAGACGCCAACTTTGAAGATAATGAAATGTATGACGCGTTATATACTGAATTAACGGGAACGATTCAACTTTGGATGAACGCACATTTAATAGCTCAATAAAACAATGAATTGCTTTAACCATCCCATAGAAAATGCGGTAGCTTCTTGTCAAGATTGCCAAAAAGGATTGTGTACTAAATGTGCTACTAATTTTAGTTTGCCTATATGTACTTCGTGTAACTCAAAAAGAAAGAAGACTCAGAAAAGAACTATTTACAAAGAGTTTTTTGTAATGCTTGTTCTTGGTTTTCTTTTCTGTTTTTTTCTATTGTATATGAATTCTCCTATCCATAATCTTACCCTAAAACAACCAAGTACTCCTAAAGTCTTTTTAATCTTTCAAGGTTTTTATACGGGAGCTGCACTAGTGGCTGGTTGGAAAACATTAAATCGCATTACTCCTTCCTTCTTTTTATTTCTACCTCTAATTGGTTGGGTTGTTTATTTTGCGGTTAAATTTTTACTTTCTGGTTTTCTCGGAGTGTTTATGTTACCTATTCGATTGTTTAAAAACATAAGAAAACTATACCTGCTTAAAAAGCAAAACAATACCTCTGACTAGCAAAACAAAGCCAGTATAGCTCTTCTAGAAAATCTAGCAGTATGCATTGATAATTTTAAAAATTATCAATGCTGCATACTATGGGATTTTCAAAAAAAGAGCATCTTCAAAATAATATTGAAGCTATCAAAGTTGTCTTAACGCTCGAAAAACTAAAGAGACAACCAAACGCAGAAGAACTTCATAAACTACAAAAGCATGTAGGTTTTGGTGGGTTAAAATGTGTTTTACACCCTGCTAACTCTTTTGATGATATTGAGTATTGGTCTAGTAGTGAGTTAGACTTATTCCCTTTGGTAAGTGAACTTCATCGGATTCTACAAGAAGACACCCCTGATCCAAAAACATATAAACGCTATATAAACAGCATCAGAAGTAGCGTATTAACTGCTTTTTATACTCCTAAACCATTGGTAGATAAAATTAGAGAAACGCTACAAAACAATAACATAAAAGTGAATACTTTTTTAGACCCATCAGCAGGTATGGGCGTGTTTTTACCTGCATTAGCAAGTGTTAATTCCATCGCATTTGAAAAGGATTTACTAACCGCAAAAATACTTCAATATACTCATCCCAATACAATGGTACATGCACAAGGTTTTGAAACCATTGATAAGCAATACCGTAATTATTTTGATTTGGTAAGTAGTAATATCCCTTTTGGGGACATTGCTGTTTTTGATCCTGAGTTTTCAAAAAGCAAAGACGAAGTTCGGGTGCAAGCTTCTAAAAGCATTCATAATTACTTTTTCTTGAAAGGAGTCGATACCCTTCGAGAAGGTGGTTTACTCGCCTACATTACCTCTCAAGGGGTTTTACATAGTGCTAAAAACGAGCCTGTTCGTAGAAAATTACTAGAAAACATGCAGTTAGTTTCTGCCATTCGATTGCCTAACAATCTGTTTTTAGACAATGCGGGAACACAGGTAGGAAGTGATTTTATATTACTACAAAAAAACAGCAAAAAACAACAACTTTCAGAAAAGGAACAGCAGTTTATCAGCAATTATATAACAGAAGAAAAAACACCGAGTAATCGGCTATTTGAAGGACAAAAAAATGTGCTCTTTACAAAACAACGCACTGATACCGACCCCTATGGAAAACCTGCAACCATTTATTGGCATGAGGGAACACCACAGGATATGGCAAATGATTTTGGAGTACTACTACAAAAGGATCTTCAACAAAGTTTTAATGCTGATTTATACCAACAACAGCCTAAACAAAGTATTTCCATTACTCAGCAATCTATGGAGAAACCAAAAGTAGCTGAGCAAGAAAGCGTGACCACCTTATACGATTTATTCAATTTTAGCCAAGAAGAACGCGACCCCAATTACAAACCAAAAAAACAGAAAAAGAAGAAACCAAAATCAGGTATCCCAACTAAAAAAACACCAAAATCGCCTAAAGTTTCCAATGCACCTCAACCATTTACAAAAACTATTTTAAACCACTACAAAGAAGGTTGTTTGGTAAGCTTTCAAAATCAAATAGGCTACTTAAAATCGTTTCCTGCAAATCCTACTTTTCATCCATTACTACTCAACTCCTTACAACAACAAAAAATAGCGCAATATATCCCACTACGGGATGCTTATTATGAGCTGTATGATAAAGAATATAGTACACAAATGGAGCAACCAACATTGCGAAAAAACCTCAACACCTATTACGATGCTTTTATAAAAACAAATGATTACCTGAATGCAACTAGCTCTGTAAAATTATTAAAAATGGATACAGCTAGTAATGAAATGCTATACCTCGAACGTAGCCAAGGAGATACTTTCGCTAAAGCGGATATCTTTTTTCGTCCTGTAGCTTTTAATTCAGAAGAAATAAACTCCATTGAAACACCTAACGAGGCACTCAGTGCTTCTCTTAATAAATTCTCTAAGGTGGATTTAGCCTATATGGAAAAGATCAGCCAATTATCGGAATTAGAATTAAAGAACACTTTAAAAGATCAAATCCATTACCATCCCATAGCAAAGGAATATCAAGTTACCGATCAGTTTTTAGCAGGTAATGTGATTGAAAAAGCAAAGCAAATTGAAGCTTATATTAATGAAAATCCTAACGACATTCTGGCTAAGGAATCTTTAAAGTCATTACAAGCCATTTTTCCACGTCGCATTGCTTTTGAAGAATTGGATTTTAACCTTGGAGAACGTTGGATTCCTTCTGGAATTTATAGTCGTTTTGCCTCGCATTTATTTGATAATGAGGTAAATATTCATTATGCGCCTAATGGCGATGCTTTTTCTGTGAATTGTAAACGTAAAAATGCCACCATATGGGATAAATACAATGTAAAAAGTGAAAGCAGAAACTATGATGGTATTGCATTATTAAAACATGCTTTAGTAAATACTACTCCAAAAATTACCAAACAAATAGTAGTTGGTGATAAAGAGGTGAAAATTCCAGATAGTCAGGCTATCCAATTAGCAAACAGTAAAATTGATGAAATACGAAGCGAATTTATAGATTGGCTACAAGTACAAAATGATGATTTTAAAAACAGATTAACTAACCTGTACAACGAGACCTTTAATTGTTTTGTAAAGCCCAATTATGATGGCAGCCACCAAAGCTTTCCTGAACTAGATCGAAAAGCATTAGGTATTGATGATTTATACGATAGCCAAAAAGATGTGGTTTGGATGATAAAAAACAATGGAGGTGCAATTTGCGACCATGAAGTGGGTGCAGGAAAAACACTGGTCATGTGCTGTGCTTCTTATGAGCTTAAACGATTAGGATTAGCCAACAAACCCATGATTATAGGACTCAAAGCCAATGTACATGAGATTGCCGAAACCTACCGAAAAGCCTATCCCAATGCCAAAATATTATATCCAGGGAAACAAGACTTTACCCCAAATAAACGCCAACGTATTTTTGGAGATATTAAAAACAACAATTGGGATGCGGTGATTTTAACGCACGATCAGTTTGGAAAGATTCCGCAATCTATAGCGGTGCAACAAGAAATTTTACAAGTAGAACTCGATAATGTAGAAGATAATTTGTGGGCATTAGAAAAACAAGGGGAGGAAGTGTCCAGAGGGATGATTCGTGGCATGTACAAACGAAAAGAGAATTTAGAAGTAAAACTAAAATCTTTAGCCCATGATATTGCCGAAAAAAAAGACGATATCATTGATTTTAAAATGATGGGAATTGACCATTTGTTTGTAGATGAAAGTCATAAGTTTAAAAATTTGATGTTCAATACACGTCATGACCGAGTAGCAGGACTAGGGAATTCACAAGGAAGCCAACGCGCAATGAATCTTTTATTTGCCTTGCGTACCATGCAACAGCGCACAGGAAAAGATTTAGGAGCTACCTTTTTATCGGGCACAACTATCTCTAATTCGTTAACAGAACTGTATTTGTTGTTTAAATATTTACGCCCAAAGGCTTTGGAAAAACAAAACATTCATTGCTTCGATGCTTGGGCAGCTATTTACGCTAAAAAAACAACCGATTACGAATTTTCTGTAACCAATACCATTGTACAAAAAGAACGCTTTCGATTCTTTATTAAAGTTCCTGAATTAGCACAATTCTATTCTGAAATTACAGATTACCGTACTGCAAAAGATATTGGTATTGATCGTCCTGAGAAAAAGGAAATTTTGTACAATATCCCTCCTACGCCAGAGCAGGAAGATTTTATTTACAGACTCATGGAATTTGCGAAAACAGGAGATGCTACACTTTTAGGCAGAGCTCCACTTTCTCAAAAAGAAGAAAAAGCAAAAATGTTAATTGCCACCAATTATGCGCGTAAAATGTCATTAGACATGCGAATGATTTCTTCTGAATATTCAGATCATATTGATAATAAAGCTTCGCATTGTGCTAAAAAAATTAGTGAGTATTACCATCAATTTCAAGCGCAAAAAGGCACACAATTTGTCTTTTCTGATTTAGGCACGTACAAACCCAATACATGGAATCCGTATTCTGAAATTAAACGAAAATTAATAGAAGAACACGGACTGCTTCCGTCTGAAGTTCGGTTTATTCAAGAAGCTAAAAATGAAAATACTCGCAAGGATTTCATTAAGCAAATGAATGAGGGGACAATACGAGTACTTTTTGGCTCTACTGAGATGTTAGGTACTGGTGTAAATGCACAAAAAAGAGCCGTTGCCATTCATCATTTAGACACTCCTTGGAGGCCTAGCGATTTAGCACAACGCGATGGTAGAGCCATTAGAAAAGGTAATGAAATAGCCAAACATTTTGGAGGCAATAATGTAGATGTAATTATTTATGCCGTAGAAAAATCATTGGATAGCTATAAGTTTAATTTACTGCATAACAAACAGTTGTTTATTGACCAATTAAAGACCAATAATTTAGGTAAACGAACCATTGATGAAGGAGGTATGGATGAAAAGGCTGGAATGAATTTTTCTGAATACGTAGCTATTTTATCGGGCAATACTGATTTGTTAGAAAAAGCAAAATTAGAAAAGAAGATAACCGCTTTGGAAAGTGAACGTAAAGCTTTTCATAATGCCAAATGGACTTCTAAAAACAAATTAAAAAACCTTTGCCAATTGGCAGCACTTGGCAAAGAAAGAGTTGTTTCAATGACCCGCGATCAAAAGCAATTCCTCTCTAATATTCAGAAAAGTAGTGATGGAACTATTTTAAATCCTATTCAATTAAAAAATTTAGATAGTTCTAACGTAGAAACTATAGGAAAGCAACTCAATAAACTGTCCAAAGAAATGAATACCAGAGGTGAATATCGAAGTATTGGTAACTTGTATGGCTTTACGTTGCTTATCAAAACTGAGGCTTCCATGAAAGATGAATTTGACTTTAATATCAATCGCTTTTTTGTACTGGGCACTGGAGATATAAAGTACACTTACAATAACGGACTCATGGCTACCGACCCGCAATTAGCGGTTTCTAATTTTTTGAATGCGCTCTATAAAATTCCTTCGCTATTAGAACAGGAGCAACAAAAATTAAAAGAAAACGAGCAACATATCCCTACCCTTAATGAAGTGGTAAATGCTACTTGGCGAAAAGATGAAGAACTAAAAACTATAAAATTAGAATTAACGGTTCTCAATAAAAAAATTAAAAGTGCTATCACTGATATAAGTGATGAAAAACAAGAAGTAATTAAAATTTCTTTTAGTAATACAGCTCTTAAAGTAAAGTGACAGACCCATTTTTAGTTTCAAGTTTTATATCATCTATTAATAATAGTAGAAATACTAATACACTTACGAAGCTCAATTAAAACAATCTTTGTTATATGACCAATATTAAATTATGAATTAAAATATCTAAAATCATAACAGAATGTTAAAATAAAAAAAAACTCAAAATTAAAACACTAATTTGATGCCGAGAATGACAATTTAGAATCCTCTTTTTCTTTATAAAACAAACTTTTAAAAAGCTCTTTGTATATGTGATATTTTGGTAATATCAAGATATCTCCAATCAGTTTTAATATAATTAATCAAGGGTTTGAAAATTGTTTTTCAAAAAAGCAGGCAAGGTTTTTAATGCTATTAAAAAATAAGGCACCATTTAACTAATATGAAAAAACATTAAAAGATAATTTAGTGCTTTTTTAGAACTAGGAAAAAAAGAACTTGGCGTATTATGTTAAAATATACTAATTGCATAGCCTAATCTGTAAATAAAAAATAGAGCGAACGTTTATTAAAGTCTTATTTTTTATCATAACAGTATAGAGTCATTCAATTGCATACAAAAGATAATTATATAGTAATTTTTTTAATAGATATATAAAAACAACTCCATGATAAAACCCAAAACAAAACTTAGTATCGATGGCGAATTTCTTTACAACTTTGAGAAAGTAATCCTTAACCAATCGATAAATAAGCATCACACCTTTGCCATTACTGTAGATTATGATAGTATAGAAGCTATAGGTTCTTATACGCTTGATAACTCCAAAGAGTGGCTTGGTAAACCAGTAGTCATCAATTTTGATGATACCGAGTTTTTAGGGGTAATTACCAATGTAAGGCTTCAACACGATAATGGATTTGATGGTAAACTAGTGGTTAGTGGGTATTCTAAAACCATTTTATTAGAAAACGGAACACATATGCAGTCTTGGGTAGGAAAAAACCTAAAGACCATTATAAAAGATACTATAGATAGAACAGACTTAGCAGCCCAAATAAATCCTGTTTTTAGTACAACTATAGAATATCAGGCACAGTATCAAGAAAACCATTTTCAGTTTATACAACGTATCGCTAAACAACATAATGAATGGTTATATTATGATGGCTTACAGCTAGTTTTTGGGAAACCGTCTTTAGGCGCTCCTATTACTGTAGAATATGGTGCAGATATGGATACCATCAATATTGATATAAAAACCATTGCTAGTAAACATACTAATTTTTCTTACAATGCATTGGATGATGTTAAAAACGAATCAAAAACAAGAGGAGAAGTCGCAGGACTAAATGAATTAGGAAGCTATGCTTTTGAAGCTTCTAAAGATCTTTTTCCTGTCAATACCAATGGCTATTCATCAGCACGAGTAAAAGATAAAAGTGAGATAGACACTATTATTAAAAACAAACAAGCCAGTAAAATAGCAACGGCAAATGTACTTAGTGGCACAAGTACTAAACAAGGTCTTACCGTGGGTACTGTAATTAAGGTTACAGCTGCACAACGTGGTATTGGAACTTTTGATATTAAAAATTATGGAGAGTATATCATTACTAAAATTACACATAAGGCTACAGGGTCAAGTGAGTATGGTAATGAATTTGAAGCCATTTCATCTGGTGTAGAAATATTACCAGAACCCAAGGTGTCTTTACCAGAGGCAACCCAACAAATAGCTACGGTACTCTCTAATGAAGACCCTAAACAAAAAGGACGCGTGCAAGTACAGTTTCAGTGGCAAACAGCAGCCATGAAAACATCGTGGATACGTGTAATGACAACCGATGCAGGAAGCAGCGATAATCATGCACAAAATAGAGGCCATGTATTTATCCCAGAAGTAGGAGATCAGGTGATGGTAGGATTTCGATATAACGACCCCAACAGGCCTTTTGTACTAGGAAGCCTCTTTAGTGGTACTACAGGAGCAGGTGGTCAGGATAAAAATAATTATAAAAGTATTGTTACCCGCAGCGGGCACACCATAGAGTTTAATGATACCAAGCGTAGCGAGAGTATTACTATTACCGATAAAAACAGCAATATTATTTTTATTGATACAGCTAATAAAAATATACGAATTAGTGCTCCAGAGACTATTGATATAGAAGCTAAGAATATTAATTTTAGAGCAGAAGAGAAAATTCATATGCAGGCACAAAACATGGAAACACAAATTGGCGAAGATAACATTGTAGGTATTGGTAATAATATGGAAGTAACTGCCGATAATAGTTATACATTAAACACTACAGAACATGCAGAAACTATTGAAGGAAGCAAAATAGTGAATATCCAAAGTTCATTATCTATTAATGCCTCAGATGCCGAACTAATCGCTAGCAATGGAGATATTAATATTCAAGGACCAGGAGTTACTACAGTACAAGGAGGACAAGATGTAAAAGTTAGTAAAGGATAATAATTTATATAAAACCAGTATGTTTCGTAAACTATTAGAATCTCTTGAAGCTGTTTTTGAACCACAATTTGACGATGTACAATTTGTAAGCCATGATGTCTTTTTTCTTGTATACGAGAAAAGTAAAAAACCTATTAGGTACTCCTTTGATATAGAAGAAGAAACTTTAATTAATGGAATAAAAACACATAATAGATACAAACTAGTAATTTCCTTAGAATTAATATCCACAGATTCAAAAAACACATTTGTTTTTAATGTTGAAGTTTTAGATTCTGAATACGAGCTAGATAAAAGGTTAACTAAACAACACTTATTAATAAAGCAGCTTTCAGAACTAACAAACAAACTTTCTTTTGCAATTGATTCAAGAGGAGCTATACAAAAAGTTTTAAATTATGAGGAGCTAAAGAAAAAATGGGAAAGATTAGAAATCGAATTAAAATATAGGCATATAGGAAAATTAAGTCATGCTTATATTGATGCAATAGGAGAAAAAATAAATAACCTATCAGCTTTTACAGCCGATTTTTCCCAGTATCGATTATTCGGGTTTTTATTTAATGGGCTTTTACAGCTTTCAGGAGATAGTGGTAGACCTAGTCAACGAAAACGTGTTTTTAAAAACTATATTAATTATTTACCGCTTAGAGTTAATGAAAGCATAACGTTTTTAGAAGAGAATGAGCACACTAATGAACTAAAATATAAGATTGGTGGAAACTTAATTTCTTTACAAGGTGAAGAAGCTAAAAAACTAGCAAGTTATTTTGATTATTACAATTTTCAGGAAAAAACGTTGTTTTTAAAAGCATACGATGGTGAATATGTAATTGATAAGCATACAGCTATGATAAAAAGTGGCTGGCTTACAATAAATTTGACTAACAATAATGAATATACAAGAACTATGAAAATTCATTTAAAACAAATAAACTATGGCAACTAAAGCATATGTATGTGATGGTGCAAAAATAGAATGTCAATTATGCACAAAGCCAGAAGGAGAACTAAAAGTAACTTCTAATGAGATAAAAATACAAGACAAGAAGTTTGCCAACGCAAAAGATAAAGAAAAGGCAAACCTCATCTTTCAAGGCAATTGTAAAAAAAGCCCATATCAATCATCCCCCTGCCAAGCAGTTATGGTGGTAGGAGATTGGCAAGGTGTTGCAGATGCTTTAATACAGGATGCACCTGCTTTATTAGAAGATTCAACCATTATGTGTAGCTATGGTGGTGCGCCCATTAAGATTACAGATCACTTACAAAAGAACGAGCCCACCTCTTTAGAACCCATTATAGCACCAGTTGTAATGCCTGCTGAAGATCCTAAAATAGTAAGCATAGATTGGAAAGAAGATGATAATGACCCAGAGATTAAAGCTTGGATAGAGGCTACAACCCTTAATATTATGCCTGGTGAAGAAATACGATTTTATTTAGATGAAAAAAACTAATACCTATGGAGTTTACAGCTAAAGTTAATGCAGAAGGAAAAGCTTTTGTAAAGTTTCTTAATAAAACTGTAGAAAGTGATTGGGATGAATTTTTACCTATCATATCATTTAACTCTTCAAAATTTGATAAGAAAAATGGCGAGGTTAGTAAAACTAAGGAATCATGTACATTATCTAGTCACTTAGATTCAAATGTAATTAAAGTCCAAAATTTACAAACAGAAAAGCGTAATATTAAAATCCCATTTAATGTAAAAAAGGGAAGTTCTGATTCTAAAGACGATGATGGCATAATAAATATTAAATTATCTAATAATAAGGGTTTTAAAATAGTAAACTCAACTAAAATAAAAACAAAGTATGGTTCTATTATTGAGGTTGAAATTGAAATAGACGCTAAAGAAAAAGTCGACACTTACTTGAATTTTTATTCTGTTGATAATAAGGATGATACATGGAATACTGGTGAGTATGAGAATGTTTATTGTGGATGTTTTAAGTTAACTTTTGATTATTGTGTATGTACAGATTGGTCAACTGTTGCTCCAATTATTCCTAAAGGCAAGTTTATAGGTTGGGGACATACTGGAATTACACAAAATTGTTACCACTATAGTTTAGAGCAATTACGACAAGCGGGACACTGGGTAAAATCTGAAAGATGGAATAAAAAATGGGACGGTACCAAAGAGGTGAATGACCATATATATCAAATATTTTTAGAGGCTGATGTTGCAGGAATGACCAAAGGAGTGCAAAAAGATCAATTTAAAAAAGGGGTAGAATATTTAAAGAAAACAATTAAAAATAAAATACCTGTAATGGTAGGTGTAGATGACGATGTGAAATTAAGTAATGATGATGAAACAACTGAACACTTTGTAGTTATTGTAGGCATGGGTAGTGATACTAATGGAAACTATTTTTTATTTTATGATAATGCTGTACCAAATAGTTCTGTAGGAGCATCTTCAGATAATAAACTGTATTGTAAATGTAAAGATTCTAAATTAGAAGGAACAGGTTCACTTTTAAATAGATATATACAAATAAATACAAGTAAAAAGAAATATGTGGTAACACAAATTCGGGAAACAAAATGATTAAAAACACAATAGCCATTTTAGTACTCATTTTTCTATGTTTATCATGTAAGAAAAACAATAGAGAGCAAAAGAGTTTTAATAAAAAACCCATTAAGATTGATTCTTTAAAACCTAGCTTAAAAAGTGATATTCAAAATAAAAAAGATAGTAGAACAAGTTATACTTTAAAATTTGAAAACGGGGATGTTGTTAATGTTGTAAGTAATTTTTTTCCAAGAGAGGTAATCGATTCATTTTCACAATCAAATAAAAATATACGAGGAAAATATTTTTATTGTTTTAAAGGAGGAATAAGTTTAGAGGTGTTTAAAATATTAAGGAAAAATGGAAAAGAGTTAAAAGTTAATACTGCACATAGTATTATTGTAGAAAAAGACACATTATTTTTTAATGGAAAAAATAATGTTCCATGCTTAAAGGAAAACGATAGTATTATAATAAAATCAATAGTTTATACATTTTATCAGAAAGGATTAGAAACTAATTTATTGATAATAGATGATTTGATTAAAAAATAAAGGTGTTGAAAAAATTTCCATTATGAAAATATACTTTCTTTTAATATTAACTTTTAGCCTGCTATTTAATAGTTGTAAAAATAGTCCTAACAAAAATTCTATTAATAAAGTAACAGTAAGTTATTTAGAAACATTTGATATTGCTTTTGAATTAATCCAGATATCAGATAACAGAGTTAATATCCCGACTGTTATTTTTAATGAATTTAAAGATCCTGATTTAGTGTGGCTAAATAAAATACGTAAAAATTAATATCTATGGAATTTATAGCCAAAGTTAATGCAGAAGGAAAGGCATATGTAAAAATAGTAAGTGATATATTTGACGACTTAGTGGTTAAAGGCTGGTGGACAGATACAAAAAACACAAAAATTACTGAGGCAACTATAGAAGATAAAGTACGATTTCATATAGAAACAAAAGATATTCTTGGAGGGGAAATACTTAGTTTAACTATAAGAGATTGGGATGGTAAATTAAACATTGATGATTATCCAAAAGGAGCTCCGAATAGTGTTACTATAAATTCTAATAAAGGTTATATAGAGTTTACTATACCAAAAAAATGGGAAAATGATATTATAGATGATGTTGGTACTGAAATTGAATTATATTTTGATATTAAATATAAAGATAAGTCCTATGAATTACCAAAAACTACAAATGATTATTTAAAGGTTTTTGGAGTACCAGAAGTAATAACAGTACTCATTGAATTACCACATTCTAAATACACAGATAAATTAAACTCTAAAGGGTTAGGAGGCCATTCAGCCATAATGATTGGTAAAGAGTATTATGATTTTGGTCCTCAACCTGGAGAACCGTTTTTCTCTGATGGTAGACCTTGGTGGGACAATATGTCGACAAGTGGAAACTTAAAGCGAGTTGATGTGATGTCTATATTAGGGGATTTGAAATCAAGAAAAAACTGGAATATTGTTGGAGAAGTATTTTTAATTGATATAGAGATCTCAAAAAAAGAAAAAGAAGCTATAGAGAAATGGTGGATTGAAAAATATAAAGATTTAGGAACATATAGTGTTATTCCTGTTTTTGGAGAACAATGTACTACAAATGTTAGGCTTTCCCTTTCAAAATGTACAGAAGTAATTAATCACTTTACTCTAAAAGTACAAACACCAAAAGGATTATATGATTTATTAACTAATTCTGCAAAGCATACTTATGGAAACAAAACAAAACAAAACAACAGCTTACTGTTACAAAAAAATACAGTGAAATTTAAAATACTATTTATTATGGGAATATTATCATTTTTAGGATGTAGTCAAGAATCTAAACAGACTATATATAAATATAATTCAGAAGAATACAACCAAAAAATAAAAGAATTTAATGTTTCTATAGGTGAAGCAGCAGAACTTGTTTCTAAATTCTATGATGAAAAGAATATAAGTGAGAATAAGCAAGAAATACTATTAGATATTGTACTTGGCGATTTTTATATTTTCCCATCAACACCAGTCTTTTATAATCCAAAAACAACCAAATATATACTTTCTGGAATATGGATTAATGGTAAAACAGGAGAAGTGTTAGAAAAGGACACAGAAAAATACGTTAAGGTTTTACTTAAAATTCCTTTTACAAAAACAACAAGATATAGTAAAAATAAAATATAGCCGTATAAAATAAATAAGTTACATTTTATCAAAATAACATTTTTGGCATTCGTATTATTTGTAAATAGTAATTGTCGGCAATAAAAAAAACGGAGCCTATTGAATTTACTAAAAAAATTAATAATTTCTAATTCAATAATTAAGAGTTGTGTACTAAAAACAAAAAAAATGCAATACCTGGTGTTTATTTCCCAAATTAAATATTTAAAGCCTTTAGCTTTACTGTTAACCCTTTTATTGTGTTTTATTTCTTGTAATCGTAGAAAAGAAACAATTACTAAGAAAACTATTACAATTTCAAAAGAGGATACCTTGAAGTTTATCAATCAGATTCCACTTGAGTGGGAAAAAAATGGAAAACACAATATTTTTTTGGCTGTAAATGATTCAATTCTATTTCATTCAGAATCTTCTTTTAGTCATTCAGTAGATGGCTATGTATATCTAGATAGTTTAATTGGTGTAAATGGCTCTTATGTTTATGTAAATGGCAATAGAGATTTCATATATCCGAATAATGACTCGACCAAACTTAGCATTTTAGATTATAAAAAATTTATGATAAATACAAATCGTGGTCCTTTTAAAAACGATTGTCCAAATGTAGAACTTATTAAGAAGGGAAAAAGTTTATTTTCGACCGTGAAATCAAAAAAAGGTTCAGTTTTTCGGTATTTAGATGTTCGGAATAAACCTTTATATGTTCAAATATGTATAAATAAACAGGGGCATAAAATTAACATTCCTTATTTCAACAACAATTCAAAGAAAACGAGATTAGGGAATGGAGATTCTTTTATTAAACTATTTGATTTTGATAGAGACGGTAAAGAAGAATTATTAATTATACAACCATCTTATGCGTCAATAGTTATGTCTGTTTATAAAATAAATAACTTAGATTTTTAATTACTTATTTCTAAAATTGGTCGAATAGCTCTAAAACAAAAAAATGGCAAACAACAACCTAGAAGTTACCGCAATTTACACAAGCGAAGACACCGTAGTAAAAGAAACAGCAACAACCAATAATGCTACCTCATTTAAAGTTGTAGACCTTGAAGGGCCTTTTGATGACAACGGAAAACTCCTTCAATATATAGAAGAAGGGCAAATGTGTGTTTACATTGCCACCTTAGATAAAGACTTGTCAACAGTTGATGTTAAAAAAGTCAACTGGGCAATGGCTTATGATGAGAATGGAGATGGCGTTTTAAAATTTGAAGAAATACAAGGGGGTCATCGTTACGATAAAAACCGTATTTGGGTATACTTACAAAGTGAAAAAGCAACGGCATTACTAACCATACATGCTTATACGAGTATCTTACCATCCAACGGCGATAGCATTACGGTGTCTGTAGATCATAAGCAATATGAGTCAGACCTTAAAAAAGGCGACCGCTGTAATGGGCAATCTAATACCACTATTGTTACCAATGCCACCACACCAGTAGAAGAAAAGGAGTTTGAACTAGAAGTAGGCATACGTCTTCACTTTTTACGCTATGGTTTTTTTGAAGGCCATGATCATGTCGATCATAATGCAGTATTAAGAAGAAGCGAAATAAAAGACAATCAAAATGAGCTAGCAAAATACAGTAATAAATACTCAAGTATAAAAAATTTCCATTGTCATTTAACAGAGCTTGTTCCTAGCGGCTATATATACGTTATAGACCCCAAAAAAACAAGTTTAGAAAAATCTTACGAGTATTATATTACACCAAAACAAAAATTAAGACATATACCATGGTATACAGACCCTAAAAGTGAAGATATACGGTCGCTTTTTGGTGCTAAACGCGCAGGGAAAAAAGTTACCGAGCATCATTATCATTTAGTAGAATATATAAAAGATAAAGATGACACTCCCGAGCTTTACATATGTTATAGCCCTGTACAATGGTCTAAAGCCTATTTTGAAAAAATGCTAAGCGATTCTCAATTAAGAGAAAAGCGGATGACCAAAGTAGTTTGCGAAGGCTTTGAACAAGGTGTTACCAAAAACGGAAAACTCCAATATGCTTATGATGGTTTAAGCGCAGCTTTTACAGATGATAATACAATAGGTTTTAATAGACTAAAAAGCAAGAAAAAATACCTTGCCAATAGCCAAGCTAACAAAACAGGAGAAGATGCAGAGCTAAAACCCGATATGTTTATTCCGTTGTTAGACCCCGTTAATGCCGCCAGAGAAATAGCCGACGAAGTAGCACACAACATGCTTAACTTTAAAGCCTTAGTAGAAGCCATACAAACAGGCGAAACCCAACAAGATGCCTATAACCGCATCTGTTCTGGGGGCGACGCTACAGCACCCAAACCCGAGCACCAATCGCTCTATTCCTTAGCCCTCACCGTGTACCATATGCTATATAATGATGAGTCGATGGTAGAAAAATATGATGGAGGAGTCGATGCACCTGACGGACGTTGGGGCGAATTACACAAAGGTGAGTCATACCGAGAATGGAGAGAATGGACGGGCAATTCTGCGCATAAAAAGAATAACATAAAACTATTAGGCTATGATGGGGCCGATTCCGCAAAAATAGAAGGCATTCTTGGCGTAGCAGCACGTAAAAAACTACGAGAAGAGATCTCCAAACTACGAGATGATTTGGGGAACTTTCTAGGTCATAACGATTTTAAAATACCACTAGACGATTATCTATACAATGCCAAAGAGCGCCAACTCGATGGGCGCGTTATGCTCTGCCAATTATTAGAAACTCTTTTTACAACTACCTATGAGTTTGATAGGCATTTATTGTTACAAAAAGACTATGAAGATACAGACCCTTGGAAAGACAAGATATTAGACATTACCAACCACAAGCTTGCCGCCAACTATAACAAAGGCAATGGTAGTAAAGCACCAGATTACTTGGGTACAGACCCATTATATGCCTTATTAACGCCGTTATTAAATATAGATGCTGTAATAAGCAGCAGCAGTAAAATAGGTAAAAAGGCAGCAAGTGCCCTAAAAGCAAAATTAAAGTTTGAGGCGGCTAGAGTGTTTAAAGAAGTTAAAAAAAGTAGAAGTAACTATTACACCAACTGGGATGATTTTGTAAAAGTAGCTGTAAAACGGTGCAATGCAAACCTTAGAGTATTTGATACCGATATGGTTGGACTTAGTAAAAAAGAATTTAACGTAGCCCTACAACAAGCCTTGGGCAATAGCTACGAGGTTAATACTAATTTTGTACACAAAGGTAAATACACAGGTGCAGACCCCGATAATCTCCACCTTAAAAAGAAACCCAATGCCGTAAAAGTAATCTCTACCAAACCAGGAGACCATGTACTAGAAATACGCGTACGTACCAAAATTACCGAAGCCGAAGCACTAGACATTGCCAACAAACGCAATATAAGCGATAAAGCTGCCAAAATACTAAACAGCAAAGGATTTACGGGTTTTATAGCTCTATTAGACCTGTATAACCTATACGGAACAACCTCTAAATTTGGAAGTGATGCTTCTTTAAAACAATATGTTAGTTTTTTAGATGCCAGTATTAAATTAACGGAGTCTGGGCTAGCTGCATCAAAAGCTTTTGGGATGAAAACCGCTTTTTGGGATAAAAAAATAAAACCGATTTCAGGCAGAGTTGTTGGAAGTAGGATGCAATTTTTAGGCGTTGTTTCTTCGGTAGCTACGGCAGGCATGTGTGTATGGGATGCTGCCGAAGCATTTGAAAAACGTGATACCGATGCGGCAGTTGCCTATAGCCTAGCAGCCGTAGCTTTTGGCGTATCGGCTTATGCTGGCTATACAGCGTTTATGACAGGCGCAGCAGCAGCAGGCCCTGTGGGGTGGATTGCCGCCATAGTAGGTACGGGTATATTTGTTATTGCTATTATGTTAAGTGATACTGCAATAGAAACCTATTTTAAAAACTTTTTGTTGAGCGATGATAATACAAAATTTACCATACAAGCCAATGAAAGCCCTATGGTGTATAACCGCAGGTTGTTTGATAACAGAAAGCTTTTAATGCATAACGATAATTATTATAAAACCATGATGCACCCTAGAGATGCCGAGGCTACCCTTATGAATCTTATTGTTTGTCCACATGTAACACTTAAGCCTACCATAGTACAGAAAGATTTGCCTGGCGCAGCGCCTACATTAGATTTTGTACAGCATCTAATAATCACTCTAAAGTTTTCTAAATTTTTTAATGATAAGGAATCCTTACAAGTCATTCCTTATTTTCTGCCATGGGGCATAAATAGTAACCCAGAAGGTAACAATTTAAAACCCATGCTAGAGGATGAATATAGAATCTCTCAAGATGTAGATACACTTGGTATATCTATTAGTTTTAAAAATCGTACAGTTGCGTTGTTCTCTCAACTCATATTGGCAGTACGCCTAACTATAGATGATAGCCAACCACTGTATTTTCCATACAATAACCGAAGTGGAGAAGCCGTATATTTGGCCATAAATATACCTTTAGGTAAAAGTTTTGGATGGTATGACAATGAGTTTAACGAAGCCCCTACCTTTTTAACCCATAACGAGTTGTTTAAAGTAAAAAGCTGGAGCTAATGAAAAAAGATAAATACTATAGAAAAATAACCCACCAAGGGTATAAAAGCGAAAAAGTAGAAGAAAGTCTAAGAAAGAGTTTTCATCACGTACCTAAAGGTATTTTAAGAAAGAGAGATGAAATATGGAATATTGCCACAGAAAATGTTGGAAACAAAAGAGATTTTCATTTCGGTGATGACAAATATCTGTTACGAGATTCAGAATCTAAAGTAGTGCCTATATGGGGGGGGGGGGGAGTATTTTCGCTTCGTTACTTTTTTTACATTATAATGTGACACAAAATTGGCCAAATGATGGTCTTATAGCAATTTCAATTTCAATTTCAATTTTATTATTCTTTATGGGCTATTTTTTTACAATGCCTAAAAAAGAAGATATTTTAGACCGCATTCGGGGCACGATTACCTTTCCGGGGAGTTTTTGGGGTAAAAATATAACCATGCCTTTTGTTAAAGTTATTTTTCATTTTAGTACAGGCGGTGAAAATATGGTTGGTGCCTATATGCTACAAATAGTACGCCCTACTAATCATACCTTTCGCATATACAGTCATGGTGATGATTGTTACGAGAGTATTTCTTTAATTGTTTGGTATATGGATAAAAACCGCCCCTTACCTCCAGGTACAGCATTTGATGCTTACCGAGATGCAGATTTTGAGCGTCGTAAAGCCGAAGGCTTTCCACCGCCATTGTATCCCAGTCAAGTACCCACGCCCGAAGCAACCAAAGCACAACAAAAAGAGCGTGATAACTACTGGAGAGATTTAGATTATATTACCAATATAAAATATTAACTAATGTATTTAGCCATAAAAATCCCTTTGGGTAAAAGTTTTGGATGGTATGACAATGAGTTTAACGAAGCCCCTACCTTTTTAACCAAAGACGAATTGTTTAAGTCAAAAAACTGGTAATTTATGAAAGATACATTTTACAGACCCGTTACACATCATGGTTATAAAACTCAAAAAATAGAGGACAACTTAAAAAAAGGATTTCATCATGTACCAAAAGCTATTTTAAGGAGTGAAGTTATTTCTGTACAAAAAGAAAATGTTGGTAATAATAGAGAATTTTATCACCTAGATAATAATTGTATCTCAATGATTACTGGTGCTAATGTAGTCCCTATATGGGGGGGGGGGATTAGCACCTTTGCTTCGTTACTTTTTTTACATTATAACGTAATACAAAATTGGCCAAAGGATGGTTTTATAGCAATTTCAATTTCAATTTCAATTTTATTATTCTTTACTATCTACTATTTTACCATGCCCAAAAAAGAAAATATAATGGATCGTATGCGTGGCACCATCACCTTTACAGGCAGTTTTTGGGGTAAAAATATTACCATGCCTTTTAGCAACGTTATTTTTCATTTTAGTACAGGTGGCGAAAATATGGTTGGTGCCTATATGCTACAAATAGTACGTCCAACTAATCATACATTTTGTATGTCTAATTATGGTAATGATTGTTACGAGAGTATTTCTGGTATAGTTTGGTACATGGACAAAAACCGCCCTTTACCACCAGGTACTGCATTTGATGCTTATCGCGATGCCGATTTTGAGCGTCGCAAAGCAGAAGGCTTTCCACCGCCATTGTATCCCAGTCAAGTACCCACGCCCGAAGCAACCAAAGCACAACAAAAAGAGCGTGATAACTACTGGAGAGATTTAGATTATATTACCAATATAAAATATTAACTAATGTATTTAGCCATAAAAATCCCTTTGGGTAAAAGTTTTGGATGGTATGACAATGAGTTTAACGAAGCCCCTACCTTTTTAACCAAAGACGAATTGTTTAAGTCAAAAAACTGGTAATTTATGAAAGATACATTTTACAGACCCGTTACACATCATGGTTATAAAACTCAAAAAATAGAGGACAACTTAAAAAAAGGATTTCATCATGTACCAAAAGCTATTTTAAGGAGTGAAGTTATTTCTGTACAAAAAGAAAATGTTGGTAATAATAGAGAATTTTATCACCTAGATAATAATTGTATCTCAATGATTACTGGTGCTAATGTAGTCCCTATATGGGGGGGGGGGATTAGCACCTTTGCTTCGTTACTTTTTTTACATTATAACGTAATACAAAATTGGCCAAAGGATGGTTTTATAGCAATTTCAATTTCAATTTCAATTTTATTATTCTTTACTATCTACTATTTTACCATGCCCAAAAAAGAAAATATAATGGATCGTATGCGTGGCACCATCACCTTTACAGGCAGTTTTTGGGGTAAAAATATTACCATGCCTTTTAGCAACGTTATTTTTCATTTTAGTACAGGTGGCGAAAATATGGTTGGTGCCTATATGCTACAAATAGTACGTCCAACTAATCATACATTTTGTATGTCTAATTATGGTAATGATTGTTACGAGAGTATTTCTGGTATAGTTTGGTACATGGACAAAAACCGCCCTTTACCACCAGGTACTGCATTTGATGCTTATCGCGATGCCGATTTTGAGCGTCGTAAAGCCGAAGGTTTTCCACCACCATTATACCCTAGCCAAGTACCCACGCCCGAAGCAACCAAAGAACAACAAAAAGAGCGTGATAACTACTGGAGAGATTTAGATTATATTACCAATATAAAATATTAACTAATGTATTTAGCCATAAAAATACCTTTGGGTAAAAGTTTTACAAATTATGAAAAAACGTTTATGGAAGCTCCAAAATTTTTAACGAAAAATGAATTATTTAAGCTTAAAAACTGGTAGGTATGACAGATAAATTATTTAGAAAAATTAGCCACCAAGATTATGGAAACCCTGACTATGAAAGGAATTTTAAAAACAGTTATAATCATGTCCCTAAAGGTATACATACGCACAAAGTATGGCATGTATCGGTAGATTCTGTAGGCGCTGGAGTTTATTACTTAGATGATGATTATCTTTCGCAATATTCTGGTGCAGAATCAATACCTTTATTGGGGGGAGGAGTTATGTTGTTTGGGCTTATTCTTTTTTTAAGAAGAGATATATATATATGGCCTACAGAGCGTATTATTATGGTGTCTATTTTAGGGTTTTTCTTTCTCTTTTTTGCAGTATATTATTTCACCATGCCAAAAAAGGAAAACATCTATGATCGTAAACATGGTAGTATAACCTTTACGGGCAATTATTGGGGTAAAAACATCACCATGCCATTTAGCAATATACTGTTTCATGCAAGTACAGGTGGCGAAGATGGTACAGGAGCCTATATGTTACAAATAGTACGCCCCACAGATAGAACCTTTTCATTATCTTCTTTTGGAGACGATTGTTATAAAAGCATCTCTTTAATTACTTGGTATATGGATAAAAATCGACCTTTACCGCCAGGTACAGCTTTTGACCCTTATAGAGATCAAGATTTTGAACGTCGCAAAGCAGAAGGCTTTCCACCGCCATTGTATCCCAGTCAAGTACCCACGCCCGAAGCAACCAAAGCACAACAAAAAGAGCGTGATAAATATTGGAGAGATTTAGAGTAGAAGACTACTATTTAGGTTTCCGTACTAAAAGTATAGCAGGTGGTAAAAATGGGGTATTCTCTACTTTTGAAGATGGATTTGTAGAAATACAAGCCCCTCAATTTTTACCGCTACAAAAATTATTAAAAGGAAAAGTATGGTAGATAAGTATTACAGAGCAATAACTCACGAAGATTATAAAAATAGAGAAAGCAAAAAAATTAAAGACAAGATTAAAAATCACTTATAAACAATACAAATATTTTCACCTATAAAAGTAAACATAAACTGTCTTACCCCCTACTTTTTTATCAAATGCTCCAAACTAGGATCATTCTCTATTCGTTCCATTTCTAGTAAAATAATATTTTCTACATCTGCTTTAATTTGGCGGTAATTTGCATTTATCTGATCTTCCATAGTATCGTTCCCATTTTCATCTAAAAAAGAAATAATTTCAGGAATGGGTTTGTATTGTTTGGTTTCTTCGCTCACCTTATCTACATCTACTACAATTTCTGAATGAAAAATCTTTTGCTCAATACGTTGGTCAAAATTATCGGAAACAGAACCTACAAACATACCTTGGGTAAGATTAGATATTTTACTTGGCGGAATTAAACTATCCATTTGTGTAGAAATAGAAGTCGATTTATCTTGTCTATTTATGGTCATGGATTGCCTTTTTTGTAACACCTTTCCAAAACGTTCAGATAAAGTTTTTGCTGTTTCACCTACTACCTGACCACTAAAAATATTACCTACTGTATTTTGAATTACTTTACTTTCTTTGTCTCCATAATCTCTAGTTAATTGTGAGTAATCTTGAAACCCCAAACAAACAGCGACTCTATTACTACGAGCCGTAGCAATTAAATTATCCAATCCTCTAAAATAAATAGTCGGTAACTCATCAATAATTACCGAGGATTTTAATTGCCCTTTTTTATTAATCAGCTTCACAATTCTACTATTATACAAGCCTAAAGCTGCCGAGTAAATATTTTGACGATCAGGATTATTCCCTACACATAGAATTTTTGGAGCTTCGGGATTATTGATATCTAACGAAAAGTCATCTCCTGTCATTACCCAATATAGTGCAGGACTTATCATTCTTGATAATGGAATTTTAGCACTCGCTATTTGTCCTTGTAATTGATCTTGTGCGCCACCTTCCCATGCATCAATAAATGGAGATAGGTAATTTTCTAATTCCGAGTAACTTCTTAAAATGGTAAATACATCGGCATACTTTTTATTCAGTAATTCAATGGCATGCGGAAAAGTACAGTACTTCCCATTCTCGTAGATTTTAAGATACCAAATAATAGAAGCCAATAGAATAATAGGACTTTCTACAAAGAAATCTCCTTGTTTTTGAATCCATGTTTTATTCAGGTTTAACATAATGGTATAAGCACTTTCATAAGCATCTGAAATGTCTGTCATAAAAACAGGATTTATCGGATTACAACGATGGCTTTTACGAGGATTATCAAAATTAATTACATAAAATTTCGGAGGTATTTTATATTTATCGGTATGCTTTAGTAAATGATTATAAGCAATCACCGAAAGGTCATCAAACTTAAAATCATAGATATACATCGAGAATCCTTTTTCAATTTGTTGTCGGATATAGTTATTTATTACGGCGAATGATTTACCAGAACCAGGAGTTCCTAAAACAATGGTTGCTCTAAATGGATTTACCACATTTACCCAGCCATCATTCCATTGTTTTTTGTAGTAAAATCGAGTGGGTAAATTGATAGAATATTCATTTTCTAACAAACGAGTTTCTTGCATAAAGCTCTCATTTTCGATATTAAAAACATCATCCATTAAGTTGTTTTTAAACAATCTGCTCATCCAAACACCTGCCATAAGCAAACCAATATACCCTATAGATAATGTAGTTATGTATAAAATGGCGATTTGTAGTTTCGGTAATGAAACATTTAGTAACCAAAAATTGAGAAAGAAAAATACAATTCCTACTACAAGTGCAATACTAATTTTATTCCATGTAATTTTTTCCTCTTTAATCCCTTTTGTACCTAAACAAGATAAACTAAGAAAAACAACAGCAAATAACTTTGTATATAGTAAAGACGAGAACAATCCTGTGTCTCGTTGAAAGTTCCATAAAATTTTATCTACAGTGGTAATCGTAAATTCCCATTGTTTAAATGTTTCATAGCAATACCAGTAACAGTGTATAATGACAAACAAAATACTAATTGCTCGCATAAATTCCATGGTTTTGGCTAGTCCTCTAATATCATCTTCGTTTTGCATATCGTTTCTTTTTACGTTTTTTCTTTAAGTTGTTATTGTCATTTTCTTCAGGAATATCCATAGGCAACAATCCGCCTAAAGCTTCCATAATATTTGCATTAGAAAAGTGTTCTTCTTTTGCTATTGGTTCGTTTTCTATATCTTCTATAAAGTGTTCTTTTGAGTTCTGTTTAATTGGAATTGAGATTGGTGGCTCTGCTTCGTTCCAAAGGCGATGAAATACATTTGCAGACAAGTCTTTGCCTAAACGAGAACCGTTTAATACCGTTTTAGAAGTGTGGTCTATAAAACTGATTCCATAAATTCTGCCTTGCTCATTTTCTCGAACAAACGTGGATATTTTGTGATCCTGTAAATACTTTTTGAAGTTATCTTGATCTGGGTATTTTTGTATTGCAGCACGCACCAATTTCCGTACTCTTTTTTGAGGTTTGTGGGTATCGATAAATACTTTTGATTTTTTAAATTTTCGTTCTAAATCAGCTAAACCAACTGGAGGCGAAAAGCGAGAAGATTTAAACGGATTACTTACTTTTTTGCCTTCATCATTCGTAGCGAAATAAACCAATCCTCGTTTTTCTTTTCCGTGAATAATCCCTTTAACTTCTTGTGCGGTTATATTAAAAAAGGACAATAGTGCTTTGTATTCTCCAAGAGTTTGATATTGGTAATTTTCGTTTACAAAGGTGAGTACTGAAGTTATTTGCTGTTTTAAGTTATCCTGTTTCGCATTTACCTTTTGTAATGGAATATCCTTTTTTTCAGTTGTGCCAATTGCTGAGGTAAGTTTAAATTGTTTCTCTAATTTTCGGCATACTTTCATCGAACGTACTCTTTCAAAACTATCAGAAATACGTTTCCCATATTCATCTACACAAACCGAAACAATATGGATATGTGCACGTTCAGTATCGGTATGTTTAAACACTACATAAGGCTGTTCTCCGTATCCCATTTCCTGCATATAGTTTTCAGCCAAAGCACTAAAAGTTTCATCTGAAACCGCATCTTTAGGATTTGGATTTAAGGAGATATGTAGTATCGGTTTTTCTGTACGGTTATTTGCAATCAGATAAGGTTCAAAAGAACGTTCCAATAAGGGAATGGTAAATTCTCCTGTTACAGATTCCATCATTTTATGCCAATGCAAAATATTCCCTTGGTCTTGTGTTACCTTCTCGTAGTTGTAGATTAATACTCCTTTTAAGTGATTTCCTCGTTCTATTTTCGCAACCATTCTTTCTCAAATTTTTGGATTAAACGGGTCATCTTTTCAAGAATAGCAATGAGTGCTATGGTTTGTTTTTCCAGTTTTAGTAATAAAAACTGTGCTTTTTTTTCAGTGAAATTGGTGTGTAATGCCTTAACAACTTGATTGTAATTCACCCCAACAGCTCTAAACTGACTATAGAAAGCGGTGAGTTTTATATAAAAATCGTGGGCAGATTTATCAACTTTTACAACTCTAATTTCTCTCTCAAATAGAATCGCACGTATAAATTCAGCTTTAGTAAGTACTTCCGAAATATCAAATTGCGCTAAAAACTGTGCGTTTTCTTCTCCATTTAATCGAAATACATAGCGATATACCAAAGGTTTTTCTTTGGGTTTACGCCCTTTTTTAATTTGTTTTTTCTTCATTTTAATTCGTTTATAGTGAAACTTCCAATCCGTCTATTTTCAAAATCCTCGACTTCGGAGGGATTTTAAACTCCGTAGGACAAGTTTGTAATGAGAGGCACAAAAGCATTTTTGAGGCACTCATTACACAACTTGCTCTGTTCCGCTGAACAGTTTTTAGGTGGATTTTAATATGGTGATGTGAGATCACCACTCCTAAAATTGGCTTCTACAAATTAAGAGCGAACAAATGATTATAACACCATGGTTATCAGCGACAAAAAGAGACAGTTAAAGCCATTAAAGACCTCAAAAACAAATCCTTTAAAAAACGAAGTGAAAGTGCTGTTTTTTTGCTGTAGCACCGTATAGCCGTATGGCCAGCTAAACGGCAATACAGTTAGCCATTTGGTTAGCTATAGAGTTGAAAGTATCGCTAGCTAATTAACTAGTTAGGCATTTAGTCAATTGTACAGTTAGACATAGGTACAACTAGCCATACAGTAGTATTTCTAGCTAAGCGTACTGCTAGTTAATGAACTGGTTGGCTATTTAATCAACTAGTCAATCATGCAATCAGACGTAGGTACAACTGGCTGAATAGAAATACTTCTAGCTGAGCATACTGCTAGTTAATCAACGGGCTGACTATTTAGTCAACGAGCCAATTGTACAATTAGCTACAGGGATAACTAGCTAGCTATTTAGACAGTCGTACAGCATTATAAATCTATTAACAGTAAAATTTTAACCCATGAAAACAACACCATTAAAAATCAGTTTTTCTTCTCAAAAAGGAGGGGTAGGAAAAAGTGCAATTACCGTACTAACCGCAGCTATGTTACATTATAAAATGGGCTATCAAGTGGTTATTTTCGATTGTGATTTTCCGCAGTTAAGCATCGCCAAACAACGAGAACGTGAACTAAAAGCAATTATGGAAAATGACCATTTTAAACGAATGGCGCACTCTCAATTTTCAAGTCTAAACAAAAAAGCATATCCCATCATTTCCTGTAATGCAGATACCGCTTTGCAAGAGGCAGATCAGTTTTTAACTGATAGTCCTATAGCTTATGATTTTGCTTTTTTTGATTTACCTGGAACAGTAAACTCTACAGGAATACTACAAACTTTATTGGGAATGGATGCCATTTTTTCTCCAATGACCGCAGATAGATTGGTTATGGAAAGCACCCTTTCTTTTTTACAAGTGATCTCCAAAATATTTAAAACGAAATCTGATAAAAAAGGCTTGCACCTATTCTGGAATATGGTAGATGGAAGAGAAAAATCTACGCTTTATGAGATGTATGAAAAGGTCTTTAAGGAATTGGACTTACACCAAATGCAGCATTATTTTTCAGATAGTAAACGCTTCCGTAAAGAGCTACCAGAAATTGGAAAAGGACTCGTGTTCCGTTCTACGCTTTTCCCTCCTCATAGTCGCTTAATTACCTCTTCTAGAATAGAAACATTCATGCACGAATTTTTACACTTACTAAATCGATAATTATGAAAAATACAGATTGGGAACAAGCAAGAGCTTACGTATTAGAATACTACCCTAAAGCGGTTTGTTTTAAGTATAGAAAAAATGTATTTGTGGTTTTTTCAGATCGTAACCTCACAAATGCAAAACGATTATCTAAAAAGACACATAACGATAGATGTATAGCTAACAAAGGAGTGGCTTGGATAGAGGCAAAAGAAGAAATAGAAAAGGTTAACAAATTAAAAGCTGAATCCTTTTTAAATAAGAATCCAAAAACGATATAAAAATGGAAAAAGACAAAGACCCTATAGATGAAAAGGAATTAATGAAAATGATGGCGCATTCATTTTCAAAGGATAGAGAACTTCCTGAAACAAAAGATCAAAATACAAAAGAAAAAGCAACTCCTAAACCGAAGCAAACTAAAAAATCGAGTATCGTTTCTAAAAAAGGAGATGTGCCTTATCAGGAATTGTTTTTACAAAAGAGTCATTTAGTGGCTCGTAATGGAAAGTCGATATATATCCGCCCAGAGTTCCACGAACGCTTATTTAGAATTATTAGAGTTATTGGTGAAAACAATATGTCTGTATCTAATTATTTGGATAATATTTTACAGCATCATTTTACGGAGTACGAAACAGAGATCAAGAAGCTGTTTAAGGATAATTTTAAACCTATTATATAATTATGGAAACCTATATTCAATTTATTATTTTACTGCTACTAATCGTTTTATTGGTGGATCGATTTTTCTCTAAAAAAACCGATACTAAACCTTTGAAAAAAGGTTTAAAGCAACAAAAAGGAAGTTCCATTATGGGAGAAAGCAAAGAAGCTTTAAAACAACCTGAAATTAAGAATAAACCGATTAACTTACCAAAAAAAGAGATGGAAAATAAAATGGAAAAAATAATTCCTACTGAAGCTTTAGATGCTGTTTTCGATTCTTCTTCCTCTAAAAACACAGATACTCCCGAATGGGAATCAACGGAGGAAGAGGAAGCATTAAAAACTGATTTTTCAACGAAAACAGATCAAGATTTTAATACTGGAATTAGCTTTGAAGAATTGCAAAAAATAACCACACTTCTAAATCAAAAAGAACTCAGTCCAGAGACCTTACCCGTAGCCATGAAAATTGAAAATACTGAATTATTGGAGATCCTAAATAAGCAAATTCCGCAAGCGCAACAGCATGTGTCTGATTTATTGAACACGCATTTAGCTACTCATAATCGCTCGAAAGCAAATGAGGATTGGCGTGATTTTGATATTGGGAATTTTGTGTAGGGGTTATAGGAGTTCGCTTTTATGTTCCTCTGCATATTTTCGATATAAATCTCGCATCGAACCATCAGGGTAATTTGAAAATTCGCTATCCAGTTTTTCCATTAACTTTTCAGAGTATTCGTCTGAATTTTCGAAAAACCATCTATTATTTTCAGGAAGTAATTCAATCGCCTGTTTTATAATTTTAGCAGATTTAATTGCTCCAATTTCATTTAGTGATTTTATTATTTGTTTCTTCTGTTCAGGAAACCACTCTTGTAAAAAGCTTAATATACTATCTGCTTGACCTGCATTTTCTAAATGCATACAAAGAAATAAATTCAACTGTTTTGAATTTAGTAAATTAGGGTTTTCATCATGCCTTTTTACGAGTATTTCATATAATGCAATGGAAAAATCAGAATTACCTTTTAATGAAAATAACCCCTCTATATCTTCATCATTTACAATTTTATCACGTTTTTGCATAAAAAAAGAGTTTTTATTTTTCTTCTATTATTCTTTCTATTTTCTTGTCTTTAAACTCAAAAATAAATTGTCTGTATTTTAATGTCATTACTTCATTATTATTTGAATATGGGGAATATTTAACCCCAATACTAATGCGTATCGGTAAATTGATATCCCAAGACGATCTTATTTTAAAATCCTTATTACACAAATCTTGATCTTTAGATTTAACAAACTCCTCAAATTTTTTAATCCCTATATACCTAGATTGAGTTTTCCATTTAATTCTTTTTTCAAAAATTACGTTTTCATCAAGGTTTTTTAAAATCCCTGCTAAATCATTTTTATTACAATTATTTATAAAATCTCGGACGATTTTTCGTGGAACTCTTTGTTGTTTTCTTATCTCTTTTTTTTTGTTTTTTAAATATTCTTCGTAATCATTATTTACTAAATCTTGCATTTTATGACGACCAAAACGAAATGCATCAAGTCGTGATTTATAAAGTTCATTCTTTAACACTTCAACGTCATTTAGGTCATTTCTCTTTTTAAACTCATTAAGAAGTAAAAAGCCTTTTTCTCTGGATTCTGTATTTATTCCGTCAACAATATTAACATAATAATCATTTTCATTTTCTTCAAATAATACGGTTATTTTTGGATTAAATTTTTGCGGTTTTTCTTTTGATTTTTTTATCAAATATTTAGTTTCGTTAACTGGATTTTCTATCGGACGCCAAGTATCTGAATAAAATTCAGGTTGATTTCGAGAGATTTGTAATCGTATTTCTTTTCGACCTTTTTCAAGGTTTTCCGTAAATTCATACTCTGGAAAGCAATTAAGTATTTTAGTATCTAATTCCCATTCTTCGTAATCGCTTGTAAAATTAATTGTAAAGTCTTCTTCATATTCACAAATATAAATAGGGAAATTAATATCACTTTTAATAATGCAATTTTTAATCAGCTCAAGATCTGATTTCCTGTTTATTAAAATTGATAATCCTGTTTCTATCATTGGTTTATTGTAGGTTAAGTAATGAACCTTTTATTTCAATTTATTATTGATATAAATATTTTGATTTTTTTCTTCTGTAAATGTTAAAGTTTATAGTTATCGAACTTTCTTAATACTCCAAAAACTTTCAATTAAATACAAACCCTATTATTATTTATCCACCCTTCTTCTAACCAACACTTTATTCAACTGGTTTTATTAATTTTTCATTAATGTAATTTAAATGAAATTCAATTCCATCTGTCGCTTTACTAAAGGTCTCATCTGAATTTTCAAATGATGCAAATAATAATGTCTGGGCACTCTTATAAGTTGATAATTCCTTTAAAAAATTCGTAAAGTCATTAATTGATAAATCTTGTTGCTTAGGTTCGTCAAACATTAATAAGTTTGGGTGATTTCCGTTTTTAGCACTAGAAGTCTTATATAAGCTACAAGTGTAAGCCCAAATACTCCTAACAAAATCACTTGCAGAAGAATCAAACCTAATATTATAAACAAGGTTGTCATTAGGTTTCTTTGCTAAAGGCAAATAATTTTCATCTGAAATTGCAATATCATTAATTGTTTTACTGCTATAATTAAATTTACTTAAAAGCGATTTGAAATTGTCTGTTAGTGATTTCAATTTATCAATGTCATTTACTGAAAAGGTGTCTTTTTTAAGTTTTTCTTGGTCTTCTAATATTTTTTTCCATTTAATAGATAGTAAAGATAATTCGTCTTTTAGCTCAGTAAAATCTTCCAAATATTTTGAATAGAACTCAATTCGTTTCTTTAAATTTAATCTATATTCTATATCAACTATTGAAGGAAGTCTGTCATCTGAAGTTAATTCTTTTTTAAGTTCTCTTATTTGACTTCTTAAATTGTTTTGTAAACCTCTTAGGTTTTTTAATTTTTTGTCTTTACTAATAATTTTTGATTCCAAACTTTCAATATTTACTTGAAGCATTTTAATTTGAGCAGACAAAAAGTCAATATTATCATCTAAACGCATAGGTACTTGTTTAACAGATAATGGAAGTAAAGAATCATTGATTTCTTGATTACAAGAAGGGCAATTGTTTTCAGAAACTTTTAAATCAATTTCTGCTCCCATTTTCTGTACTTTAAAAGCTCCTTTGTTTTTTCTTAAATCTTCATTTAAGTTTTCTAGTTGGTAGTTGAAATTACTTAGTTTTTGTTGGTCGAAAGTTAATTCACTAGATATCATTTCTACATCAAAACTGATTTGATTTAGCTTTTCTTCGTTTTTTACAATTAGATTTTCATTATCACCTACTTTATCTTTTACAGAAACAGTTTCAATTAGATTTAATGTGTCAAACTCATTAATTACCAAATCTAAATAATTGGAAATAGAATGGTCAGTTTCATCTTTTGAAAGTAGAATATTAATTTCTTCAAGGTTATTGATAATCATAGGGTATTGAGATAAACCAATTAATTTACCTCCACCTTTTTCAGTAAATCTTTCAAACCGTTTATTTAAATTCAGCCAATCATTTTCAAGAATCCTCTTAGAAATACCTAATTCTTGTTTTTTCATTTTGTTGCCATAAACATCCATATCTAATATGAATTCGACAATTCGAGCTTCTTTATTGTTTAAGCCATAAATTGGCATAGTGGCGAAAAAATCTGACCAACCAGATTTTTGCTCAATTATAAAACTTGAAGCAATTTGTTGTACATATATTTTGCGTAATTCTCCTTTGTTTGTTAAAACTTTGGGAAGTTCCCAGTTTAAAAACTCTTCTAAATACAAATGGAAACCATAGTTCTCATCAGAAGCACCTCCATTGTCGTGTATAAACATTGGACGACTTTCTAAACTGTCATTAGCTGATAAACTACCAAAATAAACATCTATCAATTGAGATTTTCTATTTGGATTTTGAACGAATCTACGTATTGTGATTATATCTCCATTTGTATTCTCGATTTCTAGTAAAACAAAAGATTGTAGAACACTATGAAATGTGTTTTTTGGATATTCAACTTGGTCTTTTAAGACCGATTGCATTGTTTTTTCAAATCTACCACCAATTAATTCTTCAAAGCCTAGTGCATAAACGATAGCCTGAAATAAGCTACTTTTACCACTAGTATTATTCCCTCTAACAATATTTAAACCAGACTTAAAAGTATGAAAAGCACCAAAAAGGCCATTGTTAGTATTTACATCTATTTTTATATTATTTATTTTAAGCATTTTGGGATTTCCATTTTTTAAAGATTGAATCAATACGATTATCTGTGATTTTTCTTTTACCTAAGAAGTTTAAAAAATCAATTTCTTCATTTAAGAATTCTGGATTTTCTACTATTTTCGAAAAGAATATTTCTCCTTTTTCTAATAATATATATTTCCCATTTTCTATTGAACAAATTTCTTCGTGTACAGAATAGTTTAAGGCTCTATTTAAGCTTGGTTCGATTCCCCAAGTTTTTGAACTTTCTGTATAATTACTAAGAACAAATTTTTTAAGTGAATCTTTATTCTCATTGCTTTTTAATGCCCAATTAATTAAATGAAGTTTTAATAAACTTGATTTAGAACCTTGACAACAAATTTTTAATATTAGTACTATTAATGCAATAGAGTATGAAGGTCTATATTCAGGAGGAATAGAAATTGGTTTTTTTGAGAATGTTATTTTTTCAGCGTATAGTTCCATTTATTCAAAGTTTATTGGACATCTAAAAATCCAGTCAGCTAATGCCCAATTTGTTAATTTTAAAATCATTTGTGGAGCTAGATTTTTAAAGGAGTTTTGTAGTTCGGTTCTTAATAAACGTCTAAAGTCCTCATATAATTCGCTAGGTTCTTTGATATTTGTAATACATCTTTCTTCTATCTCTGATTCTATTACACTTGTTATTTTTAAAAAATTCTCATAGCCAAGAGGGTAATCTTCTTCCCATTTAGTTAATATGCTTTTCCCTTCTAAAAAATGTTCTACATTTAAATCAACTAGTTTGTCAAGTTTTAAATCATAATTTGGAGAAGTGTTATTTAATCTGTGAGCATTTTTATTTTGGGAATTCTCGATTAATGAAATTTTTGAATCTTTCCATTTTAATTTTTCTTCTGATTCTATTTTAGTTTCTGCAATAACATCAATTTTAATATTTGAGTTTTCAATAGCTGTGTTTAAAAAAGGGTGGAGAAAACTAATATCTTCAAATATTATCTCAAAGTCATCATTATCAATAATTGATAAATTCCATTTTTTTACTTCTTCCTTTTTCTCTGAGCAATGTTGAACAATATCGTTTTTTGCATAAATAGGAGTAACAAAATACCATTTTTTGATTTTAGTAGCTCCTAACACCTTTTGAAGTTGCTTCTCATAAGTCTTTAGCTTTTTTAAATCTTTCGTGATTTTGTCTCTATGATTTTCATAAAGGTCTTTAGTAGAATAATGTTCGTTAGGGCAATAGCATTGAAATACTTTTCCTGTTCTTGTAAAACCTTCAATTCCATAATCGCCAGGAGTTGCTTTAATCTCCTGGTAAGATTCTTCTCTAAAATTATTTTTAAAACACAATTGAGATACACTTTCCCATTTGTTACCGTCAAAAGTTCCGAATTCTGTTCTTATCATTTATTATGTTAGTTTTTCGTATTGACTACAACGTATCCTAGACAAAAAGTAACGCTTTAAATAAGCGATAATTTTCGGATCATACACTAGTCTAATTTTTAAATTTCATTATTTATATACATCTTTGTTGGCTAAAAAATTTACTTACTCTCAATTGTTATTTCCAAATTCTTTTTGAGATTTTTTCAAGTTCCTTATTTTTTAAATACTGACTTTCAATCTCAAGATTTGGATTTTCTTTAATCTGTTTTTGTATTGATTTTTTTATAGATTTATATAGTGCTTTACCTTGCGAAAACCTTAATTTGTTTTTCAAATAAATTTCATTAATAGCACCTTCTAAGTGTGACGACTTATTTTTATACTTTTCGCCAAATTCTTTCTTCTTTAACAAATCAATCGATTTTCCTTTAACTTCTTCGAAAGATTCTTCAATCAAGTCTTTTGCTTTTTTAACATCTATTTCAGGGTAGCATTTATTTATATGAAATTCATTGACATAGTGGCTTTCAATATCTGTTCCGCTAGTAATAAATAAATAAATTCCAATATCATCAAATTGAGTTTGTAATTTACTAATTTCTTTGTCTGTTAAATAATCTCTATCCCTATGGACTATTATTTCAATGTAGGGGAACTTTTGTTTTACAAAAGTAGAGAATAATATTACAGAGCCAATTTGACTACAACTGTCATAAGAAAGAATTGATGTTTCTGAAAACTTAAACCCATTTGATTCAAATAAAACTTTCATTAGGTTATTAGATTTACTGTCTTCTGTAAGGATAAAACACTTCTCACTTCCTTTAATTTCTTGTAGTTGTTTCTCTAATTCAAATTTAGAAGCTATCTTTTCTCTGTCTGGGTATAATAAATTAAATATATCTTTAATGTCGTTTTTAGTTATTTTTAAATTATCAAGGACGTTTTTCTCAATATCAATAATTTGAAGAAGTTCATATCTTTTTAAGGAAATTAAGTGCTCATTAAATTTCACAATATTTCCTTTATGTTTTTTTAGAACTGAAATAGTAGTCAAAAATTGAAATAACATCGAAGGTGCAATACTGATTGATTGATAATATTTTGCTAATTCGATAACATCTTTAAGAGATAGATATTTTTTTTCTAATAAAAAGTCTATTTCAAACATATGATGAAGACTATTCCTTATATCACATATAACTTCCTCTGCTATTTCTTTTGATTTTTGATTTGTTAAATGAAACGCTTCTTGAATTTCTGGACCTATTACGTTAAATGGAGTAGTCTCATCTTGATACCACATATTTTCACGACTCTTAATGCTTGCTAGAGCATAAATAACCATTAATCTCTCGATAGAACTACCTTGTAATCTTTTATATATAGTAATATTCCAAAGACCAGTATCTTTTTGTTTCTCAAAAAGAATATCGGAATTTAGATATATCTCGTAAGTAAATTGACCTATTGGTAGCTTTTCATTTTTTATAATTTTTTTATACTCCTTACTGATTTTGAATTGGGATGTAAGCATTCATTTTCTGTTTTTATTTTGATTTTAGAGGTTCAGGTTTAAATTATCCCTAACATAAATATACAGTTACCACTGTAACTACATGTCTATTATGCGAATAGCTAATTTAATAAATCTTTTAAGTTTTTAAACTTTTTTTTAACGGTATGTATCTGAATTTATTTATCGCAATAAACTTGAAAATTCACTTATAAAAAACCAATTTCAGACAATCATTTTTAACTAATCCTAATCGCTGTCTTTTACTGCACTTAAAAACTGTTTAAAAACACACCCCCCTTCCAAACACCTCCCTCTAAAAGCCAATTAAAGTCATAAAACCCTCTTCTTAAAAAGCACTGTATTCTCAAAATACATTCGTGTAAAACAAGCTAAAAGTCAGCTTCAAACCACACACGAATGAAAGAGAAAATCTTCATAAAACAGCACTTTGAATACGGGTAATTTTTTACTGAACACCTCTATATGCCTGAATCTACAATCAGGCACTTCACAACATGTAATTCATTAAAAAACATCCAAAAATGAAAACTAAAATTTATAAAATCATCTTTAGCGTAGCATCCTTTTTACTATTCGGAATCGGAGCGTACGCACAAAACGGTGTAGGCGGAATTAACCGTGCTACACAAATGGTTACCTCATATTTTGATCCTGCCACTAAACTCATTTATGCCATTGGTGCAGTAGTGGGTTTAATTGGCGGTGTAAAAGTGTATAACAAATTTTCTTCGGGAGATCCTGACACTTCTAAAACGGCAGCATCGTGGTTTGGAGCATGTATTTTCTTAATTGTTTCAGCAACCATTTTACGTTCATTTTTCCTATAAACTATGGCAGATTTTCAGATCAACAAAGGCATAGGAAGAACCGTAGAGTTTAAAGGTCTAAAAGCCCAATACCTATTCATTTTTGCAGGTGGGCTTTTAGGGCTATTTATTGCCGTAGTCATCTTGTATATGATTGGGGTTAACCAATACATATGCTTAACATTTGGGCTTCTAAGTGCTGGAATTTTAATATGGAAAACCTTCGCTTTAAATACTAAATATGGCGAACACGGTTTAATGAAAGTTTCGGCTCGTAAAAGGCATCCACAATACATCTCTCGTAACCATACAGTGCTGTCACTTATCAATTTTCAAAATCAAAGCCGATGAGACCGATAGCCAAACGTAGTCCATTTGGGGATAAATTTCCGATCTGGGCAGTAGAACATAATTGTATCATTAGTAAAGATGCAGATATCACCATCGCTTTTAAAGTGACGTTACCTGAACTTTTTACCATAACCGCAAAGGAGTACGAAGCCATTCATGCAGCTTGGCACAAAGCCATTAAAGTATTGCCCGATTATAGCATTGTACATAAACAGGATTGGTATTTAAAAGAAAACTATGAGCCAGAACTTCAGAAAGAGGATCTAAGCTTTTTGTCTCGCAGTTTTGAAAAGCATTTTAACGAACGTCCTTTTTTAGCACATCACTGTTATGTGTATGTGACCAAAACTACCAAAGAGCGAATGCGTCGTCAAAGTAGTTTTTCTTCCCTTACTCGTAAGCATTTAGTTCCAAAGGAAATTCAAGATCAAGAAACAATGCTCAAGTTTATGGAATCGGTAGACCAGTTTGAGCGTATTATCAATGATTCTGGTTTTGTTGCCTTGGAGCGTTTAACCGATACCGACATTATTGGCTCTGATACTAAAAAAGGACTTTTAGAAGAGTACCTGTCGCTTTCTTCTGAACAGGATAATTTTACACTACAAGATATTCATTTGGGTGTAGATGAGGTAAAAGTTGGAGATAAGGTATTGTGTTTACACACCCTATCAGACACCGAAGATTTACCCAATGAAGTAAGCACCGATAAACGTTTTGAGCGATTGTCAACTGACAGAAGCGATTGCCGATTGTCCTTTGCTTCACCTGTAGGGCTCTTATTGAATTGCAACCATATTTACAACCAATATATTTTTATTGATAATAGCGATGAAAATTTACGCAAGTTTGAAAAATCGGCTCGTAATATGCATTCGCTAGGCAAGTATAGCCGAAGCAATCAAATTAATAAAGAGTGGATTGAGAATTACCTCAATGAAGCACATTCAAACGGATTGACCTCTGTTCGCTGTCATTGTAATGTATTGGCATGGAGTGATGATCCTGGAAAACTCCGCCAAATTAAAAATGAGGTAGGTAGCCAATTGGCATTAATGGAATGCCGTCCGCACCACAATACCATAGATACCGCAACTTTATATTGGGCAGGCATGGCAGGCAATGCTGGTGATTTTCCTGCCGAAGAAAGCTTTTATACGTTTATAGACCCTGCGCTGTGTTTCTTCACACAAGAAACCAATTACCGCAACTCACTATCTCCTTTCGGAATTAAAATGGTGGACAGATTAACAGGCAAACCCATCCATTTAGATATTTCCGATTTACCAATGAAAAAAGGAATCATTACCAACCGAAACAAGTTTATACTTGGTCCTTCGGGAAGTGGGAAATCTTTTTTTACCAATCATTTAATTCGACAGTATTATGAGCAAGGCACGCATGTGCTGTTGGTAGATACAGGAAATAGTTATCAAGGTTTATGCGAACTCGTTCGTCAGAAAACTGGTGGTAAGGACGGGGTCTATTTTACGTATACAGAAGAAAACCCAATTGCTTTTAACCCTTTTTACACAGACGATGGGGTGTTTGATATTGAAAAAAGAGAAAGTATTAAAACACTGATTATGACTTTGTGGAAACGAGATGATGAACCCGCTTCCCGCTCGGAAGAAGTAGCCTTATCTAATGCAGTGAATTTATTTATCAAAAAGATTCAAAAAGACCCTTCTACAGAAGTGTCTTTCAACGGATTTTATGCCTTTGCCAAAACCGATTACAAAACCATTTTAGAGGAGAAATCGGTACGAGAAAAGGATTTTGATTTGGCAAATTTCTTAAATGTATTAGAGCCTTATTACAAAGGAGGGGAATATGATTACCTGCTCAATTCCACAGAAGAATTGGACTTATTAAGCAAAAGATTCATTGTTTTTGAAATTGATGCGATTAAAGATCATAAGATTCTATTTCCCATAGTTACCATTATCATTATGGAGGTCTTCATTAACAAGATGCGAAGATTAACAGGGATTCGTAAACTCATCTTAATTGAGGAAGCATGGAAAGCGATTGCTAAGGAAGGCATGGCAGAATACATCAAATACTTATTTAAAACAGTACGTAAGTTTTTTGGAGAAGCCATTGTAGTTACTCAAGAAGTAGACGACATTATTCAATCGCCTATTGTTAAGGAATCCATTATCAATAATTCGGATTGTAAAATACTGCTTGACCAGCGTAAGTATATGAACAAATTCGATGGTATTCAAGAAATGTTAGGGCTTACCGAAAAGGAGAAAGCACAAATTTTATCGATCAATCTGAACAATCATCCAAGTCGATTATACAAGGAAGTTTGGATTGGTTTGGGTGGCACGCAATCGGCAGTATATGCCACCGAAGTAAGCTCCGAAGAATACCTGACCTACACCACAGAAGAAACCGAAAAAATGAAGGTTTTAGCACTTGCCAAAGCGCAAGGAGGAAATATAGAATCTGCCATTAAGCAATTGGCAGAACAGCGGAAACAATCTTAATTCAACCGCTTTAAAAAAGAAAAAAAAACAGTATTAATTTAAAAAATAGAGACCATGAAAAAATTCATTTATCTCCTAGTTTTTGTGATCGGTTTTCACAGCACTATACAAGCACAATGGGTCGTTACCGATCCTACCAATTTAGCACAAGGAATTGCCAATACTGCACAACAAATTGTGCAAACATCTACTACGGCTACTAACATGATTAACAATTTTAAGGAGACCGTAAAAATTTATGAACAGGGAAAAAAGTATTACGATAAACTAAAGCGTGTTAATAACCTAGTGAAAGATGCTCGCAAAGTACAACAAGTGGTACTTATGGTGGGTGAAGTCTCAGATATCTACGTAAACAATTTTCAGAAAATGATAACGGATGAAAATTATGCCCCACAAGAACTCTCTGCCATTGCTTTTGGCTATTCTAAGTTATTGGAAGAAAGTGGTGGTTTAGTCAAAGAACTTAAAAAAATCATCAATCCTTCTTCTTTATCCATGAATGATAAAGAACGTATGGATATGATAGATCGCATTTACAAAGAAGTAAAAGCCAATAGGGATTTAGTGAATTACTACACTCGAAAAAATATTGGGGTTAGTTATTTAAGAGCAAAGGAAAAAGGGAATACCAAACGGGTATTGGCTTTATACGGAACAGCGAACGAGCGTAATTGGTAAATCTATAAATTATGTTTTTAATCGCTGATTTCGACAACCTACACCAAGTATTACGAGGTTTATATACAGAGATGATGCCTTTGTGTAGCAATATGATAGGTATAGCCAAAGCTATTGCAGGCTTGGGCGCACTGTTTTATGTATCTGCCAGAGTATGGCAATCATTAGCTAGAGCTGAACCTATTGATGTGTACCCGATGTTACGTCCTTTTGCTATTGGTTTGTGTATTCTTTTTTTTCCTTCGATTGTACTGGGAACTATTAACAATGTACTGAGTCCTGTAGTTACAGGAACGGCTAGTATTTTAGAATCACAAACCTTTGATATGCAAACGTATCAAGCCCAAAAAGATCGGCTTGAACGAGAAGCAATGCTTAGGAATCCTGAAACTGCTTATTTGATAAGCAATGAAGAGTTTGATAAAAAATTAGAAGCCTTGGGATGGTCGCCTTCAAACTTAGCAACCATGGCAGGAATGCATATTGAAAAAGGACTGTATCAATTGCAAAAAAGCATGAGAGATGCCTTTCGTTCCTTATTGGAACTCATTTTTCAAGCAGCTACCCTTATTATAGATACTATTCGAACCTTCTTTTTAATTGTACTCTCCATTTTGGGACCCATTGCTTTTGCGCTTTCGGTTTGGGATGGCTTTCAATCTACACTTACACAATGGTTGAATCGCTATATCAGTGTGTATTTCTGGTTACCCATCTCTAACCTCTTTGGAGCAATGTTAGGTAAAATTCAAGTATTAATGCTTACCAAAGACATTGAAGCCCTGTCTAACCCCAATTATATCCCCGACGGCTCTAATACCATTTATACGGTTTTTATGCTCATCGGAATTATTGGCTACTTCACCATTCCAACAGTTGCCAATTGGGTGATTCAAGCAGGTGGTATGGGGAATTACAATAGAAATATAAATCAATCTTCTAAAAAAGCAGGAAACATGGCTGGAGCAACAGCAGGTGCTGCTTCAGGAAATATTCGTGGAAGATTAAAAATAAAATAAGATGAAAAAATATATAGCATTTAAAACCCTAACTACCGTAGAAAGTAGCTTTAAGAAAATTCGCTTATTAAGCATTCTCTTTATCCTATTGTGTACCATAGTTGTGGGCTACTCCGTATTTAGTTCGTATCGGTTTGCCGAGGCACAACGTCAAAAAATATATGTACTAGACCAAGGAAAATCTTTAATGGTGGCATTATCGCAAGATGCTTCTTTAAATAAACCCGTGGAAGCTAGAGAACATATTCGAAGGTTTCACGAGCTATTTTTTACGCTTGCGCCCGATAATAAAGCCATAGAATCCAATATTAAAAGAGCCTTGTTTATGGCAGACAAAAGTGCCTTTGACTATTACAAAGACCTTTCTGAACAAGGGTATTACAATCGAATTATTTCAGGGAATATCCATCAGCGTATTGTGGTGGATAGTATTCAAACCAATTTTGACAACTACCCCTATGAAATGATGGTACATGCCAAGCAATGGATTATACGAGCCAGTAATAAAACAGAGCGTAGTCTGGTTACTTCATGCCAATTGGTGAATTCTGTTCGCTCCGATAACAATCCGCAAGGTTTTACTATTGAAGGATTTAGAGTACTTGTAAATACGGACTTACAAACCATAAAACGATGAATCTATTATTTAAAAAACAGGTAGTAGAGTGGTTACAAAAACAATGTAAAAGCCTAACAGTACAACAACGTAAAGTACTGGTGTGGACACTTTTTATAAGCTATGTGTTAGTCACACTTGGGGTGGTTATAACCACCTTCTTTTAGAAGGTATTACACTCTTATAATTTTTAAAACAAAAAACATGAAACAGCATTTAAATAAAAACGAAAAGCAGCCTATACAACTGCAAGAAAAACACAAAAAACTATTGGTTTATACAGGGCTTGGTTTGCTTTTTATAGGCGTACTATATCTCTTGTTTGCTCCTAGTAGCAGCAACGAAAAAGCAGCTATTAACGGAAATCAAGGAATGAATATTTCTATTCCAGAAGCTACCAATGCTGGACTCTTAGAAGACAAACAATCTGCATACGAAAAGCAACAATTAGCAGAAGAACAAGCTCGAAAAAAACAAGAAATGGCGAGTCTATCTGATTTGTTTCAAAACAATACAGATACTCTTAAAACACCTAAAAAGAATTCGTATCAATCTTCAAATAATCATATTGGTTCTTCCGTATCGGCATATAAAAACATGCATCAAACCTTAGATAATTTCTACGCTGAAGACAACTCAGAAACCAAAGCCTTAGAAGACGAAATTGAAACTTTAAAAAGTCAATTAAACGCAAAGGAGAATGTAATTAGTCAAGAAGATAGACAATTGGCTTTGATGGAAAAATCGTATCAAATGGCATCAAAGTATTTGCCTACAACTGCTCAAGGTGTTGCAGTAACGGCTATGCAAAATGGAAGTGCTAAAAAAAGACATGTAAAATCGGTTCAACAATATAAAGAAAGTATCGTATCAAGTTTACAAGATGCTAATTGGACAAATGAGCAATCATTTACAACACCTGTAGGAACTAAAGAGGAACTAAAACGAAATACCATTAAGGCGTGTATACATCAAACCATGGAAATTACACAAGATGAAAATGTGCCTATTCGATTATTAGAACCCATACAAGTAGCCATGATGGTTGTACCTGCACAAACTGTTTTAATAGCCACCCCAAAATTAGAAGGAAATCGCTTGCTGCTTTCCATTGCTTCCATACAGTACAAAGGGGTATTAGTTCCTGTAGAACTCAATGCCTATGGCTTAGATGGGCAGAAAGGAATTGCTGTTCCTGGCACGTTAGAGCAAAATGCAGTAAAAGAAATCTTAACCAGTTTGGGGAATGCTTCAGGAAATGGTTTTTCGCTAAACAATTCTGCATCCGAGCAACTCTTAACCGATTTAGGAAAAGGAGCTATTCAAGGCACTTCTAATTATTTGAAAAATAAAATTCAACAAACAAAAATAACAGTCAAAGCAGGACATGATATTCTATTGCTTTCTGAAGTACAATAAATTCTTAACCATAATAATAACCGATACTGCCTAAGCAGTATCACAAATTTTAATTCGTATGAAACATTTAATTTTAATGTCTATCATTTTAACAATGATAAGTAGTAGCCTAACCGCACAAGAAACACCATCCAACGATTTATTTAAAGGCTTTAGCCAACCTTTTTCCTATAAAGAAACCATCGTCCCTTATGGTTTAGAAGTCAGCTTTCATAAAACCTCTCATTTGTTATTCAAATCCCCAATTCGTTATGTCGATTTAGGGAGTAACAACCTAATTGCAGGAAAGGCAAAACAGGCTGAAAATGTATTGCGTGTAAAAGCCAATAAAGCCTATTTTGATGCAGAAACAAGCCTTACCGTTATTTGTGCCGATGGTAGTTTTTATGCTTTTAATGTAAAGTATGCCGATGAGCCAGAGAAGCTCAATATTGATATGAATGAAGTGGTTTTAAAAGATGCCCAAGTTCAGCCCAATAAACAAACGGTATTTTTTGAAGAATTAGGCAACGAATCTCCTCGTTGGGTGGATTTAGTAATGCGTACGATTTATAAAAATAACGATACCCATATTCGTCATATTGGTGCAAAAAAAGCACGCATTCAATTTCGTTTAAAGGGTTTGTATGTAGAAAAAGGTTTGTTGTATTTCCATACAGAATTAAAAAACCGTTCAAAAACACCTTTCGAAATTGATTTTATCAGTTTTAAAGTGGTTGATAAAAAATTATTGAAGAAAACAGCCATACAAGAAGTACCTCTTTCGCCTGTTCGTGTATTTCATTCTGTAGCTAAAGTGAATAGAAAAAGTAAGGGACGCACCATATTTTGTTTGGGCAAAATGACTTTACCAAATGATAAATTATTAGAGGTAAGTGTGTTTGAAAAAAATGGTGGAAGACATCAAACTTTCTTATTAGAAAGTAAAGATTGGGAACAAGCACAAACCATTGAAAAATTACAAGTACGATGGGAATAAGAATCATAACTATTATAGGGCTTATACTGTTTATAAGTCCTATACATTCGCAACGTTTATTAGGAGATGAAATAGCCATAGAGTTATCTAGTGCCATTCCTACCAATGCAACTGATGCTACTTCTGAAAATTTTAGTTTTCAGTTAGCCGTAACAAGCAATACGAAATCAGGCAATTATTGGAAGTTTGGAACAGCCTACCAACGAAAAACTTTTGATTATAAGAATCAAAAATTGCCCTATGATTTTTACAATGGAAGTATTGGCTATTTTTTACAGGCATTTAGCAATTACCGAAAGAGCCTATTAATCTATGTAGGAGCTTCGGGTATTGCTGGTTACGAAGTCTTTAATAAAGACCAATCACTATTACAAGATGGGGCAACCCTTAAAAATACGCCGGGGTTTGTTTATGGAGGTAAAGCAACACTTTCTCTTGAAACCTATTTATCTAATCGTTGGGTGTTGTTTGCTTTTTCAGAAGTCAATTATTTACCTAAAAGTGGATTGACAGAGTGGCAATCACAGTTCGGAATAGGTACACGCATCTTTATCAATTAAAATTTAAAAAAAATGAAAACAATATCAATTTTAGGGCTTATAGCCTTTGTCATTACTTCGATACTAGCTACTGCTTGTAGCAAGGAAACTTTAGACATTCAACAAGCTTATACGTACAAATTAACCCATTTACCAATCCCTGAAGGTATTGCCGAAAAGGGCACGATAGAGATACGTTGTACTTTAGAAAAACAAGGGGATTATAAGGATGCCAGTTTCAATATTCGCTTTTTTCAGAATGAAGGAAATGGCTGGGTGTTTTTAGAAGATACGCCACTAGCTATTCCCAATGATTTATATCCTCTTGATAAGGATACATTTCGATTATATTATACTGCAAATTCTACCGAAAATCATCAATTTGATGTGTATATAGAGGATAATTTCGGGCAATCCGAAAAAGTGAGTTTTGAATTTAGGACACAGGCGGATGAGTAGTTTTTTTTATTCTTATAAATAAAAAACCCTCATAAAGAGAGTTTTAGTTTTACATCCAAGAGATGTTTGTCCTAACCAATGAACGTTAACTACTACTATTCAAATATATGCAAAAATAAAAAAGTAATCAGAAAATAATTAAGGGGAAAAACACCCTAATAATACAGAGAATAAAGTAAATAAAAATAAGCCCCAAAAGGGGCTTATTTTTATTTACAGAAACAATATACGGGAATTATTAAAAAAATTAAATAACTTTTTCGATACTACGACACTACTATTTACAATAAGTCACAAAAACCATTTAGTCCAAGCGAAGTTTTTTGCTTCTTTTTTTCTTTGCAATTATTAAAAAAAGAAGTTTCAGAAAGGAGGTACGTAAAAAACACCTCCTTTTTTAATGTATTTATCTTACGCTACATAATCCCGTTATCTGAAAAACTATAATAATTGCCATTAGGAGCAAGTATCAAATGGTCTAAAACTTTAATGTCAAATAATTTTGAGGCTTCTTTAATCTTATTTGTTAGTCTTTGATCTGCATCGCTAGGCTCTAATTTTCCACTAGGATGATTATGTGTTAAAATTATAGCTACGGATAGCGATTTTAAAATGACTGCAAACAGAATTCGAAGGTCTATTAATGTTGCTGTAATTCCTCCTTGTGAAAGTTGATACACCCCTTTAACCTTATTGCTATTGTTCAACAAAATAACTTTAAAGCTTTCTTGAATCCCGATAGTATCTTTATCCCAATGTTCAAAAAGTAATTGAGCAGCAGATTCTGAACTATTAATTTTTTGCCACTTAGAAGATTTCAAACCTTGTTTATAACTAATCTTTATTTCATTAATTTGTGATTTCATTGTTGTTTTCTTTTTGGAATTGATTTTAAAAAAGAGGGAATCGCATTTTTTGGCTTGTCGTCAAATTGCTCATCTTAATTTGTCTTTAGTAGTTATATAATGGAAATTAACAAAGCAATACCCCCAAGAATACAAGCCCATTTAACGATTGTAAATACTATTGATAAAGTGAAACTAAATACCCATCGCACTACAGAAATAGCTACTAAAAGTGAGATTACAACTACTACTTCTTTAGTAATGATATTGGATAGTAAATACCCTGTTCCTAGAAGTAGGAGTAGCTTGATAATGGTATGTCCTATGTTCTTTAAGTATATTTTAGTGTACGCTCCCATTTTATGTAGTTTTAAGTTGTTGTAGTTCTATATTTTTTAGCCACGTATTAGCAAAGGCTACATTTTTGGCTACTGCTTCATGCCTAATGCCTTTTATTTTACCATCCTCAATAAATAGGTCTATTTGGTCTATTCTCATAAAATCATTACGATAGCTATAAGGCATTACAATGGAATCTTTTTCATTGTGAGCCAATAAAAAACACATTTCGGGGTCTGCCATTAAATCTCCATTTTGCTCTTTATAATGTGCGAGCGAATACATTTCAAACCCTTCTACTTCGTCAATCTTTTCAGCCGATAAAGGCATATAAAGTCCTTTCTTGTTATCTAGTTCTATATGTCCGTTATTCTCTTTTACGAGTGCTACTATTTTTAAAAATATTTCGGTTGCTTTTCTGTTTATAGTTTTCATTTTTGTGTCGTTTTAGTGATTCGTAAATTGATTTTAAATGGCGTTTAAAATGAGGTTTTTACACTCAGAAGCTACTTTAGATACATAGTCCTCTAAATATTCGATAGCATCTACTTTTTGAGCAATAGAGAGTGCTGTCGCAAGTGTTTCTGCTTGTTTACGCTGTCCGTTTACAAGAGATTCTAAAATGTATTCGTAGTACTGCGTTATTGTTTTTAAATTGTGTTCTTTCAATGTTTCTAATGATACCATAATGCTCGTTTTTTAAGAATTTCAATCCCTATTAAATTTTAAGGGGTGTTTGTTTCTTTCTTACGTGCATAGCACAATAAATGAAGTGGGTTTTGTCAAGACTTTTAGTGAGAAATTAGGTGTGTTTGCGACGTAGTAAAATACTCGTATTTTCAAGGAAGTAGATACCTTATTTATTGCTAAAACTTGTATAGTCTTGACAAGTTCCATAAGGATATCTAGCAGTTCTTTTGAAAGGTTTTGTGTTAGCGTGTACGGTGAGTTAAGCGATAAAAGCAAAAGGTTTCAAATTAGAAATGCTTATATCCTGCCAGTTTTTCGCTGTCCCGAAAAATGACAAAGGCTTCATTTATTATAAACCCCTTAAAATGTGTAAGTCCAATTTTGAATTTTTAAGAATTAGTGACAAAGACTCAAGAAGAATTTGTTGCTAATTCAGTGAAGAAAATTTAGGGTTGGGCTGTCTAATTATAGAGTTTAGAAAAATGCTTTATTTAAAAAATCACAGCAAATGTTTTAGATATAAAAAAGAAACTAAATCAGTATTAAGCAAGCCAATAAAAGACAAATAGGGACGATTTTATTCATTAATAAATTAGACGCCATGATAACTATAAGTTTATACAAAACCGTAAAGATGCTATTGTTATATATAAGAATAGGCATACAATACGTCACTCTATTAATCATGCAAAAAATCAACAAAGAAAATATAGAACAAGCTACAGAGAGAGTCAAGAAACGATTGCCTATAGAAAAAATACGTCAAATTCCTAAGTATAAAAACATATCTCCCAAAGCATACAATCAGCTTATTAAAAACGCTGAAACCTTTTCTTTACTCATATTAGAAGCTATTAATGTACAAGATCAAAATATTATTTAACATTGATTTTTACACAAAACTTACCAATACCTATATCTTTGTTATTGATATTCAACACTTAAAACCATGGATAACTTAACTCTTTTCAAACAATTCGCTCCCAAAGCTCCCAAAAAATTTCAAGAAGGTAATAATGCAGTTATTTATACTCGGGTTTCCTCCAGCGATCAAGAGGATAATACCAGTTTGGCTTCTCAAAAAAAGCATTGTGATTTATATGCACAAAGACGAAACTTAAATGTTGTTGGATATTTTGGAGGTACATACGAATCTGCAAAAACAGATGACAGAAAAGAGTTTAATCAATTACTAAAATTTGTAAAACGCTCTAAAAACATCAACTATATTATTGTGTACTCATACGAACGTTTTTCTCGTTCAGGGATTAATGGAGCATCTATTGCAGAAGAATTGCTTAAAAAATATGGTGTAATTACATTAGCCATCACACAAGAACTTGATCCAACTACTCCGTCGGGTTCTTTTCAGCAAAAAATATTTTTCCTCTTCGGACAAATGGATAATGAATTGAGAAGAGATAAAACTGTTACAGGAATGAAAGAACTACTCTTAAAAGGATATTGGGTTTGGGCTGTTCCTAGAGGGTACGAGGACTTAAATAAAGGAAAAGCTACAGAACGTAAGTTGGTAGTTAATGAAGAAGGAAAACTGCTAAAAAAGGCTTTTGAGTGGAAAGCTTACAGCCAATTACCAAACGTAGAAATTGTAAGACGTTTAAAAAAGATGGGAATTAACCTATCAGAGAAACGTTTAAACGATTTATTCTCAAATCCCTTCTATTGTGGATTGATTACTAGTAAAATGATTCCAGATCAAGTAATTGAAGGAAATCATGAAGCTATGATTTCAAAAGAGCTTTTTTTAAAAGTGCATAATATTAGACAAGAAAAACGCATACATGGATTTGTCCATAATAAAGATAATGACAATCTGCCTTTAAAAATTTTCACAAAGTGTGAAAAATGTGGAAAAGGAATGACAGGTTATTTAGTAAAAAAGAAAAACCTGTATTACTACAAATGCCGTACAAAAGGATGCAAAGTAAATCGTAGTGCCAAAGCTATGCACCAATTGTTTAATAAAGCACTAGCTTCTTTTAAGATTGAAAAAGAAGAAATGGAAATTATCAAAGTGCAACTAGAAGAGCAAATGGGAGTATTCTTTAAATCGAAAACAGAAAATGAGAAAGTTTTAAAAGCCAATCTAAATGCTTTAAAAAAGAAATTAGAGAATATCGAAGAACGATTTGTTATTGGCGAAATAGATAGACCACTTTACGATAAGTACAGCTCTAAATACAAAAATGAATATTTTGAAATTGAGCAAGAAGTTGATAAAACAAGCGGATACAGTTCGAACCTCAAAAAAGTAATCAATTTTGTTGCCAAAACATCCACCAATGTATTGCCGTTGTGGGAATCTTCCACTTTAGAGAATAAAAAGGTTTTTCAGCAAATGCTATTTCCAGACGGAATCTTCTATAATCACGAATTAGACCAAGTTCGAACCACTAGAATAAATTCATTTTTCTCGCTAATCCCAGAAATGACGGGTAATATAGGAAATAAAAAAAGCGGAAATTCTATCAAGTTTGATAAAATCTCCGCTTTAGTGAGCCCTGAAGGATTCGAACCTTCGACCGCCTCCTTAGAAGGGAGGTGCTCTATCCAGCTGAGCTAAGAGCCCGTAGTTTTTATGTTTCTACGAAAACAGTGTCGGGGTGGCAGGATTCGAACCTGCGACCTCCTCGTCCCAAACGAGGCGCGATGACCGGGCTACGCTACACCCCGAAGTGTAAACTTATATCTAAAGATATAGAAAATTGCGGAGAGACAGGGACTCGAACCCTGGCGACAGTTACCCGTCGACAGTTTAGCAAACTGCTCCATTACCACTCTGGCACCTCTCCTTTTAATGAACTAGCTTATCTTTCATAAGCGGTTGCGAAATTAATATATTCTATTAATTAATCGAAATAAAAATGCATTTTTTTTTAAATTTTTTTTTCAGAAAATTTTATTCATGCGAAATACCTACCTTTTTAAGGATAAGATCAAAGGAAGTTACTAATTAAAAACTTTTTTTGAGTTAGTATAAAACTTTCTAAATGATTTTTTTTGAATAAATTTTGAAAGTTTATCGCTTCCAATTGATAACCAGTACCTTTCTGGTTTTGGTGTTTAATGGATCATTCCAGGATTAAATCCGTCGCTTTAAGGCAACGACTTTAGTCTTTTTATAATTGTTTAGTGTAAAATTATAGAAAAACAACTTATGACTGTAAATATCATATAGTTTGGACAACTCTTCAAAAAAAGATCAAAGCCCTCAGTAGAATTTTTGAACTTTTAATGACTTCTTTCTTTAGCAAAAACATCAAAAGCTTATTTTGATATGTCTATCCCTAAAATTGTACTATATTTCCATCTAATAGATATATGAAGAGTAAAATTCTATCGGAATCACCAACCTAAAAACAGGCTCTTAACGCCTAATTAATTGTCCGAATTTTAATAGAAAAAAGGAGGGGGATTTTCAATTCAGACGTGATCTTTGTCACAGTGGCATAATGAATCTTAATCCTCTTTTATTTTTTTAATTTAACAAAATACTAACCTAGGCTGATATAAGAAAACAAACAATAATCAAAACAATTCTGAGGACGTTACCTTTGGGCTTGCGGTTATTTTGTAGCAACATCAGGGAATATAACAGATTAAGTTACTTTAAAATATATCAAGAATCAAGATGATGATTATAAAAGAGGTGGGACATTCACAACTGTGTAATATTAACTTTAGTAGGCTTTAGTCGAAATTTAAAACCTTCATCTTTATATGATTGTAGTTTAATGAATAACAATAAACACCATTTAAAAAATCTTGATGTAGGTGGTATTTTAATGCTATATTCGAACAGCAGCTAGGGCATGCTATAGCTGTAAATAAAATTTAAGAAAGTAATATTTACTTGATAATGTAGCTCTTGATTTTGCCAAGATTATCGATTTTAGTTCTGTACTTATGCTATCTAGGTATATTCATTGTATTGGCTTAGTAAAAAAATCGATTTATTCATGTGAGCATATAAAAGTTTGATTACGCTACCATTCTTCAGAATACTATGCACATATTAATTTCAAATTATAAACTTTTCTTGGAGAACAAAATTTCCAAATAGAAATTTTTGAAAAAAGATTAGTATACCTATTTGAGACCGTTGCAAGGGATCTTGCCTAACACCTATAAATTTCGTATTTTTTATTTATGGAACTAGTCAAACACCCGACCTTTGCAGATAGCATTTGCGACACACACGCACGCAAGATAAAAGGCACTTTTTTTACACAAATAAACACTCTATTGAATTGGACTCCGATAGTAGCTGTTTTAAAGACACACTACACTAAAGGCAAAAGTGCGACAGGTAAGCCATGTTATAGCGGATTGTTGCTTTTTAAAATGAGTTTACTCCAAAGCTGGTATGGTTTAAGTGATTATGAAGTAGAAGATCGAGTTAATGACAGTATATCTTTCAGCTACTTTTGTGACTTACATATTG
>Ga0209185_1000179_pt1 | contig 92308 bp, 71 predicted proteins | sample SidtaG_2_FD_187425 | JGI IMG/M metagenome (GOLD analysis project Ga0209185, IMG submission 187425) | Marine algal microbial communities from Sidmouth, United Kingdom - Sidmouth_Asex2 metaG (SPAdes) (version 2) | ecosystem: Host-associated > Algae > Red algae > Unclassified | place: Sidmouth... | reverse complement strand
GACTTTGGAAAGTCATGAATAAACATGCAAGAAATGGAGAGTATTTTGCCTCAACAAAAGAATTTCGGCGACGAATAAGTGAGTTTTTTACCATCACATTACCTGAAATTTCCGATACCCTCGACAGCTGGATTAATGACAAATTTCAGATTTTAAAACCCGCACTTTGAATGGTAACGGGTATAATGGTCTAAAGCTATCAAGGCATTCTTTCAGTTCTGTTAACTGATTATATAACTCAGGTAGGTTGTTCGTTTCAGTCCATACTTTTAATAAATTTAAGTTGGCGTTATATTTTCCTGAATTATTCATAATATCTATAAGTGAAGAATTAAAGCGATCTTTTAAAATAAGTAGCTCTGATTTTTGACTAGCATTTAGTGAGTCATGAGATTTGGGCGTATTTATTGTCATAGTTAGCTGTACTTATTTTGCTTTAAATTTAAAATTCAGTTTTTGAACACTTGAATAGAAGTTAAATTCATTATGTCTAAGTTTTATTATATCTAAGTTTTATTTTACAAAGTACATATTATACTCGTCACCATTCAAGATGCAGATTTCAGTGTGCAGTAAAAAAATTTAGTCACAGGTTTCATGTCCCAGACGAAATCTAAGGTCCATACCCGTTATCATTCAAGATGCTTAATGCGTTTATAAATAGCCTAATTTATATGCTTTACCGCCACACGCTTAAGCTATTTATTTCTGTATAATTGTTTTTCAATCCAATAGTCAGCACTAATATAACGCCCTGCGCCCATGAATAACAACGCCAATAACATTACAAAATAGGTAATAGAAAATTCAATTCCGTTATTTAACATAACGATACTACCGCTTGATGTGATGTAATCGTAATTGGTGTGTTCTTTTAAAACATCTTTTACGATAACAAGCTTATTAGCCGCTTCAATAACACGTTCGTTAGCAAAAGGTGCGCTAGGATCAGTTATAGCTTGCCAACCATTGTCCCAATGTACCGCGCCAGCGGCAACGATCATGGTGATCATTAACGGAATTGAAAACCACCTAACCGCTAGCCCAAAAAATAATGCAATAGCGCCAAAAAATTCCGTTGCGGTTGCTAGCACAGCCATTAAAAACGGGAACGGTAAACCTAAACCCCATTCGGTATTACCAAACCAACTTACGGTACTATCAAATGATTCAATTTTTTTGGTGCCTGCCATCCAAAAAATAGGAACCAAGTATAATCGTAAAAATAAAGGTGCTAAAAAATCCACTTTTTTAGTGAAATTTAGTCCTGCGTGTAATTTTATTAATATTTTTTTCAATGTGTTTTTCCAAAGTTGTTTTTAAGGCTTTATTCTCAAAAAATTTATTAATATACCCGTTATCATTCAAAATACAGGTTTCAGTGGGAACTAAAAACAATTTAGGCAAGACATTAAGTTTATGTCATGGTTGTTCCATGATTAAACTTAATAACGCCGCATAAATTGTTTTTAGACCCATCGAAGAAGCGCTTGAGCAAAATCACTTCGTCGTTAATGCTTTTTACAAGGGAATAACCATTGCAATAAAGCATTGTCTTGAATTGATATCGCTCATGCGCTCTGAAACGAGCATTTTGATTGGTAACGGGTATACACTGTTTCTAAAATACCTTTCTAGCATTTAAGACCTTGAGAGAAGCAAAATAATTACAACTTATTTTATTTTCATTTTTATAAATAAGGTAAACATTGCGCCTACAAAAGCAGCAACCATAGCCATATTAAACGCTTGAACCGAACCTGAACCATTCATCCAAAGTATACCGGCGAGGTAAGCCCCTACTGCCCCACCAATACCATAAACTCCGCCAATATAAATGGCTTGCCCTCTGTTTTGTTGGCTAGGATCAAAATGTTGTTGCAAAAACAAAATGGAGGCACTGTGATATAAGCCAAAACTTGCTGCATGTAATAGTTGCGTTAATACCATAATCACAATGATATCGGCATAGTGACCCATTAAAAACCAGCGTAAAGACGTTATAATCAAGCTAAAAGTTAACATACTTTTAACGCTAAAATGTTTAAAAATTTTGCCTGCATAAATAAAAACAGTGATTTCAGCAATAACCCCTAAAGATATTAATATACCTACAGCAAAACCGGGGTACTGCATATCTATTAAATATAAGGCAAAAAAACTATAATAAGGACCAAAACTTAATTGCAATAAAATACCTGCTATAAAAAACATAACAAAACTAACATTGATTATTTTTTTACCAATAGAAGAGGTTTTAATTATTTGTGATTTTTTAATTTTGGATTGTTTAATTAACAGGGTTGATAAAAACAAGCCTAGTAATATGATAAAGCCAACATAGGTAAAGGCGTTAGGAGTAAACTGCTCAATAACTTCGCCAGTCAGTACGGCAAAAAAGATAAAACCAATACTTCCCCATAATCTTATCCGAGCATAAATTTTAGCACTTCGCCTAATTGAATTAAGTGTCATTACTTCAAGTTGCGGTAAAATTGCTGTCCAAAATAAGCTAAACGTTGCAAGGCAAAATACTATGGGCCAATAGTTATTTAACCAAAATAATATGGTAAAAAAAGCGCAAGCTAAAAACGCTCCAAGTCGAATAACTCCGAGTTGTTTACCTGTTTTATCAGCTAAAACAGCCCATAATGTTGGTCCTATTATTTTGGTTGCCGTAACAATGGCGAGTATTTCGCCAATTTCTATTGATGTGAAGCCCTTACCATCTAAAAAAAGTGGTAAGAAAGGAATAATTAACCCCAATAAGCCAAAATACCAAAAATAACTAAACGATGAGCGAAAAAATAAAGCTGACTTCATCTATTTTCCTTTAAATGAAGAGAAAGGGAGATTTTACTGAAATAAAAAAGTCGCTTAAAGCAAAGTTTAAACGACTTTAATTATTTTACTTTTTATTGTTTTATTGCTTTGAAATATCAGGAGTTTCACAAAAAACATCAGCATTTTGTGCTCTATTTCGCATAAAATGATCCATCAATGTTAATGCTAGCATTGCCTCAGCTATAGGTACTGCTCGAATACCAACACAAGGATCGTGCCTACCTTTAGTAATTAAGTCGGTAGATTCACCTTGTTTATTAATTGTTTTACCACTAACACCAATACTTGATGTAGGTTTAAGTGCGATGTGCGCAACTATATTTTGTCCTGACGAAATGCCCCCTAATACCCCACCCGCACTATTTTTTGCAAATCCGTTGGGTGTTAGTTCATCGCGATGCTCTGAGCCTTTTTGATTGACTACTTCAAAACCGTCACCAATTTCAACCCCCTTAACGGCGTTAATTCCCATCATTGCATGAGCAATATCAGCGTCTAAACGATCAAATATGGGTTCGCCTAGCCCAACGGGAACATTTTCGGCAACAACCGTTAACTTGGCGCCAATAGAATCTTTTTGTCGCATAATGTTACGTAAGTATTCATCAAGCTGGTTTAGTTTACTTGCATCAGGGAAGAAAAATGCATTAGTTTCAACAACATCCCAATCATAAGTTTCAGCTTTAATGTCAGCGATTTGGGTTACACAAGCTCGTATGATGATACCTAGTTTTTCTTTTAAGAATTTTTTAGCAATAGCGCCGGCTGCAACTCGCATGGCCGTTTCACGAGCAGAAGAGCGTCCGCCACCTCGGTAATCTCTAATGCCATATTTTTGCCAATAGGTGTAATCAGCATGCCCAGGACGAAAGCTTTGAGCAATATCGCCATAATCTTGTGAGCGTTGATCTTTATTTTTAATCACCAAACCAATAGGGGTGCCGGTAGTCTTCCCTTCGAATACGCCTGACATGATAGTGACTTCGTCGTCTTCACGGCGTGCGGTGGTAAATCGAGATTGACCCGGTTTTCGACGGTCTAAATCAAGCTGAAGATCCTCTTCAGTAAGCGATAAACCTGGAGGACAACCATCAATAATTGCGCCTAAACCCAGCCCGTGACTTTCACCGTAAGTGGTTACTGTAAATAATTTCCCGAATGTATTGCCTGACATACTAAATTAACACCCTATTGCTGAATTCTAAAACGATATATTTTGTTTAAAAATGTCTGAAAACTTCTCTAATTGAACCTTGGTTAACATAAATACACCATGCCCACCACGCTCAAAGGTTAACCATTTAAATGGCACATCAGGGTATACAGACGCTAAATGAATTTGTGAATTACCCACTTCACAAATTAATATACCATTTTCTGATAAATGCGCTGCACTTTCCGCTAAAATTTTTCTTACTATATTTAAGCCATCTTCTCCACTACCAAGCCCCATTGCTGGCTCATGTAAATATTCTTGTGGTAAAGCATCTACATCCTCTTGGTCAACGTAGGGAGGATTAGTCACAATTAAATCATAAACTTGGTTTTCAACACCCGAAAAAACATCTGAGTGGATAGGTGTAACTTGTTCTAACAAACCATGGTTTTCAATATTTATATTTGCCACGTTTAGGGCGTCAATTGATAAATCTACAGCGTCAACTTCAGCACTAGGAAATGCATAAGCACAAGCGATGGCAATACAACCACTACCAGTACATAAATCTAAAATTCGTGAAGGTTCGCTGTTTTTGGGAATTAAATTAATAAACTTATTCTCAATTAATTCACCAATAGGAGAACGAGGCACCAGTACTCGTTGATCAACATAAAATGGCAAATTTGCAAACACTGTTTGATTCGTTAAATAAGCGGCAGGAATTTCTTCGACAATGCGTTTTTCAAATAATGATAACAATGTGTTTTTTTCATCATGAGTTATTTTACAGTTAAATATTTTATCAAATAAGTTTTCAGGTAAGTGTAAAGCAAACATGGTTAACGAAACTGCTTCATCCCAAGCATTACTAGTTCCGTGACCAAAATAAAGATCGGCTTGATTAAATTGGCTGGTGGCAAATCTAACAAAATCACCGGTGGTGTTTAATTGTTCATGGAGTGATGTAAAATTTAATTGTTGCACGTTATTTCCTAAAAAGATCATATTTACGAGTAGCGCTTACTTTTGTCATATTTTCTATTTAATAAACATCACATTATCACGTGATGTTATAAATAAAAGATGTTGTAAATATGTAGTGTCATACGTTTTCTATTTAATTTATAGTTAAAAATAATTTTACTTGTGATTAAGGGTAGATGTTTTTAAACTTATTCCATGAAACTAAAAGATCACTTAACCTCACAAGAAAAAAAGCTGTTTAAAGACGCTATAGGCAAAGTAAAACCTATTGTACAGGATAAAATTCAACGCTCAAAGAAAAGCACCATCACCAAAGCAATTATCAAAGAAAAACAGTTGAGTAAACAAAGCGCACAGTTTTATTTTTCTGATGATTTTGAACCTGATCTAAATCATCAAGGGCCTTTAAAATATATACGCGAAGATGTAGAAACTTTTGAAGCAAAAAAATTACGTCGCGGTGATTATGCCCCAGATCTGATTTTAGATTTACACGGTTTAGACCAAAACCAAGCTAAATTAGAATTAACCGCCTTGCTTTTTGCTTGCCAAAAAGAACACGCACACTGCATTTGTATTATTCACGGTTTAGGATCTCGTATTCTTAAAAATAAAGTGCCTCATTGGCTAGTACAACACCCTGATGTTATGGCATTTCATCAAGCACCGTTAGAATGGGGTGGCAATGGCGCAATTTTGGCACTAATTGAAATTGAAGATAAGTTTAGCTTTTAGTTTTATTTTTTTAATTTAGCTTTATTTTTAATATCATAGGGAGAGGTTAAGCTAATCAAATCCCCTTTCATTCGCTCAGTGTCATAATCAATACAAGCCACCCCTGCAGTTTGAAAAATAGGACAATCTCCATTTTCAGTTAACTCAGCCACTAAATAACTCACAAAAGGCATGTGAGAAATAATAAGCAGGGTTTTAACATTATCTTTAACACAAATACCATCTAAGTAATCGTGCATTTGTTTGACTGAACCTGAGGGGGTTGTAAAGTCTAACGTTGTTAGATTAATTTTATTACCTAACTGTTGCAACAATTGTTGAGAAGTTTGTTTTGCCCGAACAAATGGGCTAACTATTATGTGGTCTATTTCAATCTTTTGAGTATTAAACCACTTCGCCATCAACTTAGCTTCTAATTGACCTTGAACCGTTAATTCACGAAGTGCGTCACTTTTACCTGAGGTAAATGCTTGACCATGACGCATGATATAAACTTGCATAACTTTTCCATGCATAACCAAGTATGCAATAGCGTTTAAAAATTGCCGCTATAGTAAAGCAATAAAGCTTTTTTTAATAACAACTGTTAAGAATATAATAGACTGATATTATTCCATACGTTAATTTAATTAGACTATTTAATAAAATCAGCTACTAATTTTTACATTTCTCTCCATACTTAGTTATTTATATAGGTATGTAACCTGCTGGAAGGCACATTGATAAAAGCCCAAACGATCATAAAAATTATCTTCCCTTAACACTTAGTAATGGCTTACGTGTGTTATTGGTCAATAATGATCAAACAAAAAAGTCTGCTGTTGCATTAGCGGTTAATGCTGGGCACTTTAATGATCCAAATGATCGACAAGGTTTAGCTCACTTTTTAGAGCACATGTTGTTTTTAGGTACTGAAAAATATCCCAAAGGGAGCGAATACCAACAGTTTATTAGTCAACATGGCGGAAGCCATAATGCATGGACGGCTACGGAACATACCTGTTATTTTTTAGATATTAATCATCAGTTTTTTGAAGAGGCAATAGATCGATTCAGTCAATTTTTTATATCTCCCCTACTTTCGCCATCTTTTGTGCAGTCCGAAAGAGAAAACATTGATGCCGAGTATAAGTTAAAGTTAAAAGATGACATAAGAAGACTCTACGATGTACACAAAGAAACCATTAACCCTGCCCATCCTTTTTCAAAATTTTCAGTAGGTAACAGCAAAACTTTAGCCGACAGAAATAACAAAAGTATTCAACATGAGCTGTTCATGTTTTATAAACAATTTTACCGTGCAAAAGCGATGACGCTTGTTGTTGAAGGACCTCAATCTTTAGATGAGTTGAAAAAGTTAGTTGAACGTTCGTTTTCAGCCATTTCTGATAAAAAAATAAGCCCTAATTTAATTACGGCACCTTTATATTTGCCCGAGCATAAAGGCCAACGAATTAATGTATCACCCGTTAAAAATGATCATCAATTAATTATTAGTTTTGCAATGCCCGCTATAGATGACTTTTATAAAACTAAACCAGAGTCAATTTTAGCCTACTTGCTAGGGCATGAAGGCACAGGAAGTATTTTATCTCTCCTCAAAAAAAACCAATGGGTACTTGCACTAACCGCTGGGGCCGGTATAAACGGTTCAAACTTTAAAGATTTTAATATTAGTTTACAGTTAACAGAATTAGGTGAAAATTATATTAATGAGATTGTTACGATTGTTTTTCAGTACATTAAATTAATGAAAGAAAAGCCAATAGCTGCATATTATTATCAAGAAAAACAAACACTATCCAAAAATTCATTTCAGTTTAAAGAAAAACTAAAACCTATAGACTCGGTTCGACAATTAGTTATAAATATGCAGCACTACCCTGAACAAGACACTATTTATGGCGATTATGCTATGGATAAACTCTGTAATAAAACAATAAAAAAATTATTGGCTTATCTCTGCCCGTCCAATGTTCGAGTGATCCACGTAAGTAAACAAAATAAGTTTGATCAGATCAGCAAATGGTATCAAGTGCCATATCGTGTTACTCCGATAAGTGCTGATTTAATTAATAGCTGGCAACAATGCCAAACTACCGTTAATTTGAGCCTCCCTAAAAAAAACCCTTATATTGTTAAAAACCCCTTAGTTATTAAAAATTCAAGTGTTATTAAAAATTCAAGTGTTATTAAAGCAGCTAAACCTCTCCCTGAAAGCTCTCCTGAATTTATAATTCCTGAGTGTATTGATAAGAAAAGTGGTTATGAATTATGGTTTAACCAGGACACAATATTTAACGTACCTAAAGGGTACATATACATTGGTATTGAATCACCAATTACCGTAGAGTCTGATAAAAACATTGCCATGACAAGATTATTTGTTGATATGTTTAGCGATTCAATTACAGCAAAATACTATGATGCTGAAATAGCCGGCATGCAGTATCATTTATATGCCCATCAGGGAGGAATGACCTTACAACTTTCAGGCTTTGCTGATAAACAACAACACTTACTTAGCTTATTACTGCAAGACTTAAAAAACCCGTGTTTAGATGAATCAAAATTTACCCTACTTAAAGAGCATTTAATAAAGCATTGGCAAAATTCAGATACCAGTAAGTCTATATCTCAGCTATTCACTTTGTTAGGTTCAGCCATGCAACCTAACAACCCTTGCAGTAAAGCGCTGTATGAGGCACTAACTTTAATTAATTTTCCTCAGTTTTTACAATTTGTACAGCAACTATTTAGTAAAGTTTCAATAAGAGCTTTAGTGCACGGCAATTGGAATATTGAACAAGCCAGTCAAATAAGTGAGCTAATCAAAATTAGCTTTAGCAAAAATACTCATAACGATTTTGGTGTTAAACCTTCGATTATTAACATTCACAATAAAGGCGAAATTAATTTTCCTATTGTTTTACCCGATCATGATCACGCTACAATTACTTATTACCCAATGCCTAACAAAGATTTATCGACTGTGGCTAAAACCATGTTAATTAGCCAAATATTATCCCCTTTATTTTTTAAAGAAATGCGCACCGAAAAACAATATGGATATTTAGTAGGAGTAAACTTTATTCCCATTAATCGATACCCTGGCATTGCTTTTTATATACAGTCACCTGAAACAGAATCGTTAGTGCTTTCTAATGCCATTGATGAGTTTATTGAAAAGTCTTATCAAGATCTTGAGCACATTGAGCCCCAATATTGGGATCACTTAAAACAAAGGCTAGCAAGCCAATTATTAGAAAAAGATTCAAGCTTACGCATCAAGAGCCAGCGTTTTTGGGCAACGCTGTGTACTGAAGAATGTAATTTCAATAAAAAAAGGCAATTAATTAATCAAATAAATTCATTAACACTCACTGAAGTGAGTTGTTTCTTTAAAAACACGTTAATTAAACCAAGTACACCTGATCGCATTAAGCTTTTTTCTTTTACTGGCGATAAGCACCTAGCAAGTAGTTGCTTAAATAAAGAATTAAGTAAGAAAAATATAGATCTATTAAATAATTGTGAAAGAAATTATTAATACTGCCGATAACAAACTAATATAAATTATTTGTTTATTTAAGGTTGTTAAAAATTACTTTAAACGCAGAAATATTTAACTCTGTACTTCACAAAACAAGAACAATAAAGTCATGATGATCCTACATACCATTACACTATTAATGTGATCATTGCTAAATTCATATAGGTTCAAGGTTATTACATTGTTTATTTTTTTACGGCACTTTGTAACAAGTTCATTAAAAAGATTTTTGTGTACATTTACATTTTTTAATGTGTTATTTATTAGTTTATTTATTGCATTGTTAAGTTCAGTAAATGTTGCAAATGCCTACGATGACATTATTACGTCTCAATTAAAGTTTAATGCTTTAACGACTAAAAATGGATTATCACAGAGCTATGTTTTCGATATTGTAGAAGACAAGCATGGGCTTATATGGATAGCGACACAAGATGGACTCAATAAATTTGACGGTCAAAACTTTACACACTACAAAAATAATATACTAGATAAACATACTATTGCTGATAATTTTATACGAAAAGTGTTTATAGATAACACCGGAATATTATGGGTAGGTACTCAAAACGGCTTAAGCCGTTACAACCCATCTACAGATAATTTTTATAACTTTCGCCACGAAAAAAACAATTTAACAACCCTACAAGATAATATTATTTGGGATATCTACCAAGATAAAAAAAATACTCTTTGGGTTACAACCGCTTTAGGCATTCAATCCTACAACCAAAAAGAAAATACCTTTTCTCACTTACGTATGAGAAACAATAAAATCAATCTTAAAGAAATTAAAACAATTTTTCATGATGAACAACAAAATTATTGGCTAGGTTCTTACGAAAATGGTATTTATATCGCAGCTAACGACTTATCCAATGCTGTTTCACTACAACAGGAAAATAAGTGGGGGTTAACAATAAATGCTAATAAATTATCAGACATAGCAATTGTTGATAATGACTACTGGCTAGCAACCGACAATGGCGTGTATGTTGTTGATAAAAAATATAAACTTCTTAAACATTTAACTACAGAGTCGCTAAACACCCCTATATCATCTAATGCCGTTAATTCAATTATTCAAAAAAATGAAACTGAGGTATGGATTGGTACACAAGATGGGCTAACGACTTTTAATTTACACCATCAAAAAACAACTTTTTATAAAGCTAATAATACTGATCAATCGCTTACTAATAACATTGTATTTAATTTGTACAAAGATACTTCTCAGAATGTATGGCTAGGTACTTATGGTGGTCTTAATACGTATTCTCAAATATCCATGAGCTTTAAACACCACACATTTAACAATAATTTATCAAACCAGATAATTGATGGTTTTACCGAATTGCCTAATAAAACTATCCTTTTAGCCCGTGGAGATGGCAGTATATTTAACTTAAATAAGCAAAGAAACATCAAACTCCCCATTCAATTAAAAGAAAGCGCACAAAAAATATTAAGCCTGTCTGCCGACACCATTGTTATAGTAACCATCAACAATAATTTATTTGAATATAATATAATTACAAATACTTTAACGCCACATGAAACTTGGAAAACCAACGCCAACTATACCCCTGAAAAGAACTTATTGTTAATTGATAATACATTATGGTTTGTAAATAATAATAACACTCTAGCTAGCTTTAGTTTGCCTGACAATAAACTCACTACCTACGACCAAGATTTAACTAAGGTAACAAGTATTTATGCTAAAAACTCCAATAAAAACACTGTTATTTGGGCTACAACGTTAAATAATAAAATAGTAAAATTTTCTATGAAAAATAGTAAATTCAGCGATGGATATACTATTGAAGCCTCCAATTATATAGTGAGTAACTCAAAAAACATTCTAAAATCAGGCAAATGGTTATGGCTTACTTCATTTGATCAAGGTGTTTTATTATTTGATACTGAAACAAACCATAGCCAAGTTTTTAACGAAGATAACAAGCTAGCAAATAATGCAATCAACGGTATGCTTATTGATGAAAAACAAAACGCTTGGTTTAGTACTAATAAAGGTATTTCTTTAATTAACCCACTTACCCAATCCGTTATAAATTATGGTGATAAGTTTGGAGTTGAAAACAATGAATTTATTTACGGCAGTATTTTACGTTCATCTAACAACACGGCTTACTTTGGGGGGTTGAATGGTTTTCATAGTGCTAATTTAAATGAAATTATTTCAACAACTCAGAAAGTAAATCCTCCCATCTTAACGAATTTATTAGTCGCTAATAAAAAAGTATACATAAAAGATAACACTCAAAAAATTAAGACCCCCTTACAACAAAATGCATCTCAATCCGGCAATGCTCAACCTAATTTTACATTAGCTGCACATATAAATAATACAAAAATGCTTACATTGCAGCACAAACAATCACATTTTAGTATTGAGTTTATATCACCAAATACAAAAATACCTGAACAACTTGAATACCAATATCGCTTAAAAGGATTAGAGGAAAAATGGATAAAAACCAATGCTAGCAACCTAAGGGCTTCATACACTAATTTAGATGCAGGCAGTTACCTTTTTGAAGTTCAAGTGATTAATTTATTAGATTTAAAGTTATCCAAAGTAAAAACGTTACCTATTACTATTCTACCGCCGTGGTGGTTATCTCCATTTGCATTAGCTTTGTATCTATTAGGTGCTCTACTTATTATTAGTTACTTTCTCTTACAGCTTAGACACAAGCGTTTATCTTACCAACAGATAGAGCTTAGTGAAGAACGTCTAAAACTTTCTCTATGGGGAAGTGGTGATGAAATGTGGGACTGGAATATTAAAAGTAGTAAAATTTTTCGTTCAAATACTTGGGGAATATTAGAATTCCCACAAGATGGAATACGAAATGTAGGGGCTGAACAAACCAATATACACCAAGATGATATTCCTCGAGTAAGAGAAGCCTTAAAAGAGCATTTTGATAAAAAAACTGACCATTTTGAGTCAACCTATCGTGTTAAAGATAAAAATGAGCGATGGGTTTGGGTACTCGACAGAGGCAAAGTCGTTGACAGAGATGTAAACGACAACCCTACCCGTATGACCGGCACCCTAAAAGATATAAGTCAAATAAAAAGAGCTGACGAAAGATTAAAACTGTTTGCAAAATGTATTGAAAACATATCAGATGCGGTAGTAATTTATGACCGCCAATTTACTATTATTGACGTAAATAAAGCTTTTCAACGTATTACTCAAAAAAATAAAAGCGACATGCTGGGTAAAAGTTTATCGTTTGAACAATATCCTGAAACCTTTACTCAAAGCCTGAAAAAACATTTAATAACCCAAGGTGGTTGGCATGGAGAAATAGAAAATAAACATCTTAATGGTGACACTTATATCATTGATTTAAACATAGATATAATCAAAGATGAGAGTGGCAACATTTCACATTTTGTTGGCGTGTTTTCAGAAATAACTGAACGAAAAAGAAATGAAGCAGAATTACGTAAACTAGCAAATTCAGATACCTTAACGGGTTTACCTAACCGTTCATATTTTCAGGCTAATCAAACCTTATTAGTTAAAAATAAAGTACCACATGCCTTGTTGGTATTTGACCTTGATAATTTTAAAAAGGTTAATGACTCTTTGGGCCATGGAGTAGGTGATTTATTATTATGTGAAGTTGCACAGCGTATTATTGGATCAAGCAGAGAAAAAGATACTGTATATCGTTTAGGCGGTGATGAGTTTAGTATTATTATAGAAAACACCAACGATATGCATACCATTACAACAATCGCAAAAAATATATTAAAAAGTATTGCTGAACCCATGAAATTAAAAAATCAAGAAGTGGTACTTTATAGCAGCATAGGTATTGTGTTATTTCCTGAAGATGGCGCCTCATCACAAGAGCTACTGAAAAACGCTGATACTACCATGTACCACGCTAAGCATACTGGCGGTAATAAATATCAGTTTTTCAGTGAATCAATGAATCAAAAAGCAGTAAAAAGACTACAAATTGAAAATCTTATCCGTTATGGCTTGAAAGAAGATTATTTCTCTGTATTTTACCAACCTAAAATAGAAATTAGTACGGGTAGAATTGCCGGTATGGAAGCATTAGTGCGCTTTGAAACACCTTCTAAAGGTATTATTAGCCCCGTAGCGTTTATTCCCGTCTCTGAGGAGACCGGACAAATAATAGACATTGGTGAGATAGTGCTAAGAAAATCATGCTTTGCCACCAAAAAATGGATTGATTCAGGCTTATTTGAAGGCAGGATCGCAGTAAACTTATCAGCGGTTCAATTTACTCAACCAAATTTAGTCGGCATGATTGAAGATATTCTTAAAGAGAGTCAACTACCCGCTAAACATTTAGAGTTAGAAATAACAGAGGGAACTGTAATGGACTCACCTCAAAAGGCAATAGAGACTATGCTCCAAATAAGGGCTATGGGTATTCATTTGTCTTTGGATGATTTCGGTACGGGTTATTCTTCATTAGCTTATTTAAAAAAATTCCCACTCAATACTTTAAAAATAGATAAAGCTTTTGTTGACGACATAGAAACCTCTGAACAAGGCAGAAATATGGTTGCCACTATAATCACTATAGCTCATAACTTAGACTTACATGTCGTAGCTGAGGGGGTAGAAACCAACCTACAACTCGACTTTTTATCAAACTTACGTTGTGAGCAACTGCAAGGCTATTTATACAGTAAACCGTTACCAGTCAATGATTTTCAGAAATACCTACTTTCCCATCAAATTACCGATAGGTCGACAACATTTAACGATCATTAACCACATTAACAGCTACTCAATAATACTGAAAAAATGATCACCAAATATATACCCATTACCAATCAAGATGCTCGTTTCAGAGCGCTTGAGCGTCAATGTTTATAGGAAGTAATTCAAGGCAATGCTTTATTGCAATGGTTATTCCCTTGTAGAAAGCATTAACGATGAAGTGGTCTTTAAAGGAATTAACGCTCAAACGCTTCTTCGATGGGGCTAAAAACAATTTATGCGGTGTTATTAAGTTTAGCCATGTTCACCATAGATGTAGAGCATTAGGGTAACGCAGGAGCATTTATCGAGACAACCATGACATAAATTTAATGCCTTGCATACATGAATGTAGTCCTTAGATTTCGTCTGGAACTTGAAATCTGTGCCTAAATTATTTTTAGTTCCCACACAAACCTGCATCTTGAATGATAACGGGTATATAATCAAAACTATTGGTTCGCATCTTGCTTTAAAATAATTGCTAGTCAAAAAATTATGTTAATCATTTAATCAATAAGGTAAAAAACATGCTAAATTCAATCATTTTATCATTAGTAATGGCACAACCGGCTCCAGTGGTAGAAACAATACAAGTTGAAACTAACGAAGCAGCACGCCGTAGTGTACGCATTGAAAATGAATTTTCTATTGAAGAGATTGTACGCCGTGGTAAACGCTTCCAATCAGATTTACCTGAAGAGATTGTACGTCGCGGTAAGCGCTTCCAAGAAGATCTACCTGAAGAGATTGTGCGTCGCGGTAAGCGCTTCCAAGCAGATTTACCTGAAGAGATTGTGCGTCGCGGTAAGCGCTTTCAAGCAGATTTACCTGAAGAGATTGTACGTCGCGGCAAACGCTTTCAAGAAGATTTACCTGTAGAGATTGTACGTCGCGGTAAACGCTAATAACTCATATTAGTTTTATTAAATTTAGGATATTTTTAAAAGTCTTAAATAACAAGTTTAAATAAGCGTTACATGGACGTTCGCTCATCATGGAGGTTATTAACGGGTATCTAAGAACGACAATTAAAGTTGATCTATAAATTTATAAGATGGGTCGTTGATGAGGTAGCTTTAAGGGGGTCGCCTATAAAGATTTTACGTAGACTCAAAACTAACCATACGGCTCAATTTAACTACTTAAACTCAAAGCCCTTTTAAGCCTTAAAAATCAAACTATTAAAGCCAAATCTTGCGTTTATTTTCATTCTTTTTTTCATACAAAACATCGGCCAAATAAAAGGACCAAACACCATCCCAGCTAACGTCCATCGTTTGTAACCTAAACCATTCTTAAGTGCCTGACAGTGAAAAAACACAGCACATATTAAGCCCATAAAAAATAAACAAAACAACATCATAAATATTTACACTCTATTAAATAAAACTAAAAAAAGCGGCGTAAATATAGCAAAATGCACTCAATTCCTCAATGAAAAATCATCGTTAAACAAGTCATATCTAATCACAAATTGTTTTTAGTTTACTTGAGGAAGAACCCTGAAATAAATATTTTAATAAGTAAAAGTTAAAATATTTAAAAGCGGCATTACTTTTCCTATTTGAGGATAAAAAAAGCCAAATAAAGACTCATAATTACCGCCTTATAAAAAACTAAACTGTATATACCCGTTACCATTTAAGATGCAGGTTTCAGTGGGAGCTAAAAAATTAAGCGAAACTTAATAATGCCGCATAAATTGTTTTTAGACCCATCGAATAAGCACTTGTGCAAAAGCACCTTGATTGGTAGCGGGTATAAGCCCTTTCATAATGACTTTACTCATCATGCTTAATCATTTTAATTAATGCGTTACTTGGAGTGTAGCGCTCTCCGTATTGTTGAACCCACACATTCAATTTTTCAACAATAGTGTCTGCTCCTATTTTGTCAATGTATTGAAATGGTCCACCTAAAAATGGCGGAAAACCAATACCGAAAATAGCCCCAATATTGCCATCTCTAACACTTCTAATAATACCTTCGTCTAAACATCTAGCCGCTTCATTTAGCATTAAAAATAAAGCGCGTTGCCAAATTAATTCATTGGATAGGGTCGAGTTTTTATCAATTTCGAGTAGGCTGTATATTGATTCGTCAGGCTGCTTACCTTTAGTTTTAATAACCGTATTGGAATGATATAAATAAAACCCTTTTTTAGATTTTTTACCTAATCTGCCATCTTCTAATAACTTTTCAAAAGCTGGCGGTGCAGCAAATCTCTCACCAAGCTCTTCACATAAAATGGGACTTATTTTTGATCCCACATCAATACCGACTTCATCAAGTAATTGTAATGGACCTACAGGAAACCCGAACGACACTAGCGCGTTATCTATTTTCTCAATAGGTTCGCCTTCAAGTAACATTATAGCCGCTTCATTCACATAAGGAGCCAAAATTCTATTCACATAAAAGCCAGCTTTATCACTAACAACTATAGGTGTTTTACCTTGTTTTTTAGCAAATTCTACAGTAGTAGAAATAGTTTTTTCAGATGTTTTAGCATGAGGAATAATCTCAACTAAAGGCATTTTATCTACAGGTGAAAAATAATGTAAACCAATAATATTTTCAGGTTTTAGGGCTTTTTCAGCAATTTTACTTATAGGCAAGCTTGAGGTGTTACTGGCAAAAATGGTATTTTTATTGCCAAGTAGCTCAATGTCTTTGACCATTTTTTGTTTTAAAGACAGATCCTCAAATACTGCTTCAATCACAATATCAATATGCTTAAAACCGCTGTAATCTACTGTGCCTGTAATAGATGAAAGTTGTTTTTGCATCTCGCTTTTTTTAATAAACCGTCGTTGGACTTTTTTATCTAGTAACTGGTAAGCATAATTTAGCACATGGCTAATGCCTTTATGGGAAATATCTTTAATGCGTACCGGAACTTTAGCTTTAGTAGCACTTACAAAGGCAATTCCTCCGCCCATTAATCCACCACCTAGTACAGCCACTTGTTTAATTTTTTCTGGCTCAACGCCTTTAACACCATATTCTTTTTTCATTTCAGTGGTTGCAAAAAACAACTGTCTAAGCTGAGCAGATACATCGCTCATTACCAGCTCACCAAAATATTCAGCCTCTGCTTGATAACCCTTTGCTGGAGCTTCTTCCATCCCAATTTTTACACAATCAATAATGTTTAAAGGTGCTGGATAATTTCCTTTCGTTTTAGCTAATACCGTTTTTTTAGCTTGGCTATAAACAATGCTACGCCCTAACGAGTTGCCTTCTAATAATTTGTTGAAAATAGATATTTTACGTGATTGGTTAGCCGTTCGTTCGTTCGTAAATACAGATACTTTATTAGCTAAAATTAATTCTTCTGCTGTTTGTACTAATATTGTTTTTGGCACTACATGGTCGACTAGGCCGGCTTTAAGTGCTTGCATCGCACGTAAATGTTTACCTGTTAACATGATGTCTAAAGCTTTTTGCACACCCACAAGTTTAGGTAAACGTTGCGTTCCGCCACCGCCAGGTAAAATACCTAATTGAACTTCGGGTAAACCCAACGCAGTTTCGTCGCTATCACTGCATACCCTAGCATGACAAGCCAAAGCTAACTCTAAGCCTCCGCCTAAACAAACACCATTAATTGCCACAACAATAGGAAGAGGAAACGACTCTAGTTGCCCAAAAATAGCATGGCCTTGTCGAGATAAAGCCATCGCTTCTTCTTTCGATGAGCAGTTGGCAATCATGCTGACATCAGCGCCTGCAATAAACGAGTTAGTTTTTCCGCTTAAAATCACGATACCTTTAATCGTTTTATCTGCTCTAACCTCAGATAAAATAGCAACTATTTGATCAGCAAATTCAGCTTTTAAGGTGTTCATTGCTTCACCTACCACATCAATAACAATGTGGGCAATTCCATTAGCTTGGCGAATAAGTGTAAAGGTTGTGTTATTAGTTTTAGGAGTTACCTGTTCCGACTTGTTTTTTTCATTTAAATTTTTAATTTCATTTTTAGTAACATTATCAGTTACGTTATCAGTTATATCAGCCATTAGTCTGTCTCCACAATCATTGCTACACCTAAACCGCCAGCGGCACATGCTGTGGTTAAACCTACGCCACCACCTCGCCTTTTTAATTCATTTAAGGTTTGAACAATTAACCTCGTCCCTGTTGCAGCAAAAGGATGACCATAAGCGAGGGAGCCACCCATCACGTTAAATTTATCCATGTCTATCTCGCCTATTGCTGTTTCTCTGTGCAAATGTTTTTGAGCAAACGTTTTACTACCAAACATTTTTACATTTGCCAAAGCTTGGGCGGCGAAGGCTTCATGCATTTCAATTAAATCTAAATCTGCAAGCTCCATTCCCGCTCTAGCCAAAGCAATTGGTGTGGCATAACTAGGTCCCATTAACATATCTTGCCATACATCAATGGCAGCAAAGCCATAGCTTTTTATATAGCCCAGTGGCTGGTAGCCAAGCTCTTTTGCACGCCCTTCTCGCATTAATAAAATAGCCGATGCACCATCAGTTAGTGGTGAACTGGTTGCTGCGGTTACGGTGCCATATTTACGGTCGAACACAGGTTTCAATTTTGTGTAGCTTTCTAAGCTAGAATTTTCTCGAATACAATTGTCTTTTTCAATAAAACTTTTATAGGGCTCACTATGGGCAACCATAACTTCACCTGCTAATTTACCATCCAACCACGATTGTACGGCTAAAGTGTGTGAACGATGCGCTAAAGCGTCTTGCTCAGCTCTGGAAATAGCGTAAGTTTTTGCCATTTGTTCAGCTGTTTGCCCCATCGTCAATCCAGTAGAGTATTCAGAAATAGCCGGAGGAACGGGAACAAGATCCTTTAAACCTAAGCGTTTAATTAACAATAACTTTTGCTTAAAAGTTTTAGTTTTAGTGAAATCTAATAAGGTTTTAGCTAAATTTTTAGTTACGCCTACAGGAGCTACCGACGTGGAATCTGCCCCGCCTGCTATTCCTACATCAATCATGCCGGTCATTATTGATTCGGTAATATTAACCGTTGATTGAAAGCTTGTTGCACATGCGCGCGACACACTATAAGCATCAATATGCACATTCATTCCAGTACCCAAAACAATTTCTCTGGCAATGTTAGGTGCTTCTGGCATTTGAACAACTTGCCCAAAGACCAGTTGATCAATAATAGAGGGATCTACATCATGTTTTTTAAGTAGTTCATTAACAACTATTTTTCCTAAATCTACCGCCGGTACGCCATGAAACGCCGTTGCCTGTTTTGCAAAAGGTGTTCGTAAACCTGCCACAATAGCAATACGCTCACCGCTTGAAGTCAATATTTTTTTTTGTTTCATCTTATCTCCATTACGTACCGGGTATAAATTATGACACGAATATTAATCGCGCTATTTATTACCACAATCTTTACAACATTATTTAGCACTTTCATTAGTACTAAGCTAGCTCTTTCATAATTAAGAGGTCAGACCTCTAAAGTAAAGCATTAATTCTAACCCTTTATTTAATTTATTCAATTAATATACCCCATCGTGATCAATCAATTTAACGCTTATCATGAAAAAAATACTTACAAATTGACACTAGCAGTTGTTTTTTAAATGGTTAACCATATATCTGTAACACATTAAATAACTGCTTATAACTTTTAACTATAACTTTTTAAAGTAGTTAAGGTTAAAGCCTTTACAATTTATATTATATTAAGTAACCGTCATGGCAATTGCACACTTTTCATCTTTAAAAGAACATTTATCTGAACAAATAATCGGACAAGCCGCATTAGTAGAAAACCTACTTATTGCGTTATTGGCAAATGGGCATTTAATTGTTGAAGGCCCCCCTGGTTTAGCTAAAACCCGTGCAGTAAATGCATTAGCAGAGGGGCTTGAAGCTGATTTTCATCGTGTACAATTTACCCCTGACTTACTCCCTGCTGATTTAACCGGTACAGATATATACCGCCCAGAAGACGCTAGTTTTGTATTTCAGCCAGGGCCTTTATTTAGAAATTTAGTATTAGCCGACGAAATAAACCGCGCGCCAGCAAAAGTACAATCAGCCTTATTAGAAGCCATGGCCGAGGGACAAATTACCGTTGGTAGAAAAACCTACCCACTGCCCGAGCTATTTTTAGTTATGGCAACTCAAAACCCTATTGAACAAGAAGGAACTTACCCGTTACCAGAAGCTCAATTAGATCGATTTTTAATGCACCTTGAAATTGACTACCCTGATGCTGAAAGTGAACTCGCTATTTTAAAACTCAACCGTGGCGAAGCATTAAAAGAAGCTAAAAAAGCAATTAGTGTTATTTCACAAGCAGACATTTTTTCTGCCCGTGATGAAGTCATGAAAATACATATGGCACCCAGTATTGAAAACTATATTGTTGACTTAATTATGGCGACAAGAACGCCAGAAAAATACGACGAAAAATTAAAACTATGGTTAGCTTATGGTGCAAGCCCAAGAGCTACAATTGCTCTTGACCGATGTGCAAGAGCACGAGCTTGGTTACATAATAGAGACTTTGTAAGCCCAGAAGATGTGCAAGCAGTATTTCACAATGTACTCAGACATCGAATTTTACTTACCTATCAAGCAGAGGCAGAAGGTATTACAACTAACCAGTTGCTTGATCATTTATTAAGTTTAGTAGCCGTTGCTTAGCATCATTGACATAAAATAAGAAAACAACATGTGGTTTAGTCAAAAAAAGCAAAAAGCGACCCAGCACGATACAGCAAAAATATTAGCGGAGTTACTTTCTAATGGTATCGACTTATCAATAAATGAGTTGATCCAATATCAAACAAAAACTTCATTAATAAATTTAGCTGCTCGAAAAGACCTACATGGGAAAATGTCAGGTAATTACCTAGCACGTAGCAAAGGTCGAGGTATGGAGTTTGATGAAGTCCGTCATTATCAAACGGGAGACGATATACGTGCCATTGATTGGCGAGTAACCGCCAGAACAGGTATTACTCACACAAAGGTTTTTCGTGAAGAAGTTGAGCGACCGGTATTAATTGCAACCGACTTAAGTGACAACATGCTTTTTGGCAGTCAATTATTGTTTAAGTCGGTACAAGCCTCGCATTTGGCAGCACTGGTAGCTTGGCACGCTAAAGTACGAGGCGATCGAGTAGGTGGCATTGTATTTAATCAATATAAACACACTGAATTAAAACCTCGAAGCCGCCAACAAGGGGTTTTACATTACCTTTATTCATTATCAAATATTCATCAGCTCAGTACTGATACTTTGTTTAACCCAGCTTCAGACAACCACCAAAGCGAAGAAAAAAATGAGGCGCTAATTCAACGATCTTTTGATGAAAACTGTGGTCGAATTCGGCAGTTATCAAAACCGGGTAGCTTAATTTATTTGATCACTGATGGTCATCATCTATCTCAAGAATCATTAAGGCATCTCAGTAATATTAGCCGCCATTGTGAATTGGTGGTTTGTTTGATTAATGACCCACTTGAAGTTGCACTACCTAATAGCGAAAAAAAGATTAATGTCTCGGTGACCGACGGTGATAAAAAACAACAATTACTTATTGGTGATAAAAACCTAGCCCAACAATATAAACAACAAGCAGCAACATTGACTCAACACAAAGAAATGTTGCTGGCTAAAGCTGGTGCGCGTGTATTACATTTTTCAGCGGGTACAGCGCTAGAAACTCAATTAAAAGATGGGATTACATCGTGGATCCGTTAGCCCAACTACAAGATATTCAACTACCTGATAAAATTCATAATTATCCTATTGCCATTGGCTGGTGGCTGTTAGCCGCTATTTGTATCATAATTTTATTGGTTATTACGTTTAAAATATTACAATATAAAAAATCACGCCGCGCTCAACAACAAGCTTTAACAACGCTTAATACTATTGAAAAAAATGCTGAACCAGCTGAAATAACCGGGTATGTTACGGTATTAAAATGGGCTGCTTCATCATATTTTCCACGCGAAAATATTGCTCATTTATACGGCGCAGGGTTTAATATGTTTTTACTTGATACACTACCAATCAAGCATAAAAATCATTTTCAAACACTTGCTGGTGACTCGCTGCAAAATATGTATCAAAAAAATAGCACTGACACTGAAAAAAATCAGTTTCATCAAGCTTGTGTGTATTGGCTAAAAAATGCTTTACCTCCTAAAAATCTTGCTCCAGCATCTAAAACAGCAAAAGCTAGCCTAGCCAAAAACAATATACCTGAAAGTAGCTCACCTGAATGTAAGAAATCTGAAAGTAAGGGATCTGAAAATAAATTACCTAAAGCTAAAATATCAAAAAAATCTACCGGTTTAACCAATGAAACTAAAACACTACCGGAGAGTAACTTATGATAAATTTTGAATGGCCTTATCTATTTTTTGCTTTACCCCTGCCCTTATTAATTTATTGGTTACCATCAAAAAATAAATCTGAGGCTGTACCTCTTAGAGTGCCGGTTTTGCTTGATGGCTTAAACAGCTCAAGTATTGCAAGCACAAATAAAAAAGCATCACTTATTTTACTGTTAGTTATTTGGATGTTATTAGTCCTTGCAGCTACTCGTCCGCAATGGTTAGGTGAAGCTGTTAACATTCCGTCAGAAGGTCGCGAAATGATGATAGCGGTAGATCTTTCAGGCAGTATGCAAGTTGAAGATATGACATTAAATGGTAGAACCGTCAACCGCCTTGATATGCTCAAAGTGTTACTCGGTGATTTTATTGAAAGGCGTACCGGCGACAGACTTGGTTTAATTCTTTTTGGTGATGATGCTTACATGCAAACGCCTATGACCTTCGATAGAAAAACAATTAAACAAATGCTTGATGAAACCGTACTCGGTTTGGTTGGACAGCAAACTGCTATAGGCGATGCCATAGCATTGGGTGTTAAACGTTTTAATGAAGCCGAAGAGTCAAACCGAGTTTTATTACTACTCACTGATGGACAAAACACCGCAGGTAAAATAACACCCGAAGAAGCATTAGATTTGGCCATTGCCAAAGACGTTACTATTTATTCAATTGGTATTGGTGCAGACGTTATGTTGCAACAATCAATTTTTGGTACACGTAAAGTTAATCCATCAAGCGATTTAGATGAAAAGTCACTTAAAAACATGGCTGATAAAACTAACGGTCACTATTTTAGAGCCCGTAGCAGTGCAGACTTAGCTAAAATTTATGAGTTACTTGATACTCTTGAACCTGTTGAACAAGACCAAAAACAAATGCGCCCTTTAACCGCCCTATATTACTGGCCACTTGGTACAGCGTTGGCATTATGTTTACTTTATTTAAGTTTTATTAATATATTTGCTCTTGTAAAAAGTAGGAGTATTTAACATGGCTGACTTTCACTTTATTAGACCATTATGGTTTTTCGCTCTTATTGCTTTGTTCTTTGCGTTATATTTATTAAAACAAATGCGTGTGAGTCAATCTGGCTGGCAAGGGTTACTACCCAAACATTTAGCCAAGGTGTTAATTAAGAGTTCACCCGAAAATAAACCTCTTTCATTGATCACACCTTTTATTATTGGCTTACTTGCTATTATTGCTATGGCAGGCCCAAGTTGGCAAAAGCTGCCTCAACCCGTGTATCAAATGGCACGTGGTTCGGTATTGATCATGGATATGTCTTATTCCATGTACTCAACTGATTTGTCGCCCAATCGTTTAACGCGCGCACGCTATAAAGCGATTGATTTACTCGATAACATCAACGAAGGAGAAATGGGACTTATTGCCTATGCAGGTGACGCTTTTATTATTAGCCCGTTAACCGAAGACACAAACAATATTAAATTACTACTCCCTTCCCTCTCCCCAGATTTAATGCCAGAACTCGGTAGCAATCCGATGCGCGCATTAACTCTTGCTGATGAAATGCTAAAAAATGCCGGTCACATTGAAGGTGATATATATTGGTTTACTGACGGTATTGAAAACAGCGAAGTACAAGACATTACACAATGGTCAAGAGAGCACGTTTACAAGCTCAATATTTTAGGCGTTGGTACAAAAAATGGTGCGCCAATTAAGTTAACTAACGGCGAATTCATGAAAGACAACTCTGGCGCAATCGTCGTGCCTAAGTTAAGAGAAAATCCATTGAAAGGTTTAGCTAAACGGGGTAATGGGCAATACGTAAAATTACAAAATAATAGCGATGATATAAAGAGATTACTGCTCAATAATGCCAACATAACTGATAACAAAGGTCAGCAAAAAGAAAGTGCCAACACCGGAGATCAATGGGAAGAAATGGGACCTTACATTATTCTTATTATGTTACCACTAGTGCTGATGTATTTTAGACGAGGTAGGTTGCTAGCGATTTTACCTTTGGCGCTATTGCTAACCCCTTCTGATCAGGCTTATGCCAGTATATGGGATAATTTATGGAAAACGGAAGATCAGCAAGCACAAAACAAATTTGATAAAAAACAATATCAAGAAGCCGCAGAGCAATTTAACGATCCTTTGTGGCAAGGTAGCGCACAATACAAAGCCGGTAATTTTGAACAAGCCCTAAAGTCATTTCAGCAAAGCGACTCTGCACAAGCTTTATACAACCAAGGTAATGCGCTAGCGAAATTAAATAAATTAGACGAAGCCATAAATAGTTACAATAAAGCATTAGAAAAACAACCTAATTTTGAAAAAGCTAAAGCCAATAAAACACTGATTGAAAAACTAAAAGAACAACAAGACCAGAATCAAAAAGATCAGCAAGGCGATGGCGAAAGTGAAAATAAAAACCAAGATGAACAAAATGGTGAGCAAGAACAATCAGATCAAAAAAATGAAAATAGTCAAAATGATAAAAATGGCGAAAACTCTGATCAACAGCAATCTGATGATCAAAGTAATAACCAACCTCAAGACTCCGATCCTCAAGATCCTAGCTCTCAAGACTCTCAATCTCAAGATAATAAGCAAGAAGGTGAGCAAAACAATGCTGGATCTGAAAATAATGAAAACAATGAAAATGAAGAGAAAAATGAAGCAAACGAACAATCGGATGAAAATAAAGATGCAGAAGATACAGAACAATCTTTAGCTGAACAAACAAATGAAGACGGTTCAAAACAAACACAAGAGCAAAAAGCTCAAGCAATCAGAGCAGCTGAAAAATTAGCTCAAGAAACAGAACAAAAACATCAACAAATATTAAACAAAGTAACTGATGACCCTTACCAATTATTGCGTAATAAAATGCAATTGGAATACAAAAAACGTCGTCAAAACAGAAGTGGTTTAGGAGCAACTAAAAAGTGGTAAGAAATATTATACGTTTACTGGCATTATCAAGCTTATTACTTATTCAATCAGCTTTTGCATTAACACAAGTCAATGCAACTATTGATAAAAACCCAGTGATGGAAAAAGAATCTATAATTCTACAAGTTATAGCCGACGATGATGTTAGTAATAATGCATTAGATACTTCACCTTTATTAAAAGACTTTATTGTTGGAAGAACGTCAGTTAGCTCGCAAACCAGCGTAATAAATTTTAAAACTTCTCGTATAACCAAATGGACCACTGTACTCGTGCCGCGCACGATTGGTAAAGTTGTTATTCCAGCGCTTAAGGTTGGTGCTTTATCAACACAACCGATTAAGCTCGAAGTACTCAAAGCATCGGGTGATAAAGCTACCAGCTTGCGAGATATTTTTATTACTACCGATATTTCATCTAAAGAAGTTTACGTCCAACAGCAGCTTACTTTAACGGTAAAGCTGCATTTTGCTACTGAATTAAAACGCGGCAGTTTATCAGAACCCACTTTAGACGGCGCATCAATCACTCAAATAGGTAAAGACCAAGAAAAAGATGCCATTATTAATGGTAAAAGATACCGTGTAATTGAAAGAAACTACGCGATTAATCCACAAAATAGTGGTGATTTTATCATCAAACCCCCTATATTTTCTGGTGAAATTATTTCAGCATCTAATCGTAGAAGTAATTTTTTAAGTTTTGCGGATACAAAGCCCGTTAGTGTCATGGGTGAAGACATTAACCTCACAGTTAAACCTATTCCAGTAGATTATCAAGGTTTTTGGCTGCCGAGTGAACTACTAACATTACATCAAGAATGGCAACCTGATAACCAAAGTTTTATGGTAGGAGAACCGATCACTCGAACAATTATTTTAACGGCGGCTGGGCTTGCTGAAGAACAATTGCCCGAGATTGAAATAAGTGCACCAAAAGGTCTAAAAATATACCCTGATCAAGCTGAACTTCATACGGGTATGAATAGTGATAGATTAGTTAGCCAGAAAAAACAAAACTTTGCTATTGTCGCCAGCAAAGTAGGTAGCTATGAATTACCAGAAGTTCGTATCCCTTGGTGGAATACTGTTACCAATAAAATACAATATGCGGTTATTCCGGCGAAAAAAATCACTATAATTCCAAATAGTGATATGCAAAATGAAATAAGTAATAACAATAACCTAAATAGCAACCCAATCAATGAAGTAAATCAGGTTACAACCGAGCTATCGCCAGAAGCAGTTAAACAAGTTCCACAAGCGGTAATAGAACAACAATCGTCATGGTTACAGTGGTTATTTTTAGCACTTTGGTTGCTAACGTCATTAGCATGGTTATTATCAGCATTACGTAATAAAAAGCCGAAAAGTACTCATGATTCCCCTAAAAATATAAATGCCACTCATCAGGGTAACTATAAAAAATTGACTAAAGCGTGTAAAAAAAATAACGGAGAAGAGGTGCTAACTCTTATTGTACCTTGGGCGAATGAATTATATTGCGACAAAAAAATATCAACTTTAGAAAACGCTAAAAATGCATTTAATTCAGCTGAATTTAATCAAGCATTAAGTGAGCTTCAACAATCGTTTTTTGGTAAAAACACACAAGTTTGGCAAGGCAACAAACTTGCCAATATTATTAAAAAAATAAATCAACAACCCGAAAACAAAACGATTAAACAATCTCTCAAGTTAAATCCCTAGTTTTCCTTATCCTTAAAATAAACGCTATATCTAAAGTTTTGATCTAGCGTTTATTCGCCCTCGCTAATATAAAGTGCCATAGTTAAACTATTCTTTTTGCCCAGATACTGTCTATAAAACTATATTCAATGATAAAAAAAATATTGGGAAATAAAAATACCACCTCTCAGGTCTCCTCTTCTATGGCAACTAAACAAACTAGATACGAAGCACTCGTTAAAGCTCTTCATGCCGATTTATTTCGCTATGCATATTGGTTATGCCGTGAAAAACAAATAGCTGAAGACTTAGTGCAAGAAACCTTCTTACGTGCATGGCGCGCTTTAGACTCTTTAAAAGACGAAAAAGCAGCAAAGTCATGGTTGATCACAATATTACGGCGTGAAAACGCACGACGTTTTGAACGCAAACGCTTTGATATGAGTGAATATGAAGAAGCAACAATAACCGATACAAAAGCAATGAGTTCAGAACAAGATATTGAAAACCACTGGTTGCGTGAAAAAATTAGCTTACTCCCAGAGGAATACAGAGAGCCTTTAGTTTTACAGGTAATAGGTGGTTTTAGCGGTGAAGAAATTGCAAGCTTATTATCTTTAAATAAAAATACGGTAATGACTCGACTATTTAGAGCAAGAAACCAGCTCAAAGACGCATTAGAAAAAGAACCAGAAGTACGAGGTACATACAATGGATGATTTGCAATTTAGACGAAGCATATACGCAGATCCTCAATGTACAGATGAAGATATTATTCAGGCTGTGGCAGCGGATCCTAGTAAACAAAAGTTCCTTAATGATGTTCAGCAATTTGATGAAAAATTACTTGCTGCTTTAAAAGTGCCTGTGCCAGATGATATGGCTCAAAAGCTCATTTTACAACAAGCACTTAATAGCCATCAACAAGACAAAAAGAAAACTAAAGTACATTTAGCACTTGCAGCTTCTGTGGCAATTACTGCGGGTTTAGTCGTGAAGCTTTTGATGTTTACATCGACCCACGATTCAGTAGCAGAATATGCCTTTGCACATACCGCACATGAGGCTGATTATTTTACTAATAACGATGATACTAACGTTACTTTAGCATCGTTGAATGAAAAAATGACCTCATTTAGTGGTAACTTTACAGATAAGTTAGGTGATCTTATTTTTGCTGATTATTGCCGATTTGATGGCATAAAAAGCCTACATTTAGTTTATAAAGGCATAACTTCGCCGGTAAACGTTTTTATTATTCCTAAAAATGATAAATTTACTTATACACAAAGTTTTTCAAATAATCGGTTAAATGGTAGGTCTGAGCAATATAAAGATGCTGATGTTATTGTTGTTGGCGACAAATCAGAGCCCTTGCAAAAATGGCAAGAAAATATCAAAGCTACGGTTACGTGGTCAATTTAATTTTGTATTTGAATGTAATTTGGAGCTTTAATAACTGAGTCAGAATTGCTGCACAATACGTAAGGCGTAACTATTGACCGAGCTGCGAATTTTAATTTGAATTATCAATGTAAAAAAGGTTAGTCATTACGACTAACCTTTTTTGATCCTACTTTTAAGGATTATAAATTACTTGATAAGCTCAGCCATAAAGAATACTTATTGATGAATTTCTTGCATTTTATCAAATACATTTTCTATCTCTGTTGAAGGTTTATAAGTTACTAAACTCACAACATACACAGTTAACAGACAAATAATAAATCCTGGCACTATTTCATAAATTACCGAGCTAAGTGAGGCACCATTGATGGTTATTGGTAAATATATCCAAAGTAGTACAGTAAGCGCACCTGAAATAATTCCAGCTAATGCGCCATTTTTAGTCATTTTTTTCCAATACAAACTCAAAATAACAACTGGTCCAAACGCCGCGCCAAAACCAGCCCAAGCATTACTTACAATGTCTAAAATAGAGCTATTGGGATCTCTCGCTAAAAATATAGCTAATACCGCCACACAACAAACCGACACTCGGCCAATAAAAACTAATTGCTTATCTGTAGCGCTTTTATTACAAAATAACTGGTAAAAATCATTAGTTAGGGAACTTGATGTTACTAACAGCTGTGATGAAATAGTACTCATTATCGCGGCTAAAATAGCAGCCAATAAAAAACCAGCAATTAAAGGATTAAATAATAATTGAGATAATACAATAAAAATAGTTTCAGGGTCTTCAACCACCAATCCTCTTGAAGACGCATAGGCGATTCCAGCGAAACCGGTTGCCATGGCTCCGCATATTGAAACAAACATCCAGCTCATACCTATATTTCTAGCCGTTGGTATATCTTTTACCGAGCGTATTGCCATAAACCGCACAATAATATGGGGCTGTCCAAAGTATCCTAAACCCCAAGCCATGGCAGAAATAATAGAAATTAAAGTTACGTTGTGAAACATATTGACTAAATTTGGATCAATTGCAGTAACACTTTGTTGTAATTCATTTATACCTCCTACTTCCAATACCACAACTACAGGTACTAAAATCAAGGCTAAAAACATAATACACCCTTGAACAAAATCAGTTAAACTGACCGCTAAAAAACCACCAAATAAAGTATAAGTCACTACAACACCTGCGGTAATATATAAACCTAACTCATATGAAAGCCCAAAAGCACTTTCAAACAGTTTGCCCCCAGCGACCACACCTGATGATGTATAAACTGTGAAAAACACTATGATCACAACCGAAGCAACGACTCTGAGTATGTGGCTATTATTGTTAAAACGATTTTCAAAATAATCTGGCAAGGTAATAGCATCGTTTGCTAATTCGGTGTAAGTTCTTAAACGTGGTGCAACAATAATATAATTTAATAAGGCACCTATTAATAATCCAATACCTACCCAAACGCTGTTCATACCTGAGATAAACATTGCTCCTGGCAAGCCCATTAACATCCAGCCACTCATATCGGAAGCACCTGCAGATAACGCGGTTACCGAGGGACTCAAATTTCTTCCGCCCAACATGTATCCTGAAATATCTTTAGCAGATTTTCTGTACGCGTAAACACCTATCAGTATCATTAATACAAAATAAATGGCTAATGAAATATAACGACCAAATTCCAAACTATTCTTCCCTTAAGTAAAATTAATATACTAAACTAATTACACAGCACTATACAGCTTATGGGTGGCTGATTACAAAGTAAGCTATCCTTATTTGCGTATTCTAAAGTTGTAAAAATGTAATATAAAAAAATTAATAAAATAACTGATTAATGACAGTATTCATAATAGCTAATTATAAAAAACGTTATATAAATCAAATTATTTTATTTATTTTTGGACGCATATCAGGCAAAAACAACATTCTCAGTGTATAGTAGATAGTTAAGTAAATACTTTTTTTAAAAACCAACTACGGTTAATTAAATACGGTTAATTAAAATTCTAGGGGTAATATGTATTTTTACGCGGCTAGACAGCCCATTTTAGATATAAATAAGGATTTATATGCCTATGAATTACTCTTTCGAGATAGCATAGACAATGTCTTTCCTGATGTAGATGGTGATGAAGCTACCAGTAAAATGGTTGAAGCAAGTAAATTTAATATGGGTATTTCTGAATTTACCTCAAATAAACCTGCGTTCATTAACTTCACTCTTGAAACCTTGAGTAAAGGTTACCCAGAAATGCTTTCTCCAGATGAGCTTGTAGTAGAAATACTTGAAACAATAAAGCCTGGTAAACGCTTGCTAGCATTGTGTAAGGACTTGTTTGAAAAAGGTTATACACTGGCATTAGATGATTATGAACACCAAACCGTATGGGAGCATTTTTATCCTTATATAAAAATAATTAAAATAGACTGGCAAATTTCAAGTATTGAAAACATTAAAACCGTGGTCGCAGCAATAGAAAAATTCCCGCATATAAAATTACTTGCTGAAAAAGTTGAAACCTACGAAGAATATAATCAAGCCGTTGAATTGGGCTGTGAATTATTTCAAGGATTTTTTTTCGCAAAGCCAGAAATGATAAAAACTAAAACATTGTCTCCTTCACAAGTATCAATGGCTGAACTACTCTACGAAACATCTAAACCTGATTTAGATTTAGTTAATATCACTTCGATATTTGAACGCGATGTAACGCTTTCTTATAAGCTTTTAAGATATGCAAACTCTGCAATTTTTAAGAGAAGAACTGAAATTTCCACTATTAAACAAGCTTTAGTTATACTTGGTGTAAAAGAACTTAAGCGCTTCATTGGTTTAATGTTTACCGCTAACATTAATCCCGATAAACCATCAGAATTAATTAATGCAGCTATGGCACGAGCAAAATTTTGTGAGCTCGCCGCTGATAACATGAAAGGTAATATTGATAGCTCAATTGCTTTTTTAACTGGGTTGCTTTCACTTATTGATGCAATACTAGATGAAGAGATCGAGACAGTTTTAGCAAAACTACCTTTAGCTCAAGAAATTAAAGACACGCTTTTAACCAAAGAAGGCGATATGGCATTACTCATTCAATTAGTGCAATACATAGAACATGCACAATGGGAAGATTCTACCGCAGCCATTAAAAAGCTAGGTTTAACAAAAGAACAAACTATTGAAGATTATAATCAAGCACTTGCCTGGGCAGATGAACAAAGCTTATTAACAAGTTAATATTATAAAATATCGCGACTTAAATGAATAATTCCGTATAAATAGCTTAAGACCCATCGAAGAAGCGTTTGAGCGTTTATTGCTCTAAAAGATGACTTCATCGTTAATACTTTTTATAAGGGAACAGCCATTACAATAAAGCATTGCCTTGAATTACTTACTATAAACATTGATGCTCAAGCGCTCTGAAACGAGCATCTTGATTGGTAACGGGTATAAGCTATTTTATAATTTAGGATCTTTCTGTTTTGCGGTAGAAACCTGGAGGAATACCCACTGATTTTTTAAAGCGCTTAGAAAAATTAAACACATCATGATAGCCCACCTGCTCTGCAATTTGCTCAATTGACCACATAGTGTTTATTAGTAAATATTTTGCTCGCTCCATACGTAAATATATCAAATATTGTATGGGGCTTTTTGAATGCTGCTTTTGAAATAATCGGTGCAAATGAGGGGCGGAATACTTAATGGCTTTTGCCATTTCAGCAACCGTCCATTGGGCGTGAAGTTTTTTTTCAATTTCTCGTAATAATAAATCTAAGCGCTGAATTTCAGTTGAGTTTGATACGGGTGCGCGTAAAGTACTTTTTAAGTAATAATCTAATTGTTTAATAGCTGGTTTTCTAAGCGTTACAGATCGCTCATAATAAATTAAACTCAATAAATGAAATATTTGCCTACCGCTGTTACAAATAACTACCGTATCATGATTTTTACATAAATCACTCCAAGGGTTACAATCCTCAAGGTCGAACCAAGCCATTGAAAAGTTGTTTGATTTTAACTCAATCAAAAAAGGTTTATGAGCAGGTAATATAACTAATCTACCTTTTTCAATTGTTTGCTGGCCTGCTTCAGTGTGTAGCTCAATACTACCATCTACCCCATAAAAAATGGTGTTACACATAGGTTTTACTCTACCTACACTATATTTACCTGACAGTTGTGAAACACCGCAAATTTTAATGTGTAACGATTCAAGTTCAGGTGCTTTAGTGCATTCAACAAACCTTTCATTACACTCAGGTCCTATTTCTAATACATCTAACCAATCCACTTAGATCCTCACTAATGATAGTTTTGGATAAATATAGGATAGAAATCACCATAAAACAATAAAGATAATTACCTTAGAATACACTCAATCGCAAAACGCACAACTACTCGCACTCAAAATTAGGGGGTATACCATGACCAACATTGAAATTTTAGGATTTGCATCCGCTTTTTTAACAACATTTTCGTTTTTACCTCAAGCTATTCAGGTAATTAAAACACGTGACACATCGTCGCTATCATTAGCTATGTATAGCCTATTTACTATTGGTGTAGGATTTTGGTTGGTGTATGGGATAATGAAGGGTGATAGCGCGGTTATTATAGCGAATATAATTACCTTTATGCTATCAGCAAGTATTTTATCGATAAAAATATACAATGATATAAAGGTTACTCGTAGAGATACTTCTTTGGGCTAAGGTATTTTTAATTCATTGATCTTTTAGTTCATCTGCTTTTATTAATTGCTTTTTAAACAATTAGAATAAGCAGATGAAACAAATCTAATTAACATTGTTTCATTATTTTTAATCACCTTAGCTTAATAAGCTTCTTACAATACTTTAAATCTTTTAAAAAAGTTTTTCATCAATTTGTTTGATATTGAGAAGAGGTAAAGTGTCTGACGTTTAGCGAGCTACTCGAACATTCAATAACTCTGTATAAATTTAAAATAAATGCTGTCCTTTGGTTTTATTTAAATTTACCCCCTTAAAATCACCATACCTCAGTATATGCCCGTTATCATTCAAAGTGCTTGTTTCAGAGCGCTTGAGCGTCAATATCTATAGTAAGTAATTCAAGGAAGTACATTGTTGTAATGGTCGCTCCCTTATAAGAAGTATTAACGATGAAGTCATTTTCGAAGGAGTAAACGCTCAAGCGCTTCTTCGATGAGTCTAAAAGAGAATTGTTTCTAACACAAAGTTGAAAAACAAGTAAATGCGACTAATATTTGTATATGAATTGTTTAATTATAAAACACTACTAAATGGTCATATTATCTAAGCATAAATTATAAGGTTAACCATTAACTGATGTATTAGTTGAATTAACTCAAATCGTTTTATCATTAAGCTATTGGAGCTCAAACCGTATGGAAAAAGGTTAGTTATTTGAAGTCACGAAATTTGTCAATTAAACGTAATATTCAAAGTGTAGTGCTTAAAGCATTAACCTTGTGCTTGTTTTTACTGTTTATTGCTGTTTTAACTGTAGAATATTTCATTAACGATAAAATTTTTCGTCAAAACATTGCTAATACTTCTTCACTAGTCGCTAGCTACAGCATTCCAACTCTTATTTTTGATGACGAAAAAGAAGCAGTAAATACTTTAAATATTTTAGAAACTGATAAAAGAATAATAAAAGCTCAAATAAAAAAATCAAATGGTGAACTATTTGCTGAAAAAGTTTTTTTAGAACACCAAAGCCATAATAATATTCATCTTAATGATGCTTATAAAATGAGTGTTGATATTATTGATGAATATGAAAAATTAGGTGTGTTGACATTATGGGTTGATCTTTCGCAGCAAAAATCAAATCTTTTTAACTTATCTTTTATTTTATTTTTTCTTAGCCTGCTAAGTTTATTTATTGCTTATTTACTGAGTAAAAAACTTCCCTCTCCCATTACAACAGCCATTACAAATGTCGTTAATATTTTTAAAGAAATAAGAAAAACACAAAATTTTAACCAAGTTGTGCAAAGTACAAACGTCAGTGAAATAAACACTATTATTGACGGGTTAAATACAATGCTAGCACAACTGAATAGCAGAGATTACGAATTACAACGCCATAAAGAAAAGTTAGAAATTGCGCTCAAAAGCAGTGGTGAAGGTATTTGGGAGTTTGACCCTAAACTTAAAATTATAACTAACGACTTAACTACTGAGCTTATTATTCAAAGCAAAAACAATAATAGCCTCACACCCAATATTAAAATGCCTAGCTATCAAAATCATTACATTACTTGGTTAAAACGTTTTTCTCGAAAAGATAGAATAGATATTTTTAAAAATATTAATAATTTACTTCAGGGCAACATCAGTGGTTTTAAACTAGAATGTAAACTTAATTGTACAAATAAATCATATCGTTGGGTAAATATACATGGATTATTATCCTACGATAAATTTGACCAACCTATCAGTATTATAGGGACTATTGTTGACATTCATGAACGCATAAAAGCAGCACAAGAAAATGAGTTACTCTCTGCTATTTTTCAAAAAAACTTAGATCCGGTCATTGTAATTAATACAAAATTTATAATACAAGCGGCTAATCATGCTTTTGGTAAATTCACTCATATAAGACCCCAAGGGCAACAGTTAGAACAATTTCTTGATAGTAATTATCACGACAGCTATTTTTTTGTACAAATGAAAGCCTCAATATTAAAAAACAAATCTTGGGAAGGAGAAATACGATTAAGCTCTTATGATAAAAGTGCACCACCAATGTGGTTATCTATTATTCCTGTCAGTAAAGGTAAAAATATTAACTATTTAGGAACATTTTCTAAACTTACGCAACGACAAAGTATTGAAGATGAACTCCGTTATTTAGCACACTATGATAGCCTAACTAATTTACCTAATAGATTGATGTTTAATGACAGGTTAAACCAATGTTTAAAGGCCTCGAAACGAAATAATTATAATTTTGCTGTGGTTTTTATTGATATAGATGAATTTAAAGCAATAAATGATAGCCAAGGACATAAAATTGGCGATGAGGTACTCATTTCTTTTGCAAAAGGGCTTACGGTTCCATTAAGAAGTGTTGATACCGTTGCTCGACTTGGTGGCGACGAATTTGTCGTATTATTGGAACAATGCGGGCCTCGCAAAGAGGTAGCGGCTATTACCGAGCGCCTATTTAATGAAATATCACAACCGCTTTGTTTTGACAATCACAAGGTAACTCCTTCCTGTAGTATTGGCGTCGCTTATTACCCTGACGATGGAGAAAGTGTTGAAGAGTTAATGACCAATGCAGATTTAGCAAGATATCGCTCTAAAACGGATAAAAAACTCCCTTACCGATTTTTTAAAAGTGAATGGAGACAAATCGCAGAGCGTCAAAGTCAAATTCGTTATGCACTCGCAACAGCTATTGAAAATAATGAATTATTTATTACGTTGCAGCCAAAGTTTGATTTACAAACATTAAAAATATCATCTGCAGAAGCACTTATTCGCTGGGATCATCCAGAATACGGGCTTATTTCGCCAGTAGAATTTATTCCTCTAGCAGAAGACAGTGGATTTATTGAAGCGATTGGTAATTGGGTATTACATCAAGTTGCAGCAACCTTAGATAGGTGGAAAGACACAACTTTATCGCATATTAGCATCGCTGTTAATGTTTCAGCAGTGCAATTTAATGAAGAAAAACTATTAAAAGAATTAAAAATATTAACCAATTGTTATAGTTTTCCGATTAATAGACTAGAGCTTGAATTAACAGAATCTATTTTATTAAAATCTGAATTTAAAGCAGTAGAAATCTTAAATAAAATAAAAAAAATGGGATTTTTAATGTCTATTGATGATTTTGGTACTGGCTACTCGTCTTTGCAATATTTAAGTAAATTTCCTGTTCAAGCTTTAAAAATAGATCGTAGTTTTGTAAGCGATTTTGAAACAGACCCTCGCAATAAAACTATCGTTAAAGCCATTATTGCTATGGCACAAGGACTTGGTATGAATGTAATAGCTGAGGGTATTGAAACCAAAGAACAATTAGACTTATTAAAAAGAATGGGTGCTAATACAGGGCAAGGATTTTGGTGCTCACAATCAATTAAAGTACCTGAATTTGAATTATTCATTAATGAATGGATGATTAAAAAAGATCCAAACAACCTAAACCCTGGATAAAACTAGATGGTTAATAAAATAGAATTGGCGTGTAAATTTACATTGGGAGTTAACTTTATGATCCTAAAAAAGTTGTCGCTTGTATTTATGGTAACAATGTTATTAACAACACATTCATACGCTAATAATAATGATGATTATCAGGTAAAAGCAGCTTATTTATACCAGTTTTTTAAATATATTCAATGGTCAGATAAAGGTACAGCTGAGTCCAACGCTGAAACTAAAGTAAATACAATTGGAATATTTTCTCATCAAAATTTTAATGATGAATTTAAATCAATTGAAAAAAATAAAAATCCTACCTTTACAGTTAAAGTCCAATTTATTAAAAATATAACTGATGCTATATCATGCTGCAATATGATTTATTTCGGCCCAAATACCGAAAATGAACTTCAACAATTTAGTGAGTATAATTTAAATGGAGTTGTTGTTGTTGCTGATGATGCATTAACTAATGGGGAGCTATCAATGATCCAGCTACATAAAAAAGGCACCAAACTAAAGTTTATTATTAATGCCCGTAATACTGAATCAGCAGGCGTTATATTTAGCTCTCGTTTATTAAGAGTCGCATTACGTATTAACGATTAATCTCATAAACTTCAAGCTTAGTAAATAAATTAGCTTGGGCACTATCGTTTAGTACTCTAGGTTTACACTAAACTTAATTATTTATTTAAGCCTATTATTTATTAAACATATACCCGTTACCATTCAAAATGCAGGCTTCAGTGGGAACTAAAAACAATTTAGGCAAGGCATTAAGTTTATGGCATGGTTATTCCCTGACTAAACTTAATAACGACGCATAAATTGTTTTTAGACCCATCGAAGAAGCGCTTGAGCAAAATCACTTCATCGTTAATACATTTTATAAGGGAACGACCATTACAACAAAGTATTGCCTTGAATTGATATCGCTCACGCGCTCTGAAACGAGCATTTTGATTGGTAACGGGTATATACCCGTTATCATTCAAAATGCAGGTTTTAGTGGGAGCTAAAAAGGTAAAGCCCAGCACAAATTACCTACTTCACATGATATTGAATATATACCTAATATAGACATAATAATGATACTTTTTATATTTAAATAAACATTTTTACAAATAAATTATGATATATTATTGTTGAATGTATAAATAAATAATAAGGCTCAACTATGTTATTAAACCCTCTTAGGCTTGTATCAATATTACTTTTTTTATTTTGCAGTATAACGATACAAGCAAAAACAGTTGAAGATTTTAATTTCAATTGGAAATTTAGTTTAGAAAAACAACAAGCTGCTCACCAGTATACCTTTGACGATTCCGCATGGAAATCAATTAGACTACCACACGATTGGGCGGTAGCCTTGCCATATACTAATGAAAATGCTGCTGCAAGCACTGGTTTTAAAGCTGGAGGGATTGGCTGGTATCGTAAAACATTTAGCTTACCAACAACCGATCAAGCAAAAAAGTTATGGCTTGAATTTGATGGTATTTATAATAATTCAGCAATTTGGCTTAATGGTCATTATATTGGTGGTAGACCCTACGGTTATACAAGTTTTCAGGTAGATCTATCAGAATACGCCAACTATGGTGATGAACCCAATGTAATTAGTGTAAAAGTAGACCGCACGGCTTACGCTGACTCTCGGTGGTATACCGGCTCAGGAATATATAGGAACGTACGTTTAGTTAAAGCAGAACCTGTATATATTCCACAATGGGGCATTCAAATAACCACACCTGACGTATCAACCAACATGGCAAAAGTTAGCATTAATACAGAAATAATTGCACAACTATATCAAGGCGATAAAGCCCAATTAAATATTGATTTATTTGATGCCAAAGGTAAAAAAGTGGCTCAAGATAAATCATCATTTAACTTAAGCCATAAAAATAAAATTTCACAAACAATTACCGTTAAATCACCACAATTATGGTCTTTATCTTCTCCACATTTATACACAGCAAAAGCAACTGTTTATGTAGATGGTAAAAATGTAGAATCAGATAACGCTACATTTGGTATCAGAAGCATCAAATTTGATAGTAATAAAGGCTTCTTCTTAAACGGTGTAAACACTAAAATTAAAGGTGTAAATCTACACCATGATGGTGGTGCAGTAGGTGCTGCCGTGCATAAATCGATATGGAAATCTCGTTTAACCAAACTTAAAAGTGTTGGCGTTAATGCCCTTCGCTTATCGCATAACCCGCATAACCCAAGTCTTTTAGACCTTGCCGATGAAATGGGATTTTTAGTAAATGCTGAAGCCTTTGATGATTGGGATAGAGCTAAAGGTAAAAATAAAGAAATTATTGGCGATAATAAAGCCACAGGACCTTCCGTGGTTTCTTACAATGTGCATTTTAACGAGTGGGCTGAACGCGATTTAAAAGATTTTATACGTCGTGATTTTAACCACCCTTCAATATTTATGTGGAGTATTGGTAACGAAGTTGAATGGACATACCCTTATTACCGTAAATCCGCTTCTTACGATGAGGACGGCACAACCTACTTTAAAGATGCTGCCGATTACAATCCAGAACGCATTCTAAAAAAAGTTAAAAAATTTAACCCAGATAAAATTGATAACTTACCTATTGTGGCAAAAATGTTGTCTGATTTTGTAAAAGAAATGGATACCACCCGACCAGTCACAGCTGGGTTAGTTATTCCGTCTGTAGGTTTTGCTACAGGTTATACTGATGCACTAGATATAGTTGGCTTTAACTACCGTGCTCCCTCTTACGAAGCAGCTCATAAAGCTCACCCAAATAAAGTTATATATGGTTCTGAAAACTGGGGATCGTGGGGTGAATGGAGAGATGTAAAAGATAAAGACTACATTGCTGGAATATTTATTTGGACAGGTTTTGCTTATAAAGGTGAAGCTGGGCCAATACCTAGAATGGGTTTAGAGATTTCTTTATTTGATTATATTGGTAATAAAACACCTCGTGGTCATTTCTTTGAAACCATTTGGGTAGATACACCAAAAACGTATTTGGGTACAACAGCCGCAAATATATCTGAGTTTTCATATAATCAAGATAACGGGTGGATTTTCAAAAAACGTGTTGCACCAGCCAATATATGGCAAGAACTACGTCGTTGGGAATGGTACGATATTAACGAAATATGGAAATACAAAACCAATGAAAATATTGTTGTGCAAAGTTATACGAATACAGAGTCGGCAGAACTATTTCTTAATGGAAAATCGTTAGGCCTAAAACAATTAAAAGACTTTGAAGATCAAATTATTAAATGGATGGTACCTTACGAGGCTGGCGAATTAAAAGTGGTTGGCTACAACAAGGGCAAGGCGGTTACTAAAGATATATTAAACACTCACGGTGAACTCGCTGCGATTAAACTAACCGTGGAAAAACCAAACTTAAACGCCAACCAATATGATACAACTTATGTTAACGCCGTGCTTTTAGATAAAAATGGGAACGTTTTGTCAGATGCATCAATGGACATAAAATTTACCGTAAATGGCAGCGCAACTATTGCAGCCGTTGATAACGGGTGGGAAAACAATATTCAAGACGTATTAGCAGACCATGTTATAAGTCATAAAGGAAGAGCATCGTTATTACTCCAAGCTCAAGACAAAGCTGATAAAATTACAGTTTATGCAACGGTAAATGGTATAAAGTCTAAACCGGTTAGCATTAGTATCAAAAACACTTCAAGCTAATATTTTCACACAAAGCTTAATGAAGAATTGATACGCCTTAGGGCTTATCAATTCTTCACTGTATTAATTTTAAAATATTACTATTTAATCATTCACCATCTAATTTACCTTTATTTAACAGTAATTTCGGTAAAAAAATTTAAAGATTATTCGTTAAACCTCAAAAAATAATATAAACTTCTGCTTTATTTTTTACCTTTATTTAGCATTAAGTAAATTCGATTTACTTAAAAGGTTAGTTGTATCATGCTTCGTATTATTTTTATCTTTATTTTTTGTTGTTCATTTTTTTCATTCTCTTCTTTTAGTAATAATTTAACAGCGTTAGACAAGAAGCTTTCTAAGGGGATTATTCACGACCTTAAAAAACACAATATACCGGGTGCCGCTTTTGCAATTATCAAAAATAACAACTTGGTTTTATTAGAAACTTTTGGTTATACCGATAAAAATAAAACCCAAAAAATAGATACCAATACAGTTTTCCGCCTAGCTTCAGTATCTAAACCCTTTGCAGCGACTATTACCACCATGCTAGCGCAAGAAAAACACTTAAATTTATCTGATCCTATTACTAAATATATTCCTAATTTTTTATTAGCGCCGAAGGACGCTGCAAAAAAAATACAACTCAAACATATACTTAGCCATTCAAGTGGGTTAATGCCAAACGCCTACGATAATATGCTTCATGAAAATTGGAGCATGGCTAAAATTATTGGGCGATTTAACCGCGTTATACCCATTTGTAAACCAGGCGTTTGTTACGGGTATCAAAATATTGCTTATGGATTTTTACAGTTCGCTATTGAAAATAGTCAATCGCAAAACTATGCAAATATACTCCAAGAAAAACTTTTTACCCCTCTAAAAATGAATAACACCTCAATAGGGATAGATAACTTTGTAAAAAATAAAAACACAGCTAAACCTCACGTATTGATCAGAAGTAAAAACACTGGAAAAAAAGATAAAAACGGCAAAAATATTAAAAAAAATATTTGGCACCCAGTAAAAGTCACCCCCGACTATTACAAAGTTGCTCCAGCCGCTGGGGTTAATGCTAGCATTACCGATTTAGCCAAGTGGCTGAACGCCAATATGGGTAATAATCCTGAAGTATTATCGCCAAGTTTGTTAGCCGAATTAAGAATTCCAAGAATTAAAACTAAAAAAGACTTAAGACACCGATACTGGAAAAAAAGTTTAAAAGACGCCTACTATGGTTATGGCTGGAGAATTTATCAATTTGAAAAAGGTACTATTATTTACCATTCTGGCTGGGTTCAAGGATTTAGAGCAGCAATAGGTTATTCTACTGAACGAAATATTGGCTTTGCTATATTGATGAATGCAGAGTCTAATGTAATTAATAAAATATCTCATAACTTTTGGAAAGAAACATTTAAAGAGTAAACACCTAATTTAAATCTAAGCTTTACTTACACTTACGAAAGGATGAATAAGTGCTTTGGTAATTTTTCCATGCTGACGTTTAACGGTGGGCTGTGTATTAAAACTTGTTAAAGGTTTAGGTTTTAAGCACGTAAGTGAATTATTTTGAATCGATTTATTTACAAACGTAGCAATAAATCCGGTAGATTTATGCTGTTTAACTTTATTTTTATTGAAGATATTTTTGGTATTATTTTTATGTGAAACGCTTTGTGAAATAGAAATACCCGATGAATTTGTAGACAAAATATTTTTAACAAAATTTTTTTCTTTGCTCGCGGCCACTATACATATTTTATGTTTAATAGCTTGAGAAATAAGGACATCTTCAACTTCACAAAACTCTTGAATATCAAAAGGCACCAACAAAGCATGAATATTCTCTTTGCCGGCTATGCTAACTATTTGATTGTTATTAGCATCGTCGCCAGTAAGCATAGCGAGTGTAATATATCCCTGCTCTAAAGGTAATTCTATAATCGCTAAAGTTTCTGTTAACAACGTCCACCCAAGCCTTTCACAAAAATGTATTTGCTGCTGTTGAGCATATATTCCGTGCTCATTTATTAATACTGCCTGATGCGTCCCATCAATGATTAAACTAGTACACACGTATTGAAAATCCCTAAGCTGCGAACTTACCTGACTGATCAATTGCCGACCTAATTTTTCATATTTTATAAGTTGCTCAGCATCATGTAGTAAACTTTTATCAGCAACAAAAAATAACTCTGGTAATAAAATAATATCGCTTAAATTGTTTTCAATATAATGACATAAATCCTCAATTGCTTGCTCATTCACCTTGTATGTCGAAAAAATTGCAGCGTTAACCGTAGCTGGTATTTTGTTATTTACATTTGAATACGAAGCTTTTTGAGGCTGAACTTCTAACAATTTGGTAAAGTTTTCATGAGAGACCTTAGTCATAAATTTACTACTAGAAGTTTAATTTTTTATTAGCGGTATTATCAGCTCCTGCGTAAGCGATATCAACTGATACAGTGATTATATACTCGTTACCAATCAAAATGCAGGTTTGAGTGGGGACTAAAAACAATTTATTCACAGATTTAATGTCCAGACAATCTAAGATCTACATCTATGGTGGACCTGACTAAACTTAATAACGACGCATAAATTTTTCAGGTCCACCAAAGAAGCGCTTCTGCGCTTATCCTTTTAAGAAACCACTTCATCAACAATACTTTTTATAAGGAAGAGACCATTACAAAAAAAGTCTTACCTTGAATTACTTCCTATAAACATTGACGCTCATGCGCTCAAAAATGAGCATTTTGATTGGTAACGGGTATAGAGGATGTTAAGTTAAATACTAAATTAGCTATAAATTAGCTAGTTTAGTATTAGAGCGAAACTCCAATATATCACCAGGCTGACACTCAAGATAATTGCATATTGCTCCTAACGTTTCAAATCGTACGCCTTTTACTTTTCCTCGTTTTAATAAAGACAAGTTAGCTTCAGTGATCCCTATAACTTTAGCGAGTTCTTTAGAATTTACTTTTCTAATAGCCATCATGACATCTAAGTTAACAATAATTTCCATAATCAAATAAACTCTTTATTTTCAGCTTCAATATCTTTTGCGGCTTTAAGTAAATAAACAATAACTAACATTAATAATGTCGTCGTTATTTCACCAAAATGAATATTAAGATTAATTATAGCTCCACCTATGATGTCATCGTAGTAAAGACCAATAATGAATGTTTCAACAAGTGTCATTACTAATCCTATAAACTTAAGCCAAACTAACCAAACATAGCATCGCATCGCCCGCTGAGTAAAAAACTCTCCATGTTGATAACATTTTAATAAATGTTGTAACCAATAAACGCTTAAAAATAAAATAAAAAATGAAGGGACTTTAAATAAAATTAAATGCATACGATTCGCTGATGAATGCTCCCAAAGCTCTGTAAAAAGCAGACTAGTATTTATATATAATTTGTCGTGGAACGCATAACCGTAAATAATATAAACAACTATAATTAACGTAGCTAATAACACAAAAGCTCTAAATTTACCGCTAATATCTTTTAGTCTTTTCATATTTAAGTTCATCTGCACATACTTTTCATAATAAATTCGTTGGAGAATTGTAACATACATCAAATAATCATAAAGCAATATTTAATTATCGTTTTACAATAATTAAATATTGCTTTATGATGAATTAATTATTCAACTGTATTTACTTTTAAGGAATTGATAATGATCTCAAAATATATACTTTCTGCAATTTTCATAGGGCTATTTGCAAGCTGTATTGGTAAATTGCAATCAGCAGAACCACTTATAAACAAGCCTATAAAAGAGCTAACTTCCCCGATAATTCCCATAGATTTGTTTTTTTATGAAAACCTTATTAAAGACATAAAGTTGTCTCCTGATGGCAATTGGATTGCTTTTATAAAAAACGATAACGGCGTAGAAAATATCTTTCTTGTATCATCCAAAAAAGGTTTAGATGAATCTTTTGCCGTTACGCATTCTAATGAGCCAATAAAAACCTTTGAATGGACGATTAATAGCAAACAAATAATTTTTTCAAAAGATCAAGGCGGTAATGAAAACACACAGATTTACATGGCAAATATTGGCAACAAACTTGATAAAAATCAAAAAATTAAAATAACCTCACTCACCAACAAACCTAAAATTAGGTATGACTTTATTAAACAAATTAAAAACAGCCCTGATCAAATATTAGTCATGTCAAATCAAGACAATGCTGAACAAATGGATATATTTAGTTTAGATATGCAATCCAGAAAGCTAAAAAAAATGGTTAATAATCGCTACGGATTTGGTAATTTAGCATTTAATGAGGCAGGTGAAGCTAAAATTGCTCAAGGTATGAACCAAAATAATACCCAAACGTTGTACGTCAAAAAAAATCAAGAATGGTTACCGGTTTTTACTTCGTCACGCGGTGAAAATATTGAAATATTAAGTTTAAATGGATCTAATAACCTAGCTTATATAAGTGCAGATATTCAAGGGCGCGATAAAAAAGAGTTATTAGCTTTTAATCTCACAAATCATACATTTACATCACTTCATAAAGATCCGAAAAATCAGGCAGATATACACGATGTTGACTTTAACAATAAAGGAAAACCGGTATCCGTATCCTATTATGGTGGTCGATTACGCACCTACCCTATTGATAAAGTATTTTCAAAACATTGGCACATTATTAATCAATATTTTACTAGTGATGTTGAAATAGATATTAACACTATGGATGAAAAGACAAAAATTTGGCAATTAACTGTTGCTAGCGATATCGCAACAGATGTCAGTTACAGTTACAATGCATCCACAGGTAAAATACAAGCATTGTTGCCTCAAACACCAGTTATTAAACCTGAATATATTCCCACACGAAAGTCAATTACATACCAAGCTAGAGATGGTCTAAGTATACAAGCATATTTAACCATACCAAAAAATAAGTTTAAAAATCTTCCTACTATCATCTTGCCTCATGGTGGGCCATGGGATCGTGATTATTGGTCGTTAAGTTCAAACCCATTACCCGCTCTTTTTGCAAATAGAGGTTACGCCGTATTACAACCAAACTATAGAGCGTCTACTGGTTTTGGAAAAAAATTCTTAAATTTAGGTAATTTACAGTGGGGAACTGGTAGCATGCAACATGATTTAACTGATGGAGTTAATTATCTAATTCAACAAGGCATTGCTGATAAGAACCGTGTTGGTATTATGGGAGGTTCCTACGGTGGTTATGCTGCACTATCAGGTATCACTTTTACACCAGATCTTTATAAGGCGGCAATATCTTATGTAGGTCCATCAAGTTTACTTACCTTAATTGAGGCGTTTCCGCCACACTTTAGGCCCTATCTAGGTCAATTTTTTAGTGCAATTGGTGATCCGTTAATTGAATCAGACAGAATTGACATGCAGTCTCGCTCACCAATAAATTTTATAGAACAAATTAAAACACCTTTATTACTCATACAAGGAGCAAATGACCCAAGAGTTACTCAAAAAGAATCAGATAATATTGCAAAAGCGATGAGTCACAAAGACCTAGCCGTTGAATACATTTTAGCTAAAGATGAAGGCCATGGCTTTATGAAAAGAGAAAATAAACTAGCCGCATACATTGCAATGGAACGTTTTTTTGCTAAGCACTTAGGCGGTAAATTTGACACTGCTCCTCCTAAAAAATTATCAAATCATCTAAATACACTCAAAGTGGAAATAAACAAACTTTAGGTAGCTATTCATTTAATATGTACCCGTTACCAATCAAGATGTTCGTTTCAGAGTGCTTGAGCGTCAATGTTTATAGTAAGTAATTCAAGAAAATGCTTTATTGCAATGGTTATTTCCTTGTAAAAAGCATTGTTGGTGAAGTCATCTTTTAAAGGAATAAACGCTTAAGCGCTTCTTCGATGGGTATAAACCTATAAAAATAAAAAGGAAAACATTGCTGTTTTCCCTTTTATTTTACTAACTTATCAATAAATATTAGTGGTTTTCAGACACCATGTTTACCGTGTACTTAGGTATCTCAACAACAAGATCTATGTCACCCACTATTGCCTGACAGCCTAAACGAGAATCTGGCTCTAAGCCCCATGCTCTATCAAGCATATCTTCTTCTAGTTCATCACTTTCTTCTATTGAATCAATACCTTCACGAATAATGACATGACAGGTAGTACATGCACATACTTTTTCACATGCGTGTTCAATACCGATATCATTTTTTAGTGCTACGTTAAGTACACTCTCGCCAGTTTCTGCTTCTAATACTGCACCATCAGGGCAAAGTTCTTCGTTCGGTAAAAATATAATTTTTGGCATTTTGTTACTAAACCTCGTCTACAGAATGTCCGGCTAGTGCTGTTTTGATGGACGAATCCATACGTCTTTCAGCGAAAATAGCGGTGCTTTCGTTTAATGTTTCAATAGCTGATTCAATATCATCAGCTTGGTTTGATTCTATCACTTGAGTTAACGCATTAATTGCCGCGTTAATGGTATTGAGTTCATCAGTATTTAGTAAACTTCCATCAGCGGCAATGGCTGATTGAACTGACTCTATAACGCGAGCAGCTTCAACTTGTTGCTCTTTTACCATACGCGCTTCAATATCTTGTTTTGCATTACTCATTGATGCTTGTAACATAGAGGCTATTTGCTGCTCTTCTAAGCCAAATGATGGCTTAACTTCTATACTTGATTCAACGCCCGTTGATTTTTCCATAGCAGAAACTTGTAATAAACCATCAGCATCCACTTTAAACGTTACACGAATGTGTGCAGCGCCAGCGGTCATAGCCGGAATACCACGTAACTCAAAACGGGCTAACGATCTACAATCTTCAACCAGTTCACGTTCACCTTGTAAAACATGAACAGCCATCGCTGTTTGACCGTCTTTGAAGGTAGTAAATTCTTGTGCTTTAGCTACCGGAATAGTGGTATTGCGTGGAATAACTTTTTCAACTAAACCGCCCATGGTTTCCAAACCTAATGATAACGGTGTAACGTCAAGTAACAACATATCGCTATCGGGTTTATTTCCAGCAAGAATATCCGCTTGAATAGCCGCGCCAACAGCAACGACTTTATCTGGGTCGATTGACGTTAAAGGTATTTTTTTGAAATACTTTTCAACTTCTTCACGCACTAATGGGACTCTGGTAGAACCACCCACCATAATAACTTCAAGCACATCTTCGGTGCTAACCTCGGCGTCTTTTAGGGTGCGTTTACAAGCTCGTAAGGTTTTATTTACTAAGCTGGCAATTAAGCTATTAAAAGTTTCTTTGGTTAAGGTGCCTTGCCACTGATCACCATTTTCGAACGATAAGGTAATATCAGTAGAATTTTGTTGACTTAATTGCTCTTTAGCTTTACAGGCTTGTTGTGATAATTGACGCTCTAACGTTCGCGATAAGGGTCTTTTAAGGTTTGCTTGTTCAATCAAGTGGTCAACAAGTGTTACGTCAAAATCATCGCCACCCAAGGCTGCATCTCCACCGGTGGCAAGTACTTCAAATACTCCTTTATTTAAGCGTAATACAGAAATATCAAAGGTTCCACCACCTAAATCATAAACCGCAATAACACCTTGTTGTTTGCCTTCGTGTTTAGTATCTAAACCATATGCTACTGCAGCGGCCGTGGGTTCGTTTAATAAACGTAATACATTAACATTAGCTAATTTAGCAGCATCTTTTGTGCTTTGGCGTTGTGCATCGTCAAAATGAGCTGGCACGGTTATCACCACGCCTTTAAGTTCTCCACCTAATACTTTTTCAGCACGAGCAGCTAGTGTTTTAAGAATTTCAGCAGAAGCTTGTACAGGGTTTATTGCCCCACTACGTGTATTAATTTCTGGATGATTTTCGCCACCACAAAAATCATAAGGTAAAGACGGATATTTAGATCGAATATCGCTTAATGAACGACCGATTAAGCGTTTTACAGAAACAATGGTATTTTCAGGATCGTTAACAGAGAATGCTTTCGCGGCATTGCCGACTAAAATGGCATCTTTTTGATAGCTGACAACAGAAGGAAGAATATCTACTCCTTGTTCATCTTGTAACGTTTCAGCTAAGCCACTCTTTACAGCGGCCACTAGTGAATTTGTTGTACCTAAATCTATGCCTGCTGCAAGGTTATGATCGTGTGGTACGCTGCTTTGTCCAGGTTCTGCTATTTGTAATAATGCCATAAGGGATCTTTTAATTAATCATCTAATAAAGAGTCTTCAAGACGTTCCAACTCTATGTTAAGTTTTTGATAAAATTTAAGTTTACGCAAATTTTCGCACGCTAATAAATTAGATTCTGGGGTATTTTCATTTATTTGTGTTTGCATTACTTTGAAAAGATTGTCGTATTCTATCGCTAATGTTTGGCTTGCACTTGAAATGGCTGATTCAATATCATTTGAGTCTTTGATCTCAGATAACATTTCACGTAGTTCCATTTGATGCATCAAAAAAGAAGTATCGCCAAACGATGCTTGTTCATTGGGCATTTCAGTGCCGCGTAATGTTAGCGTGTAATTGGCTCGGGTAATTGGATTTTTTAATGTTTGATAAGCATCGTTTATCATTGATGACTTTTGAACAGCTAGAAGTTGATCTTGAGATGAAGCATTAGCAAAACGGTCAGGGTGAGCTGACTTCTGTAATGATTGGTAAACGTCAGCTAATTTTGTTGTATCGAGATCGAATTGGTGGTCTAAACCAAATAATTGAAAGTAATTCACTAAAAATCCAGTTATTAATACAAAAAAATAAAACTCATATATGTACCCGTTATCATTCAAGATGCAGGTCTAAGCGGGAACTAAGAATAGTGCTAAAAAAAGTAATGTCTGTACAAAACCTCTTAAAACTAAACGTTAAAGCTTTCACCACAACCACATTCGCCTTTGGCGTTAGGGTTGGTAAATTTGAAACCTTCGTTTAAACCATCTTTGGTAAAATCTAATTCTATACCTGATAAATAAACTAGGCTTTTAGTATCAATAATAATATTTACATCATTGATACTAAATAGCTCATCATCTTCATTAAGGTCGTCTACAAACTCAAGTACATATGCTAAACCAGAACAACCTGTAGTTTTTATACCTAAACGTAAGCCAAGACCTTTGCCTCGGTTAGCCATAAACGATTTTACTCGCTCGGTGGCTGCAGGTGTCATTGTAACACTCATACTAGTACCTCTTTTACTAATGTTTTACTAACTGTTATTGCTAAGCTTTTTTACTGCGGTAATCTTCAATTGCTGCTTTAATAGCATCTTCAGCTAAAATAGAACAGTGAATTTTTACCGGTGGTAATGCTAATTCTTCAGCGATAGCGGTGTTTTTAATTTCTGCCGCTTCATCAATAGACTTTCCTTTAACCCACTCAGTAACCAATGAACTAGAAGCAATAGCTGAACCACAACCATATGTTTTAAATTTTGCATCTTCAATAATACCGTCTGCAGAAATTTTTAGTTGTAATTTCATCACGTCGCCACATGCAGGCGCGCCAACCATACCTGTTGCTACACTAGGGTCGGTTTTATCCATTGAACCAACGTTGCGTGGATTTTCATAATGATCGATTACTTTTTCGCTATAAGCCATGATATTTCTCCTAAGTTGTTTTTTGTGACCTATTACTAACTAAAGGCCAATAATAAGTCGATAAACAATACTTGTTTAATAGGTGCTAATGAGCAGCCCATTCGATTGAATCTAAATCAATACCGTCTTGAAACATTTCCCAAAGAGGCGACATGTCACGTAAATGACCAATAGATTTTTGAATAATGTTAATTGCGTGATCAATTTCTTCTTCAGTGGTAAAGCGACCAAAACTAAATCGAATTGAGCTATGTGCCATTTCATCATTTAAACCTAAAGCACGTAGTACGTAAGAAGGCTCTAAACTAGCAGAAGTACATGCCGAACCAGACGATACTGCTAAATCTTTAAGCGCCATAATTAACGACTCACCTTCAACAAAGTTAAAGCTAACGTTTAAATTACCTGGGTAGCGTTTATCAGCGTCACCGTTAATGAAAACCTGATCCATTGAACTGATACCAGCCCAAAGACGATCTCTCATTTTAGTTACATGAACATAGTCTTGCTCTAACTCCGCTTTAGCGATTCTAAAAGCTTCGCCCATACCCACAATTTGGTGTGTAGGTAGAGTACCTGAGCGCATACCACGCTCGTGTCCGCCGCCATGTGTTTGTGCTTCTAAACGAACACGTGGTTTACGGCTTACATATAAAGCACCTATACCTTTAGGTCCGTAAATTTTATGCGCTGAAAATGACATAAGATCCACTTTCAAATTTTGTAAATCGATTGTAATTTTACCGGCACTTTGAGCTGCATCGACATGAAATACAATCTTTTTCGCTCTGCACATTTCGCCAATTTCAGCAATATCTTGGATAACACCAATTTCGTTATTGATATGCATAATGCTAACAAGAATTGTATCTTCACGGATTGCATCGTTTAATTTATTTAAATCAATTAAACCATTAGATTCAGGGTCTAAATAGGTAACTTCGTAACCTTGGCGCTCTAACTCTCTGCATGTATCTAATACCGCTTTATGCTCAGTTTTACAGGTAATCACGTGCTTACCTTTTTTAGAGTAAAAGTTTGCAGCACCTTTAATAGCCAAGTTATTTGATTCGGTAGCCCCTGAGGTGAATACAATTTCACGTGGGTCAGCATTAATTAACTCTGCAATTTGGTTACGAGCAATATCTACAGCTTCTTCTGCCTGCCAACCAAATTTGTGTGAACGTGATGCTGGGTTACCGTAAAAACCATCAGTGGTCATGTACTGCATCATTTTTTCTGCAACGCGTTTATCAACGGGTGTTGTTGCTGAATAATCAAAATAAATAGGAAGCTTCATAAGCTAACACTCTCCAACTTTGTAGATCGGCAAAGGTTATTGCAAATCAGGTAAAATGCTTTGGGTTGTTATTAAAATATTATGTGATTTTGTACTTTCACGTTTTTGCTTGTGCATATCATCTTGGCGCTGCGAAATAATTTTAACGTTTCGTTGTTCAACTAATTCAGATAATGATATGTTTTGTAAGAAATCTTCAATTCTAACACTTAGGTCTTCCCATAAGGAATGGGTTAAACATTGGTTACCGCCTTGGCAATTGCCTTGGCTTGAACATTTGGTTGCGTTGATACTTTCATCAACGGCGCAAATAACATCGGCTACAGCGATTTGAGCTGAGCAACGCCCTAAACGATATCCACCACCTGGACCACGGACACTATTTACTAAGCCATGCTTACGTAAACGCGAAAAAAGCTGTTCTAAATACGATAAAGAAATACCTTGTCGCTCAGAAATATCGGCTAAGGACACGGGACCTGAAATGGCATGAATGGCAACATCAAGCATCGCGGTAACCGCGTAACGCCCTTTTGAAGTCAATTTCATATTATTCCCCTGTACTTTTGCTGCGCATTTTACATAACCCTATATATTAGTCAACCAAATAACCTAGTGGTTTAGTCAGGTATTTTACGCGAGTTAAAAACAGAGTCAATATAAATACCTGACTAAATTACTCAAGTATTAATTTTTTCGTGTCAGAGGATAAAATTATATCTCAGGATCAAAGGCAGAAACCAATGATTCTCTGCGTTTTGCGGCATCTAACTCGTCTTGTACAAATTCACCTACGCGCAGTTCAGGTAGAGATTGTTGACAAACATTACCACCGAGTCGATTAACTTCTTTACAAAGATCAGCAACCTTTGTATCCATTAAATGCACATGATCTAATAAACGACCAATGGCTTTAGCTACCGGATCTGGGCTATCGCTTGAGGTTGCATAGGCATCAAAACCAAATTTACGCGCTGCCTGCTCTCTTGCTGATTGTTCTGAATTATCTGATTTTTTAAGATTGACGATACGTGCAGGAATACCTACTGCGGTAGCATTTTCAGGTAAGTCTTTAACCACTACAGAGTTAGAGCCAACTTTACCGCCAGCACCAATGGTAATTGGCCCGAGTACTTTAGCGCCAGCACCAATAACCACATTATTACCTAAAGTAGGATGACGTTTACCTGCATTCCAACTTGTACCGCCTAAAGTAACACCATGGTACAAAGTACAATCTTCACCAATTTCTGCGGTTTCACCAATAACAACACCCATACCATGATCTATAAAGAAACGTCTACCTAATGTTGCTCCCGGATGAATTTCCACCCCCGTTAGCCAGCGTGAAAAAGTAGATAATAAACGGGCAATAAGTTTCCAATCAGCTTTCCATAATTTATGACTTAATCTATGGATCCAGATTGCATGCATACCCGGATAATTAGTTAAAACTTCAAAGGTATTACGTGCTGCGGGGTCTCTATCAAAGACACTTTTTATATCTTCTTTGATGCGGCTGAACATACTTTATCCTTTATTATCAGTACTAATAAAAATTGGTCAATGCTTTATTAATACTTCATTTATATTGTGTGTTGCGTAGTAAATAAGTACGCTTTAATTTTTTTATTATTTGTTTTTTGCAGCACGTTCGACAGACGCTAGCATACCACGCAACATTTTAACTTCTTTAGTATCAGGTCGGGCACGGTTCAACAAACGTCTTAGCTTAGTCATGACTAAACCGGGGTGGCTTGGCACAATAAAGCCCGTTGCTTTTAATGCTTTTTCAAAATGTTGGTATAAACGCTCTGTTTCTTCTATTACTGGGTAAGCTTCATCTTGAGTATCGGTTTTAGCTTCAATGTTACCGGTTGCCTCAACTTGAGCCGTTGTATTTAAGCTAATATCTTGTTTTTTAATTTTTTCTTTATTATCTAAGGCGATAAGATAACTGGTACGAACTTCGTAACTTAAGGTTTGTACTGCCATTGCTAAATTTAATGAACTATATTCTGGGTTAGCCGGAATTTGTACATGAAAATGGCAAAGTTGCAATTCATCGTTAGTTAAACCACTGCTTTCTCTGCCAAAAATCAACGCAACAGGAAAATTATTAGCTTCTTCAATAAGCTTTTCACCACACCCTCTAGGCTCTAGCATAGGCCAAGGTAATGTTCTTGATCGCGCGCTTGTACCCACTACTAAGCCACAATCATTTATAGCTTCTTCAAGGGTCGACACTACTTTAGCACCCGCTAAAACATCAGTTGCTCCAGCGGCAAGCGCTTGTGCTTGACCATTGGGCATTTCAATAGGGTCAACCAAAACAAGTTGGCTTAATCCCATTGTTTTCATGGCGCGAGCTGCTGATCCTATGTTTCTACAATCAGAGGTGTTTACTAAAACAATACGTACATTACTTAAAAGATCATCTGCTGAGTGACCTACTGAAGAACTTGACATGACTTTTTACTCTCAATTTTAGATAACTCAATTCAAAAAAGCTTAAATATTTAAGTTACCTATCTAGACGTCTAAAACTATAAATGAATATTATCATAGAAGATGGTAATTGTACTGAGAAAAATCATCTTGTTCAGCCTGATTAATTCTTATTCAAATGTGATTGATTAAAGGTACTAACGTTAAATTTTTTACATTAATGCGATCTTTTTATTTATTGGTATATACCCATTATCATTTAAGATGCTTGTTTCAGAGCGCTTGAATGGCAACGGGTATAGAATACTTAACGGTTAGTTGAATTTTGTCGCTAAGCCGGCTTTAATTTGCTATAATTTTTGCCGCTTGATTTTACGCTCTGCGTTCAAGCTTACTTGTTCTTTTAAAATGCTGTTTATAAACTAAGGTAGTTGTTATGCATCCTATGCTTAATATTGCTATACGTGCTTCTCGTGTGGCTGGAAAAGTTATTGTTCGTGCTTTCGAACAGGCTGATAAAATTGAAATTGAATCTAAAGGTACAAATGATTTTGTAACCAATATTGATAAAGATGCTGAAGCGGCTATTATCGAAACCATTCGTAAATCTTACCCAGAACATACAATTATCGGTGAAGAAAGTGGTGTACTTAAAGGTAAAGGTGACGACTACCAATGGATTATTGATCCTTTAGATGGAACAACTAATTTTGTAAAAGGCATTCCTCACTTTGCGGTATCTATCGCACTAAAAGTTAAAGGTAAGTTAGACCAAGCAGTTATCTATGATCCTATTCGCGGTGAATTATTTTCAGCAAGTCGTGGTAAAGGTGCTCAATTAAATAATTTCAAAATTAGAGTTAAAGCGCATAAAGAATTAAACGGTACTATTTTAGCGACTGGTTTTCCTTTTAAATGCAAACAGCACACCGAAGCTTATTTAAATATTTTTAAATCTTTGTTTACCAAAACAGCTGATATGCGCCGTGCAGGTTCTGCTGCTTTAGATTTAGCCTATGTTGCTGCTGGTAGAGTTGATGGCTTTTTTGAAATAGGTTTAAAACCTTGGGATACTGCTGCTGGTGAATTACTTGTTATTGAAGCCGGTGGATTAGTGACTGACTTTACCGGTGGTCATAACCATGCGTCATCAGGTAATGTTGTTGCTGCTAGCCCAAGACTAGTAAAAGAGATTTTAAAAGATATACGCCCTCATTTAGGTGAAGCACTTAATAAGTAAATAACGGCTTAATATATACCCGTCACCATTCAAGATACAGATTTCAGTGGTAACTAAAAACAATTTAGGCAAGGCATTAAGTTTATGTCATGGTTATTCCCTGACTAAACTTAATAACGACGAATAAATTGTTTTTAGCCCCATCGAAGAAGCGCTTGAGCAAAATCACTTCATCGTTAATACTTTTTATAAGGGAACAACCATTACAATAAAGTATTGCCTTGAATTGATATCGCTCACGCGCTCTGAAACGAGCATTTTGATTGGTAACGGGTATATACCCGTCACCATTCAAGATACAGATTTCAGTGGGAACTAAAACAATTCTTAATAACGCCGCATAAATTGTTTTTAGACCCATTGAAAAAACGCTGAGCGCTTCCACAATTAAAAAATCACTTCATCAGCAATACTTTTTATAATGGAACGACCATTACAATAAAGTATTGCTTTGAATTGATATCGCTCACGCACTCTGAAACGAGCATTTTGATTGGTAGCGGGTATAAACATTGCCGCTCACGCGCTCTGAAACGAGCATCTTGATTGGTAGCGGGTATATCACTCGCCATTTACATCATCGACTTCATTAGACTCATTCAGCATGGCTAACTGTGGTTGAGCACTTTGCTCACGTTTAACATATTGATACCATTGCTCTGCGGTTTTAGCGGTTTCTTTCAATGCTTTAGCATCTTTAAACGCAGTTAGTGACTCGTCAAAATTCTTCAAGTTGAAATTAGACATACCTATCACTAAATGCATATTACCTAAACGGTCGACACCACCGCGCTTAATAGCTTTTTTTGCAGAGGCTATAGCAAGCTGCCATTTTTCTAAATTAAGATACGACTGAGCCAAAAAGGCATCAAACTTACCTGTTTCAGCAATTTCAGCTGCCTTAACGAGTACTGGAATAGCTTTTTCATCGTTTTTAGAAGATATGTAAGACTGGGCTAGCATATCTAGATATTTTTCTTCTGCTGCAATATTGCCTTTATCAATCGCTTTTTTTAGTAATGTGGCAGCTTTGTAAGGCACGCCATGAAAACGATAAAGTTGCACTAGCGTAATTATATCTTGTGACGAAGTGACGTAACCGGCTTGATAAGCACTTTCCATTATCGCTAATTGTTTTTCTTCTTCACCTATTTCACCATACATACCACTAAGTTGAATCCAGTATTTTGGCTTGTCATAAAAGCGAACTAAATCTTCAATAACATTAACCACTTTTTCAGGTTGTTTAAGTTCGTAATAATTTGCTCGTTGTAGAATAAACCAATTTTCTTTTGGTGTTTCATTTTTTGACAACGTAGATTCTATCGCTTCATTTACGTAGTTTAGTGAACCTTTATAATCTTTATTTTGATAATAAATTTGTGCAAATAACATAAGTTGCGCACTAGTTAAGGGCTTGGCATTTATTTTTCGCCATTTTCCTAAATAAGCTAAAGATTTGTCGTAATCTTGCAATTGCATTGATAGTTGCGCTAATGAATATAAGGTTGAAGTACGTAAAGTTAGTGGAATAGCTTCTTCTGCTACGACTTTTTCAAAGCTTTCAATCGCTAAAGGTAAGTTGTCGTTACCGTAATACATAAAACCATAAAAATTCCATAGCATCGCTTGTTCATAACTATTTAAGCTACTAATACGGTCTTTTACTTCATGTAAAACCTGTAAACCTTCTTGCTTATTTCCTTCATCAGCTAGCTTTTGAGCACGAGCAAGTTGAGCATAAACACGATTACGCATTGCTGGAACCTTTACAGTTTCAGCACTTTGCGCGTTATCTTGTGCTTGTGCCAGTGCTCCACCAAACTCATACGGTAAAAAACCGGTAACGCTTAATAGAATCACCGCTGAAATAAAAGATAATGATGTTTTTTTAATCATAATATGCCCTAGCCATCTATTTGAAACGATATTTTATTTTGTACACCGGCAACTTCCATCGCTACACCGTCAACCACTCGTGGTTTGTATTTAAATTTTAGTGCGGCATCCATTGCAGCTCGATCAAAAATATTCTCTGGATTTGATTCAACCACCCTCGCGTCTCGTACTGAGCCATTTTTAGTGACTACAAATTCAACAATAACGTAGCCTTCAATACCTCTTGATTGTGCTCTGCGAGGGTAAATAGGTGCAACTTTTACAATGGGTAAATAATCACCATCGCCAGTATCTAAACTTAAGCCGCCGCCTAAAGCTGTATCAGCTTGTACATTAGCTGCAAAGCTTGTACTTACTGCATCAGCGTTTGGGTTAGCTTGTTGCATTTGTGGCTGTACCATTGGCGGTGGCGGAGTTTTTGGCTTCGCAGGTTTTTGTGGTTTGCGTTCTTTCTTTGTTACGTCTTGCTCTTTTTTTAAACGAATAAAGTCAAGAACATTACCGCGTGGTGCTTCAGTTAATGCGTTATTCCCACCAGAAATCAATGCTTGCATTCCCCACAACAAAGCAAAGGTCACTATTACGGCGAAAGCTAAGCCAAACAAATAACGGCCACTTTTATTTATCATGGTTAAGCCTCTTGTGCCGCAATTGAAACATCGTAAACACCTGCTGCTCGTGCTGAATCCATTACTTTAATCAGTACGTCAGTCGTTGCTTTTTTGTCTGCTTGAATAACAACCGTACCTTGTGGGTTTTCAGCTTTTAAACGTTCAATGTTTGCTTGTACTGCACGAACATCAACACGGCGCTTGTTGATCCAAATTTCGCCTTTATCACTAATTGCTACTAAAATATTGGCGCGTTCTTTTTTAACGGCTGTTGCAGCTTCAGGGCGATTAACTTCAATACCTGCTTCTTTTACAAATGAAGCGGTGACAATAAAGAAAATTAATAAAATGAACACCACGTCAAGCATGGGTGTCATATTAATTTCTTCTGCTTCTTCTTGCTCTTGCAATACTTGTGATAATTGAGAACGCATTTTTTTTACCTTACTGTGATCTTTTTATGTAAATTTCCTTATTAGCGTTAACCTTACTTCTGTTAACCCTAATAAGGAGTATTTAAAGTCCAACTAAATTGCTTTGTTATAACTAAATTGCTTTGTTATATATGTGCCCGACCAAATTAGTTGAATGTAATGTTGTTACTATTTATGCTTAGTGTGCCATTGGCAAGCTGTCTTCAAGTTGTTGTGTTCTACGTTTAATTTTACGTTGTAACCAAGTCACGACAAAAACTCCGGACAATGAACCTACCATACCAGCCATAGTTGGAATGGTTGCTTTAGACACACCAGATGCCATAGACCTTGCATTACCACTCCCTGAAATTGCCATAACATCAAATACTTCAATCATGCCGGTTACTGTTCCTAATAAACCTAATAATGGGCATAAAACAACTAAACTTTGAATAAGTGCTACATTTTGCTTTAACATTTCGGTAACTCTTGAAACATTTGCACTTCGAATTTGCGCTGCACTCCACGAGCGCTTATCTGCTCTTTTTTCCCAACGTTGAACCATATCTTTTTTTACATATTTATATGTACGTAAGAAAAAATACATGCGTTCAAATATTAAGAGCCACATCAAACAAATAACAAAGGCGATAACGGTGAGCACTTGCCCACCTGTATCAAGAAACTCACGAATGCTATTCATCATTTCGATGAATATAATCATGATTTACGCTCCTTTTTCCGTTTTTTCAGCTTCAAAACGTTCGGCAAGAATACCGGCACTTTGATGTTGTAAAATATTAATGATGCCGCGGCTACGGGTATTCAAAATAGTTGATATAAATACCATAGGTATTGCAACCACTAGACCTAATACTGTAGTAACAAGTGCTTGTGAAATACCACCAGCCATTAATTTAGGGTCACCGGTTCCGAACAATGTAATCGCTTGGAAAGTATTTATCATACCGACAACCGTTCCTAATAAACCAATAAGTGGTGCTACCACCGAGATAATTTTAATAAAGGTTAGGCGTGTAGTAAGTACTGGAACTTCTTGTAAAATACGCTCTGAAAGTTTCAGCTCAAGTGTTTCGGCGTCAGCACTGTTATTTTCTTCTTTCACCAACATTACTCGGCCAAGTGGGTTATTTTTAGATGCTGTAGTAGATTTAAGTTGGCGATTTACTTTGCTACCAATTAACGTTAATGAAACAAAGCGCTCTACACCAATGAGTAAACCAATCAAGCCTATGGCTAAAATTACATAACCTACTGAGCCCCCTTGATCTACACGTTCTTTTAAGTTTGGTGCTTGTACTAGTAAACCTAAAATAGAACCTCCCGTTGGGTCTAAAGCAAAAGGTACAACTCCTGAGGTGTTTTCAGTTAATTCTGCTGCTGTTGATAAGTAGCGATCAGAAGGTTGTCTTTTTAATTCTGCTACGCTACCCGTTTGGTCAACATATTCTAGGTATTTACCGTCAGACACTAGATTAAACCCACCTACTCTAACAACATCCGTTTTAACTTTTTCGCCGCTAGCAGTTACCACTTCACGACTAAATTTGTGTACTTTACCGCTTTGAGTCATTTCACGTTGAAGTTCAAACCAAAGTCGTTCAATTTCTTCAATTGAAGCTAATTTTGAAGAGGATCCCATGCTTTGAGCAAAATTATCTAAAAACTCAACACGATTAGCAATTTGAGCTGAAATAACTGAAGTTTGAAATTTACTTCTGGTATCACCAGCAACCTGCTGAAGTACACCAAATAACTCTTTCAATTCACCCATACGTTTTGTTAAAGCTTCAGATTTGTTAGCGAGCTCTATTTCGTTGTTTTGAAAGGTTGCTTCTAATTCTGTGCTTTGTTGTACTTCTTCGTCACGAGTATTTTTAGCTTGCTGAAGGAGTCGAGCTTGTTCAGACTTTTTAGCTGTAAACTCTGCTTCACGAGCAGTATTTTGCTTAGTTTGTGCAATATTTCCTTGTTCAAGTTGTTTTAATAACTCATCAAGAGAAGAGGCGTCTTGCGCCATTGCACTTGTTGCTACACTTATAGCTGTTACGGCTAATACAACTAGTGAAAAAAATTGGCTTAACTTTTTCATTTTCATAATTCCTATTACCGTACTTATTCGGCTGAGTTTTGCGCGACAGGCACAATGATTAAATCTGGGGCTAGTTGTTTACGGGCTATACGTAAACCTTTATTAACGTTTGAACGGTATTGTGCAGGTAGTTCATCCCAAGACTTAGTATCGTTATTCCAAAGCCCTAATTTTTGACCGTCACGTGTTTGGTAAACTAAACTCACGCGACCAATACGTAAAAAATCTACATCACGCTCATTACCATCAATAGTTAATAAACCATTATAAGCTTCAATGGTACGACCGTATTCAACTTCAACTTGGTAAGCTTCTAATACGCGACGAAATTTTTCAGATACGGAAACGTCTGCACGCTCCATCATTGTTTTTAAACCAGCAATACGCTCACCACGTTCTTTAGGTAAAAATTGCACGTCAAGTGCTACAAATTTATCTAAAGTACCAATCATTCGGGCCATAAGAGGTGAAATTTGACGCTCTATAATGCTGACTTGTTCCATTGAGGTAGCCAGTTGATTTAGCTCTTTAAGTTGATTTTCAATTTGTGTATTCATTTGTTGGTTGTATACACGTAAGCCATCAACTTCTTTGTTTACTGTTTTAAACTGTTGAAGTTTAGTTTGGATTTGCTCACTTATATTATCTACGCGGCGTTGAGATTTATTTGCAGACTGGTTTATTTTTTTACCAGCATCTACTACTTTAGTTAGGGGTTCTTGTTCTGCTGGAGCGGCATTTACAAAAGTTGAAAGGCTCAGTGCAGATGCACTTAAAAGCAAACTTGCTTTAGCCAAAGTAGACAATTTCATATTAAAACCTTATGTTGAAATCAATATAATTCTATAATTGCGCGTATATTAATGATCAAATATTACAACTTGGTTTCATCAATATTGCAGATTTATGACAAGAGGTTTTGTAGCATTTTAGCTGGGATTGGGATTTATACCCGTTATCATTCAAGTTGAAAGTTTCACTGGAGATTAAAATTTTAATTTATGCAGAGTTGTTGTTGGTATTGAACTTACTTTCACATAAAATGAGTCAGTAAAATTGTAATTGCTGCGGCTATTAGTAGGTAAGTACGAATCAAAATTTATGAATAAAAACAACGTTATTATCGAGCAAAGTACACTATTAATGAGAGTAACTCTTATGTTAGTTGTAATACTCAAATGATGCTCTCTTTGAGAATAAAAACCACGTGAATAAATATTTAGAAAGTAAATTAGGAAAAATTTTTGTTTTAGGACTACCCAGAACAGGCACTACCAGTATTTGTTCTACATTATTGTCTTTAAACTACAAAGTTGCTCATACCGCTTATACCCAAGCAACCTTTAACAATGCCACAGCCATAGCCGACACGCCTATTTTTAATGATTATAAAGCGTTAAACGTACATTACCCACAAAGCCAATTTATTTACTTAACCCGTGATGCAAAGAAATGGGTACCTTCAATAAAGCAATTACTACTACGTATGCACCATAATGTAGTGCGTAATGACGGTGGCTTTAATCCAATAATTAAACGTTGTTACACTGAAGTTTTTGCTCCTTTTACTATAGAAAACATTAAAAGAGATGAATTTTTATTGGCTTGCTATCAACAACACAAGGCGGAAGTTACCCAATACTTTAAAGAACAACAGCAACCTTTATTATTTATTGATGTTTCTAACGCGAATGATTATCAAAAGTTACTTACATTTTTAAATAAACGACCTTTATCAACACGTGCTCAAGTGAACTCACTTTCATTAGACTCTTTATCATTCAACTCTTTATCATTAGATTCTTCACAATTAAATTTCCCCTTATTGAATAAGGGCGGAAAAGTTACCGCATGGAAAGATTTAAAACACCGATTAAAAATTGAATCTACTAAAAATGGTCGCTGCTCTTCTTTAGATCATATAAAGTAACTGATATTCATTCAGCACTTTTTCATATATATATACCCGCCTAGCTAACTTAAAGGACAAATAGCCCAGATGATCATTACAAATAACTCGCACGATATTAGTACGCCTACTGGAGATATGCGCACTTATGTATATCAACCCGTTGAAAAGGGTAATTACCCTTGTATTATTTTTTACTCTGAGATTTTTCAACAAACGGCACCTATTGCTCGTAGCGCAGTAATAATGGCTAGCCACGGATTTATTGTATTAGTGCCCGAGGTATTTCACGAATTAAATTCAATTGGGACAGTTTTGGGCTACGATGATGCTGGTAAAGATAAAGGCAACCAAGATAAATTTGCAAAACCTTTAGAACATCACGACTGTGATACCCAAGCCTTAGTAGATTATGCGCGTGGTTTAGAGCATTGCTCAGGTAAAATTGGCTCTATGGGCGTTTGTATTGGCGGGCATTTAGCTTACAGAGCGGCTTTAAATAATAATATTTTGGCAGCAGCTTGTTTATATGCCACCGATATTCATTCAAATACCCTACCCTGTGAAAACGGTAACGACTCGTTAACAAGAACACCTGACATAAAAGCTGAGCTTTTAATGATTTGGGGTAAACAAGACCCACATGTGCCTGATGAAGGACGTATGAAAATTCATCAGCATTTATTAAACAGCTATAATACTTTTACATGGCATGAATTTACCGCTCAACATGCTTTTATGCGCGACGAAGGCGATCGTTATGATGCTGCATTAGCTATTCAGGTCTATTTAATGGCGGTTGAGTTATTTAAACGCAAGCTTAATTAATTATGCTCACTCTGAGTGTTCTAAATTAAAACGAGTTACTCTTTGTTAATGCCAATGTTGAGTCTCATTAACGTTGATTTTACTCAAACGTTTTAATCTCTTTTTAATGAGACATAAAAAACCCGATATTAAAAACAATATCGGGTTTCAATGTCAGTAGCATTAGATTAGCAACTGTTAGCAGTTATTTTATTACGTTGGTAAGTAAGATATACCCGTTGCCATTCAAAATGCAGGTTTCAGTGGGAACTAAAAACAATTTAGGCAAGGCATTAAGTTTATGTCATGGTTGTTCCATGACTAAACTTAATAACGACGAATAAATTGTTTTTAGACCCATCGAAAAAGCGATTGAGCGTTTGTTCCTTTTAGATATGACTTCATCGTTAATACTTTTTATAAGGGAACAACCATTACAATAAAGTATTGCCTTGAATTGCTTCCTATAAACATTAACGCTCAGGCGCTCTGAAACGAGCATTTTGATTGGTAACGGGTATATACCGTTACTCCAAAAAGCAACGTTTCTACTTACTGACCTTTAACTTCAGATAAACCGTTAAAAATAGCTTTATCGCCTAAAAACTCTTCAATACGTAACAATTGGTTGTACTTAGAAACACGATCAGAACGGCATAAGGAACCTGTTTTAATTTGACCTGCAGCAGTACCTACCGCTAAATCAGCAATAGTTGCATCTTCTGTTTCACCTGAACGATGTGAAATAACAGCAGTAAAACCAGCATCTTTAGCCATTTTAATAGCCGCTAACGTTTCTGTTAATGTACCGATTTGGTTAAATTTGATTAAGATAGAATTACCAATACCGTTTTCAATACCACGCGCTAAAATCTTAGTATTTGTAACAAATAAATCATCACCAACGATTTGAACTTTATCACCTAACAATTTAGTTTGGTAAGCAAAACCATCCCAATCTGACTCATCTAAGCCATCTTCAATTGAAACAATAGGATATTCTTCACAAAGCGTAGCTAAAAAGTCAGAGAATTCGTTCGCTGTAAATTGCTTACCCTCACCTTTAAGGTCGTAAATACCTTTATCTGCATCGTAAAATTCAGAAGCAGCACAATCCATAGCTAATGTTACGTCTTTACCTAACACGTAACCAGCAGCTGAAACGGCTTCTTTAATTACCGCTAATGCATCAGCATTTGATGCTAAATCAGGAGCAAAACCACCTTCATCACCAACAGCAGTATTTAAACCTTTTGCAGATAAAACTTTTTTAAGTGCATGAAAAATTTCAGCGCCCATTCTTAGCGCTTCTTTAAAGCTTTTAGCGCCAACAGGTTGAACCATAAATTCTTGAATATCAACGTTGTTATCAGCATGTTCACCACCGTTGATGATGTTCATCATTGGTAATGGTAAAGAGTAAACACCTGACGTGCCGTTTAAATCAGCGATGTGTTCAAATAATTGAACATTTTTAGCATTTGCTGCTGCTTTAGCTACCGCTAAAGAAACGGCAAGAATAGCATTTGCTCCGAATTTTTCTTTGTTTTCTGTACCATCTAAATCAATCATAATTTGATCAATAGCGGCTTGTTCAACCGGGTCTTTGCCGATTAAAGCAGGTGCTATTTTATCGTTGATTGCAGCAACGGCTTTTAAAACGCCTTTACCTAAGTAACGTGATTTATCGCCATCACGTAATTCTAAAGCTTCGCGTGAACCAGTAGATGCGCCAGAAGGTGCAGCTGCACGACCCCATGCACCTGATTCTAAATAAACATCGGCTTCAACCGTTGGGTTACCACGAGAATCCATAATTTCACGAGCAATGATTTTACTTATATTCGACATTTTTTATCCTATTTAATTAAAAGTCGCTCGGTATTTATCTAAACGAGCTTATAAACACTATTGACGACAACACTTTATACCTGTGCCAATCAAGGCGAATTACTCAAGGTGCTTGAACAATAACAGGTACACCTAACTCTATTATATTTTTAGAGTATTAAAATTTTATGTTTTTTAAATACGTTAATAACTACTAATACAAAACAGTACTTAGTACTCATACCTAAAATCGGTATTTGAGTTATGTTTTACTGTTTTTTTGGTGTTCAAAAGATGCAGCAATAAAGCTTTCAAACAACGGGTGTCCATCGCGAGGTGTTGAATTAAACTCCGGATGAAACTGACCAGCAACAAACCATGGATGATCTGGAATTTCAATAACTTCTACTAAGGTTTTGTCGGTAGATAGTCCAGAAAATACAAGTCCAGCTTTACTTAATTGATCTCTGTATTTGTTGTTAACTTCATAACGGTGACGATGTCTTTCATAGATTGTTTCGCTACCGTAAATTTGATGTACTTTAGTATCGGGTACTAAATGACAAAGCTGCGAACCTAAACGCATTGTGCCCCCTAAATCAGAATTTTCGTGGCGGTATTCAATCTGCCCTTCTTCATCTAACCATTCGTTAATTAATCCAATAACCGGTGTTGATGTTTCTGGATCAAATTCTGTGCTGTGAGCGTCAGCTAAGCCCGCAACGTTTCGCGCATAATCAATAAGCGCCACTTGCATACCTAAACAAATACCTAAGTAGGGGATTTTATTTTCACGAGCGTATTTTACCGCTAAAATTTTACCTTCAACGCCACGTTCACCAAAGCCACCGGGAACAAGGATCGCATCAAGCTCTTCAAGTACTGACACGCCTTTATTTTCAATGGTTTGTGAGTCAACGTATTGAATATTAACTGTAACTTGATTTTTTAAGCCAGCATGTTTAAGCGCTTCGTTAATTGATTTATAAGCATCAGGGAGTTCAATATATTTGCCAACCATACCTATGGTAACTTCACCTTTAGGATTAGCTTCTTGATAAAGCACTTGTTCCCATTCTCTTAAGTCAGCTTCAGGAACGTCTAAACCAAAACGCTTAACCACTAATTCATCAGTGCCTTGAGCTTTTAAAAGTGCTGGAACTTTGTAAATACTGTCAACATCGCGCATTGATACAACGGCTTTTTCTTCAACGTTGGTAAATAAGGAAATTTTTGCACGTTCGTTCGCAGGAATAGATTTTTCACTACGACACACTAAGATATCAGGAAAAATACCAATTGAACGAAGTTCTTTTACTGAATGCTGAGTTGGTTTGGTTTTAATTTCACCCGCTGCAGCAATATAAGGTACTAATGTTAAGTGCATAAACATAGCGCGTTCGCGACCTAGTTCAACACCTAACTGGCGTATGGCTTCTAAAAACGGTTGTGATTCAATATCGCCAACTGTACCGCCAATTTCAACCATCGCAATATCGTAACCTTCTGCGCCTTCAATAACTCTGCGTTTAATATCGTTAGTTATATGAGGAATAACTTGAATAGTTGCACCTAAAAATTCACCTTTACGCTCACGCGCTAAAATATCTTGGTAAATGCGACCGGTAGTAAAGTTATTGCGTTTAGTCATTTTGGTGCGGATAAAACGCTCATAATGACCTAAATCTAAATCAGTTTCAGCGCCATCTTCGGTAACAAACACTTCACCGTGTTGAATCGGGCTCATGGTGCCTGGGTCAACATTAATATAAGGATCAAGTTTTAGCATGGTTACATTAAGGCCACGAGCCTCAAGAATTGCAGCTAAAGATGCAGCAGCAATACCCTTTCCAAGTGACGATACAACGCCGCCGGTTACAAAAATATATCTAGTTGTCATGTGATACCAAAGTCAGGAAAGCAGAATTTTGTGTTAAATTGACGGATTGTTTTGTTAAACAATTCAACCTAACAGGACGGGAAAACATTATACTGAATTTGCTATTAAACGACAATATATTAGATTGCGCTAAAACAAATATTTTTGCTAATTTGCGGATATATACCCGTTACCAATCAAAATGTTCGTTTCAGAGCGCGTGAGCGTCAATGTTTATAGGAAGTAATTCAAGGCAATACTTTATGGCAATGGTTGTTCCCTTGTAAAAAGTATTAACGATGAAGTCATCTTTTAGAGGAATAAACGCTCAAGCGCTTCTTCGATGGGTCTAAAAACAGTTTATGCGTCGTTATTAAGTTTAGTCAGGTTCACCATGGATGTAGAGCATTAGGGTAACGCAGGAGCAGTTACCGAGAATAACCATGACATAAACTTAATGCCTTGCATACATGGATGTCGTCCTTAGATTTCGTCTGGAACTTAAAATCTGTGCCTAAATTGTTTTTAGTTCCCACTGAAACCGGCATTTTGAATGCTAACGGGTATAGACGATGAATGAATATCGATCAACCCTGTTAGAGTCAAGGATTAAAATGCGCTAGCTGTGCTGAAACCTGCATTTTGAAGTGGAATGGGTATATATTAGTGTAAATTAAGTATATACTACGCGCGCTTTTTTCCTTATTAATCTAACCCGGTGAATAGACTATGTCGATGTTGATGAAAACCCTTCGCGGCGCTCCTGCACTTTCTGAATTTAAAGTAAAAAAATTACTTTTACAGTGTGCAGAGTTAACACTTCCTGTTAAAGATATTTACGCAGAATATACTCATTTTTCTCATTTATCAGAAGAACTAACTAGCGAAGAATCTCATGTTTTACAACAACTTCTTAAATACGGCCCAACCATTGAAACTCATGAACCCGTAGGTACATTTGTATTAGTTACGCCTCGCCCAGGTACTATTTCTCCGTGGTCGTCAAAATCAACTGATATTGCTCATAACTGTGGTTTAAATAAAGTCATCCGTTTAGAGCGCGGCATTACTTATTATATTGATAGTGATAAATTATCAGATAAACAGCAGTTACAATTAAATAATTTACTTCATGATCGCATGATGGAATCTGTATTTTCTAAAGTTGAGCAAGCTGCGTCATTATTTGCAACAGCAGAACCGGGCAAGCTTACCTCAATTGATATAATAAATGGCGGGAAAAAAGCACTGGTTGATGCAAATATTAACCTAGGTTTAGCACTTGCAGACGATGAAGTGAATTATTTGTTTGAAAATTTCACTCAATTAGGTCGTAACCCTAACGACATTGAATTGTACATGTTTGCTCAAGCAAACTCTGAGCATTGTCGACATAAAATATTCAATGCAGATTGGACAATAGATGGCGTTAAACAACCTAAATCATTGTTCAAAATGATCAGAAATACCCACGAAATTAATAGTGACTTTGTATTAAGTGCATACTCTGACAACGCTGCGGTGATGGTAGGTAATAAAGGTGGTCGTTTCTTCCCCGATTCAAAAACTAATGAATATGGATATCATCATGAAGATATTCAAATATTAATGAAGGTTGAAACCCATAATCACCCTACCGCTATTTCGCCCTACCCAGGAGCAGCTACCGGTAGTGGTGGTGAAATTCGTGATGAAGGGGCGACGGGTATTGGCTCAAAACCTAAAGCCGGTTTAGTTGGGTTTTCAGTCTCTAATTTACGTATTCCGAACTTTGAACAACCTTGGGAAAGCGATTTTGGTAAACCATCTCGTATTGTTTCAGCATTAGATATTATGCTTGAAGGTCCTTTAGGTGGTGCCGCATTTAACAATGAATTTGGACGCCCTGCTATTTTGGGTTATTTCCGTACTTATGAAGAAGAAGTAAATTCGTTCAACGGTAAAGAAGTTCGTGGTTACCATAAACCTATTATGCTTGCCGGTGGTTTAGGTAACATTCGTGATGAACACGTACAAAAAGGTGACATTGTCGTTGGTGCTAACTTAATAGCATTAGGTGGGCCAGCAATGAATATTGGTTTAGGAGGCGGTGCCGCTTCATCTATGGCCTCTGGCCAATCAGCTGAAAATCTAGACTTTGCCTCTGTGCAGCGTGAAAACCCAGAAATGGAACGACGTTGCCAAGAAGTTATTGATAAGTGTTGGCAACTAGGGGAACAAAACCCTATTTTATTTATTCATGATGTTGGCGCTGGTGGTTTATCAAATGCCTTTCCTGAACTAGTTTCGGATGGCGGTCGTGGCGGTGTATTTGAATTACGCAATGTACCTAATGATGAACGCAGTATGGCACCTCATGAAATTTGGTGTAATGAATCTCAAGAGCGTTACGTATTGGCGGTTTCTGACGCTCAGTTGGAGCAGTTTACTCAAATTTGTCATCGTGAGCGTGCACCATTTGCGGTAGTAGGCAAAGCTACTGAAGAAGAACATTTAACGGTTACTGACTCACATTTTACTAATATTGACCACTTAAATACGCCTATCGACTTACCCTTAGAGGTGCTTTTAGGAAAAACCCCTAAAATTATTAAAGATGTTAAATCTGCTACTGCCGTTGGTAATGAATTAGCACTAAGTAACATAACCCTTGAAGATGCTGCACAACGTATTTTAACATTACCTACCGTTGCTGAAAAAACATTCCTAATTACCATAGGTGATAGATCAGTTACTGGTATGGTTAACAGAGATCAAATGGTTGGCCCATGGCAAGTACCTGTAGCAGACTGTGGTGTTACCGCCTCTGCTCTTGATTCTTACCACGGCGAGGCAATGTCTTTAGGTGAACGCACACCCGTTGCTTTATTAAATTATGGCGCTTCTGCACGTTTAGCTGTAGCAGAATCGTTGACTAACATTGCCGGTACAAATATTGGTGACTTAAACCGTATTAAACTTTCAGCTAATTGGATGTCGCCCGCGGGTCACCCGGGTGAAGATGCGGGTTTATACGAGGCCGTTAAAGCCATTGGTGAAGACTTATGCCCTACTTTAGGCTTAACGATACCGGTGGGTAAAGACTCAATGTCAATGAAAACTCAATGGCAAGAAAATGGTGAAAATAAATCAGTTACTTCGCCGCTTTCATTAATTATTACAGCCTTTGGTGTAGTAGAAGATATTCGTAAAACCGTTACCCCACAATTAAGAACTGATTTAGGTGAAACAGTTCTTATTGCAATCGATTTATCACAAGGTAAAAACCGTTTAGGCGGCTCTTGTTTAGCACAAGTTTACAAGCAACTAGGTACAGAAACACCTGATGTGGATTGCCCAGAAACCTTAAAAAACTTTTTCAATGCAATTCAAGTATTGGTCACTCAAGAAAAATTAATTGCTTACCACGACAGATCTGACGGTGGCTTATTTACCACGGTAATCGAAATGGCATTTGCCGGACATACTGGAGTAGATATCGATTTATCTTCCTTTAAAGGTAATGATTTAGACATACTATTTAACGAAGAGTTAGGTGCGGTAATTCAAGTGCGCGCAAATGATGTAGAGGCTATTAACGCTGTATTTACAGAGCATAATATTTTAGCTTGTTGCGCAACTATTGGTTGTTTAAATAATGAAGATACCATTCGCTTTACTCGAAACAAACAAATTGTGCTTGAAAATTCTCGTACTTACTACCGTACATTATGGGCACAAACTACTTTTAACATGCAATCACTGCGTGATAACCCAGAATGTGCGCAACAAGAACACGATGTTAAATACGATACAGAAGATCCAGGATTACATGCTGAATTAACATTTGATATTAATGAAGATATAGTTACCAACTTAATTGCTAAAGATGCTGTGGAAGAAACTAATCCCAAAATTGCTATTTTACGTGAACAAGGAGTTAACTCTCATGTTGAAATGGCCGCGGCATTTGATCGTGCTGGTTTTATCGCGATTGATGTGCACATGTCTGATATTTTAACTAACCGTGTAAATTTAGCTGATTTTAATGGTTTAGTTGCATGTGGTGGTTTCTCTTATGGCGATGTTTTAGGCGCTGGCGAAGGTTGGGCAAAATCAATACTCTTTAACGCTAATGCTCGTGAAATGTTTAAATCATTTTTCCACCGAGAAGATACTTTTAGCTTAGGGATTTGTAATGGTTGTCAAATGCTCTCAAACCTTAAAGAGATTATTCCAGGTTCTGAAGCATGGCCGCGTTTTGTGCAAAACAAATCAGAACGTTTTGAAGCTCGATTCAGCCTAGTTGAAATTCAAGAAAGCCCTTCGATATTCTTTAAAGGTATGGAAGGTTCTAGAATGCCTATTGCTGTTTCACACGGAGAAGGTCGTACAGAATTTAGTTCAAACGAAGCAATTGATGCTGCTAACCAGTCTGGCACAGTAGCCGTTCGTTATGTTGATAATTATGGACATGTTACTGAAACCTACCCAGCAAATCCTAACGGCTCACCAGATGGTATTACATCGCTAACCACAACTGATGGACGTGTAACGATTATGATGCCGCACCCTGAAAGGGTATTCAGAACCGTTGCTAACTCATGGCACCCAGACGAGTGGCAAGAAGATTCGCCATGGGTAAGAATGTTCCGTAATGCTCGTAAATTTATTGGCTAGGCTTAAGTAGCCATTATTTAGGAAGCTAGAGATCCGTAGTTATTGTTGATTATGTAAAGATAACTAATTAACAATAACAAACATACCCTACCTAAAGTAAAAACAACATAATAAAGCGCCTTACTTTACAGTAGGCGCTTTTTTAAAATCTAAAGCGATATCTGTACAGCCTATTTTACAATATAAGCCAGGAGATTCAGACTGCTCAGGCATTACTAGTTTAATAGTTGTGTTGCAGGTTTTACAGGCAATAACTCTGCCTGACATTATTTTTTTTATCAGGGCTTTTTGATCATTAAATGACTTGGCACTGGAGTTTTTTATATCATCAAATTTTTTAATATCAATCATGTATTCTTCAATTTATTGGAAAATAAAAACCATCAAATACGCCTTTAAACGCTAAACAGCTTTCGGTTAGTAAATGTCTATATGAGGCAATGGTTTCGTAAGTTGCGGTAATAAATGGGTAAGCCGTTACTTCCCATGGATAATCGTCGTTATCGAATGGGCACATAGACAATTTTTGATTATTTTCTAACAGTAAATAACCAAACTTTAATGCTTGTTCTTGTGTCTTAAAAATAACAGTAAATTCAATTTCTCTTTCCTGATTAATATTATTACCTGTGTTAACCGCATTCCATAAATGTTCACCTATCTCGTCTTGAGGAAAAAGGGTTAAATCGCGCTCCATATCAACTCCTGTTAATTTATTCGCTTAAAAAGTACCATTACATGAGGGGGTGTTGATCTTTCAAGTGTGATTTTTGTTCAATTTAAAGCGTTTTAATCAATGGTTTTACACTCTAAAAAAATCTCAGTGCCCGTGTACATGCAGGCAAGGCAACCATTTATCACATAGTTATTGTTTATCGCATAGTTATTCCATATAAAAACGTTTAACGATGTGTAAATCGCTTTTAAAGAATCCTTAGACAGCACTATAAACAGTATGAATTTGGTATTTCAACGACGTTATCGTAATTTTATGAGAATGACCACACCTCAATCACAATGTATTGTACAAAAAAAAAGCTAGTCACTATAACTTGAAAGATCAACAGCGCTAATATTACTATCAAATGTCTAACAGGTCATTGGCTTGTTTGTTAAACTATGATTTATGAGCCCAACTTGAACAATTTACGTTCTACTTATTTGACAACCTAATGAATACTTCAAACAATAGCGCTTCTGGTAACATAATTTTTGAAAAGCATATTATCGTTAGTTCTGATAAAAGCAATGCGTTAACTGAGTTATCAACACAATGTGAGATTAGTATTGCTGATATTAAAAGAGCTATAACTAAAGGTGCGCTATGGTTAACTACGGGTAAATCAACACAACGATTTCGTCGATTAAAAAAAACATTAAAGAAAAATGATCAATTACATTTTTACTACAATAATGCAGTACTTAAACAAGAGCCAGAGCAAGCAATATTAATTGAAGATATGGGCGAATATAGTGTTTGGCACAAGCCTTACGGAATGTTATCTCAGGGCTCTAAATGGAGCGACCATTGTACAATATCTCGCTGGGCGCAAACCCATTTACAACCTGAACGACCAGTATTTATTGTCCATCGGCTAGATCGCGCAGCAACAGGTTTAATTGTTATTGCTCATACAAAAAAAATGGCGCAAAACTTTAGTAAAAAATTTGAACACCATCAATTAGAAAAATATTATATGATTATTGTGCATGGTGATCACAGCCAAAGATCTCAGCCAGAAGTTATTAACCTTGATATAGATGGTAAAAAAGCACGTAGTATTTTTGCCTGTATGCATTACGATAAAAATCTTGGGGTATCTTTAATTAAAGTAAAAATAGAATCTGGTAGAAAACATCAAATACGTTTACATGCTGCAAGTATTAACATGCCGGTGGTGGGAGATAGATTACATGGTAATAAACAAAAAAATGAAGTGCTTGAAAAGCGAGTTAATAAAACAATAAATCTTCAATTGTGTGCTTTTTCATTGTCGTTTGACTGCTCTCTTAGTTCATTAAAAGATAGCCCATTAAAAGATAGCCCATTAAACAATAGCTCATTAAAAGCCAGTGAAATAAAAAGCATTAACAATCATACAAATAACGATAATAAAAACCACCTTAAAAATAAAATTTTATACAATAAATCTTTTAACTTACCAGAGCATCTAATACCTTCATTAGATGCTCTAGTTATTAAAGCGTCATGATATACCCGTTACCATTCAAAATGCAGGTTTCAGTGGGAACTAAAAACAATTTAGGCACAGATTTCAAGTTCCAGACGAAATCTAAGTACAGACATCCATGTATGCAAGGCATTAAGTTTATGTCATGGTTATTCCATGACTACACTTAATAACGACGAATAAATTGTTTTTAGACCCATCGTAGAAGCGCTTGAGCGTTTATTCCTCTAAAAGATGACTTCATCGTTAATACTTTTTATAAGGGAACAACCATTGCCATAAAGTATTGCCTTGAATTACTTCCTATAAACATTGACGCTCACGCGCTCTGAAACGAGCATTTTGATTGGTAACGGGTATAGATAGAATATTAAGCAGTGTAAGTAAAATCGTTGTCTGACATTAACGATAAATCATTACCTACTAACTCATTAGCATCTATACTTTTCAAGAGCGCTAAACCAACTTCTCGTTGTTCAAGACTCAATGCCTGATAAGGCAATCTAAATACTGGACTAACGGCATTAGTCATCATAAGTGCAGTATTTAAAGCGATAGGATTAGGCTCACAAAACATCCAACCCATTAACTCTATAACACTATCATTTAATGCTTTATCTGGTTTATCCATCAAAGTACGCATTATTTTAGGAATAATATTTGAAGTAACCGAAATAACACCATGAGCACCATGTTCATGTCTGGCTGCAAAACTTTCATCATCGTTACCTGACCAACAAGCAATGCCTTTTTTCTCATAATAAGCAATGCGATCATTACCCGTACATTCTTTAACACCAATAAAGTTTTTATGGCTTGATAACGGTTCAATAATTTCTGGGGTTACGTCTTGACCGGTTCTACCTGGTACATTGTAAATAAACGCAGGACCTATTTCTAATAACCGACTAAAGTGCTCTAAAACGCCCTTGTTTGAAGTACGACCATAATAAGGGTTAATTTGTAAAGCAGCGTGCATTCCCATGGCGAAACCATTTTTAGTGGCTTTTATAGCTTCCCGGGTATTATTACTACCAGTATTTCCCACAATAATTAATTGGTCGCCATATTTATTGACACTATGAGCAATAAGCATTAAATGCTCTTCCCAACTTAGTAAATGCCCTTCGCCGGTAGTTCCACCGACAATAATACCATCAACACCCGCTTCTAGTTGTTTAGCAACAAGCAAATCGTAAGTGACGAGGTCTATTTCACCTTTCGTATTATAAGGAGTTTTTATTGCCGTGATTAAGCTTGCGTCTTTAATTCTTTTCATTGCTCTCTCAAAATTTTAAAAATGCACTAAATATTATTAATGTAATCTATACCTGAAACATATAACTAGCAGTAAGCTACTTTATCAATAACTCGCTTTAGGATAAAGATTTCTTGTGTAATTATATGTTCATATTTTACTGTATTAGCGTCTAATGCCAATACTTTGTAGGCTTGATAATTTTCTTCGTCAGTCATATCTGCGCCATAAGCTTGTTCATCAATTATTTCGCCTTTAGTGGTGGTAAAGTGAATATCGCCAACAAGCCCCCAATCTCCAAATTCAACAATCTCTTCGGTAACTTGACCTTGATGATTATATTCAGTAAAAACAAACTCAAAGGTGCCGTCAGGTTCGATTCTCGCAAATTCAGTTATTTGATTATTTTCCGCATCAGAGTCGCCTCGATACCAATACCCAAATAACATATTTCGGTTAAATACTTTAGCCAAAATAATAAACTTCCTTTAACCACAAGTGCTTCCCTCATTCTAACGTTAAAGTTATTTATTTGATACGTTTCAATAAATGTAAATTGAGTAGAATCAACGATAAAACTATAAATAAAGGCAAATAATATTTATCATGAATTTATATTTATTTAATCAGGTTACCTTATGTCTACCATCAATTTACAATTATTACTGACCGGCAATGAACTCATAAACGGAGACGTTATTGATACCAACTCCGCTTATATCGCCAAACAAGTAAAACCTTTAGGAATTGATATTGCTAAACGTGTAACGTTGGCAGACAACTTAACAGCACTGATTAATGAAATTAAAATAATGAGTCAGCAATGTAATTTATTAATTATTAATGGTGGTTTGGGCCCAACGAGTGATGATTTAACCGCTGAAGCATTATCAATAGCAGCTAATTTACCATTAACTGAAAACGCTGAGGCTCTACGGCATTTGCAATCATGGGCAAGTAAACGTATGTATACCTTGGATAAAGCTAATTTAAAGCAAACAGTATTACCTGATAAATGTAATATTATTGCTAACAGAACAGGAAGTGCTGTTGGTATTCATATTAATATTAATGATTGTGATATTTTTTGTACTCCCGGTGTGCCCAGTGAATTAAAAATTATGCTTGATGAAGAAATTATTCCATACCTTAAAAAACAATTACCTCCTCAAGAGTTTCTACACACCACTCGGTTACAAACTTATGGTATAGGTGAGTCGCAATTACAAATGATAATGCAGGAACACCTAGCTGACTTACCAACAACAATTGAAGTGGGTTATCGAGCAAATGCTCCTACCGTTGAACTGAAATTAATCACCAATACTAAAGCCTCATACCAATTAAAAACAACGTGGTTAAAAAAAATTCATCACGTGTTAAATGATCATATTTTAGGAGAAGTTAAAACAAATGATTTAACTTTACCCATGTGTGTTTATAAACAACTATTAGAAAAAAAGCTGACAATGACAACTGCAGAGTCTTGTACTGGGGGATTACTAGCAAGCAAAATAACTGCATTAGCAGGGGCTTCTCAAGTATTTGAAGCCGGCTACGTGACATATTCTAATAAAATGAAAAACAAAATGTTGTCAGTGCCACAAACTACATTAGATAACTATGGTGCTGTAAGTAAAGAAACAGTTTTAGCTATGGCAAAAGGCGCATTATCGCATAGCGGTGCTGATGTTGTTTTAGCAGTTTCAGGTATTGCCGGACCTACCGGTGGTACGCAAGAAAAACCACTTGGCACAGTTTGGTTAGCATGGGGAGATTCAAGCACACTTCATACCCAACATTTTGTGGTGAAAGGGACTCGACTTTATTTTCAAAAAACTGTTGCCGCAAGAGGTTTAGATCTTGTTCGCCGTTTTTTAATAAAAAGCCCACATACACCTTTATACATAAAATAACTTACTAAGCATCTGAACACTACAGAACTTAGTTAATCGTCTTATCTATTGTTTTTTTTGTTAATTATTGCTTAGTAAATTAAAACTTTCTATATTTAAAAGAGTATTGTTAATTATAGAAAAATTAAAAATTAATTTTACTAGAACAATACCTCCTCTTTTATTAAAAAAGAGCTATTTATGCTTTTATACAAAGTGCAAATTTCAGTTTTAACTTTTAGGAGCAATTAAATTACTTTAGACAGGCATTAATTTGGGGGAATTTGTATTTTCTTGCTAAAGTTAATAGTGAGCTATACCCGTTACCATTCAAGATGCTGGTTTCAGTGGGAGCTAAAAACAATTTAAGTATAGATTTCATATTCCAGGCGAAATCTAAGGTCTATATCCATTTATGCAAGGCATTAAGTTTATGTCATGGTTATTCAGTGGCTTAACTTAATAATGCAGCATAAATTGTTTTTACACCCACCGAAGAAACGCTTGGCGTTTCTTACCTTAAAAGATGACTTGATCAACGATACGTTTTTAAGGAAACAACCATTACAATAAAGCATTGTCTTGAATTGATATCGCTCATACGCTTAATGCTAACATATTGATTTGTAACATGTATATATTAACCAATAAAAATTAGGAATTTATTTTGATAGAAAAAAATTATATTACTAGCGGAAGAAACACTATTATTCATAAAAATAGAAAATTTGACCTTTTAGTATTAAATGGTGATCACCCTGTAGTTATGATAAGTAATAGAGGCATTGGTGTTTATGCGGGTGAAATTCCTCGTAAAAGATCAGAAGCAAAAAAAGTTTACCAAGACGTTATTGATATAAGTTCGGGTGAGTGTTTTGGTGAAGAAAAAACATTATTATTTATTCAGGCATTAGATAACAAAGAATACAAAATTGATTATTCAAAAATTGGTACACCAGCATTTATCAAAATACATCAAGAAAACTATATTTAAAACTCATATTTTTAAAACTTATACTTTAAATAATGGTGTATAAAATTTGATTTTATTAGAACAATATCCATTTAAGATAATTTTTTTAATTAAAAAATATAAACCACAAAAAATATGTAGTTAAAACCCATATTTTAAAGTAACAATATTTAAAACATTAACTTATACTTACTTCATATACTTGATAAAAATAATTAAAATGTGGGTATTTGTATTGGCTTGAACAGCTAAAGTTGTCAAAATATCTTTAGCCTTTAAATAATTTTGGCATATTGCAATTATTAACCATGAGGATTGTATTACGTGACTCAAGTAAGCTTTGTTGAGAATAAAAAAAACAATATCGACTTGGTTTTACAGCCAGTTAAAAATAGTACCGTCATTAATGAGACGGCTATTTTAGATCTGATTGAAAAGTCAGAATACAAAACCTTACAAATAAATACCAGTAACATAAAAAACGCCATAGCTGAACTCAATAGTATATTAAAGCCCCTACAACAAGATAAATCAGGTAGAGAAATACGTTATCAAGTACTGGAACGTAAAGATGCGACTATTGACATTAAGATAAGTGATGATGAAATGTCAGCCTCTGCTGAAATAACAACAGCACTTGGTGGAAAAAACCTTACCGCAAAAGAAATTCTTACTGCCGCTCAAAACGCTGAAGTTAAAAAAGGCTTCATTAAAGAAGAATTAATAAAGCTCGCCCAACTATCAACCAGTGAAATTGAAGGTTCGGTTATTAAAGCTATTATCGCACAAGGGAAAACGCCTACAAATGGTAGAAATGCCAGAATCAAACAGTTAGTACAATGCGCTCAAGATCGCATATTACGCCCTAAAGAACGTGATGATGGCAGCGTAGATATGAGAGATTTAGGCGATATTATTTGCGTTAGCATTGGTGAACCGCTCGCTCAAGTTATTCCGCTTACGGAAGGTTTACAAGGTTACACCGTCAAAGGTACACCGCTTGAACCTAATCCAGGAGAAGACATTGAAATAACCGAAGGAGAAGGCACTGTTATAAGTACAAAAAATAAAAATGTACTTATTTCAACGTTAGTTGGTTTGCCTAGAGCAATTGAAAATGGTATGGCAATTGATAAAGTTTACCAACTTAAAAATGTTGATGTTACCACTGGGCATATAAAATTTGAAGGTAGTGTTATTATTGATGGTGATGTTTGTGAAGGCATGAAAGTTTTTGCAAAAGGTGATATTACCGTTGGTGGTTTTGTAGAGTCAGCACAGCTAGAATCAGGCGGCGACATTACTATATTAGGCGGCATTATAGGCAAAAAACAAGAGGTTGAAGATCTTTCAAAAAGCAATATTACAATGAGCGTCAACATAAAAGCAGAAGGTAATATTTTTGCTAAATATTGCCAATATTCAGATATTAAATGCAACATTTTAAGAGTTGAAAATCAATTAATGCATAGTATCATTCATGTAAACGACAAGCTTTGGGTTGGTTCTGAAGAAAAAGCAAATGGAAAATTAATCGCTGGTTATATTAATGCGATAAATTCAGTACATGCAGGAACCGTAGGCGCAACAGCTGGTAGCTCAACGATTATTACCTTTAACAGAAAAATTAAAGAATTTAAAAGCACATTGAATGACATTGATGAACGATTAAAAATAGAAACAGAAAAAACTCAAGAATTAAAAGTCGCAATGAACAAACTTAAAGCACTTCCACAAACTAAAATCGACCCTGAAATGCTTAAAAAAGTAGTGTCTACTTATCAGTTTCAAGCGTCTCAAATGGGTAAAACTTTACTCGAAAAAGAACACATTGACGTTCAACTACAAAACTATATTAAAACAGTATATATTGAAGCAACTGAACGCATTTACCATGGAGTTCAACTTAACGTGGGTGAGTTTAACGATAGAACCAAACGAGAATATGGGCCAAGTAAAATGTATTATTGCGAGCGAAAAATACATATAAACCCTATCACCCATAGCAGCTAAATTTATTATTTTGTTTTACTGTATATTTTGTTTTACTTTATACAGTTCAGTTTTTACATATTTATAAATTACCCTATTATCATTACGATGTAATATTGGAATAACTTCTTTTGAAACATACCCTTCTCGGCTTGATATTTACCTTTATATTATTACCCAAGGTTAACGCTGAATGTAATATGAGCTTTAAGTATGGGGTAATTGTAGATCCCTTACATATACGTATACTTAAAGAAGAATTAACATACATTCAAATTACTCGTAATGTGCAATTATTTATTTCTGGTCGTGAAATAAACCTTAATACTAATCAAAAAGAATTACTTAGCGAATATTCAATTCAATTACGCCAACAAGTACCTGAAATAGTTTCTATAGCGACTAAAGGTGTAGACGTTGGTTTAGAGGCAGTTAATAGAGCTATAGGAGGTTCAATTGGTGAAGAAAGCGAGTCACATCGCGTTTTTCAAAAACGATTTAATGAAATGCAGTGGAATCTAAGAAACAGATTTAATAGCTACGAAGAGAGTTATTTTATTGCCGCACAAAACTTCAATGATTTTGATCAAATATTTTCAGGGCAGTTCAAAAAAGAAATTGAGCATATTGTTACTCAATCTTTAGGAAGTATTTTAATGGCAGTTGGCGATGCAATGGTAGAACGTACCAAACGCAAAAAAGATCAAAAAACAAATACCGAAGAAATTATGTTAGACGAAGAAATGACCAACTTAGAAAAAGAATTGCTATTAGCACTCAATACCCAGACCAGCGCCTTAGATATAAAAGCCAAGGCGTTTTGTGAAAACTTACAGTTTTTAAATAATTTAGAAAACAAAATAAGACAAAGCATACCGACTTTAGCGACACTTAATTTGATTAATCGTGAAGTCCCGGTAAAACCTTAATTTTTTACCAAAGCATTATCTGAAAAAGTAATTCCTTCCCAACCTAACTTCATAAAGTTACGAATATTTGCATGATCCTTACCCTCAGGGTGGGCTAAAACATCATCGCGATAATATTGACCAAAACATGCTAACGTTTGTTCTTTAGACAGACAATTAATTTGTGCAAAAGCAAAAATCTTACATGACCCTTCATTAGTTCCTGCTTTATTTTGAACATGCCCATTAAAAAAATCTACCGGCGTATACGAATAGTTTTCAGAAATGGTATTTATTACTTCATCAAAAGATATATGCCGTGGATCGTTTAAAATTTTTTCTAATAACTTAACCAGTGTCATAATTTGCCTAATTTAAATTGTAAATAATAAGAGTAAATAAATTTTACCTCAAAATACTTTAGCTTGAAATATCTATATTAAGCAACTCACCTTCGATAAAATCTCATTTATAATTAGGACTACTATTATACCCGTTACCATGCAAAATGCAGGTTTCAGTGGGAACTAAAAACAATTTAGGCACAGATTTCAAGTTCCAAACGAAATCTAAATACAGACATCCATGTATGCAAGGCATTAAGTTTACGTCATGGTTATTCTCGGTAACTGCTCCTGCGTTACCCTAATGTTCTACATCCCTGTAGAAACCTGACCACACTTAATAACGCCGCATAAATTGTTTTTAGACCCATCGAAGAAGCGCTTGAGCGCTAATACCTTTAAGAAATCACTTCATCGTTAATACTTTTTATAAGGGAACAACCATTACAATAAAGTATTGCCTTGAATTACTTACTAAAAACATTAACGCTCACGGGCTCTGAAACGAGCATTTTGATTGGTAACGGGTATAAAGCTCATTTGGATAATATATTCTGCTTTTAAAAAGGTTATATTAGCAAAGTAAACTCAAATAAGTTTATGTGGCTTGCTTAAAAATTTAATACGTTTTATTAATTGTTTACCCCTTGTTAATTAACAAATTTTATAAAATAATCCTATTGCGCTTTTGTTACAATAATTGCACCATACATTAGCCATCAATATACTAATATCAATACCTAATAAGGATAGCTCGTGCTACAAAAACTACGTTTATTAACACTCTTAACCCCTTTTTTGTTTACCCCTTTAACTCAGGCAGCTCAAATTAGTGTATTAGCAGAAAACACTGCAAATTATGCAGTAAGTACCTACAAGAAAGGTATGGTAGATAGCTTAGCTAAATTAGTAAAATACAATACAGTTGTTGTTGAGGGTGTTCCGTCACCTCAAAATCCGGTTCACATTGCGTTTAAGCAAGAATTAAAAAAACAAGCAGAAGCACTTGGGCTTGATTTTAATGATGATGGCTATGTAGTAATTATCGGTTTAGGTAACTCAAAAGAACGATTAGGTATAATTACTCACGGTGATGTTCAGCCAGCTAACCCAAGTAAGTGGAATAAATCTCCGTATACTTTAGACTTAACATCGATACCGGGTAAAATTATTGGTCGTGGTACCGAAGATGATAAAGGCCCCATTTCCACCGCTCTCTATGCCATGAAGTCGATCAAAGATAAAAAAATTAAATTAAGTAAGCGAATAGAGTTATACATCTATATGGCTGAAGAGTCTGATTGGGGTCCATTAGAAGAATATATTAAAACTCACGACATACCTAAAACCAACATTACCATTGACGCTGAATATCCGGTAGTTACTGCTGAAAAAGGTTATGGCACCATCAGTTTAACCTTCCCTAATAAGCAAATTTCTGAAACAAGCTTTACCTCGCAACAACCATTTATAGCATCTTTTACTGGTGGTTTTTTTGGTAGCCAAATACCTGAAGATGCCAGCGCCGTTATAAAGAATGCTGATGATCGCTTACTCCAACAACTAATGAGTAAAGCAAACAATTATAAACATACTGGTTTTGATTTTGATCTAAAAGATAATATCTTAACAATAAATGTTTTAGGCAAATCGGCTCACTCTTCAAAACCAGAAGATGGGATAAACGCTATTACTTTCCTTGCTGATTTATTATCAATTAAATCTTGGCCTGCAAATACTAGTGGTGCCCTAGTTAACTTCATTAGCGATAATGTAGGTATTGGTTTATATGGTAAAAAGTTTGGTAATATTGCTTTTAGTGACGATTTTATGGGCCCAGTCACTGTATCTCCTACGGTACTGAAACAACTTGATACGGGGATGCAACTTAATATTAATATTCGACGCCCTCGTGGCAAAGAAACAGCCGAGTTAAAAGCACAAATAAAACAAGCCGTGACTAAATGGTCAAATAACAATAAATTTGAAATTATTGACTTATCTACCACGGTTAAAGAGCCTTGGATACAAACTGATGCCCCGCAAGTAGATACACTATTAGCTATATTTTCACATTACACCGGAATTAAAGATGCTAAGCCAATATCTATTGGTGGTGGTACAAACTCAAGAATGTTTCCAAGAGCCGTAAGTTTTGGACCTTCAATGCCCAATACCGAATATACTGGACATACTGAAAGCGAGTTTATTACCATGGAACAGTTTATGCTGAACCTAAAAATGTATACCGCTGCTTTTATTGAACTGGCAAAATAAAAGGGCTGAGCTAAATTAAGTAAAGCCAAGCTTAGTTTAGTTCAGTTCAGTTCAGTTCAGTAAAGTTTATACTCGCTACTAATTAACATACTCGTTTTAGAGCGTTTTATACCCGTTACCATTCAAAATGTAGGTTTGTGTGGGAACTAAAAACAATTTAAGCACAGATTTCAAGTTCCAGACGAAATCTAAGGACGACATCCATGTATGTAAGGCATTAAGTTTATGTCATGGTTATTATCGGTAACTGCTCCTGCGTTACCCTAATATCCTAAATCCGTGTAGGAACATGACTACACTTAATAACGCCGCATAAATTATTTTTAGACCCATCGAAGAAGCGCTTGAGCGTTTATTCCTTTAAAAGATGACTTCATCAACAATACTTTTATAAGGGAGCGACCATTACAACAAAATATTGCCTTGAATTACTTACTATAAACATTAACGCTCAAGCGCTCTAAAACGAGCATTTTGATTGGTAACGGGTATAATAATAGCGGGTAAACTTTCTTACACTTGAATCTTCCATTTGAAACTTCAACTTGAATAAATAGAAGTTTATTACTGATAACGTTATTATTACCTTCAAATATTATTCCCCATAAAGATCTTCACATGAAAAAAACATGCATTGTAACTGGCGGTAGTTCAGGCATTGGTTTAGCTATTACAGAGCTTTTTTTGGCACACAATTATCAGGTGTTTAATTTAGATATTACTCCATCAATTGTTGGGGTATTTAAACATTGTGATATTACCAATGTTCAAGAGGTTGAACAGGTTATAAAAAATATAAGCGATGGATGCACTGTAGATGTTTTAGTTTCCAATGCAGGTATACACTTTTCAGGCACTATTGAAAATACCACCGAGGTTGATTTAGAACGCGTATTTAACATTAATGTAAAAGGTGCTTATGCTTCAATTAAGTCGGTATTGCCATCAATGAAAGCAAATAATAACGGTTCAATTATCATCGTAGCATCGGATCAATCGTTAATCGCCAAGCGTAATTCATTTGCTTATAACATGAGTAAAGCGGCATTAGCGTCTATAGCAAAAACAACAGCGCTAGATTATGCTGGCTTTAACATTCGAGCAAACGCTGTATGCCCTGGTACTATTGAAACCCCCTTATACCATCAAGCTATCGATAATTACTGTACAAAATCAGGTGATAATAAAACTAAAATCCATCAAGAAGAGCGCGACTCACAACCTTTAGGTAGATTAGGTCAACCAAAAGAAGTAGCCGAACTTGTACTTTTTTTAGCGTCTGATAAATCACGCTTTATCACTGGTAGCCTTCAAGTTATAGATGGCGGTTACACGGCTCAATAATATGGTTGATCAATCAATAAAAAAAGGCGTAATATGCAGCTCATAGATCCCCACCTTCATTTATTCGATTTGACGCAAGGTCAATATCATTGGTTAAAACCACAAAACCCACCTTTTTGGTCTGATAAAAACATTATAAATAAAAACTTCTCTGCAACAGATATTCAATTGATAAAGAATAAACATAACACTGAAATGTTTGGCTTTGTTCATATTGAAGCAGGCTTTAATAACCAACAACCGTCGCATGAAATCCAATGGTTAGAATCAAACTGTTCAGGGGTTTTCAAATCTATCGCTGGAATAAATTTAACACTACATCCAAATATTTTTTTAAACAATATTAATATATTACTCGCCTATAAAAGTGTTGTTGGTTGCCGGCATATATTGGATGAGCAAGCTATCGATATTTTACGCCACAAACATACTTTAACTAATTTACGAATATTAGCAGAGCATCAGCTAAGCTTTGAGCTTCAAATGTCGTTAGCAAACACTACTGCAGTTGAGTTATGGTGTAAAATTTTAAAAAAAATACCCAACTTATTATTAATGATTAATCACGCTGGCTCTCCACCCTATTTAACGAATGTAGGGGAAATGGCATCAGGTATATACACAATAAAGAGTTTCAATTACCTTTCTACAGAAATTAACGATAAAGACATTACTGATGAATTTAACCACTGGCTGATCGGACTCAATAAATTAGCTCAGTTTACGCAATGTTCAATAAAATGTTCAGGGTGGGAAATGGTCAATAGAAAGTATTCACTAGCCTATTGCGAGCAAATTATTGCTCAATGTATAGAAGTTTTTAGTTTTGATCGAGTGATGTTAGCCAGTAACTTTCCTTTATGCTTATTCAGTAAAGGTTATCAAGAACTATGGCATTACCAAAGCAAGTTGCCACATTACAATGAACAACAATTAACGCAACTATGCTTTGAAAATGCAAAAAAATGGTATAAATTTTAATATACTCAAGTTAAAAACTTAAACAATATAGCAACTAGCTAAACACCGATATCATTTAAGCTGCAATTACTTAACGATGACATGCGGTGAACGCTTTACAACATCATCGTTTAGCTCAATGCCAATACCCGGTTCCTCAGACACTTTAAATTTACCGTTTTTGGGTTGTGGATCTTGAATACATAATTCACGATTCCAAGCCTTAGTCGCATAAGTATGATGCTCATGAATTAAAAAGTTAGGAATTGCCGTTTCTAAATGTAAAGAAGCCGCCGTAGCAACAGGCCCACCACATACGTGGGCTTGAATACGAATATCGTAAACATCGGCATAATCGCACACTTTTTTTGCTTCAGTAAAACCACCGCATAAGCCTACATCAGGCTGTAAAACATCAATACTTTGATCTTCAAAATAAGGTCTTACATCCCAGCGATGGTACAAGCGTTCACCACCCGCAATAGGAACTTTAACATTATCAGCCACTTTTTTATGAACTGCCGAATTTAAATAATTAACGGGCTCTTCGTACATCATACAGCCAACTTCTTCTATAATTTCGCCCATTTGAATAGCCGATGCCGCTCCCATTAATGAATGAGATTCAAAAATAATATCAACATCAGGTCCAACCGCAGTTCGAATAGCGCGTAAACGGTCACCAAACAAGCGCATTTGAGGTTGAGTAAAAAGTTTGGTGCGATCAAACGATGATTCGCCATTAGCATCATATACAATAGGGTCAACCTTTACTGCATCGTATCCCTCAGCGACTGCTTTTAACGCAGCCTCTGCATATTGTTGAGGTTCAGTTAACTTAGTAATTTCAGTATCCCAATCAAATTGCAATTGGCTTGCATAAGTGCGCAGTTCATCATTAACTTTGCCGCCCAGTAATTGATATACCGGCACACCTAAAGCTTTACCTTTTATATCCCAAAGCGCAGTATCAATGGCGCTCATTGCCGAATATAAAACGGGTCCGCCACCTAAACCCCAAAAGCTCTCACGCAGCATACGCGACCATAGCTTTTCAGTTTGAAACGGGTCGTAACCAATTAGCACGGCTTCAACAATTTCTTTTATCATTGCTGCAGCAGCGCTGTGTCCCCAATCGTAGGCTAAACCAGCCTCACCGACTCCGGTAATGCCTTCATCGGTATGTACACGAATAAAAATAGGGTTCCATGGCGGGCGTTCAGGACAGTGAATATCAAAAATTTCAACGTGAGTTACTTTCATGTATTTCTCTATTTATTGGTCAATGGTGAAGGTATAAATCCCCCCCTGTTTAAAGAAGGGTAGAATTTCATACATATTAATTTATAACTATCAATTTAAAAGTGTTTAAGCAAAGATTTACCCTATAACCGTTATCATTCAAAATGCAGGTTTGAGTGGGAACTAAAAACAATTTAGGCACAGATTTCAAGTTCCAGACGAAATCTAAGGTCAACATCCATGTATGCAAGGCATTAGGTTTAGGTCATGGTTACTCTCGGTAACTGCTCCTGCGTTACCCTAATGCTCTATATCCCTGTAGAAACATGACTACACTTAATAACGCCACATAAATTGTTTTTAGACCCATAGAAGAAGCGCTTGAGCGTTTATTCCTTTAAAAGATCACTTCATCGTTAATACTTTTTATAAGGGAGCAACTATTACAATAAAGTATTGCCTTGAATTACTTCCTATAAACATTGGCGCTCACGCGCTCTGAAACGAGCATTTTGATTGGTAACGGGTATACAAGTATTAAATCACTACAACATAAAACTAGGGTCATGTTTATAAGCGCGCCTAAGCATAGCAGGCCAAGCTTTTTGACCTCCTGTTAAACCGGTATGTACAAGATTTGCTTGGTCTTTAATGCCATCAATTATACTTTGGTCAACGTAATTTGGCTTCATTCCCGTAGACATTATTTGCACTTGTATTTCACACGCTCGAGCTAAGTCATACATATGCATAAAAGCATCGCCTATCGTTTTACCTAAAGTTAATGCGCCATGATTTTTTAACAGCATAAAGTTTTTATCTGCTAAGTTTTTTTGTAATTTGATTTTTTCTGCTGGATTAACGGCTAACCCTTCATAATCATGATAACTCATAGAGGCAAGAGCAAACATCGAATATTGACTTAAAGGCAGTAAGCCCTCTTCAACACTCGCTACAGCAATAGTTGCGTTGGTATGAAGGTGTAAAACACACTGGTCATCATGTCGAACTGCATGAATTGCGCTGTGAATGGTAAAGCCTGCGGGATTTATTTCAAACGGGCAATCAGCATCAATGATTGTGCCGTTAATATCTATTTTAACCAAGTTTGATGCGCTTACTTCATCAAAGGCAATACCAAAAGCATTGATCAAATAATGGTCAGTATCGGGAATACGGGCAGATATATGAGTGTAAATTAAATCGTCCCAACCATGTAAAGCGACTAAGCGGTAGCAAGCGGCTAAGTCTATACGGGTATTCCACTCATTTTCAGAAACCTTATTTCTCAGGTTTATAGGGGGTAATTTAAACATATGCACCTTACTTTACTGCGCTAACTTCTCTTGTGAATGTGATTTTTTATTTACTCAGCTTCAATATGATTTTTATCATCACATAATAAGTTCTCGTATAATCACACCAATAATAAGTAAAAAACACGCAAACATAGCAATTTTTGACAATTTAGCTTGTTGCTCAGGTTCCATAGGTTTTGCATAACGTTCACCTAAAATTACCATTAAGGCGACAACAGCAAATATTACCAATAAAATAATGATTAACGTCATAAAATCCTCCATAGTTTTTATTTGTTATTACTTATTTAAATTTGCTTTTAGTTAAACTCAGTAAAAGCTTTTTGTTAAATTTAATTAAAGTTCCTGTTAAATCCAGTTAAAGCCAGTTAAAGCAATGTAAAAATCACATAAGTTAACTACAAATTATGTAGCAATAAATAAACGAATTCCAACCTAACATAATGTATTATTAATGCTGAACTTATTGTCATAAATAATTCAATACATTTTAAAACATTTCACCTAAAATAACTCATTAAATAATGAGGAGCAGAGAGTAAATGGAAAAAGATTTAGACTTTGAAGATAAAAGACGCTTTATTATTAAATTAGGTAAAGCACTTCATAAGTTTGGCACACCTGCTTATCGTCTTGAAGCCCATTTACATAATGTTTCAAATTTTCTTGGGTTAGACTCATGTTTCCTCATCACACCTACATCACTTACTTTTGTATTATCTGAAACCGATGACGAACAAGAGTTTGCGCATGTTATTCGAGTAAACCCGGGTGATTTAGATTTAGGTTCATTAGCCAGAACCGATGAATTAGTAGATGAATTAAGTTCAGGTCAACGCAATGTTTCTGAATGCATTGAGCGACTAAGTGAAATTGAAAACAAACCCTCTCCCTACGGACGCTTATTAACCTTAATTGCCTTTGCCGGCTCAAGTGGTGCATTTGCAATGTTAATGCATACCAGCTGGAGCGATGTCGCATGGTCGGCACTTTTAGGGTTGGTGGTGTGTTTATTTGTATTTTGGAGTGAACGATCACGACGCGTAACTGAAATGCTAGAGCCCATTGTCGCGTTAACTATTGCAGTACTTACCTCAGCCATAACTCTTATAGACCCAAGTATTAATCCTGCACTCGTGATTCTTTCTAGTATTATTTCTTTTATACCTGGTCTGGCGCTAACTGTTGGCTTGTCTGAATTAGCGTCAAGAAACTTAATATCTGGTACGGCTAGAATAATGGATGCCTTAATGGTGTTATTTAAACTCTACTTTGGTGCTTTTTTAGGGTTAGCCATTGGCAGGATAGTATGGGGCGAAGTTGAAATGACGCCATCTATTTTTATTCCTCCATGGACGGTTTGGCTTGCAGTAACCGTACTTTCAATGAGCTTGGTTATTCAATTTAAAGTACGTTTAAAAGATGCACCGTGGGGAATTATTTCGGGCTATGTTGCTTATGGTACAAGCATTTGGGCCGCGCTTTATTTGGGTGGGCCATTAAGTGCATTTGTGGGAGCCTTCGCTTTAGGGTTATACAGTAATACATTTTCAAGAATAACTAACCTGCCCTCAAGTATTGTTAAATTACTCGGTTTAGTTGTATTGGTGCCTGGTAGTAAAGTTTATATTGGATTAAATTCGGCAGTTTCAGGACAAAATATGCTTAGCGCCAACGATTTAGGCTCTCAAACCTTTTTAATTTTTATGTCTTTAGTCGCTGGTTTGATCTTTTCAAACGTAGCTTTACCACCGCGTAAAATATTGTAACGCTATAACTCCGCAATACTGAATAATAAAAAGCTATAAGAATACTGAACTAAGCTATAAGAATACTGAACTAAGCTATAAGAATACTGAACTAGGCTAACGAATAAGCCGAGCATAACGCTTTTAACTGTGCTTAACTTGTTTTTATCACTAATTATCGTATCGTATTTTGTAGTACGCTAAAGCTTTGGTATAAAAATCTCAACGATATATACCCGTTACTATTCAATTCTGTTCAACAACAATTAATAAAGAGTAATTACATGAAAAAATTAATAGCCAGCGCTATTTGCACCTCTATTTTATTATCAGGTTGTAACCAAACCCCCGAATTAGTCATTGAAAATACTCAGCCCACAATAATGCCAGATAAAACTTTAGTTTCTGGTATTACCAAAACCAACATTGATACTACTGTTCGACCACAAGACAACTTTTATCAGTACGTTAATGGTGGTTGGTTAAAAAGATCAGAAATACCAAGTGATAAAACGGCAATTGGTTCTTTTTATGATTTACGCGACGAAGCAGACGAAAACGTTAAGGCCATTATTGAAGAACTTGCTCAAAAACAAAACCTTGTTAAAGGCAGCGATGAGCAAAAAGTAGCCGATTTATTTAATTCCTTTACCGACATTGATATCCGCAACAAACTCGGCACTAAGCCAGTCGCTTATATTTTTGACTCGATAAACACTCTCAAAAGCAAACAAGATATCGCCCGTTTTTTTGGAACAAATCAAGCGGTGGGTATAACTACTCCCTTTCAATTTTATATTAGTGTTGATGCTAAAGACTCAAGTAATTATGCCACACACGTTTGGCAAGGCGGACTAGGTTTACCCGATAAAGATTATTACATTAACGAAGAAGAACGATTTGAAAAACTGCGCAAAGGCTATGTTGAACACATTGAAAAAATGTTTACTCTAGCTAATTTACCTAACGGTAAAGCTGCAGCTAAAACAGTTATGTCTATTGAAACCCAACTAGCTAAACATCATTGGACGCGAGTGCAATCAAGAGATAGTGAAAAACGTTACAATAAATTCAACGTAAACGAGTTAAGTGAGGCTGTTACTAACAAATTTAATTGGGCTGACTACTTAAAAGCTTTAGGTGTTTCAGATCAAAAAACCTTAATCGTAAATCAGCCTGACTTTGCGGCTGGCTTTGGTAAAGTATTTGCTAACACGTCTGTTAAAGATTGGCAAACCTATTTAACATTTCACACATTAAGCGCATTTGCACCTTATTTAACCACAGAGTTAGATAATGAAAACTTTGATTTCTTTTCAAAACAGCTTAGTGGACGTAAAGAACAACGCCCCATGTGGAAAAGAGGAGTTTCAACAGTTAATGCCAACTTAGGCGAAGTTATAGGTAAAATTTATGTAGCTAAACACTTTACTCCACAAGCTAAAGCTAGAATGGGACAATTAGTTGAAAACCTTCGTACTGCTTACGGAAATAGTATTGACGAATTAGAGTGGATGTCTAACGACACTAAAGTAGCTGCTCACGTAAAGCTTGCTGCCTTTACTCCTAAAATAGGTTATCCAGATAAATGGGAAGATTACTCAACACTAACCATTGAAGCAAACGACCTAGTAGGTAATATTATTCGCTCAGGTAAAATAGCTTTTAACAAAGAAGTTGAAAAATTAGGGGGCCCAATCCGCAAATGGGAATGGGGAATGACGCCGCAAACCGTTAATGCTTATTACGACCCTACAGTGAATGAGATTGTTTTTCCTGCGGCTATATTACAACCGCCTTTTTTTAATATGGCAGCTGATGATGCAGTAAATTATGGTGGAATTGGCGCAGTAATCGGACATGAAATGGGTCACGGATTTGACGACCAAGGCAGTAAATATGATGCAAAAGGTAATTTAAGAAATTGGTGGACTGATGAAGATTTAGCCGCCTTTACAAAACGTGCCGACCACTTGGTAGCACAATACAATAATTATGCAGTATTTGATGATTTACATGTTAATGGTGAATTAACGCTAGGGGAAAATATAGGTGATTTAGCTGGAGTAACTATCGCTTATAAAGCCTATAAAGCGTCTTTAGAAGGTAAAGAAGCACCTATTATTGAAGGTTTAACTGGCGATCAACGCTTCTTTATGGGATTTGCACAAATTTGGCGCTCTAAAATAGTTGAAAAATCAATGCGTAATAGAGTGACAACTGATCCTCACTCGCCAGCTGAATTTAGAGCTTTGGGATCTTTGTCAAATATGCCAGAGTTTTACCAAGCCTTTGAGGTTAAACCGGGTGACAAAATGTATATTGCCCCCGATAAACGCGTAAAAATATGGTAGTGAAAATATGGTAGTGAAAATTAAGTACTTGTATTGGTGGTATTAATTATTTGGAAGTTATTAACCTAGGTCTGTTAATTCAACGGTTTTAATTTAAGCGCCTAAGGTTATATACACGTTACCATTCAAGATGCAGGTTTTAGTGGGAACTAAAAACAATTTAGGCAAGGCATTAAGTTTATGTCATGGTTATTCTCGGTAACTGCTCCTGCGTTACCCTAATATCCTACATATATGAACCCACTCCGTTTGCAAGATATTTGATCATAGTGTGAGAGAAAAATCATTGCTCTCATATATCCGGCCTATTTATGGAATGTTTTTATTCCTGGCCCCAATGGTTATTTGCGCTCATCCTCCTCATCATCCGTA
>Ga0209185_1000177_pt1 | contig 92809 bp, 82 predicted proteins | sample SidtaG_2_FD_187425 | JGI IMG/M metagenome (GOLD analysis project Ga0209185, IMG submission 187425) | Marine algal microbial communities from Sidmouth, United Kingdom - Sidmouth_Asex2 metaG (SPAdes) (version 2) | ecosystem: Host-associated > Algae > Red algae > Unclassified | place: Sidmouth... | reverse complement strand
CGATACCGGCAATAATACCGAGATGGTCAATATCCTGAACGTCTATCTCTTGAGGTGAATACATGGACTTGCGTTGAAGGACAACCTCACAATTATCCCTTGATGGTTAGTACCTGCTGAATGTCGGTTACTAGTTCCCAAGAAACTGATTCAATTGGGCATAGTCTGCACATTAATGCTGGTTTATCGTAGATTGGACAAGTCAGTCTCATGATCATGCTGGGCGCCAACACACTAGATTGTCAACAAAAGGATTCTGAATTGTGTGATCCAACATCTAAGCCCATGACACAATTAAGCAATCAGACCCACTTTTATGAGCAGATTTATAACTTGGTGCGCAAAATTCCTGCTGGCAAAGTCGCCACCTATGGTCAAATTGCCCAGTTATTAGGTAAGCAAGGTCATGCTCGTCAGATTGGTTATGCTTTATATCGTGTTGCCCCTGACTCAGATATTCCCTGGCAACGGGTAGTGAACGCTCAAGGGATGATTTCTCATTCTCCCCAACGCCAAGGCAGTGACGACTTGCAACGTATTTTGCTAGAGCAAGAAGGCGTTGCTTTCAATCTTCAAGGCAAGCTCAATTTACAACACTATCGTTGGCATCCCGATGCAGTTGATCTACTGGAGTGAACCTCTGGGGTCCAAGACATCGCGCAGCGTATCGCCTAACAGATTGAACGATAAAACGGTCAGGATAATCAATACTGCCGGAGGCCACACCAACCAGGGTTGCAAGATTAATATAGAAGCATTCGTTGAAAGAGACAATAAATTGCCCCAAGACGGATCGGGTTGTTCGATTCCCAAGCCAATTAAGCTCAAAACGGACTCCGCCACAATAAAGCTAGGAATGGCCAGCGTTGCAGAGATGATCACATAGGTGGCAGTTTGAGGCAAAACATGCCGGGTAATGATGTAGAGCGGTTTTGCCCCCATTACTTTGGCTGCTTGAACGAATTCCTGCTGCTTAATCGCAAGGACCTGGCCTCGAATGACTCGTGCCAAGCCTGCCCAACCGACAAAGGAGGTAATTAAAACAATCAACAAAAAGCGTTCACTACTCGATAGACCAGGCGGCAAAATAGCAGCTAAAGCAATTAATAGGTATAGCCCAGGGATAGTCATCAAGACTTCGACTAAGCGCATCAATAGCGTATCGACAAAGCCACCGAAGTATCCAGAAATACCTCCTACCAACATTCCCAACGGTAGAGAGATCGCCACGCCCACTAACCCGATACTGAGGCTAATGCGCCCTCCGAAAAGCAATCGACTCAACTGATCACGGGCTTGATCATCTGTTCCTAGAATATTGATGTAGCCATCCCCTGTTGTCCCCAACAAATGGCGATTTAAGGGTACACCAGAGAAAACTGTTACCTGATCGAAGTTAGGATTAGCTACTGACATCTGGGTTGGCAAGGGTAGCTTAATTTGCAAGAATCGATATTCCCAACCTTTCACAAACAAACGAATTGGAGAGGGTTGAGTACGATCAACTTGCAAGTCCCGTATACCTGTTTGCCAAGCTTTTGACTCCTTATTTTGCCAATCAATCGGCTCTAAAATTGTGGGGTAGACATGGGGACCGATCCATTGTCCCGCTGCGTTGTGCCAGTAAATCTGAGTGGGGGGTAATAAAGCCCCATTTATCTGTGGCTGACAAGCGCCACTATTGATCGTATCGGTGTCACAAGGGGCATAGGGAGCTACAAAGTCGGCTGCAATGACTAAAACGTAAAGCGTGATCAGAATTGTAGCCCCGAACTGGGCTAGTTTTTTTTGGCGAAGCTGCTGCCACCAACGCATCTCTTAAGGTCCTTGGACTGAAGACTCCCACATTGTATGCTGTTGCTTGCTTAAAATCATGGCTATATAGTCTGCGATGTCTCAGCCAAAATGCTCTGCCTTTAAATGAGCAAGGACTGCCAAAAGCTAAGGAACTTGATGAATGAGAGACTTTAATAATGAGTCGCTCAATTCCTCAAGACACATTCAAGCTTTTAGCAGTCCTAACAATAACTTCAGGCTGTCAATAGACTAGGGGTACAACTAGTCAACAGCACCAAACTGGAGGTCAAAAGCACGGGTATCAATGTCCTGATTGGCAGCATCAATTGTGCCAATAGCAGCCGAACCTCCAGGGCCAGAAACAGCAGCGCCAGCAGCACCCAGTAGCTCAGTGTCAGATTTGAACGAAGTGGCGTTAACGTTCAGCAAGGCCACTGCACCCCCTGCCACAAGCTCTTGCTGTTGGTCAGACAATTCAGTAAATAATTCAGACATGGTTTTACCTCAACTTGCACTTCAGGATATGAACTTTAGGAATGGCTAGGAACTACCAAAAGCTTAGACTCTCAATGAATGCGATCGCTTGCTTTTGGAGGGCTCAGTGACGCCTACTTAGGATCAAGCTTTTAGTAGCCCTATTTTTAATGTTGTATTGGTAATGGATTGAACTAGAGCATTCTTGCAACTAGTCAACAGCCCCTGCTTGCAGACTGAAAGCGTTGGTCTTAATGTCTTGATTAGCAGCATCAATGCCGCCAAAGGCAGCTGAGCCACCAGGACCAGAAGCACCCGCACCAAAAGAGCTAAGCAACTCAGTATCAGACTTGAATGAAGTGGCGTTGATATTCAGAGTTTGGATTGCACCCCCTGCAACAAGCTCTTGCTGTTGGTCAGTCAATTCAGTAAATAATTCAGACATGGTTTTACCTCAAAGGAATGGATAGAAACTTAATTCAGGAACTACTAGAAACAAGTAACTGTATGAATTAGAACATTTCAAATAGAGCTGCTCAGTTATCGAAGACACGCTTCAAAGGTGATTCAAAACACTTGCAAGTTCTAGTAGCCCTATTTTCAACATTGTCATTAGCAATGGATTGAACTAGAGCATTCTTGCAACTAGTCAACAGCTCCTGCTTGCAGACTGAAAGCGTTGGTCTTAATGTCTTGATTAGCAGCATCAATGCCGCCCAGAGCAGCTGAGCCACCAGGACCGGAAGCACCCGCACCAAAAGAGCTAAGCAACTCAGTATCAGACTTGAATGAAGTGGCGTTGATATTCAGAGTTTGGATTGCACCCCCAGCCACAAGCTCTTGTTGTTGGTCAGTCAATTCAGTAAATAATTCAGACATGGTTTTACCTCAAAGGAATAGATAGAAACTTAATTCAGGAACTACTAAAAACAAGTAACTGTATGAATTAGAACATTTCGAATAGAGCTGCTCAGTTATCAAAGACACGCTTCAAAGGTGATTCAAAACACTTGCAAGTTCTAGTAGCCCTGTTTTTAACATTTGTATTGGTGATATATCGAACTAGAGCATTCTTGCAACTAGTCAACAGCCCCTGCTTGCAGACTGAAAGCTTTAGTATCAACTTCCTGATTAGCAGCATCAATGCCGCCCAGAGCAGCTGAGCCACCAGGACCAGAAACACCTGCACCATAGGAGCTAAGCAACTCAGTATCAGACTTGAATGAAGTGGCGTTGATATTCAAAGTTTGGATCGCACCCCCAGCCACAAGCTCTTGCTGTTGGTCAGATAATTCAGTAAATAATTCAGACATGGTTTTACCCCGCGTTTAATGAATAGATATGGACTTTAGGACTAGAAACTACTAAAAACAAGTAACTGTATGAATTAGAGCATTTTGGTTAGACTAAAACTTTTATTGTTTCTTTTTTAAGAGAAAAATATGCTTAATCTTAATGGACCTAAATCTTATACCCTCGTAGCTAATTCTCAATAGCGTGAGTTTATTAGATGTCAAGGCTAATGCTTAAATCTTTATCAGACAGTAGTTTTAGGATCTAGAAAGAAGAGTAAGCTCAATCAGAGCAGCTTAGTTTCCTAAAACACTCTCAAGTTTTTAGTAACCCTGTTTTCGTTAATTAGCAGTGGATTGAACTAGAGCATCTTTGCAACTAGTCAACAGCCCCTGCTTGCAGACTGAAAGCGTTGGTCTTAATGTCTTGATTAGCAGCATCAATGCCGCCAAAGGCAGCTGAGCCACCAGGACCAGAAGCACCCGCACCAAAAGAGCTAAGCAACTCAGTATCAGACTTGAATGAAGTGGCGTTGATATTCAGAGTGGTAATGGCACCCCCTGCAACAAGCTCTTGTTGTTGGTCAGTCAATTCAGTAAATAATTCAGACATGGTTTTACCTCAACTTGCACTTAAGGATATGAACTGAGTTCAAAGAAAACTTATTTGTTTGAACTGTTTGTATTAGAGCAGTTGGTCAACAACGTCTCAGTGACTTAGGTCACGACCTAAAATATTGTCTTCAAATAAAAACAAACTGCATGATGTTCAGAGTTTCTAGAAAGTCGATAATTCTTGCTTTTCAGCTATTTGATAGTAGAAGCAGGGCGTTTTTATATTATTCCTTGGGATTATTTTAGCTATAAATGATCCCATTTTGAGTCTGCCAAAACTCATGCTCAACAATGACTCATGGTACTGTTCATTGTTGAGTAGCCTCCTACCTTTAGTAATGAAACGGAATTGTTGCTAGGGGTAAGGCAGCGAGTAATAAGCTACCCCATCTCCACTGAAGCGGGGAAAAGTTTGGGTTGCTAGGCAATAGAAGAGCATCAATGCGTTCTGTTAATCGATGGCGAGTTGAAGTGTGCATCGCCGCACAAATGCTGTTGGTCAAATCGGTAGGGTAAGGTTTGACCATTAATAATAACGATTCGGCCAGCCGCATGGGATCAACCTGCTGGGCCGCCCATTGATCCGCCCGTATTTCTCTGAGCAGTAATAACTCTTGCCACAGTTCAGTTGAGTAAGGTAGCCAAACCACTATTTGACGTAGCCATCCCCACCAAAAAAACCAAAAGGTGTCTCGATACCATTGGTGAGCCTGTTCATGAACCAGCACAGCCTCTAATTGCTCTGGGGTCAAAAGATTGATGAGGCCATTGGTAATGACTAAATCTGAGTGCCAAAAACCTATCTGTGCTGCATAGGGCAAGGCGTGATCAAGATGGTAGGCCTTATGCCCTTGAATAGATTGTTGAGGATAGGCGTGAATTCGTGCCAAACTGGCCCAGCCGTCAAACAGTAGTTTTAGATTTACTAAAGCAGCAATACCAACAAAACCCGCTGCCAGACTATAACTCCACCAACCTTCCCAAGCCCAGACCATCTGGCCTTGCGGTCCCATCCAGAGGACTGCGATCGCAGTCGTCAATAACAGCAATGGTGGCCACAACAATACCAGTAATGCGATCTGCCACCGTTGAGCCCAGGAGGATTCTTCGATTTTGGCGTCCAGCCATCGATATCCAAAGTACCGACAACTCCAGGCTAAACCGAATGCACTCAGAATCATGAGGAGATGCATTATTGTTCCTCCCGTGCTTGACGAGCCGCCCGAATTTTGTCAGCGATCGCTTCTAGTTGCTCTACACTGGCTTGATCTAGATGATCGGCAAAGGCGGCTACCGTATCTGGGTTACCGACAGCTAAAAACTGTTGGAGTTGGTCGTAGGCCCATAAGGATTTTGCTTGCTCTCGCGACACTAAGGGTCGCCAAACAAAGCTGCGATTTTGCTTATCGCAGGCTAACCAACCTTTTTTGGTGAGGCGAGTCAAAACGGTGGTAACCGAGGTGTAGGCTAACTCGCGATCGGGATTTGCCAAAATCTGGTCGTGAAGCTGCTTCACGGTAGCCGATTCCAAATCCCAAATTAAATTGAGGATCTCGGTTTCTAATGGCCCCAGTGAAAGCTGTTTGGGCCGAAGCTTGGGGAGCGATGCCATCGCTGTTTTATCCTGCTGTGTGTTTAAAAATCAAGGTAGCGTATGGTCCAAAAACTCAACCGTTTTCATACAAGACTTTTTAGGATCCTAACAGCCAGCCTGTTCACCGATTACGCTTGGGGAATTATCCTCATCCGGTTTGCTGTCCAGCAGCTTATCTATGATTTCGAGATGACTAGGCACTCATAACTCGCAAAGATTTCTTACCTAACCTGCGGGTTCTAACCCTCTACTTCTGTTTTCTCCATTGGGATGCTCTGGCTAACTTTTATGCTCACTGAGGGAACTGAAAATTTCATAATAAAAATTGCGGTACATTAGCGCTCTTTCCTCACTATCAGTATTGGGATACAAGAAAAGGGTAGAAACATCTGCTCAACAACTTGAGGCTAGTGATGCAAACGTTTGTGCTGTTCAACCTTGGTTGGAGGTTTTTCCCATTCCCAAGCTATCGCTGAGGTTTCCGCAATTGACTACTGTGACGAATCAACTTCATGGTGCAATTCCTAGCTGCACCTGGTGTGAACATGCCCTTTCTATCTACCTAGGGTGATGAAAGAGCGCTAAGTTGTCAATACTCAGGGCATCTGACAGGTTGCTCTGAGTATTATGATTCAATTTCCCTAAAACTTGAAGTTACTTGCGTCCATGGTGCCAACATTGACATCAAGTGTAATACCAAGTGTATTAAAAGAGCCGTTCGTTTTGGCTTGAATAACGGCATGATTCCCACTCTGAATAAGGCGGATATTTTGGCTAAAAGAGCCTAAACCTCGGTACATATCCGATACATCAATAACATCTTCGAGGATAGCAAAATCGATGATGATATCACCAAAATCCGACACAGCTTCAAAGGAAAAGTAGTCCCGACCTTGTCCCCCTATGAGAGTATCGGTACCTGCACCCCCTGTTAATGTGTCATCATCGTTTCCGGCAATTAAAGCATCGGCTCCAAGTCCACCAATGAGCCAATCTTTGCCACTATTACCCGTCAGGGTGTCAGAGCCTTGTCCACCATCAAGGGTATCACCACCACTGCCCCCAAGTAGAGTATCATTTCCGCTCGCTCCAGTAACAAAGTCATCATTCGTTCCTCCGCTGAGAACATCATTTCCGGTTCCACCATCAAGCGTGTCTTTGCTACTGCCTCCGGTGATCGTGTCATTACCAGCTCCACCTAAAAGAGTATCCTCATCACTAAAACCGTTAATCACATCATTCCCGTCAGTCCCTTGAATAAAATCAGGATTTCGCGTCCCGATTCCCGTGAAGATATTTCGTCCAACGATAGTGACAGTAACCGTTGCGGTATCAGTGCTGCCATTCCCATCTGTGACAGTGTAAGTAAAGGTATCCGTAGCAGTTTCCCCGAAAGCTAAGTTGTCAAACTGTCCGTTAGGGTTGTAAAGGATACTGTCATTATTCGAATTAATAGTGACGGTGCCTTGCGTGCTAGCTGTATCAATCGAGAGAATCTCCAGATCATCCGAGGTATCTGGGTCCGTATCATTTTCCGTCAGATTGATGCTAACTATGCCTGCGTTGCTGGCCACAACCTTTACATCATCATTGGCGATGACGGCATCATTCACTGGTGTGACTGGAGCAAAGCTCAATTCGGCAGTACCACTGCCACCGTTTCCATCAGTGGCGGTATAGATAGCAGTAGGTATTGGCCCATTGTAATTCGCATTAGGTATGAAGGTGAAGTCACCGTTGGCAGCAATTTGCAGCGTACCGATACCTGGGATAGTGGCCACTGTGCCTGCGGTAAAGGGGCCACCAGGGACACCAGCAATGGTGAAGTCAGTCACGTTCAACGTGTCGCCATCCACATCACTATCGTTGGTAAGAACATTACCTACCGCCGGGATATCTTCTATGACTGTAATTGGACCGTCGGGATTGACAACAGGGTTGTCATTTACTGCGGTGACAGGGGCAAAGCTTAGAGCAGCAGTACTGGTACCGCCATCGGCATCACTCAATGTGTACTCAACGGCGGGAACTGGACCGTTGTAGTTAGCGGCTGGTGTGAAGGTGTAGGCACCAGTGCTGCTGATAATGATAGAGCCGACGGGATTACTGCCTGCATCGGTGATATTAGCAGCAGTCCCAAGGGTGAGGGCATCAGGGTTGCCATCGCCATTGAGGTCAATGGTTGCAGCCGTCACGCTGAGGGTATCGCCATCGGCATCACTATCAGCAGTGGCATCGGTGATGACGTTACCAGAAACAGGTGTGTCTTCAGTGACGGTGATGGGACCATCATTGGTGGCAACGGGGGCTGGGTTGTTGACAGTCCAGGTCAAGGTGTCGTCTACGGATAAGCTGCCGTCATTAGCGGTTACAGTGACGCTAAATGGTCCAGACTGAGAAGCGGATGAGTCAATGGTGCCGCTGATGACGCCACTGTTGAGGTCAATACTCAGACCCGTTGGCAATCCCGTTGCTGTGTAGGTGAGAGTATCACCATCGATATCACTGAAGTTACTAGAGACATCAAGGCTAATGACGTCGCTGTCATCGCCAGTCTGGTCTGTGATGGGAGTGTCTACAGCTGGTTGGTCGTTGACGTTAGCAATATCATCAAAGGAGAGAGTGGCAGTCGCGGTGGCTCCATCTGCATCACTTAATGTGTACTCAACGGCGGGAACTAGACCGTTGTAATTAGCGGCTGGTGTGAAGGTATAAGCACCAGTGCTGCTGATAATGATAGAGCCGACGGGATTACTGCCTGCATCGGTGATGTTTGATGCAGTCCCTAGGGTGAGGGCATCAGGGTTGCCATCGCCATTGAGGTCAGTGGTTGCAGCCGTCACGCTTAGGGTATCGCTATCGGCATCACTATCAGCGGTGGCATCGGTGATGACGTTACCAGAGACAGGCGTGTCTTCAGTGATGGTGATGGGACCATCATTGGTGGCAACGGGAGCTGGGTTGTTGACAGTCCAGGTAAAGGTGTCGTCGACAGATAAGCTACCGTCACTGGCCGTTACGGTGACAGTAAAGGGTCCAGACTGAGAAGCGGATGAGTCAATGGTGCCACTGATGACACCACTGTTGAGGTCAATGCTTAATCCAGTTGGAAGACCACTCGCTGTATAGGTGAGGGTATCACTGTCGATATCACTGAAGTTACTAGAGATATCAAGGCTGATAACGTCACTGTCGTCGCCAGTCTGGTCTGTGATGGGGGTGTCTACAACTGGTTGGTCGTTGACACCGTTGACTGTGATGGTCGAAATTGCTGCGGGAGAGGTAGCACTTTGTCGATCAGTAATGTTAAAGGACAAGGTCCGATCACCAACAGTAGGATTTTCAGAGGTATTTTCGTAGCTCAATGCCCGAATCAGAGCATCTAGATCGGCTTGTGGTATGACTGTACTGGCACCTGCATTGTTCGTTACAGTAATCGTTGTACTGTCATAGTTGACATCAAAGGTTGTACCGCCAAACTGCACGGTAAAGGGGGTTGCCAAAGCCTGAGAGAGTTCCAGAGTCTGCGTTGTACTATTGTCATCAACAATAATTAAAGATTCTGCAGAACCATCTTGGATATTGCCCGGTGTAATTGACAACGCTGTAATGTCGAGATCCCCAAAATCCGCTACATCTGCATCCGTGTCTGTTACTGCAACGGGGGAATTACCTTCATTAAAGGTCGTAGCGAAGTTAGCATTTGGAATTAAGCCAGGGTTACTAAAGCCCACTTCAAAACCACCAGGACCGCCACGGTTACTGAGTCGAATTTCGACTACATCACCTGGATTAACGGTGGCACTTAAGACACTGGAAGCAGGAAGATTGTTGGTAAAGGCAGTAATCGCATTTACACGAACACCATTAACAAAAAGTTCACCAAAGTCATCAAAAGCGTCCCCGGCTTCACCAATGGTAATGGTGGTAGTCTCCGTTACTTGACGACGCAATATATAGGCCCAAACTCCGCTGTTACTATAGTCAGCAGGGGCATAAGCTCCATTGGTGGAGTTATCGACAAAAGTGATGCCATTGCCTGCTGCTGCTCTGGCCACTGGATCTTCTGTGTCAGGAAAACCACTGCCGCTACCCGTATCCGTGCTAAAGGAAAAGGTATCTTGCCCTTGTCCCAAAAAGCTCTGGGCATGCAGCACAGGAGTACCATTATCATTACCAAAGCCATCCTGGGGTACTTCTTCGCTCTCAGGGGGGATTGGGGCTGCTCCTACTACACCAAAATGCCCAGCATAAAACAGGACTTCCCAAGCACTACTTGGAGGAGTGGCAAGTGCATCTCCTGTGGCTACAAGGGGGTTAGCAATTTCACCTTGGCTGGTAGCGTCACTATTGAGATCGATCACGGGATTCAGATTGACATCACGATAGTTCAGGTCAGTGGTTGGAGGTGACGCATTGGAGCCATCAGCATTGGTGTCATTGTCAGTATCGAGCAAGGTGAAGTTGCCACTGCCGTCGATATTCTCATCGTTGACATCAAAGCCGTCATTATTATTAGTGCCTTCATAGTCGTCTAGGAGACCATCGCCATCAGTGTCGTCTGTCGTTGTGGCAGCAGTCAGGCCGGACTCAGCTTGGTCAGTCGTATTGTCATTATCTGAGTCAGGATCGAGAACGTCAGCCGTAGTGTCGCCATCAGTATCTGCAGGAGTGAGGCCACCCAAGTAGGCCGAGTTGACCCCATTGTTTGCGGTGTAGGTGGCAGCATCATCGGCATTGGGAGCAATGTAGTCTTGTGTGGTTTGAGCTTCGACGTTGTCTGTGATGCCATCATTATCAGAGTCGAGGTCAAGATGATCAAAGAAACCATCACTATCACTATCAGTGCCTTGCTCAAAGCTCGCACCGAAGACAAAGTTGACGTAGGTTTCATCAGCCAAGTATTCAAAATCGATAGTATCGAAAAGGCCATTAAATCTAACAATTGCGTAACCCTCCGAACCTGTAATTCTGGTTGGGCTATTAATCACGGTGTCTTGCGAAAAAAGAACTTCGACTGGAGCCCCAAATTCAATCGGAACAGGAGTACTCGGATTGCCAATCGATGAAAAGACTAAAACAGGATTGAGCATCGGCTGATCAAACGTCAGCTGATTTGTGGATGCATTGTCGTTTCTAATCGTGGGATCGTTATTGGGAACATTGAACTCATCGGGGAAATTGTTAATCCCAAATACATCGGTTGTAGAGGCTACTGAAGTCTGTGTCGTTGTATAGGTAAAACCAATACCGTTAATCTCACCCGTCGCCTCGTTACCACTCAGATTAGTGAAGTTTGCATAGACGAATTCGTCGTCTAGGTTCTCATCCCTGTCCAGAATGCCATCATTGTCGTCATCCTCATCTACGCTGTTTAGAACCCCGTCACCATCGCTATCTGGCACCTCTCGATAGGCAACTTCCGTTGTATTGCCAGTCTCATTGGCTAAATCAGCACTCGGACTATTCACGCTACCATCGGGGTCAATATAGGTAGGGGCAGTGGTGATCGGGCCTGCTTCAGAGATATCTGATGCAAAATCATCGTCACTATCGGTATCGAGGTAGTCAGGGATAGTATCAGAATCGCTGTTGACTGGCGCATTGAAGTTGACAGAATCACCACCAAAAGTGTTGTTGCTGTCGAACTGGTCAATAACACCGTCACCGTCACTATCGTTATCGGAGACATCGCCATCATTGGTCACGTAACCCGCAGTGGGACGGGCCTCGACCGTATCGGGAATGGTGTCATTATCAGAATCGAGGTCTAAGAAGTCTGGGGTTCCATCAGGCGTGGCTTCACTATCAACTGGAGTCGTTCCTTGGGAAGCAACGACAGATGTATCGGCTGTATCTGTGTCAAAGATGTCTTGTAAACCATCATTGTCGTCATCAGCCACACCACTGTTTGCAGCGGCAGCCTCAGTATCATCAATAGTGCCGTCGTTATTGGCATCGGCAGCAATATTCGCTGCAGTCGTACCGCTTTCATACAGGTCGCCGATACCGTCATTGTCGGAGTCAAGGTCAAGTCTGTTGAACACGCCATCGCCATCTTGATCCGGGTTGGGATCACCGTAGAGATGGAGTAAAACACTAGCTGCAGCATTGCCAGGTCCAGCCTCAAACGAAATTTGGGTAATACCCAGCGAACCAATCGCTGGATCGGTAAATACAATCCGTGCAAAGCTTTGATCGGTTCCTGATGTGCCGGTTGAGCGCACATACTCATTCCCACCAATGGTCACCTTCTCAGCGAGTGTTTGCGGGTTGGCCGCCAGGGTAAATGGACCAGCTTGTGCATTGGGCGCGACAACATCATTCAGGATGATAAATGTGGCATTGGAAACAACAGTTCCATCACTCAGGGTTAGTTGAAAATTACCAAAGCTATTGCCCTCTGGGTTCGTACCTGCATCTCTAACCAAGCCATCGATCGCCAGTTGCAGGTCGTATAACGGCGAATCACTGCTAACCGTGTAGGTCGAATCGGGAACGCCTTCGCTAAGAGTGAACGTATCAGCACCTGCGGAGGTAATCGTACCGCTGTTGGCAGCCGAAACCGTAAGATTGGCAAACGTCCCATTTTTACCAACTTGGGCAGAACCGGTACCTGACGATAGGGAAGGATTTATGAATAAAGACGCAAATCCTTCTTCGTCATCAAGGATGCCATCGTTATCATCATCAATATCAAAAGAGTCGAGGATACCATCGCCATCAGTATCCGCACTAACGGTAATACTAGCCGTTGCAGTGGGTAATGGGCTGTCAGGATTAATGTAAACAATCGCCTGTGCTGAATTAAATTCATTGTCACTGATTGAATAGGTAAAGCTATCAGGACCGATATAGCCTGAATTGGGCGTATAGGTGATGGTGTTGTCTGGGTTGATTGCAGTCGTACCATTCGATGGATCGCCCACCACATCGATTGTTAGAGGATTCCCATTTGTGTCATAGTCATTGGCTAAGACATTGATATCTATAGCCGTATTGGTATTGATATAATCATCACTAGCTTGAACAGTACCAAAGTTAAATCCAGAAATATACGCAAAACCACCGCCGCCAGAGTTCGCTGCTAGAAGACCAACTTGAATAAAGGATTGAGAGTCAAAGTAATATTCTTTACTGCTCTGAGCTGCAGTTGTGTCGAATGAAACCACTTTGACATCCGTGCGCCCTGGCACGTCTTTGACGGCATACCCAGATTGACTTGTGAGGTCGATAGGTGTTGATGCAGCAGCATCTACCCACTGCAAGCTACTAACGGCATCTGCGCCCAGAATAATATTGATAGTACCTGGATCAGCAGGGGTGCGAAAGCGCACGCGACTGCGGCCGCTAGGAGAAATGGCAGGAATCAGGGAAACACCATTCTCCCCTCGGCCTGCGACAGCACCCGTCGATTGAAAAAGATAGCTATTTTCTGAGGTTGTAACGGAATGGGACGTTCCGTTCGCACCCGGTGTCGTGGTCGTATAAACATCACCTGCATTCGCTAGGGTCGTTGCTAAAGCACCGTCAATAAAAACTTGAGTATTTGGCTTTGTAGCGATAACCTCAAGTTGTTCATGGCTAGATGGACCTGTGACAACAACATAGTCTTTACCCGTGCGTTGGACTGGGACCAATTGGTCCCAGCCATTGTCAACTGCACTTGTTAAAGTGGCTCCAAAATTACCACTTGAAACAGCAATGGGCTTGGTCGAGGTAATGCGAGCTCCTGTAATATCTGAAGTGGCATTATTCTCAGGCTGAATAATAAAGGTCTGCCCTTCATTCAAGGTGATGGTTCGAGTTTGAGAAGAAGTACCTGCCCAGTTCCATGTGTCTGCATTGGGCGCTTCGAAGGTCACTTGTGTATTATCTTCTGTGGCAATAACAGAAATAATGCTAGCAGGAGCATTATTCTCTGCTGTGTTAATGTCGTCCATTTCGCCAGCGTAAAACTCTGTGCCTAGAGCATCTAGGCCCTTAGAGCTTAGAAAAGACTGGCCATTACTATTTTCTTGAACAAGCTGAACATTAATCGCTTCTCCATTGTCGGTCACAACTTTAATACCATTGCTGCCAACCGTATTAAATGCCGTTGTCCCCCCTCGGTTGGTGGTACCCAGCGTTAAGCTAAAGTCAGATGTACTTTCTGTAATGCTAAAGCTAATATCTGGGTCTCCAGACCCTGGAAAAGAAATGACCCCTGTTGCAGTCGGCAGCTCTGTCGTAATCAGCAACTTCATGGGGAAGTTAGCATGGACTGAACCTGCGGGTCTAGGCGGCAAGTAATGCTCTGAACGGGGTTCATCAAAGCGAATATCCAGTTCGACAATTGCCGTGTCAGTATTGCCATTGCCATCATCAATCTGATAGGTAAAGCTATCTAGACCCAGAAACCCCACAGCAGGGGTATAGTCAATGGTTCCATTCGCATTGATGACTAATGTGCCACCATTGTCTGATGTCGTTCCATTGGGCAATGTGACGGTTAGAGCTTCATTTTGAGCATCCGTATCGTTTAAGAGGACATTGATGGTTTGAGTGGTTCCCGGCGTAATGCTTGCTCGGTCAGGATTCGCAACGGTGTAGTCTGAATCGATTTGATAGACAAATGAGTCCACACCCGTGAAGTCATTATTGGGGGTGTAGTTGACAGTGCCATCCGGTTGAAGAGCCACCGTGCCATTCGTAGGTAAAGTGACAATCGTAGTAGCAGCTGAGGTGTTTGGATTAATATCGTTTTCCCGAATATTAATATTTTGAACGATGTTCGGAAGCCCTGAGGACGTATCATCTCTGGGATCAAGAGTATGCTTCCAATGGTTGAGAGCAGTCAGTCCAAAAAGAGATTGTATCCGTTCGATTCCTGGACTATCTAACGTCCAGCTACCACCTGCATCAGGATGACCCACTTTAGTCGTGGAAGCATAAATATTGGCTCCAGTTGAATGGTTGAGCTGGGCTAAGAACTCCTCGCCCGCATCTCCAGCAGCAACATTACAACCGTACAGATATAGTCCTGAAGAGTATGGACGATTGGATAGATGCAAACATGGAGTGAACCAGTTTTGAATCTCATTAATATGGAGTTCTAAGTTAGATAGGTTTAACTCACTATTACCTAAATAAAGACAACCCGGGGAACCGTGGGAAAGAATATGAATTTCAAGATCAAAATTGTCATATAACTGTCGACTATATAGTGCTTCTAGCTGCTCAGAAATCTGAGAAACCCCATCTTGACTACTGTTGATGGTAAATATCTCAACATTAGGTTTAACCTCAGAGATAAGAATTTGATAATCATCAACATCAGAGTCTACAAAAAGAACTGACAATTTTTGATTCATTACGATAGGCATGGATCAAGGCTCCTCAAAATAATTAAATTGCAATAAAGACTGGGAAAGAAATCGGTAAAAACTTAGAGAAGGGAACTATCTCTGTCAAATATTTTTCTGTGAAATATCGACTAAAAAATAGAGTCCTAGATGAAATAGAAAGGCTCAGAATCTAGTCTATTTTTTGAACGCCGCTCTGTATTATTATTCTCAATGGACAAATAGATAATCAAGGCATTAGTTATCAAAGCCTCAGTTAAAAACTGTTAATGAGGCTCAATAGAAAAAATATAAATCTAGAAATAATTAGTTTGGCGAGAAAATTCTTAGTATTTACTAACCACCTATGCTAAGAATTTGATGTATCTCATTGATTAATTACGGAAAACAACTAGACGATGTTAAGTCCTCAAAAATGCTGGGATCTTCAGCACTTGTCCCCCGATTGATGAGAGCAACAGGTGCGCCATTATTGTTAGCAGCAACGTTATCACGGTCTCCAACTTGGAAAAAGGCTTGTAAATTCACAAAACCAGTAATAACAAGTGTTTCAGAACTAAACTCAATGCCTGCGGGTACCGTATTATCACGAGCAACAATACAAACTGAGCTATTGACATCAGTCGCCGCCACTACAAGGTCAGGCCCTGGCCCCCCGTTATTATTATTCGTAATGGAGTTAGTACTGATATCTGCAACTTGGGTGGCAAAATCCGAAGTGTTGAAAACAATACCCTGCTCACCATTATTGGCAATTGTATTATTACTAATTCCGTCAGAATTACTGGCCGAATCTGTCACAAATTCTTGGAAGCCGAGATCTCTTGCCGTTGCCCGAATACCAGCTCCTCCATTGTTCTGAATAATATTATTACTGATGGCTAGCTCTTGAGCCCCAAGTGCATTTGCTTCAGCTACAATCCCGTCCAGGCCATTGCCATTGATTGTATTGTTCTGAATAAAGGCTTCCTGCGCACTAATGTCTGTCCCCCCAGCCTCGCTAGCCTGGACAATGATTCCACGACCTCCATTGTTGCTAATGGTGCTATCTGAAACACTGACTTCTTGGCTGCCCCCATTTAGCACAATCCCTCGAATTCCATCATCCGTATTATTGCTAATGGAATTCGTAAGAGCGACGTTATTAGTCGTTCCACGACTTGTGTTATCTGGAGTACTGGGGGCAATATTAACGACTTGGCTGGGGAAGGAGGTGCCATCACCTTCGGCAGTCACCTCTAAACCGACTCGGTTATTTTCAAACTGAAAGCCATTAACTGTAGCTGTTAAGGCATTTTCAGTGGTAGTGCTGAGGATATAGAGACCTTGCCCCGAATTGTTTGCCACAGTCCCTTGGGAACCGGTGACAACATTATCAAAAAGAATGGCAGAGTCACCAATATCATTGAGGAAAATGCCCCGCTCACCGGAGTTTGTAATCACATTATTGCGCAGCTCTACAGAGCGAACAGAACGACCGACAATGCCATTACCAGGAGCATTCTGAACTCGAAATCCAGCCAGAGTTGTACGATTGCCTAGCGTTACTAGATCAGGCCCACCCCCTGTAATGATGGGGAAATTACCATCACCTGACAAAGGTAAATCCACAAAGATGCCATTCTCAAAATTATTCGTTGGAGCAAAGGGTAAGCGAACAGTGCCGTTAGAGAATCCAGGGAAGGACAAGCCCGCTATCCGTTGCACTGGCCCTCGTGATAGCACTTGAACTCGATCAGGAATAGCAAAGGCTGGAATATCGACATTTGCAGCCCCATCTACATACACGATGTCATTACCATCGCTAATCGTAGCGTTCAAAGCCTCCTGAACTGTCCCAAATGGGTTTTCAAACGTTCCATCTCCCCCCGTTGCTCCTAGCCGTACATGCTGGAAGATATAATCTTGTTCCTCTTCTGGGTTTTGTAGAGATGCGGAGTTGACGATATTGGCATTCGTTACAGTCCGCAGCGTTTCGATGGTGACACTCTTAGTACGCTCTATGGAATTTCTTAACCGAATGGCTACGGATTGGTATTTGTCCAATTTTTTCTTTTTAGGTCGGAGTCCAGGCAAGCTTGCACTGATACGGCCAACAATATTGGTGCCAAATAGGTCATCGTCCTGCACTGAAATCCCAAGACTAAAATTTTCTGTTGGTTGAGCAGCTACACGGAGTCGCCACCCTAAGGCATTTGTTGAACCTAATCCATCGTAGAAATATCCACCTGCAAAAGCTCTTAAATCTCCCCGGTTCCATTGAGCAAGTTTTAGGCCTATTTCACCATCAACCCCTGGTAATGCGCCTTCAAAATCACGAATACGCTGTCGCTGCTGTATGCTTTCTAAAACTAAGCGGTTGCCTTGGAACTGTGTTGATGCTGTTTCGCCGAGGATGAGTAATTGATTCCCAGTTTGTGTACGACGATTAAGGGGAATATAGCCATTGATTCGAAAGTCCCACACATTCCCTAAACTCTCAATCCCTAAATTTAACTGGGGAAAAACCTTATTATCGGTACTACGAGTATCAAATCCTAAGTAACCAGCGTAGTTTCGATTATCGTCTTCATCATACAATCGATGACCAAGCGAGAAGTTGCTACCTAAATGAGCACCGTTATCGAGTAACAAGCGTGCCTCGATAAAAGTGATGTCTGTTCCGGTTTTTTGACGCAATGGAATAAAGCCTTCAAAGTAACCGAAGCCTTCAAAGCCAGCCCCATCTGTGGTGTAGCCAATACCTCCCCGAGCAGGGATATCAAGATCAATTGCGCTAGTCGATGTAGCTTGATCACTATCTATGGATTGGGATGATTTCGGTTCTGCCCTGACCATTTGGCAAAACATTATGCTGGCCAAGAACGGGCTAATCAGAAAACTCTTATGGAAAAAATTCATTGAGATTAGTCTCTGAATAATATATAGAATTTTTTGCCAATGACTAAAATATTGCAGAGCAGATTTACTAAGAATAGGCAATATTCTTTGATTTCGGCATCAGTATTGTGCCCATAGAAACACTGATATCTTCATAAGCATTAGTCTTCTTTGGATAAAAATATAATTCGATTAAATTAGACCAAAAAGAAATATCAACAGAAATTCTTTCTTATTGTCAACTTAATTAATCTTTCCAAAGATATTCCTCCTACGGCAGAAATATGACAGATTATTATGCTGTCTTAAATCATTGATAGCAATGAATTGGAACTCGAAAAAAAGCTTAAACACCTAAAGAGATATTGACAACTTAACTGGACTGGCACCCAACCAAAGTCTATAGTCACGCTTAGGAGATCAGCCTTTCTTGCAAATGACACCGCTTTCCTCCCAAGAGCATCTCTATACTACGTTTGGTTGTACTACACCTTCCTTTTTAGCTGTAGAGGTATCTCGAAAATGATCTTGTATCGGGGCATTGAGGTCACCTAGGAAGTCATCTGAAAATGGTGGCGAAGGTGCGCTCAAGTTTATGCTAATCAAATTCGTCGCTACCCCACATTTGCTAATAAGTAGCATCTTGATGAAGCTGTCATCAAAATTAGGGATGAGAAATACTACCTCTCTACCCACCCAAAGTTCTGACTTGCTTCGTTGCCGCATCTAGGCAGCTACAAATCTGGGAAGGCCAAACTTTTCGATCCAGTCATCTATATGATGCAGTTGTTAAGTACGACAGGTTGTCTTTTGACTTTTCTAGAGAGGGTCGTCCAGGATAAGCTTGGCAAATTTTTTGCGCAACAGCAGGTTAGTTGTACTGACTTGTTTGCGATCGCATCTCCATCCTCTGTGGCATCCGGTTATGACTTCTATTCGACAATGGGCTTTACTGACGGCCTGTGTAGGCATGGGGGCATTCATCATGCCTCGCACGGTTCAATCCCACCATACCCGTCCCCAAACCATCTCTTCTGCGGATCAGGACAAGATGGAACATCCTCCGCACAACCACCATCACCAACTCGAAATCTCCGCTAATCAGCCCCCTCCAACCGTTGAGTTAGTGGTCCATCCCGATCAAATCAAGGGCTGGAATTTAGAACTACAAGTCACCAATTTCGACTTTGCCCCGACCCAGGTTAATGCTGCTAGCACTCCTACCGAAGGCCATGCCCACTTGTATCTCAATGGCCAAAAAGTCACTCGCCTCTACGGCAACTGGTACTATCTCTCTAGCTTGCCCTCCGGTGCCAACACCCTTAAAGTCACCCTCAACGGTAATGGACATGAATCCCTAATCTACCGAGGGCAACCGATCAGTGATACCGAAGTGATTCAGGTCGCCCCCCAGCCCTAAGATGCTAGACCTACTGCTAGTCATGGCTCTAGGGTTTGCGGGCAGCTTCGGCCATTGCGTTGGCATGTGTGGTCCCCTAGCAGCGAGTTTTGCCCTGGCTCAAGGCGAGGCTAAATCTTGGCGACAACAGATTGCTTTTCATATTCTCCTCAACCTGGGGCGCATCCTTAGTTATGGCGTCATTGGCGCAGCCATTGGTGCCCTCAGTTCCGTCTTGGTAGCAGGAGGAGAACTTGCGGGTATCGATAGTGTGTTGCGTCGCAGCATTGCTTTACTGATGGGGGGGCTGTTGATCTGGTTAGGCATCCGTCAAATTCGACCCCAGTGGTTGCCCAAACTGCCCTTGCTCCATCCTCTCGCGAAGCTGGAACTCCATACACGTCTCAATCGAGCCATGATTGGGTTAGCCCATTATCCCCATTGGTGGACGCCTGCCCTGTTGGGCATGGTTTGGGGATTGATTCCCTGTGGATTCTTGTATGCTGCCCAAATCAAAGCTGCGGCCACGGGTAATTTGTGGTTAGGAGGTGCCACCATGCTGTTTTTTGGCCTGGGAACAATGCCGACGTTGCTGGGAGTCGGTCTGTCAACGGCCATTCTCAGCGATGACCGACGCACCCAATTATTTCAATTGGGGGGCTGGTTGATGTTGTTGATTGGGGTATCAACCGTTCTGCGTACAGGTGAGATGCGAGACTATAGTAGCCACGTCGCTTTATTCTGCCTGATTTTGGCATTGCTAGCGCGTCCTATCTATCCCCTTTGGTCAGCGCCTTTGCACTTTCGACGAGGCTTAGGGGTCGGCGCATTTGTCCTATCCGTCATGCATATAATGTATGTCTTGGACCATTCGTTCCAATGGTCTGCAACGGTCGTCCCGTTCCTGTTGCCCCTTCATCAAGTGGGTCTCTGGACTGGGATTACAGCTCTAGGTCTGCTTATCCCTTTGGCGATAACCAGTACGGACTGGATGATGCACCGATTAGGACAACGTTGGCGACGGTTACATCTCCTCAGTATTCCAGCGCTGGTGCTGGCAGGCGGACATGCCATTCTGATCGGATCGGGTTATTTAGGTGGACTGGAGTGGACAGAAGCCCATCAGATCAGGACAGGGGTGCTAGCAACCCTCATCCTGCTGGTATTGCTGCTTCGCTGTCGCTGGGTCTGGGTTTTGTTCTCTGTGGAGAAATTCTATGGTTCACCTACGCCAACGAAATAGCATTTTGCTGATGGTTTGGGGTTGCTCTCTCTGGCCAACTGCTGGTTTTGCCCATACCGTCAAAGCCTCTGAATCAGTTGCTGTTACCTATCATTTGGAACCGGATCACAATCCTCGGGCAGGGGCACCCGCCCAAGTCTGGTTTGTACTCACCCAAAAGGGAGGCGCGGTGATTCCTCTCGATCAATGTGACTGCCAGCTTCAGGTGTATTCAGAACAAGATCCGTCCGGCTCAGTTCTGTCTCAGCCGCCTCTGGCAGCTATTGCTGCAGAGCAATATCAAGGTATTCCCGGCGCTGATGTCACCTTTCCCCAGCCTGGTGCCTACCGCTTGGTATTCCAAGGCCGCCCTCAAAGGGATGATTTGTTTAAACCCTTTCAGTTCGAGTTTCCTGTGACGGTGGCCAAGGGGGTAGAACCTGTACCTTCTCCCCCAGCCCTTCCCTTAGCCTCTAGACCGTTAGCGCCACCTGCTAATACGTCGGCGTTAGTATGGGTTGGGGTGAGTTTAGGGCTCGGTTTATTGGTTTTGGCTGTTTGGCAGCGTTGGCAACGTTAGTTTGGGTTGCATCCCAATCAGTGAGTGACAGATGTCACGCTATTTGGGAGGGTAATCAGGGAGAATATCGGTATCTCTTTTTTTCTCCCGTACCGAAAGCCAGTGTATATAGATGATTGATGCCCCAGTCATTGCCACCCAGCAACTGACTAAACAATTTGGCGATAGTATTGCAGTTAGCCAAGTAGACTTGCAAGTCCAGCCAGGTGAGATTTACGGTCTCATTGGTCCTAATGGTGCAGGTAAAACCACCCTAATTCGGATGCTAGCGACGGCCGAAGAACCGACTCTGGGCACCGTTGCTATCGGTGGACAAACGCTACTGCAGAATCAGCCAAATCCCGAGATCAAGCGACGAATCGGATTTCTGCCGGATGATTTTCCGCTGTATGACGATCTGCTGGTGTGGGATTATCTCGACTATTTTGCTCGGCTGTACTACTTGCGTGAGCCGGAACTTAGCCAACGGCTGAATGAAGTCTTGGATTTAGTAGACTTAGAGAATAAGCGTCATAGCCCCATTAGTACCTTGTCACGGGGAATGAAACAGCGGTTGAGTTTAGCCCGGACGATTATCCATAAACCAACCCTCTTGTTGCTGGATGAGCCTGTCTCTGGCCTAGATCCTGTAGCTCGCGTTCAGTTTCGCCAAACCTTGAAGATATTGCAGCAGCAAGGACTAACCATTTTTATTTCTTCCCATATTCTCAGTGATCTAGAGGATTTCTGTACCTCTATTGGCATTATGCAGATGGGGAAACTGGTGGAGAGTTCAGAACTGCGGGCTTTGTATAATCGCGATCAGACTCAACAACTGATCATTTCTACGGTGGGCGACTTAGCACCTGTGGCAGCCTTTTTGCAAAACCATGCGTTGGTGCAGGAATCCAGGATTCTACCCGACAAACATCAGATCGCTGTCACTTTTACTGGAACGGATGATGACATTGTCGTGTTGTTGCGATCGCTCACTTCCAACAACTTCTCGATCCTCGACTTTCACCGCACCCAGGAAAGTCTAGAAGACATCTTCATCAAAATGGGCTATCGACAAACCTCTTAATCATTGGCAGTGTTATGACATCTGTATTCATTAATCACTTAGGCAATTGGAACCCCCAATTGCTCCGAGAATGTCGGGGCCGCTTAAAACCTCGGAGCATCACCGCCGCAGTGGTTTTGTCTGTCGTGGGTCAAACCCTTTTGGGACTTTGGTTCTCTCAGCAAGACTATAATCCTGTGATTGAGCGCTGGGCAGGCTTGGCCCAAGCTATAACCTGGATTTTGCCCTACGCCCTATTTACGGCGGGCAGTTACTATCTCGTCAGTGATTTGAACCAAGAAGAAAAGCGAGGCACGCTAAATTTTATCCGTTTGAGTCCGCGTCCGAGTCGCGAAATATTATTGGGCAAAATGCTGGGTGTCCCGATTTTGCCCTACCTTGCTATTGGCCTAGCCATTCCGCTCCACGTCATTGCGGGTATCAATGGCGGGATGCCCCTGGCGTTTTTAGTAAGTTACTACTTAATGCTGGCTGTAGGCTGTTTTGCCCTCTTCAGTTTGGCAATTTTATACGGTCTGCTTAGCAGTTCACGGACAATGGCCGTGGGGCAACAATCTGTGGTCGCCGTAGCATTCGCAGGTTTGACGCTATTTGTGTTGTCGCCCCTCTATTTTGGCTGGAATTTTGCGGTAACCTGGGTGCCCCTAGGCATTAATCAATGGTCTACTCAATGGGACTCCTACCCATACGACCAGACTGAGCAGTTCAATCCCGTGCAGTGGTTTGGGCAAACCATTAATGGGTCTGCATGGTTGTCTCATGGTTTTACGGTCGGGGTGTTGACCATTGCCACTATTCTGGTTTGGTTGATGTTAGTCCGCTTGTTTCGCAATCCAGAAACCACAATCATGAGTAAGTGGCAAAGCTATGCTATTGTCGCTTTTCTGGAGGCGCTGGTGATTGGCTTTTTGGTGGTTACTCCCGATAATACTGATTATGCGGAGTTCACCGGAGAGGCAGGCACATTTCTGCTTTACGCCTTTAATTTTGGGCTGATTCTCGGGGTGATGCTAGCCCTTTGCCCCCTGCGCACCTCATTGTTAGAGTGGCTGCGGTTTCGACAACAACCTCGGGGGATTTTACGAGATCTAGTTTGGCTGGATAAGAGTCCGGCATTGGTTGCGATCGCAATTAATCTCTGTATTGTCAATGCCCTATACATTCCCTGGCTATTCCTCGTCGGTATCGGCAAAGAACAACCCACTGTGGCTGCGATTATTGTTCTATCCCTAACTGCCGTGCTACTGATCTACACAGCCATAGTCCAACAGATCTTTGCTCTCAGAATCCGTAATCCTTATACCTGGGCAATGGGAGGTTTAGCACTTTGGATGGTTGTCCCTCCCATCATGTTGGGCATTTTGCAAATTACCCCTGATCAGATGCCTGCCTCGATGATGGTCTGGACTTTTTTGGGTTATCCATTCGGTGACTTTGCCAAACCCATTTTAGTGAGTAGTGCCCTAGTTGGCATCGTTGCTCAATTTTGTGTCTTGGTGCTATTGGTATGGCAGCTCCAAAATCACCTGCGCCATTTATCAAAGTCTCAATCTATAGCTGCTATCAGCAGATAAAGAGCTAGACCGCTTGATGAAGTTTCCAGTCTCCCCTTCCCTATTTATTGGGACGATCGCCAATTCTCTAGTTCAGCTTCAATAAAATACTGCACCAGATCTTGGTAGAGCTTTTCTATCACATCGGCGTCTAAACCCGCCGTCTCTGCCCATTGCCGCCGTTGTTCTAGCATGGCACGTAATCGCTCAGGTGCTTTTACACTTTGGGCATCCGTTTTGAATTGGGTCGCAGCTTTGACATACTCAAGTCGTTGTCCCCAAAGGGCAATGACTTGCTGATCAATCGCAGTCCGAATATCTACCATATCGCGACAATCTTCAGCCGCCAAAAGGGGGAGGTCTTGACATAAAACAGCATCCGCTTCAATTTCAATCAGCATTGCTGGATCAATCAGCGCACTGACTTGCACCATCGTAGTGGCAGGTGGATGAGCCCCAAAAAATTCTTGGTGGGCTTTAGAGAACTCCTCCCATCGAGCAATATCAGTGACAAACATGCGAGTACGGACGACGGTGTGGCAATCAGTGCCTAGCTCTCGCAAGGCAGCTTGAATAATTTCCAGACACCGTTTGGCTTGAGCATAGCCATCAGATGTAACCACCTTTCCTTGAGCATCCACAGAGACTGTGCCAGAAATATGAATCTGGTCACCGACCCGAATCGCGCGACAGTATCCCACCTGCGCTTCCCAAGGCGCACCCGAACTAACACGTTGCATGGGTTGTTCCATCAGGGTTTAACACCAATCAACAAAGCCATTTCTAACCATTTCCAGTAACAATCCACATCCGTAAACCCAATCTCTCGCAGCCATCCCAGTTGAGTTTCTACATCCAGGAGTTGATTGGACAGATCATCCTCTTCTAGAGCAACTCCAATGGCTTGCAAAAACTGCTCATGCAGTTTGAAAGTAGGAGACGCAACATGCTCCAGATTACAGAAGATGCCCCCAGACTCCAGTAACCCAAACACTTCTTGATAAAGGGCACGTTTGCGGGAGTGTGCTAGATGATGAATCGCGAAACTGGAGACAACCCCATCAAATTTTCCCAGTTGAGGTAACGGAACATCCAAATTGTGATCAACAATCTTAACCTTGGCATCATCCGTAAATCGCTGCCGAACGGCCTCCAGCATCGTTGGAGAAAAATCCATCGCCACACCATCCACATCGGGACGGTCAATTTTTAGGAGTCCTAACAAACGACCATCTCCAGTCCCCAAATCTAGGATTCGCTGAGCAGACCGAGGGACATGCTCAAGCAGAACTGACTCTCCTTCTGTGCGATGGGGGAATTGATCGGCTCTAGCCAAATAACCTAGGGCATGCTCAGCAGAGGTCCATTGGTTAACCATACAAAAGTCCTAAAATACTACAAAAGTATACTACAGCAAGCTACAATGAGACAAAAAATGACGAGGGAGATGCATCATTTCTTGGGTTCATCTACATCAACACCCATCTGCTCATAGAGAGTTTTGTTATGACTTCGGTCTTGGTCTTGCGTCCCCTCAGAGGTGATTTCAAAAATCACGGATGGAACGGAGCCTTCTTTCCAGATTTTATAGTTGTCGCGAGGGCCAGGAGGAATATCCCAGATCAGCATTATATCGGGAGCGACCCGCAGTCTGGGATAGCCTTGAGCATAGTAGGAAAATTGATCCGCGAGGACAATGGCTGGTTGCTGGGCCAGATACTGTCGCAGGGTGACAACGGCATGAATGATGGCATCAGCATGCACTGATGAGGTTGCGGCCAAAGGTTCACCATCAGAACTGGGATAAAAAATCTCTTTTGCAACAGCAGGGCCAGGTTGAGCGGTAACCATAATCAATTGCACCACTGGTGATGTAGTCGCAGTTTAACGAGTTTTGATCGCAAACCTCTGCAAGGCTTAACCGCTGGGGGTAGTCCTCCATCCAGAGTTTGGCATCTGCTGATTTGGCAAAAAGCAACCTCCTCAATCTTTCCTAACACCAGCTACGAGTACGGTATTTCCCCCCATTCAAATGGCAGAAAATTGCTACAGTGTAACAGTATTGTCACCCTTAGGTAGTTGTCAGGCAATGGAGTCACGGATTCAAGCAGTTCAAGCCCCTTACGGTGGCGGCGGCGATGCCTATTACCGCACCCCACCCCCCGATTTAGAGTCTCTATTGCTGAAAGAGCGGATTGTTTATTTAGGGATGCCCCTATTTTCCTCGGATGATATCAAACGCCAGGTAGGTTTTGACGTCACAGAGTTGATTATTGCTCAACTATTGTTTTTGCAGTTTGATGATCCCGATAAACCTATCTTCTTTTACATCAACTCCACAGGTACCTCTTGGTATGGTGGCGATGCCATTGGCTTTGAAACGGAAGCTTTTGCCATTTGCGATACGATGTCTTACATCAAACCCCCAGTCCATACCATCTGTATTGGTCAAGCCATGGGAACCGCCGCGATGATTTTGGCATCGGGAACTAAAGGTTATCGAGCCAGTTTGGGTCATGCCACCATCGTTCTCAATCAAGCGCGCAGTGGTGCTCAAGGCCAAGCCTCTGATATTCAAATCCGGGCGCAGGAAGTCATTGCCAATAAAACCACAATGTTAGGCATCCTAGAGAAAAACACTGGCCAGACTGCTGAAAAAATTTCTAAAGATATGGATCGGATGTTTTATCTGTCTCCAGAAGAAGCCAAGGATTATGGGTTGATTGATCGCGTTCTGACCAGCCAAAAAGAATTACCCCAGCCGATACCCTCTGGGGTGTAAGGCAATAAGTCAGTCTAAGTAGTAAAGAGAGAGTTATCAACTATGCCTATCGGTGTTCCTAGCGTTCCTTATCGCATCCCTGGCAGTCCCTACGAGCGCTGGGTTGATATTTATACCCGCCTTAGCCAGGAAAGAATCATTTTTCTCGGTCAGGAAGTTACAGACGGCCTCGCCAACAGAATTGTGGCCTTTCTCCTCTATTTAGATTCTGAAGATCCCAGTAAGCCGATCTCAATCTACATCAATTCTCCGGGTGGTTCAGTCACGGCTGGATTAGCTATTTATGACACCATGCAGCATATTAAATCAGAGGTGGTGACAATCTGTGTTGGCTTGGCTGCATCTATGGGGTCATTCTTGCTCGCTGCGGGTTCACCGGGCAAGCGTTTAGCACTCCCCAATTCCCGAATCATGATTCACCAACCCTCTGGGGGCACCCGGGGCCAAGCGTCTGATATTGAAATTGAAGCCAAGGAGATCATTCGGGTCCGCCAGCAGTTGAACGAAATTTATGCAACTCGAACAGGACAAACACTAGACAAAATTGAGAAAGATATGGACCGCGATTTCTTCATGTCTGCCCAAGAGGCTCTAGAATATGGCCTCATTGACCAAGTGATTGAAGAGCGACCAGCATAACAGCATAAAATTGTCAGCATTGGTTAGCCAAGTTACCTAAACTTGGCATAATGCACCCTACATTTCCTCGTTGTAGTTGTTAAGTAGCTTGGGATACTTTTTGGAGTTCATTAACACTTTTATGAACTTGTTCTTCCTGCGATCAAATAGATATACGAGTTTTGCTATTCGACTTCGAGGTCTCAGAAAGTTGCCCACCTTATCTATCGTTTGACAAAATCTGTGGGCAGCTTCGAATCTACCGAACCCAAGGGTTGGATGATAGCGATGTTTAATAGTTCTGTAACTCTGTTCAACTGGATTCCTAGTACAAGCTCGAACCTTATGCTTCACAACTTCCCTGGGAGAGTCACTGACAAGTTTGCTTTTCTGAGTGAAGTCCGAAGAAGATCTTTGAGCTAATTTGGGTATCCAAGTATAAGAGAAATGAGAAGCTTAACCTCCAATGGATCCCAATACATTAGCTGTCTGGAAAAATTTAGAAACTCGTCTGGATGTCCCCTTTAGAAGAAATATGGTTGATCTCGTTTTAGAGATGGCACGAGTTCGCTCTACTGATCCGAAAAAGATTGCTACTTGGATGTTGACCACATCTACCTGCGTTTGCAATGCCGTTTTTGGAATTGATGATCCTATGCCCTTGCTCTCTCTCTACATCCGGGCACTATTCAAAAAATATCCTGACACCATGAATCAAATTGCTCAGATCTATGACTATGGTCAATTAAAACAATGTATTCCTGTTATTGCCAGCCACGATGACTTCATAGGTCTCCTCAGTGCGGCTGGTTCAACCTTTGCCAATGGTGAATTGATATTGATTGATGACGAGATCGATATTAGCCAAAAAGGTTTGGAACGATTGAAAGTGATTTGGAAAGCACCAGCCACAAAGAGCAATAACCCAAAAGGTAGTTCTGGGCATTCGGTCATCTGGTAATCGTAGACGACATCCAAGACTGAACCATCGAGAACATCCTAAGCAAAAGCAATATAGAACTGGCCCTTAATGTGCTGATGGGCAATCCGAAAATGCCGCAGTAGGGTTGAGCAATGCTGCCTGCGAAAAGGAAGAATAATATCGAATCTTAAAAGAATACTCGCCAATTTTTCAGAAATGTGTGGGGAAAGTCAGTAAGACTGCTGACACAGCAAGAGTGCTAGCGATCTTGCTGCTTTTGGCTGCAATTCTCACAGTAATGCAATTGAAGTTGTGAAACTTCATGTAGATCTCAGTATTTTCACTGTGTTCCCTCCCTACAACCCTACGTACGCTAGGCACATCTGAATGAACAACTATTTATCTTGGCTTTCCTTTTCCTATCAATTATTTCCTAGAAATTAAACCTATTCAGCGTGATCATGACAGCCGATGAGATCATTAACTACTATTTGCAGAATTCTCAACCTACCCTGACCATAACCAACACACCATCCCTTTGCCCAGCCATCATTAAGTCTTGGATTTGCATTGATGTCGATAGTAAAGCTGTGATTCGTGGACGAATTCATAACCATCCTCAGTACCTGCCAGGGAAGCCCTTGAAGACATCTCCTATTGAGGGATATTGCTCTTACAGTGGACGCATATATGTGAGCACCAATAATTCTATGTATGAATTAGGTCTGCCCCATCAAAACTTTGCTGGTGATCCTCTGCTGTTGCTGAGCAATCATGAGATGCAATCGGAGGAACTAACTTATTGAGATGAATAAATAGGATGAGCTTGCAAGAGATCCATCAATACTTCCGAAGTCCTCACCCTATATACCTTGGTAAAGAAGTCGCGACCTGTTACATTCTCTGCATCTTGATTGAAGAAGGTGACTCCTACGCCAAAGCTCTAATGGAACTCATTGAAGCGAATTACTCGCCTCATTGTGTATCTGATACTGTGTTGTACGGTGCGCTCACATTTCTAACCAATGAGGGCTTCATTCTCTCCTACTGGCAAAATAAACCCGGCAAAGGCAGACCTAGGAGGATGTACTCCGTCAAGCCGGAAAAGCTTGATGAAGCCAGACGTTTAGCACAACTTTGGCATCAGTTTCTGGGGGATGACCACGAATCAGATCCAGTTAATCTTTCTTGAAATCAACTGGATGTGTGGGAAGGTAGCTCGTTTAAAAATTCGCTCAACTTTAAGATTAAAGTTGAGCTTGCTGAACTTCATTGATGACTGCATATGGGGTACGAGAGAATGCCAATTTTAAAGGCACAAATTGGCTCTTTCGTTTGGCTTGATTGGGTAAATTTGGCGACAGAGCAACAGCTTATGGCGAAGATTTTGGAGTTGATGCGCTGATGGCGGGAGACTGAGTCGGGTTAACAAGAATAATGGGGTCTGAAGGTGGTGAAGAAGCAAGCGATGGAGTTGCTGTTTGCTCGGACAAAGGTTGCGCTGATTCTTGAGTTTGTTGTTGGCTGGCAGTGCAACTCATAAGGGTTGAAAAAAACAATGTCATCACTAACCGATTGAGCTGTGGTTTGGCGGCGATCAACAAACTCATACTGACTGATCTAAAACTAAAGATTAATCCACTAAATTGGGGTGGAATAGGTTGCAAACTTGCCTTGAAATGAACGACAGCCTTATCCTGTCTACTCTTGTTCGATTTTAAGGTTCACAAATGCCTGGGCAAACTGACAATATGCATCTCCGAATTCTAAAAAGAATGTGCAGAAGGGAAGATTTTGCGTTCTGCACGGCTGTAGGATAGTTTCCAAAGATTAAACCCTTAAAATGGCTCAATATTATGGTTAATCCAAACGACCCTAACTCGGAACCGGATGGAACACCACCTTCAGATCCTACACCGCACCCCAATGGCGGAGAGTCGCCAGATACTCCCGATTCAGAATCAGGGCCGATATCTGATGAATTATTCGATTCTTTATCTGAACTCTTAGGTGATTCAGATGTACCAGAGACGGATGAGCCAGTATCTCTCCCAGATATAGAGTCGTGGTCTGACCAGCCGATTGACGCAGCTTCTCCTTCGGAAGCGAATGTTGATGAACCTATTCAAGAAGAGCCTACCCTGATCCGATTTGATGCTGAGGTAGAGGCAGCCCCTGACCCCGATGAACTCATTCCTTCAGAGTCCAGTGATACCATTTCTATTGAACCGCCCTTCACCGCCGCTACACAAGATGACGACTGGTTAGGTGGTACATCGCCTCGTCAGAGTTCAGGTGAAGATCCGGTCCCTGATCTTTGGTCAGACGAGACGCCAGCAGCTGCACCGATTCCCACCGATGATTGGTCGACGCCAGATCCTGAGTCGCCACTCTTTTCTACCGATATCACCGAGTCATCTGAACCACTACTCTCAGACGCTGCTGTATCAGATGATCCCACAGAAACTAGTTCAGTTCCTTGGACCGATCAGCCTCCAGAGGAAGTCTCTGCAGTTGACCCCATCACTGAAGACCTAGAGGATCCAACCGTTGTTCAAGGGGTTCCTACTGTGATTCAGCCGGTGTCAAATGCTGAACCTACACCGGATGCCACTGACGATCTCTCTAATGTTGAACCACCCATAGAAGACCAGCCTCAGGATCTTTGGGTAGATGAGCCTCCTTCAGAGCCAGTCAGTGATGAGGATCGGGAAGCTGTGGCAGGCGATCCCCCTGAAACGACCGTTCCGATTTCTGAACCTACTGAGCCTGTAATGGCAGTTCCGCCACCTACAGGGGAATCAGTGGTAGAACCCTCTCGAGATCGCAACCCTGATCCCATACCTGTAGCCACTAGTGCCAATGCATCGCCGCCTAGTTCCGGCATTCGTCCCGCTTCTACTGGAGATTTAGGACCCTTGAGCGGCAAATTACCGCTGAATCGCTACCAATCCGTAGGGTTGTTGGTGGCAATGTCTACCCTGGGAACGATTACGTATTTAGGGGTGACTGGGAATAACGAAGGCCAGTCCCTGATAATGCCTGGAGTAATAACGTCCTCGCCGACACCTGAGGCTGTCAATCGTGCCACGCCACCTTCGGGAGTTGCTCAACCTCAGGAAAAGACGGCGCCCACTGTGCAACCAACCCCTGAGCCAGATACAGAAACACCAGATGTTCAGCCGGAGGCTGTTGGCGGCATTGCCCCCGCGGTTGCACCGTCTCCATCTAAGTTGGATATCTCAGATGTTCCTGCAGACCATTGGGCCTATCCATTTATTACCAAACTTCATGCTCAAGGGATGCTTCCGGATTATCCAGACGGTAAATTTGAGCCGGATCGACCTGTAACTCGAGCTGAACTAGCTGCTCAGATTCAGAGAGCCTTTGTCAATGAGCCAGGTCAAAGACAATTAGCCTTTGCCGATATCCCTGCCAATTACTGGGCAGCAGAAGCCATTGAAGGGGCTGTAGATAAAAAGTTCATGAGTGGCTATCCAGCAACAGACTTCCAAGCTGATGAACAAATTCCGCGTTTCCAACCCGATAAGAAAGTGCCTCGTTATGAAGTCTTAGTGGCACTCGCGAGTGGTCTCGAACTAGATCCTAATTCGCCAGTGAGTAGCTTGCAACGCTTTCAGGATCAGGGCAAATTACCTGATTGGTCCAAAGGCAAAATTTCGGCGTCAACCCTGGGTGGAATAGTGGTGAATCATCCCGATCCTGTGTTGTTAGAACCCGAAAAAAATGCGACTCGTGCTGAAGTTGCAGCGATGATTCATCAGGCACTGGTGCAAAAGGGCCAGTTGGAACAGATTGATTCTGAGTTTGTGGTTGCCCCAGAGCCATAAACGGGCTGATTAAGTCAGTGGATGGAAATAAAATGCCAAGGCTAAAACTGCGTATGTAGCTAGGAGAAGTGTTCCCTCTAACCAGTTGGACTGCCCATCTGAGCTAATGGAGTTGGCAATGAATACCGATACGGCGACGGCAACCAACTCAAAGGGATTAAAATCTAAATCCATCGGTTGACCGATCACCCATCCCGCTAGAACCAGAGCAGGCGCGACAAATAGAGCAATCTGCATACTAGAGCCTACGGCCACCGAAACAGACAAATCCATTTTGTCTTTCATGGCCACGGTGACGGCAGTGGCATGTTCGGCTGCGTTGCCAATAATGGGCAGTAAAATCACGCCTGTGAACAAAGGGGTCAATCCCAATTGCTCGGTGGCAGCTTCCAAGCTACCCACCAAAAACTCAGACTCTAAGGCAACCGCCAAAGTCGCAGCTAGTAGAACACCAATCCATAGCTTTAGATTAGGAGACCCTTCTTCATGGGCTTCTTCGATTTCTGACTCCGTGCTGGCAACGCCCACATCAAATAGATAGGTGTGGGTTTTCATGGAAAATAACAGGGTGAGGCCGTAGACCCCGATCAGAACAATGGCAACGGCGATGGAAAGATGTTGTAACACCTGGCTGTCTATGCCTTCAGCCGAGAATTGAATTGCTGTCGGCAGCAGAATGGCAATCACCGCTAAGTTCATGGAAGAGGCATTCACACGGGCGACCACGGGTTGAAAGGTTTGCTCCTTAAACCGTAACCCTCCCAGCAACATGGATAATCCCATCACTAGCAGCAAATTACCGATGATGGAGCCAGTAATACTGGCTTTAACCACATCGACTAAACCCGCTTTTAAGGCGATAAAGGCAATGATTAGCTCGGTAGCATTGCCAAAGGTGGCGTTGAGCAATCCACCTGCAGAAGGACCGATAACAACAGCAATTTCCTCAGTTGCTGTGCCCATCCAGGCTGCTAGGGGGACGATAGCCAAGCCAGACGCGATAAATAGGGCGAGAGGTCCCCAGTCTAGAAAATCTGCTGCGATAGAGACGGGAATGAACAGTAGTAAAACAATGAAAATACGATTTTTAAGAGTCACAATTGCAGATTGAATAGAGTTGAGTTTACAGTTACACCGACATAAATCTAGAGAATACTCGCCTTTGCCAGAATTTTAACGAATGGTCAAGGTTTAACCTAATGAACAGGGCTGATCCCGAAATAAACCCAAAGACTTTCCCCATAATTCCCAAATAAACTCTTAAGATATCTTGCGATCCCCCCTATTTACAAAGGGGATCGCCTACCTTATAGCCACAACCAGATTAGCAGCTTCGTTCTATTCCTAAATATCGGCTTCACTTCGTTTCGACTCCATTGTTTGGGTGCATAGCCCCTTGACTGTGCTTTAAGTTTTTAACTCTGGTTTTGCTTAATCTTTTCCAAACTGAAATAAGTTTTCAGACCCATAGATAAAAACACCTACTTGTTTTTATCTCAACAAGTGTATGACGCTTCATCCCTTCATTACTGGCGGACCCCCTTTATGAGTACGACATCCTATGCCTCTCAGGATATTCACCAACCTGATGTAGGTATACCCTTAGAAGGCTCATCGGCCCTTATTCGTTCAACTCATCCGTTGCAACAGGCTGAGGGGGTTTATGTCACCCTGCATGGCCATTTTTATCAGCCTCCCCGTGAAAATCCTTGCTTAGGAACGATTGAACGACAGTCTAGTGCTGCCCCGTTTCATGATTGGAATGAACGGATTTATCATGAGTGCTATCGTCCGAATGCCTTTGCCCGGATTTTTAATGACCAGGGTGAAGTTGTTAACATCGTCAATAATTTTGAATATCTCAGCTTCAACATTGGCCCCACCTTAATGAGTTGGCTGGAGACCTATGACACAGAGGTCTATCAGCGCATTGTTGAGGCCGATCGCAATAGTTGTGAGCGCCTCCAAGGGCATGGTAATGCGATCGCACAAGTATACAACCACATGATCATGCCCCTGGCCAATCACCAGGACAAAGTCACCCAGGTGCGCTGGGGTAAAGCAGATTTCCAGGCTCGCTTCGGTCGAGACCCAGAGGGCATGTGGCTAGCGGAAGCAGCCGTTGATTTGGCCACGATTGAAGTGTTGATTGAGGAGGGGATTCGATTCATTATCCTAGCTCCCACCCAAGCTCAGCGCTGTCGATTGATACCCGATATTGCTAGCAATACCAGCAGCGATGCTAACCCTGATACGGCCCCTTGGCAAGAAGTTGGCGGTGGCCAAATTGATCCCACCCGACCGTATCGATGCTATTTACCTGGGGATCGTAGTCGTTACATTGATATCTTTTTCTATGATGGTCCCATCTCCCGGGATATCGGCTTTAACGCTGTTTTGAGCAGTTCTCATAATTTAGCCAGTCGACTGGGGCAAGCGGTACGCAGCGATCGCAAACCTTCGCAACTGATTTCTGTGGCCACCGATGGCGAGACTTTTGGCCACCACAAACGCGAGACCGAAAAAGCGATCGCCTATGCGTTCCATGAAACCTTTCCTAAACTAGGTTGGACCGTCACTAACTATGCTCATTATTTAAGCCTCCATCCTCCTGCTTGGGAAGTAGAGCTCAAGTCCGTGACTGCTTGGAGTTGTAGCCATGGTGTTGATCGCTGGCAAGACGATTGTGGTTGTGGCGGTGAAGGCAGTCAATGGCATCAACAGTGGCGACGTCCCCTCCGCGAGGCTCTAGACTGGCTACGAGATCAGCTGAGCGACATCTATCTAGAGATTGGCGACCTTTTATTTCAAGATCCCTGGTTGGCCCGCAATAACTATAGCCAAGTGATTGGTCAGTTTCCTCGGACTCGACTTTCTGACTCGTCTCTAGCAGCAATCTCTGATCCCCTGCAAGCTTTTCTGGTGGCTCACCAGACCCATGATCTCACGCCCGATGAACAGGTCGATGCCCTGAGATTGCTGGAAATGCAGCGCCACGGGCTGCTGATGTATACCAGCTGTGGATGGTTCTTCGCTGAACTCTCTCGGCCTGAAGGCGTCCAAATCCTTCGCTATGCTGCCCATGCCATCGACTTAGCGGCTGATGTTGCAGGCGTTAATCTAGAGGCTGAGTTCTTACAGCGGTTAGCGTTGGCCCCTAGTAATGTGGACCGTTTTCAAACGGGTGCCGGGGTCTATCAACAATTGGTGATGCCCTCCCAAATCGATGTACAGGCCGTGGCTGCTCACTATGCGATTACGTCTCTATTCAACGCCTATCCTCCTCAGCATCCCTTTTACTGCTACCAAGCCGAACAAATCGATTATCAGATTCAGCGATTGGGCTCATTGTCCTTAGCCATTGGCCAACTCCAACTGACGTCCAATGTCACCCATGAAGTAGAACATTTGGTGTTCGGCGTCATCCATCTCGGGGGATGGGATTTCCACTGCGGTGTCCAACTGTTTATGGGCCGCAAGTCATATGGCGAAATGAAAGCCAGACTTTTCAATACATTGCAACAAGCTAGTGCTGCCAACGTTGTCCTGGCGATTGCTGAGATTTTTGGGGATCAGCATTATGGCTTGTATGACCTCCTCCCCGAAGAACGTCAGCGCATTATCTCCTTGCTCTCTCAAGAAACCCTTAGTCGTCTCAACCAGCTTTACGCTCAAGTCTATCGAGATAACTATGGCCTGTTGATGGCCTTCCAATACGACGACTTGGATGTTCCACCGGAGTTGTTGACCGCAGCTAAAGTTGCCCTCAATCATCGAGCCATTAGTGCGCTCAAAGGTCTAGAGCAAGATATGAGTGAGCTTAGCCTGGAAACTTCTCAGGTCCGGTCTAACCATTTGTCAGAACTGGGTGCGATCGCAACTGAAGCGGAACAAGCCGGATGTCGTTTAAACCTAGAGAGTACTTATCCTTTACTAGAAGACTTGATCCTGCGGTTGTTGTGGCAACTGTTTCATCAATCTGACATCGAATTCTATCCCCTTCGAATTCAGCAGCTACAATCATTGCTCACGCTCGTCCACCAGTTGCAACTTGATATTTGTTTAGATCGAGCTCAAGAGCTTTACTTACGATGCCTGCAAGAGCAGCTCGCTTTCCTTTGTCAGACGCAAGCTATGGCCCAGCAGGAAGAAACATCAAACCAAGGCCACAAAATGCTTGCCGATAGGATATCTATGGGCCAACTCCGGCAGCTGTTAGCTATTGGCCGCAAACTTGCAGTTGATGTCCAACCCTGGCTAGAGAGTTTTCAGTAGCCCTCTCAGCTTCTACCTTAATCGCCGTCTTGCCCTGACGGAGCAATCGATGACGGGATAGATTGCTGTAAATCTAGCGTATTTCGGGGAGTGGTGTGCAAATGCCAAATCATCACGCCACTCATCAATGTTGTACCCACGAGAGTGCCGACTAAAACTTTAATCTGGGTTTGTAACTGTCGAATCTGTCGAATCTCTGGTTCTATTCGAGGAGAAGCGTGAGGCAACTCACTTGAATTCACTTCTGTAGAACGCTGCAACACTGAATTCGCTGGGGACACTAGACCAGTCAAAGGCATATCTGGCCCAGTGTTCGCACTAGGATCTATGACAAGATGTGCAGATGTTTCTAACTCAGATAGAGCAGATATGGGGTTCTCCAACTCTGGCAATGTTTCCCCTGCGGCTATCTGAGTGCTGACTATGGGGTGTTGATGAGAGTTCGCTTGATCGACGATTGGTGTTTCAACTTGGATAGATATGTTGTCTAAAGTCAGTGGGGGTAAGGGTCCTGTGGGAGAGGCTTCTTCAGCTCCTAAGGTGTTCAGTTCAGCCGCTAAAGAGTTATCTGGCTCGGCAGTGATAGGGCTCGGCTCAGCGTCTATTGATTGGTGATGATTGTCTGCGCCAGGTTGAAGAACCGTCTCTTCCAGTGATAAGCTTTCTGATTGAGCCTGGGCTTCAGCCACTTCTAATGCTTTGACGATATCAGGTTGGTTTTCAACCTCAGTTTTGGCGAGTGGAGCTTTCTGTGCTGGTGGAAAAGCAACTTTGCGCTGCAACCAGTTCACAATCAACTGAGGGCAATTTTTCTTAAACCAGTACAAACCATACCGCTTGGCAACGGGTTTTGATAAGGATGCAATATTTTTAGTGAACTGGTTGATCGCTGAATTTTGGACCTCGCGATTAATGAAGTTCACTGCCCCTACATCGTATAGACAGTCAATGATCAGCTTAATAGTTGTTGCTTCATTCTCAGCCAAATGTTGCAGCAAGACTAAAACATCTTGCATGCGTTGCTCTTCCCGTCTTTGATCCTCAGGGCTTTTGGGAACTGTCATAGACCTGATTCAGGGGTGAAGATAACTGGGGGGTTCGACTTGAGGCACACAGTAGACGACCTATGTTGTCACTATTAGTTTTACCTTAAGTGAGCCTCAGCCACACAAAAAGGAATGCCTATTAATCTCAGGATTCCCCAGATCGACATTAATGCCAAGCCTGCCCTACGAACTTACAGCGAGAAATTGCTATCGAATTCTTTGCGAGTCATTGGCTGCGAGATTTCTAGACCATCTCCAGACAAGACTTCTAAGGGCTCCCCATCCACTGAAATCCAAACCGCTTCCCTGGGGTTAAGGCTGCTAGCGGTATAGACAATCTGACCGAGGCGGGCTTGCATTGATTTACTGCCGCCACCCGTTGTAAAGTCCTTGGACAAATCGATGCGGACCCCCTCTTCTGACACTTTGAGGCTGTTGAGCTGGGTTGTCTCAGGGATAGCGTTCGTTTTGTCAGCATTGGCTGAACCGGCTAACAACCGCTTGAATGCTGCAGACAATTGTTCTTCAGGTGACGCATTCTCCAACTTGTCTAGTGGAAGTTTGGTGGGTTCAAGAGTAAGCTGATCGCCTTCATAGGCAATCCAATAAACGGCTAATTCCGGTTTCGCAAGCGGTTCAGGGTCCTCCGTTTTGTTGGGATCAGGCACAGCCGGAGAAGTGGGTGTGGACGTATTTTGGGATGTCGGGTCCGTCTGACAGCCGCATAACCCCACGACCAAAGCAACGCCGAGCAGTCTCCCTAAAAAACTACTGTGTTGGTACCGTAGTTGTGACATTTTTGGCATGCGTCCTCAGTTAATGAATACGTTGGCTTGGGTTCGGCACAAATGGGATCATCAAATCTAGCCTAACTCAAGGAATTTGATTTGGCGTTGCCCGTAACCGTTCCATCAGTCTCGCAATCTGCAAAGCAAACAATAGAAGTCATTGCTCTACTGCTAAACGCCTTTGCAAACCTGACCCACTTCCAGGCGATCTTGATAATTAAACCCGTATAAAGACGTATATCTATCAGCGTTGGTTCCAGAAAAGAAAGGCCAGAAGTCCCTTGAGCTAGAGCAAAATTATGAAGACGTTGATTTAGCTAAATATTCTTTGAGGATGGGTAAAACCTCTGCCACAGGAATTTGTTGTGCTGCGTGGGTGGCTCGTTCTACTAATTCGACTTTCCCTTCTTTTAGCGATCGCCCGGTCACAATTCGATAGGGAATACCAATCAGATCGGCATCTTTGAATTTCACCCCTGCTCGTTCCGTGCGATCATCCAAAAGGGTTTCTATCCCGGCTGCATTCAGTTCGGTATACAGTTTTTCAGCAGCTTCAACCTGTGTGTTGTCTTTGCTATTGGGGATGATGACGATAGCGTGATAGGGTGCGATCGCACTGGGCCAGACAATCCCATCTTGGTCAAAAGATTGCTCGACTGCGGCTTGGGCTAACCGCGATACCCCGACCCCGTAACAACCCATCACTAAGGGTTGCTCCTGTCCAGCTTCATTGGTGTAGGTGGCTCCTAGAGCTTGAGAATATTTAGTCCCTAACTGAAAAATATGGCCAATCTCAATGCCCCGCGCCGTTTGTAGCACCTGTTTAGGATCATGTACGGATCGGTCACCCGCTTGGGCTTCACGAATATCAACAACGTGGTCAGGCAACGTTACATCTGTTTTCCAGTTCGCTCCTACTTGGTGATGCTCGACTTCATTTGCCCCCATAACAAAATTTTTGAGATCCACAGCCGTTTGATCCACGAGTCGCAAAAATTTGCCATGCACCCCGTTTGTTTTTTGGATGTAATCATCCTTCAGATCTGGGGCAATATAGCCCAAGGGTAGGGGCTGACTGGCCCATTTCGCCTGGGCTTGGTCATCGGGAATAGTTAAGGCTACCAGAGTTTTGCCCTGAACGACATCTCCTTGTTTTACCAGTTCGTTTTGCAGTTTGACCTCATTGACCTCCTGGTCACCCCGAATACTGACTAGAACCAATACAGTGGTGCCATTATCGTAAACTGCTTCATAAAGAACGGTTTTGAGGATTTGTGTTGGAGAACATTGCAAACAGTCACATAACTTGGTGATTGTATTTGCCTTTGGGGTTGCGCGCTTTTCTAGGGTTTTGAAAGCAGACAGTTCAGCATCGGCAGGTAGAGAGATGGCTTTCTCCACATTGGCGGCATACTGACCATCGTCGGTATAGAGGACTTGGTCTTCACCTGCTTCTGCCAAAACCATGAACTCCTGAGACCCTGAGCCGCCAATGGCCCCCGAATCAGCATCCACAGCCCGATAGGCTAACCCGCAGCGTCGCAAGATATTGCCATAAGCATCATGCATTTTGCCATAGATGACTTTAAGATCGTCTTCGTTGGCGGAGAAGGAATAAGCATCCTTCATAATGAATTCTCGGCCCCGCATTAAGCCAAATCGAGGCCGAATCTCATCCCGAAATTTCGTTTGGATTTGATAGAGGTTGAGGGGCAATTGACGATACGAGCGAATCATATCTTTGGCGATTGTAGTAATCACCTCTTCATGGGTCGGCCCTAAACCCAACTCCCGATCTTGCCGATCCTGAAGCGCAAACATGATCCCTTCGGCTTGGGTATAGGTATCCCAACGACCTGACTCCTGCCACAATTCAGCGGGCTGCATTTGTGGCAACAAGCATTCTTGAGCCCCAGTGGCATTCATCTCTTCTCGCACAATTTGGGACACTTTTTGTAGAACTCGCCACATCAGCGGTAAATAGGCATAAATTCCACTGCCCACTCGACGGATATATCCGGCCCGTAGGAGTAACTTATGACTAGGAATCTCTGCTTCCGCTGGATCTTCTCGCAGCGTCACAAACAGCATTTGAGATAGCCGCATCGTATCCTCTTCAGCTTCAATTGTGCCTTATCAGTCTAGACCATCAATCCCTGCCTTAAACCCTGTTTTCATCATCGATTATAGTTTTCTCCGGATCAGAGGTATCGAGTGTTGTAAAGTTACTGTTATGTATAACGAAGAAGACCTGAGCCTGCTTGACGCTGAGGATAATTTAGAGAGCCCTCTTGATCAGATGGCTGCAGTCGATGACCCTGCGGTCGAAGCGGCCAAACCAGATGTCGAAGAGATGCTGCAACTACTGGATTCTCCGGACGTATCGCAACGAATGCTTGCAGCTAGGGCTTTTTGCGAACTTCAAGACCCACGAGCCATTCCTCGTTTAATTCAGTTGTTATCGGATGCCTGTCCTTTAATCCGCGTTAGTGCTGCCTATGCTTTAGGTCGTAACCCTAGTGACAGGGCAGTCCTTCCCCTCATGCATCAATTTGATCAAGACTGGAATGGCTATGTCCGCAAAGGCGTAGTGTGGGCCTTGGGAAATTGCCAGGATGGTCGGGTTGTCGCTTCCTTGGTTGATGCTCTTCAAAATGATATTTCTGCAGTGCGTCTTTGGGCTGCTAGTTCTCTCGGGCAATTGGCTGAGGTCGCTGTTGACGTCGCCAAGACTGCCATCCCTCCTGTGATTCATGCTCTACGCACTGAGACTGTGGCCCCTGTTCGTAGCAATTGTGCTTGGTCTCTGGGGCAATTAAGTCAAGTGGTAGCGACGGGCGATATCTATGAGCAGGCTGTTAAAGCGATGATCGATGCCCTCAGCGATCAAGATTTAGGGGTACAAGAAGATGCCAAGAGTGCCTTGCTTAAACTATCTGATCCCCATGGATTACAAGCTATTGAAGAATTAGAAAGTATAGGGTTGCTATAAAACATCAGTTAATTGACTCTTAAAAGCTTTGCATAATTCAGACTCGTCCAGTGCATATCGTTCATTCTTATGGTTGTGGGGGGCGACATCAAGTAATGCTTTAGCCTTTTGATCAATCAGGACAGACTTTTCTGAGGTTAATGCTTGCATTGTCAGTGTGAGAAAATCGAATAATCGATTAATGGATTCTTGGTGACCATATTGTTGAGGATCAAGGGTCGGGAGTGGTTTGGCAATAACATCATTCTCTGCAGGTTCCAGTAGGTTGTATGTCTCTTCGTACACTCGCCAAATTTCTAGTTGCAGCTTTCCTTTCTCTAGGTTAGGGGCTGTCGTTAACCGCAACAAAATAGTGCCATTATTTTGATGTTCTAATCGCTGAATCTTAATCGGTTGGTAAGAAGATTGGGCTTGCAACCACTGTAGGGTATAAGTTAAAGCAGCCCAATGAACATTCTTAGGTAGGTCTAGATCAATCGTGGCTTGGGCAGTAGTGAAGAAAGGATTGATGCCTCCCCGCTCAAAACAACCCATTGTTGGCACCCTTTCTTGTTGATTTTCCCGTAGATAAGCATAGTCACAGACAACGTCCGTTAATTGGGTGGATGGATTAGGCTGAATATCTTCCAAGCAAGTCCCAGTCAAGATAGCTGCCGTTAAATTCGTGGCAAACAGACGACTGCGCGTAAAATTAGCCTCTCTGCAATTAGTCTGTTGGAGTATGGCTTGTTGAAAGTCTGTTTCACTAGCATCAACAGCCGTTAGGTTTGCTAACGATAGATTCGCGTTACGGAAATCCGCCCGGCTAAAATTGGCCTTTGAACATTTTCCACTTTTGAGATTGGTGTTTCTTAAATCTGCTCCTCTGAAGTTAGTCTCAATGAGGATGCATTTACCTAGATTCGCAGCTCTTAGCAGTGCTGAGCTGCAATTGGCAAAGCTGAGATCTGCCTTGCTCAAATTAGCACCTTGTAAGTTAGCACCCTTAAAGCTGGCCTCACTCAAAAAGGCCCGACTCAAATTGACTTGTTTTAGCAGTGCAGAATCTAACTTAGCTTGAGTAAAATTAGCTCTAATGGCATTGGCTTCTGATAAGTCAGCCTGACTGAGATTGACCTGTCTCAAGTCCGCATAGGGGAAAATTGCCTGCATCATCATCGCTTCAATTAAAGTAGCCTGATATAACGTGGCTTCAATCAGAGTTGCGCCTTGTAAACGAGCAAAACTCAAATCGGCTTTGGTCAAATCTGCTCGGCTGAAATTTGCCTGTCTTAGATTGGCTTCGCTGAGAAAGGCATGGGTTAAGTCACAACCGGCAAGGTAGGCTCGACTCAAATCAGCCAAGCTCAAATTTGCTCGACTCAAATTCGCATTAATAAAGTTAATTTCTCTTAAATCTAGTTCAGTGAGATCGGCTCCGCTCAAGTCGGGCTGGATCAACGGGTGCTGTTTGCGCCACTGATTCCACTGATTTACACCACGTTTAAGCAGTCTAAAATGATTAATATTGACCATAATGGGGGATAAGAATATAAATCTAACAGTGTTCTTAACCTCTGTATCTTGAGCTTGTAGACTGATTTGCAGTCATCCCCCGATTAACACATGTCTCAAGATATTTTTGATTTCACTATCCTATTGCTAGTACGTGAGTTATGCTCTTGCTCCCCCAAAAAAGGTTAGGCTAGCGCCAATATGTAATACAAATCACTTTCATTTTGATGTTTTTTAGTCAAAAAAGCAAAATGAAAGTGATTTCGTTGGTGCACCTGTTTGTAAGAAGTTGAGGTAAAGCATTCCTTTGGTGATTTTGGCTGAGTGTGACGACGGTCCTCTGCACTGTTTTGGATAGAAATTCTAGGATGTGAAGATGAAGTTAGTTACAGTTGTATAGAGTTGATCCTGCTTTCAGACTGCTGTGGGTATCCTGTTCTCATTTTATGATTGAGCCTTTAATCGAACTCAAAGGAATCTGTAAAGCCTTTGGTAAACGCGTCGTTTTGAATGGAGCTGATCTAACGATTTATCCAGGGGATGCCCTAGCAATTTTGGGTCCTTCAGGGACTGGGAAATCAACTATTCTCAGAATTATTGCTGGTTTGCTTGCACCTGATGCTGGCGATGTTTACATTAATGGCAAGCAACGCTGCGGCTCCTTAGATAACTTCGACAACCCCATTCGAATGAGTATGGTGTTCCAGCAGGCCGCTTTATTTGATTCTCTGTCTGTAGAAGAGAATGTAGGATTTTTCCTGTATCAAAACTCTGGATTATCTCGCCAGCGAATTCGAGATTTGGTGAACGAAAAACTTGAAGTTGTGGGTTTACCAGGAATTGGAGATTTATATCCTGCGGAATTGTCTGGAGGGATGCGCAAGCGTGTGAGTTTTGCTCGGGCCATCTTAGATAATCCTGATGATGACTTGGATGATCCCAAAATCTTGCTTTACGATGAACCCACTGCTGGTTTAGATCCAATTGCGTCCACGATCATCGAAGATTTGATTTTGGAGCTACAGCGCTCGTCGGGTTGTGAGACCTATGCGATCGTAACCCACCAAAATAGTACGATTCGTCGTAATGGTAAACGATTGATCCTACTGTATCAGGGGCAAGTACAGTGGCAGGGGGCTTGGGATCAAATAGACCAGTCTGACAATCCCTATCTTCGACAATTTATGAGTGGCAGTGTCCAAGGTCCTATGGAGCTGGCAGATCATTATCTCTAACGACTACATCATAGGATGGTTGTCTGAAGCTGAAGCTAGTCACAAGGAGCAGTGATGAAAACACGAGCAGTACGAGAAGGATCAGTAGGACTGCTGGTTATCTTTGGCTTAGGACTCGTAACGGGCTTGATTTTTTGGATCAGGGGTTTCAACTTTGGCGGTGGGGCTTACACCCTCAAAGTGGAGTTGGTTGATGCCCTAGGATTAAGTGTGGGCAGTCCGGTTAAGTTCCGTGGGGTAAAGGTGGGACATATCAAAAAGATGCGCCCCCAGCCCCAAAGCGTGGTTGTTGAAGTAGAAATTACGTCGAGCTCAATGCTGATTCCCCGACAAACCAAGGTAGAAACTAGCCAATCAGGGTTTGTGGGGCAAGCAGCACTGGAGTTCCGACCTGCTAAGTTGGAATCGAGTTCCGCCAAGTTAGATAATCTCAGTCCCTTTGCACCTGATTGTGATCCTCAAGTCATTCTTTGTGAAGGTGACCTGTTGATCGGGGACTCAGGCAATAACTTGGAAGAACTGATTCGGGCAACGATGCAAATTGCGACTCAGTTGGGAGGGACAGATCTAAAAGCCTCTTTGAATAATCTTTCCCAGGCGGCAGTTGATGTCAGTCAATTGAGCAAGGAGACGAAAGTTGCTCTCAAGGATGTCTCTCGTGCGGCTCGCGGTGTCAGCCAATTAAGTCTAGATACTCGCCGACAACTGCAACGATTTGGTGTAGCGGCTGATTCGGTGACAACCGCTGCCAAACAAGTGAATCAGGTAGGTAGCGAAGTAACGACCTTGGTTCGGGTTAACCGAGGAACGTTGGCGGCCTCTTTAGATAATTTGCATGAGGCTAGCGGAGAGTTAAAAGAGGTTGTGACTGGTTTGAGCCCTGTGATTAGTCGGGTCCAGAAAAGTCAGCTCATTGATAACCTTGAACAATTGGCTGCGAATGGGGCTGAAGCTTCTAAAAGCCTCAAAACCCTAACAACGGCTATCAATAACCCCACTACTTTGTCGGAGTTGACCCAAACTTTGAAATCAGCTCGAGAAACATTGCAAAATGCCCAAAAAATTACATCCGATCTGGATGAAGTCACTAGCAATCCAGAATTTCGTCAGAATTTAATTCGCTTAATTAACGGTCTAGGCAAGCTACTTTCGTCTAGTCAAGATTTAGAACAACAAATCCAAATTGCCCAAGACTCGGATTTCTCCCCTGATGCGCCCCCCATCGGCCACGGCTCGTCATCGCTGCCCATGTTTTCTAGAGATAAGGGTGAACCTCGCTCCAGCCAGTGAATGGTACGGTGGAGGATAGTAGACAGTAGCCATCTTAGCCCCATCCGCATTGCAGGAAACACTCTCATGTCTTTTGATCGTTCTCAATTGATTGCTGTGATCACAGGAGCGATCGCGCTCTTGTTGGGAGTTGGTTATTTGCTGCTGGTACAGATTCTAGACTCCCGTGGGGCCATGGTACCTGCTCCGGTGAGTGTGCTTCAACCCGCTTGGGCTATTAGTCTTTCTTGGGTTTCCCGGTTTGTTGAGGTCAACTGCGTATTGTAAATCTCTATTCTGTTCGTTATATTAGTAATGGATAGATAAATCTAAATAATTTTTTAGCAATTTTCTTATTCTATTAATCCAGCTTTCTAGTTCGTCAGACTTCAATGGTGACGTTCTTACTCAGGTACTTTGAACACAGCTATGGGATTAACTGAGTGATTGCCTCTTCGCTTCCGCCAACGACTCATCGATGGCAGCAGGTAAGCTTTGCATCTACCCTGTATCTATGTCCAATCTTGGACTGCTTGTTAGTCGGTGTTCCCCTCGAAGATGAAGCAGAATTAAGGCTAGGGCTGCAAGAGGCTCTGGTCAATGCCGCCAAACACGGAAACCAACTCGATCCTTACAAAACAATTTTTGTTCATTTTTCTGTCAGTCACTCTCAAAGCTGGTGGATTATTACGGATCAAGGGACTGGCTTTACCCCTCCAGATTTTTGCCAAATCCCACTGTCTTCCCAGGTCATGCCGGATGCTGGATGCGAATGTGGTCGGGGTCTGTATATCTTGCATCGAGTTTTTGATCAGGTGTATTGGGACAGTGGTGGTACTGAATTACGGCTCTACAGATCGATGAAATCGTCCGCGAAAAAGTGTTTGGCTTACCAGCATTAGCAGATTTGTATTAGGGCTGTCTTTTGATAGCTGGCATTCGAAAAGTTGTTTTTGACTTGAATACGACGGATACTGCCGTCAGATTAGCAGAGGTTATACCGATCATGAGATCTCTGCATAGGCGGTACCACCGTTCTTAAATCGCTCATGTATGATGGAGTCGGCAACCTTGTCGCTCCCATCTTGTGCCTATGACTTCTGGTCAAATTCAACGTTTTGCACTGACAACGCCACTGTATTACGTTAATGAACTTCCCCATATTGGCAGTGCTTACACCACTATGGCTGCAGATGCGATCGCCCGATTTCATCGACTCCAGGGACACGAGGTATTACTGATCACGGGTACTGACGAGCATGGCCAGAAAATTCAGCGTACCGCTGAGCAACGGGGTAAAGCACCGCAAGCCCATTGTGACGAGATTGTCACGGGGTTCGAAGATCTGTGGCAGCGCCTTAACATTCAGTACGATCGATTCAGCCGCACTACTAGTCCTCGTCATGCTGCAATCGTCACCGAGTTTTTTCAACGGGTTTGGGACAAGGGTGACATTTATCAAGGTCACCAGCAGGGATGGTACTGCGTCGGTTGCGAAGAATTTAAAGAAGAGCGTGACCTCCTGCCTGAAAAGCATTGCCCTATTCACTCCAACCGTCCCGTAGAATGGCGCGATGAGCAAAACTATTTTTTTCGGCTGTCAAAATATCAAGATGCCCTGATCAAATTTTTTGACGAGCATCCCGACTTTATTCAACCTATTAGCCGCCGCAATGAAGTCCTCAGCTTTGTGCAAAGGGGTCTACAAGATTTTTCGATTTCCAGAATTAATCTCGATTGGGGATTTCCTGTCCCTGGAGATGATGAACACACGTTATATGTTTGGTTCGATGCTCTATTAGGCTATGTTACTGCCCTGCTGGCATCGGATGCTGAACCAACTTTAGCCAATGCGTTAGAGCAATGGTGGCCCATCAATTTGCATTTGATTGGCAAAGATATTCTCAGATTCCATGCCGTCTATTGGCCAGCCATGTTAATGTCGGCGGACTTGCCTCTACCCAAGCAGGTTTTTGGTCACGGTTTTCTCACCAAAGATGGCCAGAAAATGGGTAAAAGTTTGGGGAATACCTTAGATCCAATAGCATTGGTGGATTGTTATGGAGCCGACGCTGTTCGCTATTACTTTCTGAAAGCCTTAGAGTTTGGTCGTGATGGTGATTTTAGTGAAACCCGGTTTATCGATGTGGTCAATGCCGATTTGGCTAACAGTTTAGGCAACTTATTAAACCGTACCCTCAAAATGGCTGTGAAGTACTGTGATGCCCGGGTTCCTGATATCGATGTGCAGGATTTGCCCGATGACCATCCTTTAGCTCAACTGGGCCAAAATGCCGGCAACCAAGTGGCCGAAGCGTACCAAAGCTTAAATTTTAGTCAAGCCTGTAACATTTGTCTGGGCCTTGCCAAGGCTGGAAACCAGTTCATAGACGAACAAGCACCCTGGTCTTTGTATAAAAAAGGTGAGCAGGCTCTGGTCAACCAGATCCTTTACACCGTTTTAGAATCGGTTAGACTATCAGCATATCTACTGACTCCGGTTATTCCTAGCTTGAGTACGCAGATCTATCAACAACTAGGGTTCAAACTTGATTTGAACGTTAACCACGGCAGAGATGGGGTGGCTTTGCATTCTATCCATAGCAATTGGGGAGGGTTGCCTGCCCAACAGGTTTTAGGTTCTCCTCAGCCCGTTTTCCAAAAATTAGAGCCTTTACAAGCTGTAGTATCTTAACATTTTGCTATTTAGAGCGCTTCGTTGGAAATTCTTTCAAGGGTGTTGCACCAAGTTAGTCAATATATTTGAAAACTGCATTTAATTAAACATCCGAGGCTTTAATTTCCATGATTATCAATTCAGATTTAGACCATAATCCTGTATTTTCAGCAGAGCAAGTGTTAGAGAATCGTGGTCGCATCGCTATTTTTATCGATGGGTCTAATCTCTTTTATGCTGCCCTCCAATTAGGGATTGAAATTGACTATACCAAGCTGCTGTGCCGTTTGACGGCTGGTTCGCGTTTATTGCGGTCTTTTTTCTATACTGGCGTAGATCCCACTAACGAAAAACAGCAGGGCTTTTTGCTGTGGATGCGTCGCAATGGCTACCGGGTCATTACCAAAGAACTCGTACAGCTCCCGGATGGTTCTAAGAAAGCCAACCTAGATGTTGAAATTGCTGTGGATATGATGTCCTTGGTGGGTTGTTATGATACAGCCATCCTCGTCAGTGGTGACGGTGACCTGGCCTACGCCGTAGATGCGATCAGCTATCGTGGGATTCGTGTAGAGGTGGTAAGCCTACGGTCCATGACTAGCGATAGTTTGATCAATGTAGCCGATCGCTACATTGATCTAGAAGGGATCAGGACAGATATTCAAAAAGGTGCACGGTCTGGCTATACCTACCGTCCCCTAACAGGCATTAATATTGCCGAGCCTGAAACAGGCGAAGTGGAAGTGGCTGATCCCGCCTAATTGGGCTACTCACCCAGAGGCTGGTAACAGCTCTAACGTTGGGTCGACGGTCTTTTTATCTCCCATTGTTGGGTTGTTTTGCCTACTTAACTTGGCTTGTACTCCTATTGATAGCCCCCTTGTGGGGCCGGAGCAACCCCAAACTCTCCACCAAGTGATCTTGAAGCGCACTGATCGTAAGGGACAGCTCCTTTGGCAAGTGCAGGCTGCTGAAGTGGAAAGGGTTGATGCCCAAATCCTGCGTCTTCGACAACTTCGAGGGACTTTTTATCAGAATCGGGAAGCTGTCTACGTCTTCCAATCTTCCCAAGGCCAAGTCGATCAACAAGCGACCTTCATTCGCTTGCAAGGCCCGATCGTTGTCGAGAATGTGCGCGATCGCAGTACTCTACACAGTCAAAACATTCAGTGGCATCCTCAGTCGGGACAACTCATTGCTCAATCAGGCGTTGCCCTTCATCATCCCCACTTCCAGTTGCGGGGCCAACGCCTGCAAGCTTCGACTCGCACCCACGATGCTCAGATTTCAGGGACAACCACTCTTAAATTGCCAGGTCGAGGCTGGCAGTTGCAAGCCCACCAACTGACTTGGCTTCCCCATCAAGGAACCATTCAAGCCCACAGTCCAGCCTCAGAAATGGTCGTCCTCAAGTCGACCGCTGGTCATTCCCCAGGAGCAATTCCGTGGCAGCAGGCTCAAGCTCAGTGGATGGAACTCGATTTACAATCTCGGCAATTGAGCCTGCACGACTCCGTACAATTAGATTTCATACAACCACAGATACAGCTCAACAGTCCCCAACTGATCATGGATTGGGTTGGACAAGAATGGCAGAGCCCTCAAGGCATCCAGATTCAATCTCAAGGCATCACTGGCACTGCCAAGCAAGGATCATTTGATCGCTCCCGCATCCTCCGACTCCAGAACCAGGTTCGCATTCAAGGTTTACCCCATCAAGCCCATCTGAGGGCCCAACAATTGACCTGGAATCTCACGACACAAGATCTGAAGGCTCAAGGAGAGGTTGTTTACCACCAACCTGTTCCTTGGATGAAACTAACAGGAAAAAATGCCTCTGCTAATCTCCGTCAGCAAACCCTAGAAGTTCAGGGAGGAGAAGCCGTTGCCGAAATTTTGCCCTAATCCTGCGGATAGTCTCGGCCCAGAGAAGCTAGAGTGCTGGGCGATTGCCTTGATTGCGGTTTGGATCAGCCACAACAGGGGTAGGACGGCTCGGTCGAATCTGAGTCATTTCAGCAGAAGGGACACCTAGCCGCTGGGTCAATTGTTGCAAAATTTGATCTTGATCTTGGCGAAAGCCTTCGATATTCTCCCCCCGATTGATGATTGTGAACCATAGAGGGCCAAACTTCTGGGTGGGGATCACTCCAGCCAGGGCACTGACATTCCAAAGGGTTCCGGTTTTTACAATCGCAGCGTTGGGGAGTTGTCGCTCTTCAATGGTGCCGCGATCGCGGCTAGCCACTGGCAATACATCGGCCAGGGTGAGTTGATGTTCTTGCAACTCCTGTTGAATACCCTGCAACAAGGCAACTACGGCCCGCGGTGACAGTCGGTTCTCTTGCCCTAGGCCCGACCCATTCTGCAGAGCGAATTCACGTGCAGGGACGCCTGTGGCAGCCGTTACCCGAGTTACCAAGGTCGGCACCCCACCAATTTGAGTGGTCAGGGCTGTGGCCAAGGCATTATTACTATTCACGTTCATCTGCTTCAGCAAAGCGTATAGCGGAAGAGAAGAATGGCGTAGCAGAAGTTGCGATTGAGGCGTATAGGTTTGCCACTGCACGACGCCAGAGATCTCTAGGGTTGAGCTTAAGGCTGCCCATTGAGGAGGGGGAGTATAACTATTTTCCACTGCGAGTGAATAAACCTGCCCCTTAAACCCTTGGCGTAGTCGTTCTGCCGCTTGCATCGGGTCAGATAGGAAGTCCATGGTAAAGACACCTACAATGACCAAGTTCCCGGATACGCGTTGAATTCCTAGTTGATGGAGACTGTGGCCAATACTAACCGCTTCCGGCCCGACAAAAAGCGGGTCTCCCCCCCCGACGATGACTAAGTCCCCTTCCAACACACCTTCTTGGACGGAACCTGTGGTCCTAATTTCTGTAATGAAGGTATGGTTTGGTCCCCAGGTTTTTAGGGCCGCAAGCGAGGTAGCCACTTTGGTCAAAGAAGCGGCGGGTAGAGGCTGTAGGGCATTGTGGTTGACCAGTAACCGATTCTGGGATTGCAACCAAAAACCCTGGGCAGATGCGGCAAAACCTTGATGGGAGAAACGCGATAGAGCGGCCTGCCATACCTTGGAAATTGTGACATCTGGAGAATTCATTTGCAGTAAATCTAGCAGGTTGAAGGCAGGCATTGCCTGATTCATAAGAATACCTGCTGTATTTAGCCACAGGGGAAAAATACCGGTGCTAAAGAGTTGCAACATGATTTAACTCAAGGCAGGGATCGATCGCTAACATTCTTTCTCTCTTAACAATTAAAAAAGGGGAGATGAAAATATTTTTTGTGTAGGAATCAAAACATTTCATACGAAGAGGGTTTTACCTCAATTACAATAAAAGAACGAATTTCTACTCAGCCTATCAATATTGTGCTTCAGTCAGTGATGATCAAAATTGATGCTTAGCGGTTAAAGGTAGGGAACGATATATTGAGCATCCTGTGATAGAGAGGTTGTATGCAAGATTTGAACAATCATTCGACAACGAATGTGGAGACATCGACTGACGATAATGTAGGACTTCAGATTGCAGAATACGTTGTTGCAGCAGGAGCAGTCGTGGGAACTGTCGCTTCTTTTGTAACCAGAACTGCAGCAATAGCAGCAGTTCCTCTAACTGCATCGGTTTTTCTGAATTTATTGAATCGGCGACGGCTGGATCAACTGACTCGTCAGCGCACCTTTGCGGATACGACAGAAGTGCAACGACGTCTAACGGCTGAAATTCAGTCGTTGCGATCGCAAGTAGAAGGTTTGCCTGCTTCCCAAGAACGCTCAGATTACAACAATGTCAAAGTGTCCATTACGTCTTTGTCAGCAAGCGTCTCTGCCTTAGAGCAACAAATGATGGATCTACAATCTGCAGGGCAGCAGCAGCAGCAGCCCCTTGAAGCCATCAGTGCCATGGAGGCCGAAATTAATCAACTACGGGAATACCATATTGATCTCACCCAGTCTGTGGAGGCGTTACAAAGTCAACTAGCAACCGATTCTGAAGTCTCTCCTGTCCCAGGCAACATTCACCAAGAGCTGACAACATTGCAAAATGCAGTGGCTCAATTGTCTCAGCAGACTGCGCCAGTCTCGTCGGCACAAGAGCCAGAATTGGCACCCGTCTATAACCAAATTGAAGATGTCAAAGTCAAGATGGATACGATGTTGGCCAATATTTCCGAAGAGATGGAAATTGCTCGCGGAGCTATGGAAAATACCCAACAGCAGGTCAACGAAGTTCAGCATCAACTGGGGGTTGTTCAGCAGGGAATAACCCACACATCGACTGATCTCCCTGACAATTTACACCAGCAGCTACAAGCAACGCTGGGCCCCTTGCAAGACCAAATTGGGCAGTTGGAAAATCGGATTAACTCTATCCCTACGATTGATTCGAGTATTACTCAAAGGCAGGAAGAGCAGTTACAGGGCTTGCAACACCACCTCCAAGATCTCAGTAATCGTCTAGAAACCGTGTCTGCTCAGTTTTCGATGGAAATAGCAAATCTACCTAGTATGGTGAGTGAGCAGGTTCAGCATCGTGTCAGCGAAATCCGCGAACACACAGCTCCACAGGTAGATGAAGCGGCTAAACAAGATAAATTCACTGAGCTAGATTCACTCCTAGCAGATTTGTCTTAGGGGCTGAGCCAGAGGCCGGACCTAGGTATCGATCGCACTGTTTGGTGTCCTCTCCTAGTGGTTGGGATCGGTAAGGTTTATGATTGCCATAGCTGTTGAAGAGTCGTGACGAAATTTGGATAGGAAATAGCAGCAGCCTGGGCATGGTGAATCGTGGTTGTGCCGGTGGCATTGAGGGCTGCGATCGCCAAGCTCATCCCCACTCGATGATCCCCAAAACTGTCTACCTCTGAACCTTGAAGTGTAGCATTGCCCTGAATCTCTAGCCCATCGGGGTGTTCAGTGATCTGGGCGCCCATTTTCTGGAGTTGAGAGGCCATTGCCATTAAGCGATCGCTTTCCTTGACCCGCAATTCTGCTGCGTCCCGAATAGTGGTGACGCCATCAGCGAACAGAGCTGCTACCGCTAGAATCGGGATCTCGTCGATCAATCGCGGAATCACTGCCCCTTCGATCATAGTTCCCTGGAGCTGGCCATGCTGGATATGGATATCCGCCACAGGCTCACCTGCTACTGTTCGCTGCTGGGCCAGGGTAATCTCTGCCCCCATTTGCTGGAGAACTTCTAACACACCAGTGCGGGTAGGATTAACGCCTACATTTTCTATCCAAATATCTGAGTCAGGCACAATTGCCGCTGCTACCAGCCAAAACGCAGCCGAACTAATATCTCCAGGCACAATAACGGACTGGCCGTAGAGTTGGGCTGGCCCGGTCACCGTGACCCGGCAGGCCTCTGGATTGACCGCAATATCGGCTCCGAAGGCCGCAAACATCCGTTCAGAATGATCACGGGATAGGGCAGGTTCGGTGATGATGGTTTGACCTGCTGTCATCAGCCCCGCAAACATCATGCAAGATTTGACTTGGGCCGACGCAATTGGGGATTGGTAATGGATGGGTTGCAAACTTTGGCCGCGAATCGCTAACGGGGCCAAGCTATCGCCTTGGCGGCCCCAAATTTGGGCTCCCATGTTTTGCAGCGGCTTGACAACTCTGCCCATGGGGCGACTTCGTAACGATTGATCCCCAGTTACCGTAAATAACCGATCAGGATGGGAGGCCAAAATACCTAGCATTAACCGGAGTGTTGTCCCAGAATTGCCTGCATCTAGGACTTCTTCGGGTTCTTGTAACTGCCCCAGACCAATCCCTTGGACTCGAACCTGGGTGGAATTCAGTTCAGAAATCTGGGCCCCTAAAGCTCGGAAGCAATGGGCCGTACTGCGGGGATCTTCTCCTAGCAGCAACCCTTGGATGGTGGTCTCACCTAATGCCAATGCCCCCAGCATGAGGGCTCGGTGTGAGATAGATTTATCTCCAGGAATGGTTGTTTTGCCCTGCAAGTTACCTTGAGGCTGAATCACCCAGGTGGTGTCTGCTGAATCCGTAGCAGTGGGGCAGACGGTCAGCACATCAGTAGACATAGACTCTCAATTGCAAAGAATGGCCAATCGCCATCCTATCGTGTTGAGGCTAGCGGTTGCCTCTACAATGTCAGTAGGAGTCGGACAACGATCATGCATACCTCTGTGAAAAAACAGCTCATTCTGGCTTTGGGAGGATGCGTTGTGCTTACCATTGTCTTTGGGCTGTTGCTGTCTTTTGCCATCAATCTGAGTTTGCAAGAACTGGAGGATCGGCAAGACCTGGAAATTCTACCCCCTGCCCAAGATGAGTCATCCCCAGCCCCTCTCTAAGATTCAGGGCATCATCTGGCCTGCTAGCACTTTGTTCAAAACGTCTCTCCAAACTGCTCACCATAGCAAACCTGCTCAATCGCAAATCTGCCACCATAGGCTTTTATCGGTTCAGCAGCATAGCCCAGAGGCAGTAAGCAGCAGACATCCACTGCGTCTGGAATGGCGAACTCAGCTTTGACTTGAGCGCTGACAAAGCCTTCCATTGGACAGGAGTCTACTCCTAAGCTTTGGGCGGCAATCATTAAATGGGCAACGGCCAGCAGAGTATGGCGATTGGTCCAAGCCTCTATCGATTCAAAACAAGGATGTTGCTCAAACAGTTGAGGAATGGCGCTGCGCATATAGTTAGCAAAGGCATCGGTCATGGCTCCCACTTGCTCTCCTAAGGCAATGACCGACTCAATATAATCCCCATTGTTGACCCGGCGATCGCCACAACAAATGAGCACTACTGGGGCTTCGGTGACCTGATGTTGGTCAAAGGCACAGGCCCGCAGCTTGGCTTTGCTATCAGCCTGACGGAGAATGATGAAACGCCAGGGCTGGAGATTGTAACCCGAGGGCGATCGTAATCCCAATCGCAAAATTTCCCGTAGGATATCCTCTGGAATCGAATCAGGTCGAAACGCCCGAGCAGCACGGCGCTGTTCAATGGCCGCTTGACAACTTAAAATCTGGGGATTGGTCATTATCAGCTCCTATGACATTGCGATAAATAGTATGTGGGCCAGGACTAGAATCTTTACCTCTGGGAAGCCTGAGAATCCGTTTCTAAAATTTGTATTGACGGCATAACTCGCAATTCCCTAGAGTGTGTTTCGGGGTCTTAGTCACGGTTGTGTTCATCATACGGTGTTGCCGTTGGCCTCATAAATGATCCAACTAAGACGAGAAAGCCAATAGAACTAAGGCCGAGAAAGCCATCCCACCCTGTACATCTGGAGAACAATTGTGGATCTATCTTTAATTCCGGCACAACCCAAACCGGGTTTGATCAATGTTTTGATCGAGATTCCGGCGGGCAGCAAAAATAAATATGAATTTGACAAGGATATGCAAGCGTTTGCCCTGGATCGGGTCCTGTATGCATCTGTGCAGTATCCCTATGACTATGGGTTCATTCCCAACACCTTGGCCGACGATGGTGATCCTTTAGATGGCATGGTGATTATGGATCAGCCGACCTTCCCAGGTTGTGTGATTACCGCTCGTCCCATTGGCATGTTGGAAATGATTGATGGTGGCGATCGTGATGAAAAAATTCTCTGTGTTCCCGAGGAGGATCCCCGTTATGTTGCCGTTAAGTCTTTAGCCGATGTTGCCACCCATCGCTTGGATGAGATCGCTGAATTTTTCCGCACCTACAAAAACCTGGAGAAAAAAGAGACTGAAATTTTAGGTTGGCAGGATGTAGAGAAGGTCAATCCCCTCGTAGCAGAGTGTGTCAGGGCTGGCCAAAAATAGAACGGCAGCATATCGATGGGCAACCCGGCAGGAGAGTAGGATGCAAAACCAAGTGGTGCTGATTACGGGGGCAAGCAGTGGCATTGGGGCTGCTTGTGCCCGTGCCTTTGCCCCTTTGGGTGTCAAGTTGCTGCTAGCAGCTCGGCGTCTGTCTCGTTTACAGACCTTGGCGACACAGTTAGAAGCTGAATTTGGGGTGCAGACCCAGGCAATCGAGTTGGATGTGCGCGATCGCACCCAAGTGAAATCTCAGTTGCAGACTTTATCTGCTGAATGGTCTGCCATAGATGTTTTGGTCAATAATGCAGGTCTGAGTCGAGGTCTGGATAAGCTGCATGAAGGTAGCATCCAAGATTGGGAGGAAATGATCGATACCAATATCAAGGGCTTGCTATATATGACGCGGGCCATTGTTCCTGGCATGGTGCAGCGTCAACAGGGCCATGTGATTAATATTGGCTCCATTGCTGGCCATCAAACCTATCCCAAGGGCAACGTTTATTGTGGTTCCAAAGCTGCTGTCCGAGCGATCTCGGAAGGACTGAAGCAGGATTTACTAGGTACACCCATCCGGGTAAGTTCTGTTGATCCAGGCCTCGTTGCAACGGAGTTTAGTGATGTGCGGTTTCGCGGGGATACAACTCGCGCTCAAGCAGTGTATGCCGATACAACCCCGCTGACACCTAAAGATATTGCAGATGTGGTCGTTTTTTGTGCTACACGTCCTGCTCACGTCAATATTAGTGAGCTGTTAATTCTACCGACGGCCCAATCTGGCGCGACCTTAGTTCACCGACAACCTTAAGTCCTTAACTCATTTTGTAGGTGAGCCAACAAGTCCTCAGCAGGCATGGGTGGACTCACAAAATACCCTTGAATGCCATCGCACTTATGCTGAAACAGGAAGTCTCGTTCGGCGATGGTTTCCACCCCTTCTCCAATCACTGTTAAACCCAGATCGTGGCTCATTTGAATAATGGCCGTGGTAATGGCTGCATTTGCGGGCTGGTGATCAATGCCATGAATAAAACAACGGTCAATCTTGAGTGTATCCAGGGGAAAGCGCTGCAAGTAGCTCAATGAAGAGTATCCTGTACCAAAATCATCAACGGATAAGCGAATGCCTTCCGCTTTTATTTGATGCATGATTTTGAGGGCAAGGTGTGGATCTTGCATTAAGGTGCTTTCTGTCAGTTCCAAGATCAAGTGGCTAGGCTCTAGATCTACGGCTGCTAGCAGCCGACGCAGCATCTCATTTAATCCTGGTGTCGTCAATTGTCGTGGAGATAAATTAATGAGGATTTGTAGCGGTGTGGGACAAATTGTCTGCCATTGCTTTGCCTGCTCACAAGCAGTGCGTAATACCCATTCTCCTAATGGCGAGATCAGATTGGTTTCCTCGGCAATCGGAATAAATAGATTGGGAGACAAAACCCCCCACTCTGGATGATGCCAACGCAGGAGCGCTTCTGCTCCCATCATTTGACCGGTGTGTAAATCAATATGCGGTTGATAGTAGATTTGAAATTCTTCTTGTTCCAGGGCACGGTGTAACCGAGTGGCCATTGTCAATTCTTGCGATCGCTGCGATCGCATCGTGGGCAAGTAGAACGCGTAGCTTGGCCCGGTCTGCTCTTGGGTCTGATACAGGGCAATTTCGGCATTGCTAATCAAGGTTGCAATATCACTACTCCCTTGGGGATAGCAGCTCATGCCAATACTGGGGGTAATACAAATTTCTTGATCTTCTATCAAAAAGGGTTTTGCTAATAGATCGAGAACTTGTTGCGCAAATTGGTCTAGATCTTGGCGAGATTTGACAGTGCGAGGGACAACAGCAAATTGAGCTGCCTCAATGCGGGCCAATATGGCCATCGCATAATTCCCCAGATACCGATTGGCTGACAATTGTTGGGTAATCGCTTGAATCAATTGATTGCTGTACGGGGAGCCGAGGGTACTTCTAATACATTCAAATTGATCAATTTCAATCAATATCAATGCATCTAAGACATCTACTGACTGGGTTTCAGCCTGGATGTGATGAAATTGCTCTTCTAATAAACGCCGATTGGGTAATTGCGTCAGATGGTCGTAGTAAGTCAACGCATTTAAGCCTGCTTCCAACCCTTGAATGGTTTGGGTATATTGCTGGGTAACTAATGCCTGCTTTTTGAGTTGCGCATCGATAGCGCTGAGGAGTTCTGAATGTGTAAAAGGTTTAGTGATGTAGTCATCCGCCCCTAAGTTCATGCCTTTACGGACACTAGCCCGATCTGTTTTTGCTGTTAAAAAGATCATGGGAATACTCCCGATTCCAGGATCTTTGCGGATACCTTGCAAGACATCAAAACCATCCAGCTCAGGCATCATTACATCGCAGACGATTAAATCTGGTGGACTTTTCTGGGCGAGTTGCAACCCAGTTAAACCATTGTCTGCTTCTAGCGTTCGATACCCTTCACATTCCAAAATTTCTTGAATGATGTCTCGGATTTGAGGCTCATCCTCAATGATTAAAATTTTTGTCATTTTAGACGTAGAATCACCGAATTCGGAAGGTTAGGGAAGGGAGTTGATCTGGAAATTTTACCCTTTAACTCTATATTTTACTCTTTGACTTGGGCCATCAAACCAACGCTGATAGTAAACCTAGGCTAAGAATATCTCCACACGGCTACTAGAAAGTATGGATGATGGCTAGTAGAGTTGTCCTGCAAGAGATTGGGGTCAACTTGCCTGGATCTTTTGAGTGCAGAGTACATGCGCTTATGGTGAAAATGTTCGCTTAAATAGTCAATGATGTCATCGGTAAATATACGGAGAATGGTGAGGTTGTAGAGGTAAGCACCATTACCCATGATACTGTCAACCCTATCTTGCCTGAGACACCAACCATTAGTTAGATTATCAAAAACCTGCCCTCTGCAAAAAGAGCTAAACATAAATTGGTTATCAACGAAAAAACAATCTTGCTGATCTGGCAAATCAATAAATGTTGAAATTGCATTCGCTGTACTATTTTTTGGTAAATGAAAGTTGCAGCGACTTCGATCATCTCAGGAGTGATGTCGTCGGCATAATGGACTTCAGTTCCTTGTGATCAGGTTTTGTCCGTTGACTGCTGTTGTTCGAGATAAGCTTGCTTCATGGCTTGAGGCCACAGAATTAAGAACAATCCCATCCACGCCAAAACGGGCAATGCTACAAGCAGCGTCAACCACAAAAGCTTCGTTAAAAACCAAGTCCCTGAGATCAACGTGATGCCTGTTGCCAAAATGGACCAAGGTTGGCACCACCAAGGTTTATGACTCCAGGGGTTGTAGGGGTTATCCATAACGTTCTCATGCAAAAGGGTGGAATCTTAGGATTGTATGATTGTGCGGCCATCAATCGCGACTCAGCTACTATTCCGTTCAGTCTTTTGTCTGTTTCTACAACTAACTGTGTTGCTCACCCTTCCTTAATTTTCTTAGATAGAAAAGGTAATTTTTGGCCTAAGCGCTCAATAAAGAAGTCCATCTCAGGTAATTTTAATTGAACAACTAGCGCTGCGAAAACCAATAGCCCTACTGCTGCTGAAAGGCTCAAAGCGATGAGCTGTCTGAGAAATCCCTCAGGTCCTAACAGCATTTGACAACCCTGTAAGCTTATCCAAGCGGCGAAACCACAGACTAGACTACTGATGGCTAGGGCTAGAATCGGTCCTCCTGTTGTAGCCCAAGGTAGCCCTCTTAAACGTTTGTTGAGGATCCACACCAGGGCTGCCATAGAAAAGACCTGAACCCCAACCGTTGCCATCGCTAGACCCGGTGCTCCAAATCGTTTGGTAAACAGAAAACAAAATATGGCGTTAAAAAAGAGGCCCATTAAGCTAATGAGCAGCGGCACATTGCCATCACCTAGGGCGTAAAACACCCGAACAAAAATATCTCGGCCGAGATAGAAGAACATGCCAAAGGCATAGACGACCAAAAGGGAAGCCACTAACTGCGATGCTGTCTGATCAAATGCCCCTCGCTGATAGACAACCTGGACGGCTGGCAATGCCAGCACAGACATTAACGCCCCCGTTGGCATCATGCTCATTGCCGTTAATACAAGACTTTGGCGAATCCGATCTTTAAGCTCGGTCCAACTTTCGGGTGCTGCCAATTGGGAAAAAATGGGCATGTAGGGTACCAAAATCACATTGGAAAGAATACCTAGAGGTGTTAAAAATAAAAGCTGAGCATAGGTTAAGGCTGATGCGGATCCTTCTGGTAACTGAGATGCAAAAAATAAGCTGATGGCTACACTGATCAGCAACATCCCCGAAGACAGGGTGGCGGGTGCCATCAGCTTGCCAAGTTCTTTGACGCCAGGTCGATTAAAGTTAAATCGCAGTCGCAATGTGCCCATGCCTGAGCCCCACTGGGCTGGAATTTGAGCAAACCATTGCAACACTCCACCGACTAGGAATCCCCAAGCCATGATGGAGGCCCCGACCTGATTGGTGAAAAATAAAACCCCAATAATGACAGTAAGGCTAGAGATTAAAGGACTAATGGAGGGTAGCCAATATTGATCTGCTGCGACTAACGTGCCAAAGCCAATGCCAATTAAACCAGACAAGAAGGCCAATGGGGCCATAATTCGTAGTTGCTCGACGGCCATGATATGCACATTAGCGGATATCCCTGGCGCCAAGAGCGTAATCAAGGGGCCAGCCGCGATCATTAACCCAGCCGTTAAAATCAGCAAAATCACACCCACCAGTGTGTTAATCGTTTCAATTAGGGCTGCTGCATCTTTTTTGGGATGTTTGGCTAAAATGCTGACGACTGAGCTGTGGAATGGACCATTTACGCCGCCCAAGAGAATGAATAAAAAGCTAGGAATGACATAGGCAAAGTTGAAAGCGTCGACCTCGGGACCCACCCCAAATTCGGCTGCGATCGCTTGTTGTCGGACTAAACCTGCAACTTTACTAATCAGGGTTGCGATCGCAACAATGGTGGCAATACTCGCTAGGGAGCGACGGCGTTTGGGGGCTGAGTCGGTCACAAATGCTTTCAGTTACGTCAAGAATCCTCACCTATTTAACCGCATATTCGGACAAGGGTGAGCAAATCATCGCTGGCGATACCAGCCTAGACTAAGTACCTGTTGAAAATGATATAGCCAGGGCTCAAAGTGGAAGGCTATGCCTAAGCCGTTTGAAGATTGCCGGGTACAGGCCCCAGATATTGGTCTAGATGAGGAGAGAATACCTCATAAATTAGAGTGAGAGGTTGACCGTCATGCCAAAACAGATAGTATCGTCCCCAAAACGGACCGGGGTGATCAAAGGCTGCGGATAACTCCACTGATTCACCACAAAAGACTTGACGAATGTCCCGGAACAATTCGGTCCGGGACTGGGCTAAACTCGCCCAAATCGGTAGCGAACGGTTTTGCAAATACTCATCCACATGGCTGGCTTCCCACCAAGAAGTCGCATAGGCCAATCTTTGACCCGATGGGGTGCGTAGCCAGACTTGCCGACGTAGTCGAGGTCCCGGTACGGCTTTGATCAAATCAGGGGCATGGTCTTGCTCAGCTCCCACAAAAGACATATCAATCACATCGACTTCTGTGGGTTCTCCCGTCAAGAGTTGCAAATGTCGAGTGGGAGACCCATCCCCCAAAATCAGCATTTGCCAGGTCGGTGATAATTGAGTGTAAGGTAACCCTGGTTGCAGACGAGCTTGATCAGCCTGCCACCGAACATCCAGGTGGTGCCACGCAGTCGTTAGAGGAATCGAATTATTCGTATCAGCGTTTGCTAACAAGAGACTTCACAAAACTTTTCAATACAGTTTCATCATAGACATTATTTGCCCTCCCGTGCAAAAATCAGACCCGGTTAGAGGGCGCTGACTATACTGATGTTTGGAGATGCTCTTTTGCATTAGATCGGCTGTCGGTGTTCACGTTATTTTCACCCTGCAAGATATGAGCCCTACTCTTGATGTCGCTAACCCTACCTTGCTGCAAGTTGACAATCTGAGGATTGCCTATGCTCAACAAAGCGGGCAATCTGCAGCTACAGAATGGGCCGTTAATCAAGTTTCGTTCCAGCTTGGTCCTGGAGAACGGCTAGGACTGGTGGGGGAATCTGGCTGTGGAAAATCTACCATTGGCCGAGGGTTGATGCGCTTACTCCCCGATGGCACTCGATTAGAAGGCCAAATTCAATTTGCAGGCTCATCGGTTTTATCATTTGCTGACAAAGACTTACAGCGATTTCGGGGAGAAGAAATTGCCTTAGTCTTTCAGGATCCAATGACTCGTCTCAATCCGTTAATGACGGTCAAAAAGCATTGCCTAGAAACCCTAAAAGTTCATCGTCCCCAGTTTTCGGCAGCAGTAGCTAAAACCAAGGTGCTGGATACCCTAGCCGCCGTTAATATTCCCGCCGAACGCTGGACTCAGTATCCCCATGAGTTCAGTGGCGGTATGCGACAACGGGTGGCCATTGCCCTCGCTTTGCTGCTTGATCCGAAGATGTTGATTGCCGATGAGCCCACCACAAGTCTAGATGTCACCATTGCAGCTCAGATCCTCAAAGAGGTGACGCGGCTGTGTGCAGAACGGCAGATGGGGTTGTTGCTGATTTCCCATGATTTGGCCTTAGTGAGTGAATATTGCGATCGCGTGGCCGTCATGTACCAAGGCAAAATGGTAGAGCTAGGTCCGGCCCAAGAGATTCTCACTAATCCTCAACATCCTTATACCCAGTCGTTACTTCAGGCGGCCTTGCATTTGCAAACCAGCGCCGCAGAAGCATCCCCAACAGCAGAGATTCCTTCAGAGGATGGAGTACTGTTGCACCTTCAGAATGTGCAGCAACATTACACCTTAGAGACCAACTTTATAGCTCGGCTATTCTCGCAAAAGGCAGATGCCATTAAAGCGGTAGACGGGATCACTTTAAATATCTACTCCGGTGAAACCCTCGGTCTAGTAGGTGAATCGGGCTGTGGCAAAAGTACCTTATCGCGAACCATTTTGCAGCTCGTGCGGCCCACCGCCGGAACGGTCCAGTTTGACAATTTAGATCTGACCCAGCTAGATGGTCGAGAGATGCGGCAGTGTCGTCGCCAAATTCAAATGATCTTCCAAGATCCCCGTGCCTGTTTCAATCCCCGCATGAAGATTGGTCAAAGTGTGGCCGAGCCCTTGCTCATTCATGAACTAGCCACGCCCGCAGAAGCCCAAACTCAAATGCATTCCATGCTAGAACGTGTGGGTCTGACGCCGACGACAGATTATGCCCAGCGCTTCCCTAGCGATATTTCTGGGGGACAGCAACAGCGGGTGGCCATCGCTCGGGCTTTGATTACGCAACCCAAATTGGTGATTTGTGATGAACCTGTCAGTATGCTGGATGCCAGTATTCAAACGCAGGTTTTGGAGCTGATGCAGTCTCTCAAGGATGATTTCAGTCTCACCTACCTGTTTATTACGCATGATTTGTGGGTAGCGCGATTCTTTTGCGATCGCATCGCTGTCATGAACAAGGGCAAAATCGTCGAAATCGGCCCCACAGAAGATATTTTCACCAATCCTCAGCATTCCTATACCCAAACTTTACTCGGTGCCGCCCCCTTGCTCGCTCGTCTACAGTCAAGTTAGGAACAGCATGAAAATTGAACCGTTAATCACTGTCAAAGATATTGGGGTGAGTCGTCAGTTTTACCAAAAACTCTTGGGCTGTGACAGCACTCATGGGGGCGATGAGTACGAAATGCTGACGCTTGAAGGCAGATTGTTATTGCAACTGCATTGCCAAGATACCCATGAACATCCAGGACTGTGGAATGCTGAGAGTCCGGTTGGGAATGGCATGATTTTGTGGTTTCGTACTGATGATTTTGATGAAAGTGTCTCAAAAGTTCGAGAGTTAAGCCCAGAAATAGTTGCTGAACCCCATATCAATCCAAACGCGCAACAGCATGAAATTTGGATTCGCGATCTCGATGGTTATTTGGTTGTGATCTCGGATAATATTGGCGATGCCAAAGCATAGATTTGCTGAATCATCGGGTTGTACACCTTCTCCAGTAGCTAGATTTGGATAAAGTTTTCGCGCCAGTATTAGGCAAGCGGTTCGTTGCAAAAATGAGGCTGCTTTTGAAAATGAAAAGATGGATTCATTAAAGAAATAGATAAGAAGGCGGCACAGTGGCACACGCTACAAATAAATCAGCAGCTAGCCATCTAATGGCTAAAGCTCTCAATCACTGGGCTTAAAACGATTTTCCTCATTGAGTTCCTAGGTAGAATAGAGGTTAGTCTCTGATTTGGCAGATATTAAGAGGTAAACCTAAATGGTACAAACGCCATCTAAAGCACTTACCTTAGCGGAGTTTTGGCAACTTCCAGAAACGAAACCTGCGAGTGAATACATTGATGGTCAAGTTATTCAGAAACCGATGCCTCAAGGAAAGCATAGTGTCATCCAAGGAGAACTTATACCTACTCTCAATAGTGTAGTGAAGTCTAAGCGTATTGCTCGTGTATTTCCTGAGCTACGTTGCACTTTTGGTGGTCGTTCAACTGTCCCCGACATTGTCGTTTTCCTTTGGAACCGGATTCCTCGTGATCAGAATGGAGAAGTGGCGAATGTGTTTCCTGCTGCCCCAGATTGGGCAATTGAAATATTGTCTCCTGATCAAAGCCAAACAAAAGTAACAAAAAATATTCTTCATTGCCTGAGACATGGAACCCAAATGGGTTGGCTGATCGACCCAGATGAGAAAACTGTGTTTGTATATCGCCCAAATCAAGAACCTGAAGTGTTGGACAAGCCGGATGAAATTGTTCCTATGCCATCGTTCGTGAGTGAGTTACAGCTGACAATAAAAGATCTGTTTGCTTGGGTACTGGAGTAGATATTAGATAGTCTGCTCCCGTTATTTGACCCCCAAGTTTTCCTATGCCATCTTGTATCGAGTCTATTCATTCCTCTTTTGTCACTTTAGTGACAAAAGAGGAATGACACATCACTTTGCTAGCTTATATTCAAAAGTTCCCCTAATTCAGCATCTTCAAGTTCTTCAAAATACTTTTTACTTTTGTTGGATCTAAAAAACGTAGAGTGAGTATATTCCTGGCCTGCGATCCTTTTCTCTTTGGAAATTATCTCTTCTATTATGTTTACTGCATCCTGATAAAGATCCCAGATAGCTTGAAAATTATTGTGGGTTAGATCTATATTCTTACGCCTTGCAACCTCACCCAGGATGTAGAGGATATAGTAGGATGCATGCATAATATATGATTTTTTGTTATACAAGGATTGATCGTTTACAATCTCCGATTTAACTTTATTCTTTTCTGACTCAAGTTTCTCAAAGAGGCTATAAGCAAGCAAGACTTTATCGGCATTAACAGTTTCGTTGAATACTTCTTCATACTTGTCACCAAAAATGAGACCTTTTCTATTCTTCGCTTCATAGGGAGAGCGGTTGAAGAAAGCCATCAAAACTTGTCCAGCTTTTTCCGCGTCTATTCTTTTTTTGAGAGGTTTATCAATATGCTGATTTTTCTTCCTCTCGTAAAATTTATCTTTTGCGACAAATTCTTTTTCTAAATTGATTTGAATGAAATCAACAGATCTTATATCACGACTCTTTACAGGATTTTGACTATTAGTATATTCTGCAATTCTGGTGCTTAGCTTAGGATCTTTGACCTCACAAATTCGACAAAGGATTTCAATGTCACCGAATTTACTTGAGTCTTCAACAAAAGCTTCATATAGCGAGTGAATAGTCTGACTACCATTCACAATCTGTATATTCTTTAAATCAACAACTGGAGATCTTCTGGATGAATAAGAAAATGAATCACATGTTAGTGTGACACCGTTATTGTAATAGAAGAATTTACCATTCTCGTCTGACATTGCAGTGGTCTTTATGTTTTTGTTAATCGATGACTTCTTTAAATAGGTTCTTACATTATCATTAAATACATCTTCAAGAATTTTTGAATTCTTCATCCCTTCATATTCATGATCATCCATATCTGCCTTATCCCTTAGTACTTCATCATCAATTACAATCCTTACTAGATCTCTTGCGTCTATATTGACTATGAGTGCACGGATGTTCCCATCAGACTTCTCAAAGAAGCATCTGTCAATTCCTTTGATCCTTCCATCTACTATTTTCTTATCTGCAGAGGCAAGATATTTAATCAACTCAGGCATCAAGTGATATTGAATGTCAACGTTTCTGCCAATACTTCTCTCAAGCCTCTCTTTTTCAGACTTCTCGATGTTCTTATAATAATTTGCACAAAAATGAAATTTAAACTTTGGATTTTGACTCTCAAATATTTTCCAGATATCTTGAATCTTCGATGCCAGAACAGGATTAACTTCCTGAATTAATATTTCTTCTTGTTGGTTTACTGCATTTAAGAAGCTAAGAATTTTGTCGATTTCTCCGGAAGGAAGGTTATTATTCTTTGCTTTACTAAAAGACTCAGCATATTTGAAGTTAAACATATGGATGATTGGAGGGGCTGATGCTTCATCAATAAAAAGTGCATCAACTCCTCTGTCATGTCCAGATGTTTGATTAGTAACTTTTAAAAAGTGACCGTCAGTTATTGAATCTCTGATCTCATCTTCTTGAAGCCCAAGTATGAGATCAATAACAACAAAATAAAAAGCTGATGAGAGTGCTTCAAAACAATTATCTTGCTGTTTTTTCTCTGTAAGTGTCCTAATAAGTGAAAATTCTTGAAGAGTTGGTGCAGTCATCTGTTTTGAGAAGTTATCGTGATGATTTTAGATATAAAAAGTCTAAATATTCTGGCAATAGACAGACCTATCATAGCTGAAAGTTAATTGGAATAACTATGGCACATCTGCTACAAAGGCTGATTTAAATTTCTTAGAAAAAATTCGAACTATATAATTCTAAACGAGATGACATCAATGAAAGGATTACCCAATTAGCAGTACTCACTGACAAAGCCAATTGATGGATGTGGGTGTCTTAATATTGACATTGTTCATCGGGAAAGTTCAGGCTTAAATTATTGCATTTTCCCTCTGCTTGAAGTGATAAAAGATGCTTAAAAAGCAAGAGTGCCATTTATATTGTCTGGGAGTTAGGTGATAGTCGGAATGCGACGGGTCATAACTTTTGGGCTAGAGGATATTTTGTATCAACAGTATAGACAGAGATAAGGAAATGATCCGTCGATATATTCAGACATCAGGAGCAAGAAGAGCAAAAGTTTGAGCAATTGGACTTGTTTCGGGCGTAGCCTAAATCCCCTTGAAGGGGCTCCTCTTCAAGCCTCTGGTTTTACCAGAGGTATTTAACTGCCTTGGGTGAGATGACCCAAGGCAGTAGCAAGCTGGTCAATCTGTTCGGGTTGGTGGGTCGCCATTACCAAAATTCGAATCCGGCTGGTAGGAACAGTGGGTGGGCGAATAGCTGGAGCAAAGATACCTCGGTCAAGGAGCTGTTGACTGGCTTGCAACACTGCCGTGGGGGTGGGCATTTGCACACAGAGGATTGGTGACTCTGAAGGCAAAAGTCGCATGATTGGATGTTTTTCTTCATCTGCAAACTGGGTGGTTAGGGCTTGCTTGAGTTGCGTGACGCGTTGCCAGAGTTGCGATCTTCAACCTGTATACCTGGCTTGAATGGACAATGAGGTGTCCCTTGTCCACGAAGCCCGCAATCGTAACGGCGAAGTGCTAGAACTCATGTACATCGGTTGCTACTTCAACAACGACTCCAAACGCTTCGAGCTATATACTCAAATACTATTCAGCCAACTTCCCCGCAAAAATCTGCCACCCGAAAAATTTAGCCATAATACCAGTACCACCCCAGTTCCCTTCTAAGAATCATGACAGATGCCGAAAAACTCTACGAGCTTATTCAATCCCTCCCAGAAAGCCAAATCAACCAAGTCCTCAACTTCGCCGAATTTCTCCACCAAAAACAACTCACCACCCCTCAACCCCAGGCTATCCCTCCCGGCACCCTAACCGGCCTCCGAGGCATCGCTAAACGCTCAGGTCCCGTCCCTAGCAATGATGAATTGCAAGCAGAATACATAGACTATCTGACCCAAAAATATCAGTAAGCCTTCCCGTGAAAGTTCTCATCGATACCAATGTCGTCCTAGATCTACTTCTGGAACGGCCCCCCTTTGTCGAAACTGCGATCGCTCTCTTCGAGCGAATTGAACGCGGTAGTTTAGCAGGTTATATCGCCGCAACCACCATCACCAATATTTTCTACATCATCCGTAAAACGGAAGGTCGTGAAATCGCCCTCGTTGCCATTAATCGGCTACTGATCGGCCTCCGATTTTGTTCCGTTGATCGTCAGACAGTCGAAACTGCTCTCAGTCTTGGACTGAAAGACTTTGAAGATAGTATCCAACTCGTCTGCGCGACCCTTAATCAACTGGATGGGATCGTCACCCGAGATTCTAAAGACTTCATCGGTAGCAACCTCCCCATTTACTCTCCCGCAGAACTCTTAAACCAGCTCTAGTAGAAAAGCGGATAATCCTTTTTCTGACAGTTTTATTAGCCGCTATCCATATAATTGATCGTTTAGACAATCTGCATCAAGGTTTGCCTAGACTTCAGGTATTGGTCTTGGTTATCTGGGCCAGATGCATTTTTCTTGAATCTAGCAACACCTTGCAAGGGACACTTGGATTAAAAGGATCAGTTATGTTTTTTCGATTGCTGCTCATGCCCCTAATGGTCAACCGTTATCCTTTTGTCTCCTTTTCATCGGAGCACCACAAGAGAAAAGCACCTTTGATGAGTCAGGTTTAACTGTGTTGGGCCATTTCACCCAAGGCTAAGGCAAGCTGGTCAATCTGTTCGGGTTGGTGGGTCGCCATTACCGAGATCCGAATCCGGCTAGTAGGGACAGTGGGAGGACGAATGGCTGGAGCAAAGATGCCTTGGTTCAGTAACTGCTGACTGGCGCGTAACACCGCTGTGGGAGTGGGCATTTGCACACAGAGAATCGGTGACTCTGAAGGCAAGAGTCGCATTGCTGGAGGTTTGTCTTCCGTCTTGAGCTGAATGGTTAGGGCTTGTTTGAGTTGAGTGACGCGTTGCCAGAGTTGCGATCGCAACCCCTCCCCTGCTCGAATAATCTCCACCGCTGCCAAAGCCGCAGCCGTGTCTGCTGGTGATAACGCCGTTGTATAAATCCAACTCGTCGAACGATTCCGCAGATAGTCAATTAACGCTGCCGAACCTGCCACATAGCCACCTAAACTCCCTAGAGCCTTGCTCAAAGTCCCCATTTGGATGAGCTTGGCCTCTCGACAGCCAAAATATTCCACGCATCCAGCCCCTGTTTTGCCTAGGACGCCAGTCCCGTGGGCCTCATCGATCAGGAGCATAGCGTCATATGCTTGGACCAACGCGACTAATTCAGGTAAGCGGCATAAATCCCCATCCATACTGAACACACTATCGGTGAGCAGTAGGCAGCGACGATAGTGAGATCGATGGGTTTCTAACTGAGTTCGCAAGCCATCTACATCCGCATGATCAAATTCATGGATTGTTGCCCCACTGAGGCGCGCGCCATTTTTGAGGCTGGCATGGTTGTAGGTATCTGCCAAAATCAGATCTCGACGATTGACTAATGCTGTAATCGTGCCCAGGTTGGCGAGATAGCCAGAGCTATAGACAATGGCGGCTTCGGTTTGCTTCCAGGTAGCGATCGCACCTTCCAACTGCTCATGTATGGCTCGATGGCCACTGAGCAATCGCGACCCCGTACTGCCAGTGCCCCAGGTGTTGATGGCTGCGATCGCAGCCTCCGCCAATCGTGCATCTCCAGCTAACCCCAAATAATCATTACTGGCAAAATTAATCACCTCTTGTCCATCCAAGAAAACGGTAGGCCCCGGCCCACCTATTGTTTTAACTGAGCGATGCCAATGGGCTTTATGAACCGTCGCTAGGGCATCATCAATCCAGGCATAAGGATTCATCACAGGCTCATGAAAAATAGGGTTTGAAATACAGTGTCAGGTCCTTGAACTACTTATTGTCGAAATGTAACGTGTCTTTTTGCGAAATGTAACTCTTAGTGGCTGCGCTTCATATATGAACCTGGCCTTCAGGTAACATTGCTTATAGAGCTAGCACTAAGTTGAGAGCACAAACTGCTACAATGGCGGTTTCTTAACAATTCCAGCTTTGCTTGCTTGTATAAAGGTTTCCCCCCTTTGTTGTGGGATAAGTTTGTTCAACTATAGTTATTGAGGCCCCCATGGTAGATACCCTCAAAAAGCCAGAACCCCAAGAACTGCGGGACGGAGTCAAAGTTCCTGCCAAAGAGACGATCCTAACGCCTCGTTTCTATACCACTGATTTTGACGAGATGGCCAAGATGGATCTCACCGTCAATGAAGACGAAATTCGCGCCATCATTGAGGAATTTCAAGCCGACTATAACCAAAAGCACTTTGTCCGCGATGATCGTTTCGACAAATCTTGGGATCACATCGATGGCGAAACTCGACGATTATTTATCGAGTTCCTAGAACGCTCCTGTACAGCCGAGTTTTCTGGCTTCTTGCTTTACAAAGAGTTGGGGCGCCGTCTCAAGACCAAAAATCCTTTACTGGCAGAAGGCTTTAACCTCATGTCTCGAGATGAAGCTCGTCATGCGGGTTTCCTCAACAAGGCTATGACTGATTTCAAATTATCCTTAGACCTGGGATTTTTGACTAAGAGTCGCAGCTATACCTTCTTCAAACCCAAATTTATTTTCTATGCCACCTATCTTTCTGAAAAGATTGGATACTGGCGCTATATCACCATCTATCGTCACTTAGCTGCGAACCCTGACGATTGTGTCTATCCTATCTTTGAATTTTTTGAAAACTGGTGTCAAGACGAGAATCGTCACGGTGATTTCTTTGACGCCTTGATGAAATCGCAGCCGCAATTGCTCAACGATTGGCGAGCTAGATTATGGGCACGGTTCTTTTTGCTATCCGTCTTCGTAACCATGTACCTCAACGATTTGCAGCGCTCTGGGTTCTACGCCACTATTGGTCTAGATGCTCGCGAGTATGACAAACATGTGATCGAAAAAACTAATGAGAGCGCGGGCCGTGTCTTTCCCTTGGTTTTGAATGTAGAGCATCCTAGCTTCTATGGTCATCTGGAAGAGTGCGTTGAGAATTGCGCTAAATTGCGTGCTGTCGATGCCTCTGAGCAGCCTCAAGTGATCAAGACCCTTCGCAAACTTCCCGTTTTTCTCTCAAATGGGTTCAATTTCTTGCGTCTTTATTTGATGAAACCCATTCCTACAGCTCAATTAGAGGGAACAATTCGCTAGTTCGCTAGTTCGCTCTGTCACAATCGCTATCAAATGTTTAAACCACCATCAGCAACTGCTTTTGGTGGTTTTTGCTAATCAATTTTCTAAGAATAAGTAGGCCAATTCTCATGGCGGTATTTATTAATTGTTGTCTATATTAGAGAGTAACGCTATAAGCTCACAGCATTCAGCATCAGCATAGCTAGTTCAAAACAACCAAACGGGGGAATCAATATGTATGGTTTAGTGAACAAAGCCATTCAAGAAATGGTATGCGATCATTTCGGCAAAGAGGCATGGCAAGCCATAAAAGCACTAGCAGAAACTGAAGATGAGAACTTCATCAGTCTTGAGAGCTATCCTGATGATTTAACTCACCGTCTAGTCAAATCTGCTAGTCAAGTTTTGGGCATCTCTGCTGCGGAAATTATGGAAGATTTTGGCAAGTATTGGGTACAGTTTACCGGGCAAGAAGGCTATGGAGAAATGATGAACCTAGCCGGCGATGATTTACCCGAATTTTTGGGGAATCTTGATGATTTGCATAGTCGTCTTGGGGTGATTTTTCCAAAGATGCAACCTCCCTCTTTTCAATGTAGTGATCAAAAGCAAAATACCTTAAATCTGCACTACTATTCCCATCGCCAAGGTATGGCTCCGATGGTATTAGGCTTAGTAGAGGGGCTAGGGGAACGATTTACCACCGATGTAGAAGTTACCCAAATTCAAGCTCGAGAGCAGGGAGCTGATCACGATGTGTTCTCAGTTACCTATCAGCTCTGATCACCAGTTACTTGCTTTGGGGCATAATCTGCCGCCAGAACAATTCGCAGCAGCATTCCCTTTCCATTTTGTTCTGAATCCCAACCTAGATATTATTCAAGCAGGGACTTCTCTGCAAAGTCTGCTGCCTAATATTTGCAGCAGTAAATTTGAACAGCAGTTTAGAATTCAAAGGCCTCCGATTCAGCCAGATTTCGCTAGTCTGAGCAAGCCTTGCCGTTCTCTGCTGATTTTAAATTGTCTCGATATCAACACGCAATTGCAGGGACAGATGGTGTATGTGGAAAAATCCAATTTGATCTTCTTTTTAGGATCTCTTTGGGTTACAGATATCCACGAACTCAAACTGCTGGGTTTGAAGTTAAATCATTTTGCAGTGCATGATCGGATCTCGGACTTTTTATTCCTTCTGCAAGCAAAAAATACGGCATTAGAGGAGGCCCATAAATTAGCAGATGAACGGGCTCAGAAATTAGTAACTGCTAAGGAAATGGCTGAAAGTGCCAATTTGGCCAAAAGCACATTTCTTGCCAATATGAGTCATGAACTGCGAACGCCACTCAATGCAATTCTGGGTTTTTCGCAGTTACTCAGTCGTGATGCAACATTAACAACGTCCCATCTCCATAAACTGAGTATTATTAATAACAGTGGTGAGCATTTATTGGCTCTACTGAATGACATTTTGGAGATGTCTAAAATCGAAGCAGGGCAGATCACATTAGATCCAGTAGCCTTTAATTTACATCACTTTTTGGAAGGACTTTATAGCCTATTTCAGCAAAAGGTGTTCTCAAAAAAAATCAATCTGAAGTTTCAATATACAGAAGCTGTCCCTCAATATATTCAGACTGATATCAAAAAATTGCGCCAAGTCCTGATTAACCTTTTGGGAAATGCGATCAAATTTACAGAAGAAGGGCAAGTTCAGCTAAAAGTAAGTTGTCTTTATACGGACGAAGATTCTCTTACTGACACTACCGTAGAATCTTCATGTCAGTTGTCTTTTTCGGTACAAGATACGGGACCTGGCATCTCATTAGAACATCAAGAGCAAATTTTTCATCCTTTTTATCAAACTGAAATTGGGCGTCAATCCCATCAGGGAGTACATGGTACCGGATTAGGATTATCCATTAGTCGTCAGTTCGTGGAACTGTTAGGAGGTGAATTATCTGTTTCCAGCCAGGTCAATCAGGGTGCAAATTTCTCGTTCACTATTCCCGTAACAGTGATGCCCACAAATTCACTGAAGCCACAGCCGGAACAACGAGTGCTACAGGTTCATCCTCACCAACCTATCTTTCGAATATTAGTCGTTGAAGATCATGCTGACAATCGTTGCTTGTTAGTGACCTTACTAGCAACGATAGGTTTTTTAGTTAAATCTGCTCAAAATGGCTTAGAAGCTCTCGAAATATGGCAAGATTGGCACCCTAACTTAATCTGGATGGACATCAAAATGCCGGTAATGGATGGTTTAGAGGCCACCCAGCAGATCAGAAAAACGCCCCATACTCCCCAGCCTATTATTATTGCCCTAACTGCAAATGCGTATGAAGAGGATAAAGATCGAGCGATCGCATACGGTTGTGATGATTTTCTGCGTAAGCCCTGCCATGAAACCATCATTTTGGAGAAAATGACCCAATACCTGGGGGTGGAATATCTGTATGAGGAACTGACGCCTCCCTTAACGTCTAGCGATTCTCTATCCTTACCGAAACAGTATGATCTTAAGGCTAAATTAATTTCAGTCATGTCCCAAACGTGGCTCGCTCAACTCCAGACTCGAGCCATCAATTTGGATACGGATGGGATTAAGGATTTATTGAATGACATTACACCTGAAGATCATGATCTAAAAGATCTGCTAACCTCATTGGCTGATGACTACCGTTGTGATGTGATTCTCGAACTCACGCAGGTCTGAGTTTATGAATAGAGTTCGAGCTGCTGGGGCAATCATTAAGGACCTATAGATTAACCTGTCAAAGATTGCGCGAAAATGGCACTTTGAAAATACAGAAGCAAGTTACGAGAAGCGACTCCCAATACTTTTAATGAAAGCAGGACGTTCGGTCAGGCGATTGATGTAGAGCAACAACGCGGGGAAAGAACTCAGATCAAGATCTAAGGCAATGGGGATATAAGCCAGGGTAGATCCAATGGCAACATCTACCACGCTGAAGGTAAGGCCTACAATCCATTCTTGGTTTTTGAGGATCTGGTTGAGTGGGCCTAAGAGTCGTTCAGCATTGCTCTCTAGGGCATCGGATAGAAAGATACCTTGGCTGAGAGTGGCATTGGCGAACACGATCCATTGATAGATTTCTGCCTGTTGATCTAATGATTTGGGATAGCTGGGATCATATTTCTGGGCAAGATACAGCAAAATCGCTCCTGATTCCCATAGCTTTAAGGCTCCATCTGTTAAGGCAGGAACTTTACCCATGGGATTGATCGCCAGAAAATCAGGCTGGGTCTGTTCCCCAGCTTGTAGATCCAGAACAATATACTCGTAGGGTATTTGTAATTCTTCCAAATACCACTCAACGATGGCGGCCCGACTCTTCACGCCGCCGTAGAGCTTGATCATGTGGGGTTCTCCGTAATTTGACAAGCGTGATGATAGCCCTGGGGCTATAGGTTAACCGACGTTAGGGAATAACCATCACTGGACAAGGCGCTAGATTAATCACCCGATTACTAACACTTTCTGCGGCTCCTTCTTCTGTCAGTCCTACGCCTCGGCAACCCATCACAATTAAATCAGCATCAATTTCATCTGCAAAATCGCAAATACAAAAAGCGGGTCTGCCTGCTTGTTTAACCGTATCAACCGTAATGCCCCAATCTGAAAACGCGATCTTGGCATTGTGCAAGAGTTGATCAATGGCTGGGCTATCAGGAGGATTCGACTGAGCCGTCGTCTCTGTTTCAGCTTGCACTGATAGGATAACGAGTCTGCTGTTGCAAAATTTGACAATCTCTGAAACCTTCTCAGCAGCATCCTGAGAAGCCCGACTTTGATCGATGGGAAACAAAATCGTCTTAAACATGAAGCTCTACTCCAGGGTACGCACTCCGGTAAAATATGGACGGCACGGAATCAGTTCACACTTTAAACCAACCCGACCGACGACAGTTTGGGTATGGGCTTATCCCAATCATTATCATGCCAAGACCCCATGCACTCTGCTATGGGGGGTAATAAAACGCAATAGACGCATTTAGGAGATTTTTATTGTGTCCAAAAAGACAATTGCCGATTTAACATCAGCAGATTTATCTGGTAAACGGGTTCTCGTGCGAGCCGATTTTAACGTACCGCTAGATGACAGTGGCAAAATTACTGACGACACCCGTATTCGCGCGGCGCTACCCACCATTCAAGATTTAACATCTAAAGGAGCTAAGGTCATCCTCGCTAGTCACTTTGGGCGTCCCAAAGGTCAAGTCAATGAGTCGATGCGCCTCACACCTGTAGCGGCGCGACTATCAGAATTGCTGGGTCAACCCGTTACTAAATGTGATGACTGCATTGGGGATGAAGTCGCTGCCAAAGTAGGGGCCTTGCAAAACGGCCAGGTAGCGTTGTTAGAGAACGTCCGCTTCCATGCGGGTGAAGAAGCCAATGATTCTGAGTTTGCGCGTCAGCTAGCTTCTGTAGCTGATTTATATGTGAATGATGCCTTTGGGACGGCTCACCGGGCACATGCATCTACCGAAGGGGTGACCCATCATCTCAGTCCTTCGGTCGCGGGTTATCTCATTGAAAAAGAGTTGAAGTACTTACAGGCTGCGATTGAAAGTCCTCAGCGACCTTTGGCTGCTATTGTGGGAGGCTCTAAGGTTTCCAGCAAAATTGGGGTGATTGAAACCTTACTGGATAAGGTCGACAAGCTCTTAATTGGCGGTGGCATGATTTTTACGTTCTACAAAGCTCGTGGCTTAGCGGTCGGCAAGTCTTTGGTGGAAGAGGATAAGCTCGACTTGGCTCGCTCCCTGGAAGCGAAAGCGAAAGAAAAAGGGGTGGCTCTGCTGCTTCCGAGTGATGTGGTGGTTGCCGATAACTTTGCTGCAGATGCAAATGCCCAAACGGTGGGGATTGATGCTATTCCTGATGGCTGGATGGGTTTAGATATTGGCCCTAATTCCATCAAAGAATTTGAGGCAGCTCTTGCAGATTGCAAAACAGTCATTTGGAATGGGCCGATGGGTGTGTTCGAATTTGACAAATTTGCTGCAGGAACGGATGCGGTTGCCCATAGCTTGGCGAAAATTACTGAAACGGGAGCCGACACGATTATTGGTGGCGGTGATTCTGTAGCTGCGGTCGAAAAAGTGGGTGTGGCTGGAAAGATGAGCCATATTTCTACGGGTGGTGGTGCTAGTCTGGAGCTTTTGGAAGGTAAAATCTTGCCAGGTATTGCGGCTCTTGATGATGCCTAACCAGTAGAGGCTGTTCTGGTCTTGATAGCTGAGGAGGTACTCATAAGAGTACCTCTTTTCTTATGCTTTTTAATGTGTGCAAGGATATGGAATAGTTCAAATTTGTCACTCATCAATGGTCGTAGTGATGGAGTCTAGCGTTGCCAAGACCACTAAAATTGACGCCAAAAAATAGCTCACTGATCATGACCAGTGAGCGAGAGGAGAGTGCTGAGAAAAATTAATGATTTGCAGTCTTTAGCAAGGTTCTGGAGCCGAATCTTGCATCCAACTTGGGTTGCTATGGCTAAGCTCAAACCCAAGACTTCTCACTGTCTGAAAGGGCTTGGCATTCGCTTGTTGAGTAAAGGTAGCCATCTGTTCGACTGGGGAATATCCCTGAGTTCTGAGAACTGAGCCTAAAACTTTGCCAGCGATCGCAAATGAAATAAGTACAAGCATGGGCTAACTCTTAACTAACTGTAGGTAACGATTGGGACAACAGGATGGCAATGAATGTATCTTTATGTAAATCAAGATAGCATTTTTGTAAAAATAACGCAATATAAATTGACATATTTATGTTTTATTGATAAAAGATTGCTTGATTCTGGTGGCTACAAGACTTGACGACTACCTACTAGATGGTAGATACTAAAAACATGGAAAAAAATACTGCAACTCAAATCCTAAATATTGCTCAAGAGATGGTGCGGAATCGGGGCTATAGCGCCTTTAGTTACGCCGATATCTCTAAGCAAGTTGGGATTCGTAAAGCTAGTATTCATTACCACTTTCCTACCAAGGATGAGTTGGTGAAGGCTCTGGTGCAGCGGTATCGAGAGGGGATGAGGCGGGCCTGCGATCGCATCGCTCAATCCGCTACCAGTCTTGACCAGCAGATGCTCCAATTTGCTGATCTCTATCGAAATGGTCTGGAGGAAAACCAAATCTGCCTGTGTGCCATGTTGGCCGCAGACTATGAGGTTCTACCCCAACCTGTCCGGGATGAAATTCAAGCCTTTTTCCGCGAGACCGAAGCTTGGCTGAGTACCTTGCTCCAGCAAGGGTGTGACGCCAAGGTCTGGGACTGCCAACCTGCTGTTGAACAAGAAGCCAAAGGTTTGATTGCAATGTTGCAAGGGGCACAGTTGATGGCTCGCTCATCAGCTAACAGTGCCACCACCTTTGAGGATATTATTCATCCACTCCTGAAAGCAAAATTTTCCAACGGTTAATTTTTTTTGTTCTGACAATTACCTATTAGTAGGTAGTTGTTGATTTACTATCCAAGTATAGGAATTGATTATGTCTCAAGCATTCACTGGTCAAAAACTGATTGTGATCGGCGGTACCAGCGGCATAGGTAAAGCTGTTGCCCGAATTATCCTTGAAAACGGTGGTTCTACTGTTCTGGTTGGTCGCCGCGTAGAAAAGCTACAGACGGCGGTTGAAGAGTTGAAGGCTTATGGCACAGTCATAGGTGAGCAAGCCGATATTTCTCAGCCCGGACAACGTCAGGTCCTCATTGAGTACCTTCATCAGGACCATGCGGATGCTACATTGCTAGTCAACTCCGCTGGTGTTTTCTTGCCTAAGCCGTTCTTGGATTATGAAGAAGCTGATTATGACCTCTATTTGGATCTCAATAAAGCGACATTCTTTATGACCCAAGCCATTGCTCAGAATATGATCAATCATCATCAGCAGGGAGCAATCGTTAATGTGGGTTCTATGTGGGCCAAGCAAGCAGTTCAAGCCACACCTTCATCAGCTTATTCGATGGCAAAAGCCGGACTACATTCGCTCACACAGCATTTGGCAATGGAACTAGCCGATCAAAAGATTCGGGTGAATGCGGTCTCCCCTGCTGTTGTAGAAACGCCTATCTACGAAGGGTTCATTCCCAAAGAGAACGTTCATGGTGCTTTGCAAGGCTTCAACAGTTTTCATCCTATCGGTCGAGTCGGAACTTCAGAAGATATCGCCGAAGCCATCGCCTTTCTGCTCTCAGACAAAGCCGCTTGGGTGACTGGGGCTATCTGGGATGTGGATGGCGGTGTCATGGCAGGTCGCAATCAATATAACTAAAACCTCTTGTCAGCGGGTGACTAGGCTATTCGCTGCCCCAATCAACCTATTTCACTCACCACTAAAGAGGTAGACAGTAGACACTATTTACACCGCTTGATTTGGCCAAAGTAGGTTGATAGCAATATCGTTTAAGAAAATCCATAACTTTCGTTTATCCACCAAGGAGCCTGATGATGAGCAGCCTCAACAGCTACACTCCCCCCAAAGTTTGGCAATGGAACACTGAAAGTGGCGGTACTTGGGCCAAGATTAACCGCCCGATGGCGGGGCCAACCCATGATCAAGACTTGCCGATGGGTAAGCATCCTCTCCAGCTCTATTCGATGGCAACGCCTAACGGCCAAAAAGTGACCATTATGCTGGAGGAACTCTTGGCGTTAGGTGAGACCGGGGCCGAATACGATGCTTATCTCATTAAAATTGGGGACGGAGACCAGTTCAGCAGCGGTTTTGTCAATGTCAATCCCAACTCAAAAATCCCGGCCCTAGTCGATCACTCAACCTCAACGCCGACTCGTGTTTTCGAATCGGGTTCCATCCTGCTTTACCTCGCAGAAAAATTTGGTCGCCTGATGCCGACAGATCACTCAGGCCGAACGGAGTGTTTATCGTGGTTGTTCTGGCAAATGGGTTCAGCACCCTATCTTGGCGGTGGGTTTGGTCACTTTTACAGCTATGCACCGACCAAATTTGAATATTGTATCGACCGATTCACGATGGAGACAAAACGCCAGCTCGACGTGTTGAACCGTCATCTTCAAATCCATCAATTCATGGCAGACGACCACTACTCTATCGCTGATATTGCCATCTGGCCTTGGTATGGTGGCGTGGTTCGCAACACACTGTACAATGCAGCAGAATTTCTCGATGCCTCCTCCTACACCCATGTTGTCCGTTGGGCACAAGAAATCGCAGACCGTCCAGCAGTCAAGCGTGGTCGTATGGTGAACCGGACCTGGGGTGTTTTGGCAGAACAGCTCCATGAACGCCACGACGCAGAAGACTTCAAGCATCGCACGCAGGATCAACTCGCTCAGTCTTGATCCATATTATTAGGAAGTGAGAGTTTTCTCGGTGATAGGAGTCTCTGGTTGAGGAGGCTGTGATTTGGGCAGCCAAGGTAGTCCAGCTAAGAGTGACTCGTTTGACATAATCGATATCATGGCCCCACCCAACAATAGCAACGGGAACGGTAGCGTCAGGGTATGGAGCCAATCCAACCCTCTGGCCAAAGCCAAGAGCACTAGAAAACTAATGAGCCAAATACGCATAACAACCTCTCCGATGATACTGGGATTTATGATTCCCCTGGGGTAGAGACAGGCACAATAGCTGTGACTTCTGCAAATGTGTCAATCTCAGGACTGGGTGGATCCGTGAGGGTAGTGACGGTACTGCTGAAACTAGGGTCTAGGGTTTCTGGCAAGACTAATCCATTTAAGGTTTGTAAGAATCGCTCTTTTAGGTCAAGAGACTTAAAATCATGATCAATGGTATTGCCATAGGTATCCAACTTGCTCCAATACAGTCGACCAATCGCGATTGACAATTCTTTGTAAGATAATTTGTCCCAATGGTCTAAGTGAGGGAACACAGGAAGCTGAGGGGATGGAAGTTCGTCCCCTTCTAGGTCTGGCTGGAAGAGAGCAGGCGGTAGAATCAGCCCTGGAGAAATTTGGACACGAATAGGGGGAACATCTTTAGGAATAACAGGGAGTTGGGGTAAGGAAGGTGCTAGCTTCGTTGGGTCTCCTTGACCCGGTGTTGGCTTGGATCCGGTTGGGTTAGATGCTATCCCAATTTCTGCTGTATCGTCAGGGATGGGGCCGGATGCTACCCTAATTTCTTTCGCTTCGTCCAAAATGGGATCAGATGCTACTCTAATTTCTTCTGCATCTGCTGGGGTAGCAACCATATCGTCTAATATTTGTTCCAACTCGGACATTCTGTCTTCGGAATCGAAGTTATTCCAGGCTGTGTCAGCGGTGATATTGGCAGCCTGTAGGGGTGAGAGTAAGTCAGCTCCCTGCAAATTCAGTTCTGGGAGCATATTAACGGGGTGATCGAGAAATTCCCATTCTTGATCTAAATCAATTTCTTGTTCTAAGACTTGAAGCTGGACGCAATGACGATCGATTTCAGAATTGGCCAGTTGTTTCTCTTCGTTGGGGGCACAGCTGATGATCCAGCGGCCGTGCTGTAGAAAGGTGGAAGGTAAGACCGCAATACGTCCTTGGGAGTCAGTTCGCATCAACTCTTCCTGGACCACTTCTTGCCAAATGCCATCTTGGACAAACTGATGACGAATATGAACTTGAATAGGGCAATCTGCTTCGCTGGCTTGAGCGATGAGCTGATATCTGCCCACTAAAATTTCAACGGTAAGAGACTCTAGAGGTAACCAGGCGAAATCACCTTCTTTTTGAATCAAAAATTCTAAGTCCACTGTCATCTTGGTTTAGGTCCTACTCCACACAGCCACAGTTAAGAGATCCATATTCCTTAGGAATTGTCAAGGGACTCCAACTTGCAGCACAGTTTAACTGATTGTGGCTACGCATGGGGGGTTATTGGGCAGATATTTTGGATCTTATGGCTGTAATTTTCTCCTGAAGCTGACTAACTTGATGCCTGAGATCATCTTGAGACAAGGATTCTTGCTCACCTGATGCCAGCCATTTGAGTTGCACGGTGCGATCGCAAGCTTCCGTATCCCCCAAAATCAAGCCAGCGACGGCTCCACTGCGATCGGCTCGCTTCAATTGTTTACCAAAGGCACTACCGCTCAGGTCCATTTCCACAGAAAATCCCTGTTGCCGCAGCGTTTGGCAAAGGATTAGAGCTTGGGCCTCTGCTTCTATACCCCGAGCCACACAGTAAAAGTCCAAAGTTTGATCTAAGGCGATCTCAGCGTTCTGCAAGAGCAAAATCAGCCGTTCCATGCCAATGGCCCATCCCACCGCAGGCGTATTGGGACCGCCCAATTCAGCCACGAGGCGATCATAGCGACCGCCACCACAGACGGTGGCTTGACTGCCCAACCCTTCCAGCTCAAATTCAAAGGCAGTGTGCGTATAGTAATCTAAGCCTCTAACTAGGGCAGGATTGAGCTGGTAATCAATATTGAGGTCCGTTAGTAATTGTTGGACACGATCAAAATGCTGTTTAGACTCTGGCCCTAAGTAATTCAAAATACTGGGGGCGGATTGGGCAATATGTTGGGTTTGGGGGTCCTTACTATCGAGAATGCGCAGGGGATTCCGCTCTAGTCGATCTTGAGAATCGGCATCCAGGTCCTCTTTGTAGTCGCTGAGATACTTGACTAGCGCGTCCCGATACCGCTGACGATCCTCTGTTGTCCCCAGAGAGTTGAGGGATAAGGTCCATGCGGGGACCCCTAAAGATTTGAGGAGTTGAGCTGCGATCGCAATCACTTCCGCATCAGCACGGGGGTCAGTACTCCCTAAGGATTCCACGCCAATTTGATGAAATTGTCGTTGCCTGCCAGCTTGGGGACGTTCATAACGGAACATAGGTCCGATATACCAAAGTCGTTGTACCCCGCCTTGGGCATGGAGTTTATTCTCAATGTAGGAGCGCACAGCGCCAGCGGTACCTTCAGGGCGAAGGGTGATGGAGCGATCGCCGCGATCCTTGAAGGTATACATTTCCTTGCCCACCACATCTGTGGCTTCGCCAATACCCCGTTCAAACAAACTGGTTTGCTCAAAAACTGGGGTTCGCAGTTCCCGATAAGCAGCTTGATGCAAGATATTTCGGGCTGTGGCTTCGACATGCTGCCAGTAGATGACCTCCTCTGGCAAAATATCGCGTGTACCTCGTGAAACTTGAATTAAACCCATGAAGAAAATGTCCTAAGCGACGTACCCATTCCAATTTTTCGAGCGAGAAAGGTTGATCAAATCTAGGCCAGCTCAAAGGCTCAAAAATGGATTAATAATGGTCATATCATCTATTTTCTGATCGTGTTGAAGGTCTTCTGAATACAAAATACTGCTTTCAACCGCAAGAGCTGCCGCTACAATCATCGAATCATAGAAGGAAAATTGCCAGCGGCTAGCAATCTCTAGACTGCGATGAAAGAGTGCTGTTGAAGAGAAGACCTCACATAACGGTTCTAGGACGTGACTCAAATAGTTTTGGCAATCCGCTATGGCAAGAGGTGTCGTGAATTTGCGCAAGGCAACATTTACAAACTCCTGAATGACTTGGGAGCTAATACAACCCGATCTATGATTCAAGGCATCTCTGACTAGATTCTTGGCGATGCCCTGTTTATCAAGCTGAGTTTGGTCAAACGTGTAGACCAAGATATTGGTATCTAAAAAGTAACTACCGTTCATTCATGTCATCTCGGGAAAACGTTCTGCCAGGCTGAGCATAATCGAACTGCTCCATGAGCCCGTCATAGTTAATCAGTCTGCGGTCAGTACTGACGTATCGCTCTAACCAGGCCCGAAACTGAGCATTTAATGTAGAGTTTTCCTTAGTAGCTTTCTCTCGGGCAAGCTGCAGCAGTTTTTGATCAGCGCTTAGAGTAATGTTTTTGAGCATAATCTTTTTGATTTGATACTCATGAATTACACAATTATAGTGTACACAAAAATAGTGGCGCCATCTCACGAGGTTATGTTTGTGACTAGTGCGATGACGCGACTGCCCAGACAATAAGTTTTTCTCTTTGGAGATGGGGTGTTCGAAACCGACAATAGTATGGACGATGGCGGTTTTATAAAATAATAGAAAAAACGTTGCTCTCACCCGTTCTTTGGAGACGATCCCAACCCTGATATCCTCAGAAAGAAAATACCGTCCATCAGTGCGGGGTTGACGCACTTGTCAGGAATATGAAACTCGCCGCGATTGATATTGGTACCAACTCTATCCACATGATTGTGGTCAAGGTGCTGCAGCAGCGCAACTTTGAGGTAATTGATCGCGAAAAAGAGATGGTCAAATTAGGGGCCGGGGTATTTGCTACTAATCGGCTTAGCGATCGCGCCTTTGATCAAGGACTAGAAACCATCAGCCGCTGCGTGCAACTAGCGGATCAACTCGGTGTGGATGACATTCTGACTGCTGCCACTAGTGCGATTCGAGAAGCTCAAAACGGGGAAGCATTCCTGAGCGAAGTCGTTCGCCGGACGAAGATCATGCCCCGCCTGATTTCGGGGAAGGAGGAAGCCCGCCTCATTTTTTTGGCAGTGCGGAATGCGATCGCCCTCGAAGATCGCAATGCTCTTGTCTTCGATATTGGCGGTGGCAGTACCGAAGCCGTAGTGGGCAATCGAGAAGAAATTCTATTTGGCACCAGCATGAAGCTGGGTGTCCAGCGGTTGCTGGATATGTTTGAAGACCAAGGACCTATTGGGGAGGAAGCCCGAGGGGTCTTAGAAGCCCATATCCGTTTTCTGGCTAACTCCGCCCTAGCCGAGGCAAAACAGATCGGATTTACCCAAGTCATTGGCACTTCAGGCAGCATTCGCAACTTAGGTGAGGCCGCCTATCTGGACAATCACAAGCAGTCATTGCGGTCTGTCAATGCCGAAGTGATTCCCCTGCAGGATCTGCAAGCAATTACTCAGCGCCTTATTGATCTCCAGCCCAGTCAGCGAACTAGTGTAGACGGTATCAGTGACAAGCGTGTGGATGCGATTCATTTAGGAGGCATTCTGTTGGTGCAGTTGTTGCAGATGGCAGAAGTCCAAGAACTCACCCTCTGTGATGCCTCGCTGCGAGAAGGAATGATTCTGGATTATCTAGAACGACATTCCCAAGATGTAGCGACCTTGCCAATTCAAGAGAATCTCCGCCATCGCAAAGCTGCTCAACTGGTCCAAAAGTATGATGCCAACTGGGATAGCAATAGTCATATTGCTGCTTTGGCACTGCAACTCTTCGACCAAATTCAAGATACACACCACTACGGTGATTTTGAACGAGATATTTTAGAGTATGCGGCTCTACTGCATGATATTGGCCAATATGTCGCTTTGAAGGGCTATCACAAAACCTCGCGATACATTCTAGAACATACAGATCCTCGAGGATTTACGGACGAGGAGATGCTGTTGATCGGTCATGTCATTCGTTACCATCGCAAAGCCACCCCTAAACCAAAGCACAAAAAATTCAAGCGATTGTCCAACTCAGAGCAACAAAAAGTATGGCTGTTAGCTGGACTTCTCAGAGTCACTGTGGGCTTAGATCGGACCAAGAACCAACTGGTCGAAACAGTGTCATGTCAGATGTCGGATCAGTCCTTAGAGATTACCCTCTCAGGGACTGGAAATCTGGAGCTAGAACTCTGGGCAGCCCAGGACAATTGCGAAGTCCTGGCTAAGGCCCTAGATCGTGATATTCATTTCAAGACAGTGTCGTGATGGGTACTGCTCTGTTGCCAGGAGACGAAGATGGGGCAACAAGGGCAAAAAATGATGATATTGTGCATAGATCACTGTGGGAAAAGGATACAGAATAATCTGACCGATATCTGCCAACCTTAAGTATTCGCTAAAAGACAACTAGATCAAACGTGATGATATGCAGCTTGTAAACCGGATTAGCTTTCAGAACTGGCGGGGCGATCTGTTTGGGGGGGTAACGGCAGCGGTGATTGCGTTGCCGATGGCTCTGGCGTTTGGGGTTGCTACGAATGCAGGGCCAGCAGCAGGTCTCTATGGTGCAGTGTTAATTGGCCTATTTGCCTCTCTGTTTGGAGGGACTCCGGCTTTAATTTCGGAACCTACAGGGCCGATGACTGTGGTTATGACAGCTGCGGTTGCTAGCTTAACCGCAGCCAATCCTGAAAACGGATTAGAGCTAGCCTTTACCACCGTCATGTTGGCTGGCATCCTCCAAATTGTCTTTGGGCTACTACGGTTAGGGCGCTACGTCACCCTCATGCCCTATACGGTGATCTCCGGCTTTATGTCAGGGATTGGGGTTATTTTGTTGATTCTGCAACTGGGGCCGTTTTTGGGTCAAGAGGCACCCAAAGGTGGTGTTATTGGTACCCTAGAGCAACTTCCTCAACTTTTGAGCGGTGCAAACCCCGTAGAGACGCTATTGGCCGCAGCAACGGTTGCCATCATCTTTTTGACACCGAATGCAATCACCCGCTGGATTCCTGCCCAATTGGTTGCCCTGGTGTTAGGGACACTCGCTCCTCTATTGTTTTTCCCCAACATAGATATTAGACAAATTCAGGATTTGGGGAATTTGAGCACAGGCTTGCCTCATCTCCATTTGCCGACGTTCAGCACCGCCCAACTCCAGCTAATGCTGACGAATGCCTTGGTCCTAGCCATGTTGGGGTCCATTGATGCTCTGCTCACGTCCGTAGTCGCTGATAGCTTGACGCGCACAGAACATGATTCTGACAAAGAGCTAATTGGTCAAGGCATTGGTAACCTAACCGCTGGGTTGTTCGGTGGTATTCCCGGTGCTGGGGCGACGATGGGTACTGTTGTCAATATCCAAGCTGGTGGTAGAACGGTGCTGTCGGGTTTGGCCCGCGCAGCCATCTTAGCCATTGTGGTGTTAGGAGCAGGACCCCTGACTCAGTCCATTCCTCTAGCGGTTTTGGCAGGAATTGTGTTTAAGGTGGGATTCGACATTATTGATTGGGGGTTTCTCAAGCGGGCCCATCGCATTTCCCGCAAAGCCGCCCTGATTATGTACAGTGTGATTTTGTTGACGGTGTTTGTGGATCTGATTGTGGCTGTAGGGGTTGGCGTGTTTGTTGCCGATACGCTCACCCTGGATCGCCTCAGCAAGCTGCGCTCCAAAGGGGTGAAGACAATTACTGATGCTGATGATGCGATTTCACTCAGTGACCAGGAAAAGTTGCTACTGGATCAAGCTGACGGTCGCATTTTAATTTTTCAACTCAGCGGCCCCATGATTTTTGGTGTTGCCAAGGCAATTTCTCGTGCCCACAATGCCGTGGATGATTGCGATGTGTTGATTTTAGATTTGACTAATGTGCCCTATTTGGGCGTTACCTCTTCTTTAGTATTGGAAAATGCGATTCAGGAGGCTGTAGAAAAAGATCGCGTGGTTTTTCTCGTTGGTGCCAGAGGACAAATTAGGCGGCGCCTTAACCGCCTTAACGTCTTAAGCCTTATTCCCAAGCCGCAGCGACTCCAGAGTCGGGAAGACGCTCTCAAACAAGCTGTGCTTTTAGTGAATCTGTAGTGCTCTCATCACTATGGTGTGCTTCAAGTTGACCCAGTTACTCCAGATCTTGGGCTGTATAGGGTGAGTCCTGCTGCTTGAGTAACGCTTTGACGATCCGGTGACAACTCTCACCGCTAACCCTGAACGGGTCTAGCGGGAGCATCCAATCTCACGACTGAAAATTGCTGCTTCACAGGCAGGGCATCCCCTAAGCCTCGACAGCCAGAAAGCGGTAGTCCCACCGCCCCTAAAGCGCGAACCAGAATATTTATTCCGGCATTCCAATCTCTGTCAATCCCTAGCCCACAGCCACAGCGATGAACACGAACCGACAGATTCTTTTTAACCGACTTACCACAGCTCGAACATTCGATACTAGTCCCTCTTGGATTAACACCTACAGTATGTTTGCCACGCTTTACCGCAACTGCATTCAGTATCTGCAAGAATCTGCCCCAAGCGGCATCCAATATCGATTTAGCTAATCTTGTTCGAGCCAGCCCCCTAATCGTCAGCTCTTCAAAGCCAATCAAGTTATATCGACCACAAAGCCAGTGAGCAACTTGATAGTGAAACGCTGTGCGCTGACGGCCAACATGCAGATGCAGTTTCGCTACTTTGTTCGCCTGCCTTCGAAAGTTGACAGAGCCTTTAACCATGCGAGCCAGCTTCTTTCCACCTTGTTGCTGAGCGCGCCGAAGTATCCAGCGCTACTGCGCTCTGGTGGGAGTACCCCGGTGATTTAGATGGGGTTTACTATTGAGTATTGAGAGTCAATGCTGACAAATCGCTACTGAGGGTTATAAGACATGGATAAAGCTGCGATCGGGATTGGTTCTGATAATTTTTATTTAGTGAAGATTTTACTGCGTGGTCCTGATGATTGGAATCAATGGCGTAAGGATAATCCAGGTGTTGAGATAAACCTAAATGGTGCAAACCTCAACGGTGCAGAACTAAACTTTGCAGACCTGAGTGGTGCAAACCTCATCGAGGCAGACTTCAGCGGGGCAGAACTAAACCGTGCAAACCTCACCGGGGCAAAACTAAACCGTGCAGACCTGAGCCATGCAAAACTCAACTATGCAAGCTTCAGCAGTGCAAAACTCGAAGGGGCAAAACTCGAAGGAGCAGAACTTAAAGGGGCAAAATTTAGCCGTACAGACCTCAAAGGGGCAAACCTCACCGGGGCAAATCTCAATGGAGCCTACCTCAACTATGCAGATCTGAGTGGCGCAGACTTCAACGGGGCAGACCTAAGTGGCGCAGACTTTATTGGGGCAGATTTCAATGAGGCAGACCTAAGTGGGGCAAACCTCAACGGGGCCTACCTCAATGGAGCAAACCTGAATGGGGCAAATCTCAACGGTGTAAACCTCAACAACGCAGACTCCGGCATAATCAGCACAATTAAAGTACTGCAAGATAAAGCCTTGTCTATCTTAAAAAACTTGATAGCTTCGCCAAAATAGAATTATGACACTATGAAGCAGCAATCTTATTTTTCAGGATTTATCCCACTCACGCCTGATATTGAAGAACAGCTACTTACTGAAGCCAAACCTCAGTATCTTAAACCCAACCACAGTATTGATGCTGTAGTCATATGTATGCACGGCTTTACAGGGAACCCTTATGAAGTAGCTCCAGCGGTATCTGCACTCTCAAATATGGATATACCTGCTGCTGCTCCTTTATTGCCAGGGCACGGTTATCGAGAGCGTCGTAAACAGGAGCAAGAATTCTCAAACATCACACGGGAAGGAATGCTTACGGCAGCTCGACAAGAAATTGCACAGGCAAGAGAACGCTATTCTCATGTCGGCATGTTCGGATTCTCAATGGGTGGTGCGATCGCATTGACAATGGCCTCAGAAGGATTGCTGGATGCCTGTGCCGTGGCTGCACCAGCCCTGAGACTACCTCGTAAAGCGGAAATTTTAATTCCGCTTTTAAGCTGGGCTAGCTTCTCTGTGAAGGCTCCGTGTCACGAACCGTTTTATTTACCCGTCTATGAATTTCATCACTCACGAGCACTGAGAACACTTTGGCAGTTGGGTCGCCATGCTCGTGGTAAATTGCCTGAGATTCGATGCCCAGTATTGGCGGTTCACTCCCGCAATGATTCCACGGTACCGCCTATTGTTCTGGGAATGATGCAAAAACACATTCCAGTTGAGATCGAAATTGCTTGGTTTGATGATTCTGGTCATGTAATGCTCTTAGATAAGAGTGGACCAGATGTATCTTCAAAAGTTGCAGAGTTTTTTCAACGTCAGTTCTTGGATTAGGGGTACTTTCTTACGTTAAACTTGGCCACCCAATCAAAATAGAATACATCACCCCCAACATCTCGCCACCCGCTCCCGCTCCAACCACACCCCCACCATCTCCTCAATCCGCTCAATCGTTCCACCTGGCCGTAGCTCAATCTCGAATGTGTCCTCAAGCTCTAATGCTGCCTCGAAGCAATACTCTGGAGTAGCGAAGGGCATTCTGACAATTGGTTTCCCTGTTCCTCCTATGGTTATTCAGAATTGCCCAGCACTATTCTTGGAAACGGCTAGATGCTTTAGCTCACCGCCCACTCTAGCTTGCTGAATCGAATCCTTCTGGCTCTTCTCCAGCTCCCGAAATCGTCTTTCCAGCTCTGCCGATATTTTAGAAGTTCTTGGCTGACTGACCTTGGGAATTTCTGAGGGCGCTGACCGCGAAGTGCGATCCGGTTTGGTTGACCTGGAGGCAGATCGGAGTTTGCGATCATCCCCTTTCAGCTCCCAATACCCTGACTTTCGCTTGGTTGACCGGGTACCCCTCGGCGTCTTCTTGGGGAACTCTGTCTTGTCTAGCAGTTTTTGAGTAGGGGTAGCAGATTCTGTTTGCTTTGAGGTGGTCTGGGGAATGGGCTTGGGGTTGAGTGAGACGATTGGGGGTTCCATTGGGGAAATCCTCTAATGCACAGCCAGTTTCAGGGTAAGGTTTCCCGTCGAGAAAGTTGTGTTTGTTGTCAATAAAAAAGTACAATTGTATTACTGAATAGAATTAGACTGGCATGGTGAAATACACCCTCAAAGAAGAACCTGAAGCTGTTATCGAGATTCCTGGCAAGAACTCCCAAAAGACTCGTGAAAAAGCCATGCTTCAACTAATGGAATTGATGGATGCCGGACAACTCAAAACTAGTCTAGACAAAGGGTTTAGTCCGAGTGATTTTATCGAAGTACAAGAGAATTCTCACCCAGAGCTTACTCCCCAAGAAGATGAAGTAGTTCAAGCTGTGCAAATCTTGAATCGCCTAGCAACCTTAAAGCTGAAAATGCAAGAGATGCAACAAAATGCTTTGGAAATTCGAACAATTGTCGACTTACTATTTTCTGATGACCCAATCTCAGAAGAAGACGTATTGCAGCTGAAAGAAGGGTTCAAGCTTCTCAAAAAATTTGCTCAAGCGAATATTCAATACCGCGAAGCTCGAACTCAAGCTGAGACTGCTAGAGCTATCTTAGATCAGGCTTTGCAATCAGAATAAAAGATGGATCAACAAATCGCTACTGGGAAATTTTCAAGACAATCTCACTCCACCTCAAGGGAATGCTCGACCAGAAAGCGACCCGCCCCCAATGCCACCAAACTACTCTGGTAAAACTCACCATCGGTATGAACTTGGCTTTCAGGAGTGATCACCCAACATTGATAGCCCCACTCCAGCGCATAGGAGACGCCGACAAGCCAGTCGCCAGGGAAGCTAATCAGTTCAGTCAGCGTATCTATCGTCATCGCAACCTCACTGTTTCGAGGTAGAACATGAACAAAAGTATCATCTTGACACTGCTTTAGTACAAGTTTACTATATTGGTCGAGCAACCCCCAAATCGCCCCTTTGGAGTCCCGCCATGAGTGCTAAAAATGAGATGACTGAGAAGCAGAAAGCTCTCGACTTGGTGATGAAGAACGTGGAACGCACCTTTGGTAAAGGGGCAATCATGCGGTTGGGCGATGCCACTCGGATGCACATTGAGACGATCTCTACAGGGGCATTAACCCTAGATCTGGCTTTGGGCGGTGGTCTGCCTAGAGGGCGGGTGATTGAAGTTTATGGTCCTGAAAGCTCAGGGAAAACAACCGTGGCCCTGCATGCGATCGCAGAGATTCAGAAGACTGGAGGAGTCGCTGCATTCGTAGATGCTGAACATGCCTTAGATCCTGTGTATGCACAGGCTTTAGGGGTCGATGTCTCAGAGTTGCTTGTCAGCCAACCCGATTCAGGGGAGATGGCGTTAGAGATTGTGGATCAATTGGTGCGCTCTAGTGCAGTCGATCTGGTGGTCATCGATTCCGTTGCTGCTCTAACTCCCCGAGCCGAGATTGAAGGCGATATGGGCGATTCGCACATGGGTCTGCAAGCCCGTTTAATGAGTCAAGCCTTACGCAAGATCACCAGTAATATCAGCAAGTCCGGCAGTACGGTCATCTTTCTCAATCAGCTCCGTCAAAAGATTGGCATCACCTATGGCAATCCCGAAGTGACCACAGGGGGAAATGCCCTCAAGTTTTATGCCTCAGTCCGCTTAGATATCCGGCGGATTCAGACCCTGAAGAAAGGAACAGATATGTATGGAATTCGAGCCAAGGTGAAGGTAGCCAAGAACAAGGTGGCACCTCCCTTTCGGATTGCGGAGTTTGACATTCTATTTGGTGCAGGGATCTCAACGACAGGTTGTCTCGTAGATATGGCAGAAGAGACGGACATCATTGTCCGTAAAGGAGCTTGGTATAGCTACGACGGCAGCAACATTGGCCAGGGTCGAGAGAATACCATTCAGTACTTTGCTGATAATCCAGAGTTTGCCCAGGATGTAGAGCAACAGGTGCGCCAAAAGCTTGAACTTGGAGCTGAAGTGTCTGCTAATTCGATTACGGCAATTGAAGTAGAGGACGAAGAGATAGCTTAATTCCTGCTTAGTCCTCTATGTTTACCACTCTGAAGTCTAGAAAGGCCCCGCGTTATTCATATTGTGAGGAGATCTGTAATGATTGGATATGTGACTTTAGGCACTAACGATTTGACGAAATCAGCCAAGTTTTATGATGCATTGTTATCAGTGATTGGTGCCAAACGATTTATGGAGTCAGAAGACTACATTGCTTGGAGTGGGGGACCCGGTCAAGCTGGCCTCTGTATTACTAAACCCTACAACGGCCAACCCGCCACAGTAGGGAATGGAGTAATGGTTGCCCTCATGGTTGACAGTACTGAAAAAGTAGATGCTGTTTATAACAAGGCAATTGAGCTAGGTGCTCAAGATGAGGGGCCAGCAGGCCCCAGAGAGGCATTAGAAGGCTTTTATGCAGGCTATTTCCGTGATCCTGATGGCAACAAACTGAATGTCTTTCATATGGCCTAGATTATGAATCCAACATTTTTCAGTAGAATCTCATCATTGGGTCTTTGGATAACTGTCAATGCTCAACGGTTCTGCCAATATGGGTTCACCTCCCATAGAACAATTGCAAGGGATGGTAGAGCGGCTGACCTTCCACTCTGAAGAATCAGGGTATACAGTTGCTTATCTCAAGCTCCCTAATCCCGTGACAGGGTATCTCAGCATAAAATAATATGTCGAAATTCAAACCTGTAGAGTCCAAGTCAAAGCCAGCTCCAGAAAAGGTCCAACAACTTCACCGTCTTGCCTTTTTGCTAGACAACGCCATCTCTCTCCCTGGCACTAAATTTCGTTTCGGCCTTGACCCTATTCTGGGTCTACTAGGAATTGCTGCTGGTAGTGGCGATGTTGTCGGCGGCGCAGTAGGGGCCTATATCGTCTTCCAAGCTGCCCAGATGGGAATACCTAGGGAAGTGGTTTGGCAAATGGTTATTAATATCCTAATTGACTCCCTAGTTGGCCTCGTTCCTGGTCTAGGTGACCTCCTCGACTTTACCTGGAAAGCCAATACGAGAAATATGGTCCTCCTCGATCAGAACCTTGCAGAATCATCTGCAACAAAGACGGGAAGTCCGCTGTTCGTACTTGGAATTACCCTGTTGACTATCTTGATCGTGCTTGGATGTGCCTTCTTGACCTTACTATTGCTGAAAACAATCTTGCATTTCTAAAAGTGGGTCGTTAGTTAATCTTTAGGTAATCCTAGTTGAGTAAGGATGCATTGTAGTGGTGAACAAACATCCAAATAGCTCCAATATGATTCTCTAGCCTACATTCAGCAGGCTAGCTAGCAGAGCAGATAATATTTTTCACAGCCCTTCCCAAGGAACGGCACGATAAGTTGCTGCCTGCTGTTGAGCTTGATGAGATGCTTGGCACCATCAAGCCAAACTAA
>Ga0209185_1000176_pt1 | contig 93588 bp, 51 predicted proteins | sample SidtaG_2_FD_187425 | JGI IMG/M metagenome (GOLD analysis project Ga0209185, IMG submission 187425) | Marine algal microbial communities from Sidmouth, United Kingdom - Sidmouth_Asex2 metaG (SPAdes) (version 2) | ecosystem: Host-associated > Algae > Red algae > Unclassified | place: Sidmouth... | reverse complement strand
TGGGGCACCGCGTGCGGTTCACCACCGCGATCGACCTGGCGAACAAGCTGACCAAAGCGGTGGACGCCGGCCGGTTGGACCGGGAGATGCGGACGCTGACCCAGCCCAAGCTGCTGATTCTCGACGAAGTCGGCTACCTGAAGTTCGACGCCGTGCAAGCCAGCCTGCTGTTCCAAGTGATCTGCCAGCGGTACCAACGCCAGCAAGCCACGGTGCTGACCAGCAACAAGGCCTTCGGCGCTTGGGGCCAGGTGTTCGCCGACGACGCGGTGATGGCGTCCGCGGCGCTGGACCGTCTGCTGCACCGCTCGACGGTGATCAACGTGAAAGGCGACAGCTACCGGCTGGCCGACCGCCGGAAAGCGGGCAACCCCGCCGCCGCTGACGCGGCGGCCGAGGCGGCTGACGCCGCCCCGGCCTGACCCGTTCCCGCCCCAAACCCGAGAAAGGAGTAACCGCCCGCATGACCCCGTAACGCGGCCGGGGGGTCAATTCCAGATGATCGCTGGGGGGTCAAAATGAAGTGAGCGTTGACAGAACAGGGGCCCGCAGCGTCGCCGGCGTTTGTTGATGTGCTGCGTTTAGGCCGCGTTGAGCAGCTTCATGCCCGGCCCCAGGTTGGCGTGGGGCGTCTGCACGAAGAGGTGCTCGGGTTGGTCATCAAGCAGAACGCGTGCAGCGTCCAGCCGAACTCGCCCACCACCCGCTCCAGCCACGCCAGCCGCTTGAGGCGGTCGTCGTCGTCCCACACGATCCGCCGGCGGTTGTCGCCGCGGCTGATGACGTGGTGCAGGGCGTTGTCGTACTCGATGCGGAGGGGGCGGGCCATGGGGTGCGACCGTAGCCGGCGGGGAGGGGAGCGTCAATGGAGAATGGAACTCCGACCCCAGCGCGCCCCCACCCCAGCGCGCCCCACCAGCGCGCCAATAGGAGTGCCGCCCCTTTCAGGCTCGTTAGAAACGCATTTCCCAAGCCTCAATAAGCGAGTTTGGGTGAGGCGGCGGATCAATATCACCCACGCCAAACGTGGCGACCTTAATATTTGGAACGATCTCCTTTAGCCAACCAAAGAGTGCATCCACAACGACTGGGTTCCAAGCTTCCCCCATTTTGTAGTCGATTTCGATGGCATCTTTGAAAACCTGAACACCTAAGACAGGAACTGACTGTCCATGAACTCTAACACCTTGAATCGAAAATCGAAGATACGGAACAGCACCACGAACGACTAAATCTGCAACATCCGAAGCATCTACCAAGCGGACACTGGCTGCCTTTCCATTGTCCCAAAACTCAAAATCTTGAGATGTCAGTTCACTCGAAGACCTAATGTTCTTGTACGCTTCGACGACCTGCGATCCGGTCAATCCTGTTAATTCTATTGTGGGAAGAGTGCCATCGTCTCGTTCAAAATTTTCTTTGCATATCGACCACATTCGCAATAAATCATTCATAGCTTTACTCCACAAACCCGCTGAATCGACCGTCGGCGTCAAATCTGGCTGCCCGACCGTCCGGGTGGGCAACCTTCACTCCGCCGCGTCCCAAAGGTGTAAACGTTGATCGAGGGTTCCCGAGGATATCGTCAAGCTGAGACTGGCCCAACTGGTTTACTCGTGCTGGGCTACCTGTTGCTGGCGGGAAGAGTACGTTTCCAGACCGAGCACCCTGACCATGTTTAGTCAAAGCGTGACCTGCACGAGTAAGTTGTCCTCCACGTCCAGGAACTGCGCCCGCCCTAGACAGGTCGTCTACTGAAGTACCGAATGCCGACAGCCTTGCTGTACTATTGGCCGCAAGTCGTGAAAGTACGCCCTGTGATACTTCGCGTGCGACCGCATTCGTACTAACCCGTCCGAGATTGCTGGCACCAACTTCCAAAGCTCCAATAACCACCGCACGTCGCCCTGTCTGGACCGCCGCCTGTCCAGCAGAGGTAGACAGAAGCAGCCGCCCCCCGACAGCCGCCCCGCGCAGCACGATCCCGCCAGCGAGCGTAATCGCTCCTTCCCGAGCCAGTATGTGCCCAACACCGCGCCAGTACTCTCGCTCAATAACTGCTTGCTGGTAGGTGTTATTGTGTAACCCGTGCTTGACGTAGACATCCATCTGTTGATTGATTGAGTCAATCATCTGCTGGCCAGACGCGCCGCTGGTCATGAGCGTCTGAAGTACTGCACCCTTCAAACCTTCGGGCAGTCCGTCGTTGTTCAGCACCGAACCTGCGAGGTTCAAAAGCTGAGTGGTCGTCGGATAGGGCTCCATCGCCAACCCACTCGGGTCCACCCCTCCGCCCAACACGTGGTACCCCGCGTACCCGTTCAACCCATCCGGATACCCCGCCGGGTCGCGGCTGATGAACCGGCCCAGGTCCTCGTGCCAGTACCGTGCCCGGTTGTACGTCAACCCGCTCGCGTCGCGGTGAAGCCCTTGGAACCCGTAGGCCAGCGCGCCGTCCACCACGCCGTCGGTGTCCGCGGTGAAGTCGGCGTTCAGCGCCGTCTGCTTCCCGTACGCGTCGTAGCGGAACCGCTGCGTCACCGTGCCCGCCGTATCGGTGAGCGCTACGACGCTGCCCCGCTCGTCGGTCAGGGCGTAGCGACGTTCGTCGAGCGTGCCGTTGCCGGTGGTGTCGCGGTCTTGCAGCACCAAGGCATCGACGTAGCCGACCGGGTCCCAAACGTACTGGCGGTCCAGGCGGTCGGTGGAGTTTCCGTCGGTCACGCGCTCTTCAAGCACCTGATCGGCCGTGGAGCTGAAGAACTCGCGGGTGTTGGCAACCACGCCGCCAGTGTAAGCGGCTTGCTGCGTGCGCCGGTTGAACCCGTCGTACGCGTAGGTAAACAGGGTGTCGCTGGTCGCGGGGTCGCTCAGCTCAACCAGGCGGTTCCACGCGTCGTACGACGCCGTGTAGCTCGCGGCCGCGTTGCCCGGACGTGCGATCAAGGTCTGGTTGCCCGCCGCGTCGTAGCCCACGGCACCGGCGTCCGTACCGGACACGATCTCGTTCGCGGCGTTGTGGGTCCGCGTATCGGTGACGTCGGCGGTGCCATCGCCGTCAGTGTCCTTCACGACCGATTCCCAGTTGCCCAACGCGTCCAGCGACCAGTCGCGGTCGGACGCGGGGCCGCCGATGAACTGGCCGGTGGCGTTCAGCTCGCCCCGGGCCTGGCCGGTGAGCCGGTGCAGGGCGTCGTAGCTGTAGACCTCGTCTTGGTCGGCGGTGCCGGTCGGGGCGGCCAGGTCGTCGCGGAAGGTGCGGTTGCCGGCCCGATCGAAGCCGTAGCCCAGCCGGGCGAGGTCGGTGCCGGTCGTGGTGTCGGTCCACCGCTGGTCGGTGAGCCGGCCGAAGCGGTCGAAGCCGGTGTAGGGGTCGCCGGCGTCGCCGTCGGCCTCACCGGGCTGCTTGACGTAGCTGAGCGCGACGCCGGGCTCGGGATGGTCGCGGGTGACCACGGTGCCGGCTCCGAGGTAGTCGTACTCCAGAAGCAGCGTGTCGCCGGTGTTGGTCGGGCCGGTGTCGCGGACGTAGGCGACGCGGCTGATGTCGTCGTCGATGCCGGTTTCGTAGATGAAGGTCAGCGTGCGGCCGCTAGGGTAGGTCACGCTCGTCGGGCGGCTGTGGTTGGCGTTGCCGCTAAGCTCGCTGTAGCCGTACTGGACCTTGGGCGTGGTGGCGACGTTCACCGCCCCGCCGTGCTGCTGGTACTCGGTGGTCAGCTGGCCGAGGCCGTTGTATTCACGCTGCACCTGATTGACGACGGAGCCGCCGATGGCGGCGTCGTAGCTGGTGAGCTGGAATACGCGGCCCGCCGTGTCGTAGGCGGTCTCGATGCGGCGGACACCGCCGTCCACACCCGTGCCGAGCGTGGTGACCGTGTCGGCAACGACGCGGCCCAGCGTGTCGTAGGCGTAGGCGTGGACGCTGCCGTTGAGGTCGGTGCGGGTGAGGGGCTGGCCCGCGGCATTGACCGTGGTCGTCTCGCGGCGGGTGTCGGTGGGCAGCCCGGTGGTCTTGTCGGGATGCCGGACGGCGGACAGCACGTTGTTGGAGGTGACCGCCGATCCCGTGGCCGGGCTGACGCCGTACACGTACTCGGTGGTCTGATCGACCTGGCCCGTGGGCAGGTCGGCCGTGAGGGTGACCACGCGGTTGAGCCCGTCGTAGGTGGTGCGGGTCGTGCGGTCGTCGGTGTCGGAGGGCACGCCGTCGGTGTAGGCCTCGATCTGGGTGATCGCGCGGCCCAGGTCGTCGTAAAGGATGCGCGTGATCTGGCCTGCAGCGTCGGTGACCTCCAACACGCGTCCGGCGCTGTCGTAGTCGGTGGTGGTGACCAGGGTGGTGTCGGACCGGGCGGGGACGGCCGCGGGGCGGGCCCAGGCGGCACCGCCGTTCGTGCCAACATCGGCCTGCGCGATGACGCGGTTGGCGGCGTCGTACCAGGCGGCACCGGTGGTGCTGCGGGCCGCGGTGCCGGCGGCGCCTAAGGCACCCAGACCGGTGGCATCGTGGTGACGCTGTCGTGCGGTGGCCGCCAGCAGGTTGCCGTTGTCGTCGTAGTCGAAGTCGCTCTCTTCGAGCACCCAGTCGCCCTGCACGTTGAAGGCGTCGGCGTAAGCGGTGTCGCCGCCGCCGTCTGAGACCGACGACGCGGTCAGCCGGCCAACGCCGTCGTAGGACTGCTTGCTGACCAGGCCGCCGGGAGCGGAGGTCCGCACGAGCTGGCCCCGGGCGTCGTAGGTGTGCTCGGTGAAGAGGGCGGCCGCGGCGATCACGCCGGTGGTCTGATCAACGGGGAAGACCGAGTCGCGGAAGACTCTTCCCCGGGTGTCGAACTCGGTACTCGTGTGGGCCCGCAGCTGGGCAGCGTCGGGCAGATCGGGCACGCCGTCCTGGTCGGCGTCCACCACCGAGATGGTGTCGCCGTCGAAGCCGTAGGTCGCGATGGCGCGGCCCAGGTTGTCGTAGACCGCGTAGGTCAGCGGCCGCTGGCCGGACGCGGCTTCGGTGCCCGACACGCCGTTCTTCACGGCGACCGGCCGGTTGCGCCAGTCGTAGAAGGTAATCGTCACCCGGTCGTCGGCTGCGTTCCCGTTGACGTGGGTGGTCGCCTCGGTCAGGTTGCCGTCACCTGACCCACCGTCGTCGTAGGTGTAGCTGGCCACGTGGGTGAGGTTGGACGCCGCCGCGGCGGTGGCCGGGGTCCAGAGCTGGCCGTCGGTGGTGGTGTCGTCGGTGCCGACGAAGACCTCGGCCGGTCGGCCGGCTCCGTCGTAGCGGGTGAGGGTGATCGTGCCCTCGGCGTCCTGCACGCGGGTCTGCACGCCGTCTTCGTTGTACGCGTAGCGGGTGGCGTGGTAGTGGACGCCCTCGGTGCCCAGGTCAGGGGCGGTGCTGTAGGTCAGGCCGTCGAGGTTAAAGTAAGAACGGGTCTCGACGATCTGGCCGCCGTCGTTGGTATAGGTGCGCTGCAGCGATTCGAGCGAGCCGACCGATTCGGTGCCCGTGGGCAGCCCGCCGCTCAGGGCCGGAGCGTTGGACATCGCAAACGTCTCGACGTAGCTGCCCGCGCGATCCTGCCGGACCACCTGCGTAGGAACGGTGGGCCGGTTCGTGGTGGTGTCCCAGGCGCCGTAGACGCGGACCTCGTGCGCGGCGTCCAGGTAGCGGGTGTAGGTCGTGGTGCCGTTGGCGTCGGTGGTGGCGACCACGCGTCCGAGCGTGTCGACCGCACGTTGCACGTCGAGGTGAAGGCCCCCGCCTGCGGGCGTGGTCCAGCCCGCGGGCAGGCCGGTCAAACCGCCCTGCTGGGTGTCCACGTCGGTTACCTGGCGGATCAAAACCCCGGTGGTGTCGTCGTACACCGCGTGGTGAATGTATCCATCCGCGTCCCGGCTCCAGACAACACGCCCCGCCTGATCAAGGACCTCGGTGACGGTGTCGGCCAACCCCGAGCCGTTCTCGGCGGCGGTCACGACCGGGAGAGTCGTGGCCCGGCTCGTTGGTTGCACCTTCCCGGACGGCCAGACGTAGTCAAATTCCGTCGTTTGGGCGCCGGTGCCGTCGTCGGCGGCGAAGGACGTGAAGCTCGCAACGGGGTTGATGAAGGCGCCGCCCTCACTTCGGGCGAAGTAGTCCTGCTCCGAAAGCACCACCGGGGTACCGAGCTCTCCGCGCTGAAGGGTCTGCGTGTGGTCGTACCCGCCAACGCCACCGGCGGAAGTCTGCGTCGCGTTGGTGGTGTCGTAGTAGGTCTGGCCCGCGATCAGGCCCGCGTTGTCACGCAGGTAGAGGTAGTTGCCGTTCTGCTCGACCAGCAAATCCGGGAAGGACTCGTCGTGACCGCTGATCGCCGAGGTTCCGGCACGCCACTGCATGCGGCCGTCCGCGTCGTAGCGGTAGAACGTCGCCCACTCCAACCCCACCAACGCCGGATTCACGGCGTCGGCGATGTTCCGCCGGATCTTGAGCATCACCTGACCGCGGTCGTTGGCGTAGACGATGGTCTCGTTGCCGTCGGGCAGGGTCTCGACGGTCTTGTGGCGCCAGCTGTTGTGCCCCGACGCGTTGTCGCTGGTGGTGTAAGCGTAGAGGAAGGTGCCTACGCCGCCCGCGTCGTCGCCGCCGAAGCCCTGGATGTCGTGCCGGGTCGCACGGCGCTGGGCGTCGTACTCAAAGTAGTGGTTGGCAAACGGTGCCAGTTCGGCGTCGGTCGCGTTCAGCGCATCGCCGGTGGCGGCCTGCAGCCGGCCGAAGCTCGCTGCGTGCACGACGTACTTCAGCCCGTGGTTGTAGCCGTTGGCCTCGCCCGCGACGTAGTAGCGGTAGTACTTGGTGTCGATGAGCTGATCGGCTTCGTTGCGGATTTCGACAAGCTTGAGGTCGTTGCGGCCGCCGTGCGTGTCGCCAGCGGCGTAGTAGGTGTAGTACACCGAACGCACCGTGTCCCATGAACCGTCGCCCGCCCGGCGGCGCAGGGTCACGTCCGAGACCGGCTGGTCGCCGGAGGCCGACGCCGACGCGTAGCCGTAGACCCAGGACTCGTACGCCGCGGTCTCGCCCGCCGCGAAACGCTGGATCTCGGTCGTCCGCCCGGCGGTGTCCCACGCGATCGCTTCATTGCGGCTGCCGGCGGCGTCGGTCACCGACTTGAACTGGCCACGCTGCTCGGCCAGCACGGCGGAGCCGAAGCCGAAGAAGGCGTACAGGTTGCCGCCGGAATCGGCGTAAATGAATCCACCGCTGCCGTCGGGGGTAAGTACTCCGGAGCCCTCCGAGACCGCGACGTTCTGGCGAACATAGGGTGCACTCGCCGGTGATCCGGACGCGGGCTGCTGATACGACCGCACATCGGTGCCGCTGCCGATGAACTGCACAACCTGTCCGCCGTTGGTCTCACGCAGAGTCGGCAAGCTCAGTGATAAATTGCCATTGCCAAGATCCATTCCCGCCGCAAATTGGTTGCGGTTGGTCCAGCTGCGGGTCTGCTCGAAAGGCGTATCGATTCCGCTGGACGCCAAGTCGGTGCTCTCGTAGATCACTGAGCCGTCGAAGTAGCGGATGGGATCATCCGTAAGGCCTTCGGGCGTGGGATCCGTTCCGTCAGCGTTCGGGTCTTCGTTGTCACCCAGAGCCGAGGTGGCGGCGTCGCCTGGGCCCTCGGCCTGCTCAATTAGCAGAGTAAACGTCGCGCTGTCATGGACGACTTTGTGGGGGTTGTAGGGGAGTGGTTCATAACCAATATAAAAAACGGTGGAACCATAAGAGGACGACCACTCGTAATAAAGCTGGAAGAGATCATCGGTTCCGGCCGCAGGTTGAGGGACCGCGCTCGAGGGAATCGGAAGCCCGTTCAAGGTCGCGCCGGCGAGCAATTTAGATAGGGCCGCTTCGGGCGATCCGGCATGTGCCCATAACGCCGAGAGATCTGTGTCTTCCTCATCGGTGACGATCGCGATGTTGTCGAATCCATCCACGGTGTAGCCGGCCACGCGGTACCAACCAGTCTCGTCAGGACGGTCCTGCGTAGTGATTGGATCGGGATCAAAAGTCACGTCGCCGCCACCATTCTCGGGCGGTCCGGTGACCGGGTCCGGGAACGTCGCCGCAAAGTCGTGGTTGGTGTTTGGTTCAAGACCACTAACGATTAAGCCGTTGTCAAAAGTGCTGTACTCAGTGGCCCGAAAGGTCGATGCGGGACCAAAACCAGGAGCAATCTGAATGTTGGCGGACGTGGGGTCGTAGTTAAATCCGTCCAAGCGGACTTCGGTTCCGGAGATTGCAACCGCGTCCCAGACATAGGTCCGGTCGCGCATCCGAACTTCTCCGTCGCCGATTACCTCGACGCTGCCATAGTTTTGCAGGTTCTCGTCGAAGAAAACCGTCCCCGATGGCAGCGCGCGGACCACGCCGCGGTTTTCGAGATTGGGTGTGCGGATTCTCAGGTAATCATCCGTCTCGATGGTGCCGCGGTTGATCAGCCGGCTGGCCGGCTTAAGCCCGACGATCTCACCGCGTCCGAAGACGCGGATCCCAGCTTCGAGCGTGGCCACCCCCGCGGCATTGGGGTCGTGCGAGCCCACTTTGATGGCTGCCGTGGTGTGGTCGAGCCAGACCTCGCCTGTACCGGTCACCGACTGATCGCCGTACAGCAAAAGATTACCCAGCCGCAAGCGGATCTGCGTGTTCAGTTCCAGGCCGTTTCTGATCGAAAGCGATCCGCCGGTTGAGTCGATGTCGGCGTTGAGGGTGCTGGCGACGAGGGTGATAAAGCCGTCGAACCCGGTCAGCGGTTGCCCGGAGGCCGACCGCAGATCGACGGAGTCGAGTGTGGCGTAGGTTAGCTGGTCGCCCGATGCCGCCCGCACGACGCCGCCTTCGATCGTTCCCCGGACCAGAAACTGGTCACCGAGGCTGCCGAGGTTCAGGTCGCGGGTGTCGTTGTCGAGCACGCCGTAGAGGATGATCTCGCCCGCTCCCGCGGTGCCGACTTCGAACGTGCCGGTGGACTCACCGTCTCCGTAAAGGCCCAGCGTTCCGCCGAGGCTCCGGACCGTTCCCTGGTTATCCCACTGCCCCGCGTTGTGTCCGAGTTTGAGGTTCCCGGTGACCGACTCGATCACGCCCTCGTTGACGAGGGTCTGTTCGATGGTCAAGCCTGTGCTTGCGGTCGGGCCCTCGGAGCGGATCAGGCCGCGGTTGATGATACGGCCGTTCGGATTGTTGAACGGGCTTAGAAAACGGCCCGCTCCGCCGACCGTGACGCCGGTTTCAATGATGAGGTCGCTGAGGTTCGCGGCGTTGGATGCGCTGTTGACGTAGAACGAGCTCTGGCCTTCGAGTTCGACCGATCCCGTTCCGGTGAGCGACTGCGAGCCCTCAAAAATGATGCTCGCCTGCTTAGAAACCGAAGCGTTCGCCGTCAGCACGCCGTTCACTTCCAGGCCGTTCTTGACGAACAGCAGCCGCCCCACCGCGACATCTACGTCGCCATTTAGCGTGACTCCGTCGAGCGTACCGGCCACCCCAAGGTTAATGGCTTCCGACCCCAGCAATAGCTGCCCGCCGTTGGAAACGTCGATGAGGCTGTCGCGAACCGTCCCGCCGAGCAGCGTCACTCGGCTCTGGCCCCCGTCAAGTGCAAGCACACCGCCGCCGTTGTCCAGAGTCCCGGTGATCCGGATGCGGTCGAGCAGTGAGGTTCCGTCGTCGAAGAATCCGTCGTGCGTGAAAGTGCCCTTGAGATCGACGATGCCCCCGGTGCTGCGTATTGTCCCGTGGTTCTCCCACGGCTGATGGGTCATCGTGACTTTCAGCGTTCCGGATTCAGCTTCTAAGACGCCGTGGTTCACTAGCCCGCCGGCGAAATCCACGCCCGAGGAGGTCGAACTGGGGCTGACGGCCCGAACGGTGCCGTAGTTGATGACCTGCCCCAGCGGGTTCGAGTTGAACTTCGCGAACTTCATCTTCCCGGCGACGGTGAGCCCGCTGCCGATCGTCAGGTCGCCCGGCTGTGAACCGGTTTTAGACACCAGAAGGGTATTGGTGTTATTCAGCGTGACTGTACCGGTGCCGGACAACGTCTGGGAGCCGCTGAACAAGAAGGTCGTGCTGGCCCCCGTCGTCGAGAAGGCGCCGTTGACCGTCAGCCCGTTCTGGACGGTGATGATGGGGCCCGCTTCGACCTCCATCGTGCCGTTCAGCGTGACCCCGTCCAGGGTTCCGCCCCCCGATCCGATGCGGAACTGGCCGCTGCCCGACGAGTCGAGAACGACGTTCTCAAACTTTCCGTTGCTGCGGATCAAGAAGTCGGCGGTCGTCGCAACGCCTCCTGCGCTGCTGATGGTGCCGCCTACGACCTCGATCGCTTCGGCAGTGGTCAGACTGTTGACCGCGGTGACGCCCGAACCAATCTGGATCGTGGGCGTGCCTGCCACATCGATCACTACGTCGTCGGCCGCACCGGGCAGCACGTCGGCCGACCAGTTGTCCGCGTCGTTCCAGGAAACCCCGTCGCCACCCCCGTCCCAAGACACTGCGTTACCGGCAACCACCTCGGTCACCGAAATGGTGAATACCTCATCGAAAGTGTTCGCCGCCGAGTCGGTGGCCCGCACGGTGACGGAGTAGCTGTCTTGGACGTCGTAGTCGAACGTCCCCAGGGTCCGCAGCTCGTTGCCGGCAATTGTGAAGGAGGCCGTGTCTCCGCCCGTGAGGCTGTAGGTGTGGGTGTCACCCGAGTCTGGGTCGGTCGCGGTCAGCACACCCACCGTCGTGCCGGCGGCGGCGTCTTCAGAAAACGAAGCGCTACTGAGAGCGATGTCGGTCGGCGCTGCGTTTGAGCTTCCGCCCCCGGTCGAAAAGACAAAGTCGTCGAAAAGCGCATAGCTGTTGTTGGGCGACTCAAAGTCGATATGGACGGACGTGAGGCCCGTCCAGTTCAGAGATTTAGTGCCCGAGACGTTGCTGGCGTCGATCGCCAGCGTGTCCGATTCGGTTCCCCCGGCGGCCAGCGTGCCGGTGATGGACATGGTGGCGTCGGTGGTGAAACGCCGCAGGTAGTCGAAGGAAGCTAGGTCGAAGGTGGCACCGTCAAGATCGACGATCACCCCGCGCTGCCAGTCCTTGGGCCGGAGGTAGTTGTCGCCGGAGTGGGTTTCCACGAACAGTCCCGACGCAATAGGCCCCGCGTCTTTGAACCGGAAACCCGACGCGTCGGTGTGGTAGCCGCTACCGGAGGTCAGGGCTCCGTTCGCCAAGCTCTCGAAGTCAACCGTTGTCGAGGTGGCCGGCCCCTCCGCCACGTCGGTCACCGTGAGGGCGAACACCCTGTCGAAGACCGCGCTCGCCGAATCGGTGGCCCGCACCGTCACCGAATAGCTGCTCTGGGTCTCGTAGTCGAACGTCCCGACCGTCCGCAACTGGTTGCCGACGACCGTGAATGAGGAGGTGTCGCCACCCACGAGGGTGAAGGTGTGGGTATCGCCGGCGTCCGCGTCGGTCGCCGACAGCGTTCCGACCACGGTATCGGTGGAGGCGTCCTCCGCGAATGAGGCGTTGCTCAGGGCAATGTCAATTGGCGCATCATTCGCATCGGTGACGGTCAGTGCAAGGGTCTTGTCGAAAGTGGCGTTCGCGGCATCGGTGGCGCGGACGGTGACCGAATAGCTGGCCTGTGTTTCGAAATCGAAGGTCCCAACCGTACGCAGCTCGTTGCCGACGATCGTAAACGAGGACGTATCGCCGCCCACCAGGCTGAAGGTGTGGGTGTCGCCCGCGTCCGGGTCGGTCGCGGTCAGCGTGCCAATGGTCGTGCCGTTGGCGGCGTCTTCAGCAAACGACGCGCTGCTGAGGGTGACGTCGGTCGGGGCGGCGTTGGCGCTTCCGCCCCCGGTCGAAAGCACGAAATCGTCGAAGAGGGCGTAGCTGTTGTGGGGCGATTCGAAGTCGATGTGGACGGACGTGAGGCCCGTCCAGTTCAGCGACTTGGTACCCGAGACGTTGCTGCTGTCAATCGTTAGCGTGTCCGACTCGGTTCCCCCGGCGGCCAGCGTGCCGGTGATGGACATGGTGGCGTCGGTGGTGAAACGCCGCAGGTAGTCGAAGGAAGCTAGGTCGAAGGTGGCACCGTCAAGATCGACGATCACCCCGCGCTGCCAGTCCTTGGGCCGGAGGTAGTTGTCGCCGGAGTGGGTTTCCACGAACAGTCCCGACGCAATAGGCCCCGAATCTTTGAACTGGTATCCGGACGCATCGACGTGATATGCCCCGGCCGAGGTGAGCGTGCCGCTCGACAGGCTCTCGAAATCAACCGTCGCGGTGGAGAAGTACCGCCGCGGCTCCAGCGGTTCAACTCGGCTGGGATCGTGCGCCTCTGGCCGCCGGGACCGGCTCGGCGCCGAGCGCCGGCCAACCGACTGCTGCGCGTTGGCGAGACGAGAGCGGTGCACCACCTTGGCGGCCGCGTGTTGCAAGAGGTGGATCCAGGTCGGCATGGGTGTTTCGCGGAGGGTGTCGGCAGACGTCGCCGGCGATCCGGCGGCGGCCGGAGGATACGGGGATGGGGGGATTCCCCGCAACCCCCGTGGCGGGGACCCTCTTGTTTACCTAAATTGCTTTAGGGAATTGGCTTGGCCATCGCCCACGGCGCCCGCGGGCAAGGCCTTCCGGCCCGCTCAAGGCCCGGACTCGTGGCAGTCTTGTGGCCCGATACGTCACCGTTTCGAGCTGTTCCCCGATCCGATTCTCGCCCCGCGAGCCCCCGCGCTCGACGCCGACCCACTTCGCTGGGCCCTCGGTCGCCGGATTTTCGACCGAGAGACCCAGTATTCGAACGCCCTCGCCAACGCCTGCTGGTAGTAGCGCCGGTTTGCTTCCTGCTCATCCTCTGACTGCTCTACGTCACCTTCGGCAACATCACGGACCCGGTCGTGGTTTTCCTCTCCGTCCCGGTCGCGCTCACCGGCGTAATCCTCGTCCTCTGGTTCCACGACATGCCCTTCGCCATCTCCGCCACCGTGGGCATCACCGCGCCCTCCGGCGTAGCCGTGCTCAACGGCGTGGTCATGGCGACCTTTATCAACGAGCGCATCGAGAACGGCGACGAACTCGAAGACGCCACAATCGGCAGCAGCCTCGTCCGCCGCCGCCCCGTGCTCATGACCGCCCTGGTCGCTGTCCTCGCCTTTGACCCGATGGCCATCGCCAGTGGCGCTGGCGCCAAGGTGCAGAAGCCCGTGGCCACCGTCGGCATCGTTAGCGCGACCTGCTTCGCCCTGGTCGTGCTGCCGGCGGTGTACCGGTTTGTGGCATCGCAAGCGCACCGTGCTCACGCAGGACGATGGGGCGGCGCCGGCCTGAGTCCTGCGGCCCACTCGCAGTCAAGCCCAGACCGTCTCTCTAGGTGAGGCTTCACAAACAGACTGCGATCCCCCGACAAGCATCGTGGCTTGCGAACCACCTATCCCCAGAATAGCCGCCTGTGGCCGGATCTACTAAGAGATCCGCAGGAGCTGGATCAGCCGTTGCCTCATCTGTTCTCGTCGTCGTTTATAGAACGCGTTGAACTCATGGGGTGCAGCAGGAAGGGCCTCGATCAGATGTAGGTCCCGATACTGATCACGCTTCGCCTCCACCGGGATGTGTTCGGCGAGCCAGACCGCCGGCGCCTTGCTGGACTTCTCTTGGTTCGCGACCCCATCTAAGAGCTGGAGGTTTGGCAGCAGGTTGCGTTCCTCGGAGAGGCGCTCCGCGACGGCCGAATCGAGGCCCGCCTTCTTCAGCCTCGACCGGGTCAGCAGGCTCTTGGGATAGACGTGATCCACATGCATTTTGTGCCTCAGGTCCACGTGCGGGAAGAGCAGCGACAGCAGCGGCACGATCTGTTTGTGGCCGTAGGTGGTTTCCAGTAGCTCGTCAATCTCCGAATCACCGAACGTGAGCGAATGACCTCGTTTCTCCATGGCCTGCTCCAGGTCGGCCATCGGGAACGCCTTACCGGCGTTGTTCCGTAACACTGCCCGCAGGGCGGTCAGGGTGACATCCAGCCCCGAGCCCCATACCCCCTTCTTCAGCAGCGATCGCACCAAGAAGAAGCGGATCGACTCTCGCTGCTCGCGGTACGTCGTCGCGGTGCGAAACTTCTCTGGCTCCGGATGGTTATGAAGAAAGTACGCCACCGGCAACAGTGCGCTATCCGCGGTGATGGCCGCGTCCAACAGACCAAAGTCTGAAGCCAGCTCCACGGTGAGCAGGAGTGTCACTTCGATCTTCTCCCAGTCACGGCGGAGCGTGTCCATATTGGCCTGATTGAAGTTCTCCACCTTGAACCCCACACTGGCGATATCGCTGAGCATAAGCCCAGCCTTCAATACGAAGTCTTTTCCGAACGAGTAACCGTCGCCGATTGCGTTGAGTTCATCCACCAGGCCGTGCACCATTTGACGGGCGTCCTGGTCGCTCCATTGGGCGGCCGCGATACTCATCAGCAGATCGCTGTAGCTGAGCTTGGTCGCCCCGCTGTTCACGCGGATGAAGATGTTGAGGACCCGATCCAGATCCTGCTCACCTTCGAGGAAGTAGCTGATGGTTGGCTTGTCGTCGACCAGCGAGTACAGCTCGGCGAGGGTCTCGAAGGCAAACTCGTTGTCGGACAGGCCGTTCTCCGCTACGAACTTATGGATCTCGACGAAAGCCTTCTTGCCGAGCTTGAGGACATCGGGCAGCGGGTAATACACATCCGTCTGCTTTTTTCGCTCCGCCGCGGTGAAGAGTCGAAAGTCGAAACGCGACCCCTCGTCATTCTCCACTGCCGGCCGCGACAGGTTTAGGTGCATCGTCCGCTCCAGGTACGCCTTCGGATCATTGCGACGCTTGTGCTTCTCCTTCACCGCCATACTCCCTCGGAAGGCGATGTTCAGCGAAGTCAGACGCTGCTGCCCGTCCAGCACGGCCGTCAAATCACGGGGCTGAGTGATCTCGTGGACCGGGCAGTGCGGGCGATCTTTCTGGTGGTAGTTCAGCACGAAGTCGTAGAACCGGTAGTCCTGACTGCGGTCCTCATCGACTGTCCAGAACAGAAATGATCCCACCGGGTAACCCCGCATCAGACTGTCCAGCAACGCGATCATCTGCTGCGGAGTCCAAACGAACTCGCGCTGAATGGCGGGTAAAACGTACTTGTGCGACTCGATGCCGGCCAGGGCAGCCCGAATGGTCAATGGTGTTTGGAAGCTCATGCCTACCAGCGTAGTACAGTGCGGCGAAACGTACCGCCGGCCGGAGTACGAGAGCTGATAACTCAATTCTCGGCCGGCATCGCCCAGCTTCGCCATCGACGCTTGCCTACGACCTTCCGCCGGTGCTATCCGTGACGGCGACGCGGAAGTGTTCGGAGTGCGCCGACGCGAGGCGGCGTTCTCGCCGCCACCACCGATAGCCTGAACGGAATACGCGGCGGCCTAGCAGCCTGATGAGGTTGTCGTCGTCAACGGACCGGATCATGACGGAGAAGGCTGCTCTACACCGCCGGTGGAGGGCGAAAGCGATACACGAAGGCTCGTTCTGCGGTGAACGTCGGGGCGCCCGTCAGCCCCCCGTTTGCTCATCAAGGATCGACGCTGGGCTGGGCCTGAGTGGATCAAGCCGATCGGCTTGCTGATGCGCCCACCGCAGATAGCGGGCAGCCTCTCCATCCAAGTCGATGGCTTCGTCGCGCTGCACCAGCTTCTGGCTGAGGGCGTCGAGGTAGTTGCGGATGAGTTGACTCTGTCGCCAACCATCGGCGTGATCTCGCAACTCGTCCACGTTGCGCTGCTCGTCGGCTTGCCGGCGGGTGAGATCTGCTCTCTGCTGCTGGAGGGCTGCCTCCCGCTGACGACGGAGACGTTCGTCGGCCTCCCGCTTCGCCCGTGCCGTCTCCCGGGCATGGCGTTGGGCGCGTGTCTGGGCGGCCAGCTTGACCATCCGGACAACCAGTTTGTTCAAGCCGTCTTCAATCCTACGTTTACCTGCGGTGTCGCAGACCTGCACCGCTCCAACTTCGAGCAGGAGTCGCCCGGTTGGCACCAGTTTTAACTGTTTCGCGAACCAGTCTTCACGTTCCTTCGCCGTCAGGCGAACTTGGGTCTTCTTCTCGCGAAGCCGAATCGCAATGGCTTCGCCGGCCAAGCACACCACGGTCTGGCGGGGCCGCCGATGCCCCGACTCATTGCGGACTTCCACCGCCCCGCCGACCTTGTTGACGGTTCGGATGATCGTGTTCATGATCCCTAGAGCGCGGCCGGTCAGTTCCTGGCTGACGTCAATGGCCAGCGACGGCTGGGCGCTGCGCATCTCGTCGGTGCGCTCGCTGTAGTGGATGCGGTTGATCTTGATCCAGCGTCGGGTTTCGACAATTAGCGGGTGCGGGTTGCGGAGGGAATCTGGGACGGTGATGGGTGCCAGGTTCAGTGCCTTGTCGAGAATCTGCTGGATGTCGGGGTCGTAGCCCGTGTCAGGTTTGCCAGGCAATGAGTCGAGGAGCTTCGTTTTGTTGAACGCAATGGTCTGCAGGGCCGGGTCATCGGTAGCCGGCAGGCGTTTCTGCTTCGGTTTCTTTCCGCACCGCAGCTGGGTCCAGTACCCGGGGTAGGGGTTGGGAATGCCATGGTCTTTGCAGGCTTTCGCAATCAACACGGCGGGGACGCCCAGTTCTTCACTCATCGCCGTCGCGGGCTGTGACCAGACCTTCTCGTAGAACTGTTCGCGGGTGAACTGGATCTCTTCGGGTTGGGATTGCGGCATGGTCATTTTTCACCTTCGACGGCTCCGCTTCCATAGGTGGGGTGGTGATCCACTAGACCGCCGGCTTGTGCTCTGGAAACCGGCATGACCGCCGGTTGTGCTGGAACGGATCGCACTGAGCCGGCACCCTCACACCCGTAGCGCAAACCCCACGTCCACCACCGACCACGCCGACGCCGCGACCGCTTCGGGCATCACACCGACGGCCCGGGCCCGGTAGGTGGCGGCAACCATGTCGTCGGTCAGGAACTTCTGGAACTTCACGTAGGTCGGCGGGAGCACCTCCGGCAACGGCGCGGGGGACGGGTCGGTCATGGCGGCCTGCATGGCTTCCAGGTCCTGGTCGTCGCTGGCGGACAGGGTGAAGTGGGTGTTCATCACCTGTGGAGCCCGGGAAGTGAGGTCGGTGAGGCGAAGGGCCATGCCCAAGTTGGCTCGCAGGCCGGCGAAGGTCCACACGGTCACGTCGCCGTTGTCTTTGCGGGTCACGCTCACCGTGCCGGGGGTGATGAACTCGGCTTCGTCGCGCAGCTCCTGCATCGCGGCCTTGGCCCGGTCGCTCCACCAGCGGTCCTCCTTGCGGGATGACAGGACGGCCTGCATCTGCTGGACCAGCTCAAAGGACAGCGTCCGCATGTCGCCCATCCAGCGCACCTTGCCCGCCGACTTGGCGGGTTCGACCCAGATCAGGCGGCGTTTCCAATCCACCTCGCGGATCAGCCAGTTGCGGCCGGCCAAAAGCAGCAGAGGCGGGCCTTCCTCCTTCAGCGCCAGCGCTTCCACAGGGACGGTCCCCAGCTGTTCACGGCCGTGCATCACAACGAAAGTCGGATCTGCGGCCACCAGTGATAGCAGGTCGGTGAAGTATCGCCGGCCCACTTCTTTCTCGCCGGTGGGACCAAACCACAGGCGACCGCCGTCCTGGCTGAAAAGGTCGTGCTCCAGCCCGTGGCGGATGAGATCCTCCACCGCCTTGGGATCCAGGTCGCTGAACACCTCGCCCGCGGTCCGCAGCATCGGTTGAGCATCGACGATCGGAAGGCCACGGCGCTCCAGCATCAGCGCCATCAGCTGCTGAGCCAGCACGTGATAAGCCATGGGGCGGAACTCCACCGGCTCCACGAACCCGCTGTCCCACAACCGAAGCAGCCCCGCGGTCTGCAGCAACGCCTCGCGGCTGGTGGCCAGGAACAGGCAGTTCCGCTCGAAGGGTGCTCGCCGGCCCGTGCGGCCCATCCGCTGCAGGAAGCTGGCCACCGTCGCGGGGCTGTCGATCTGAATCACCCGGTCCAGGTCGCCCACGTCCACTCCGAGTTCCAGCACGCTGGTGGCCACGATGACCCCGTGGTCGGCCTCCATGAAGGCCCGTTCGGCCTCTCTCCGCTGATCGAGCGACAGCGAGCTGTGGGTGATCCACACCTTCACGCCCTTGCGTCGCAGGTCGACCGTCAGCCGCTCGGCCCGGGCCCGGCTGTCCACGAACACCAGCCGCTTCTCCTGGGTGTGCAGCCGAGCGATCACGGTGGCCGCATTACTCAGGTGCCCCACGTAGTCCAGCTGCACATCCGAGGTGCCCGACGGCGTGGCCTCGCCCAGCACGCCCGCGGGGCCCGGCTCGGGCGGCAGAAGCCAGGTCATCAGCTCGTCGGGGTTGCCCACCGTTGCCGACAGGCCGACCCGCTGCATGGGTTGGGGGGCGTAGCGGTCGATCCGGTTGAGCACGCTCAGCAGGTGCCAGCCGCGATCGTCGCCGGCCAGGGCGTGCACTTCATCCACGATGACCATCCTCGCGTTGGCGAAGAACCTCGCCGGCTCGGCCTTGCTGGACACCAGCAGCACCTCCAACGACTCGGGGGTGATGAGCATCAGGTCGGGCGGGTCGGCCCGAAGCTTGCCTTTAACCGTGGCGGTGATGTCGCCGTGCCAGACGCCGACCCGCCGGCCCACCAGGCCCAGGTACTTCTCCAGCCGCGGGGCCAGGTTGTTGATCAGCGCCTTCACCGGGCACACATACAGCACCGAAAGCCCTGCCCAGTTCTCGTTGAGCATCCGCGAGATCGCCGGGAAGCAGGCGGCCTCGGTCTTGCCGCCGGCGGTGGGCGCCAGCACGATGGCGTGCTGGCCGTCGAGCAGCGGCGGGATCACCACGTGCTGGAAAGGTCGCAGGTCGCGCCAGCCCAGGCCATTCACGATGTGGTGCTGCAGCAGCGGGTGCAGACGCTCGAACGCGTTGGGCAGTTCAGTCGTGGGGGCGTCGTCGTTCAAACGTCCAGCTCGATGTCATCGATCGAATCCACTGGCCGGCCCGCCCGCTCGGCGTCCGACAACTCGGTGTCGTTGACCGTCAGCTGGTAATCCCGTCGCGGGTCAAAGTCCTCGAACTGGTCGATGCGGTCCAGCACCTCGCCCACCAGCTTCTTGAGGAAGATCCGCGGCGCGATGCCGGTCTTGCCGCCCAGCCGCCCCGCCACTGCGTCGGCCAGCTCCGCCAGGTACGCGTCGGTCGCGTGGGCCGCGATCCGCTCGGGGGCCGAGGCCCCGTGGGCGTACACATCGCGCACCCGCCGCCCCACCGCCAGCAGCCGCTCGCGGTCGAAGGACCGCAGCCGGATCTGCACCGCCCGCGGGTTGTCGAACTTCGCGTCGGTGGCGAAGTCCACATTCAGACGCTGCGCCAGCGGCTCCAGCCGGGCCACGCCTTGGGGGCCCTCGAAGAACGCCGCCGTCCCCGTCATCAGCACATACAGGCCGGGGAAACGCCCGCCGTCGACCTCGTCCATCAGCTGGCGGATCGCATTCAGGCTCTTGTCCCGCACGTCCGACCGCATGCGCTGCACGGTCTCCACCTCGTCCAGCACCAGTACCAGCCCCGCCCGGCCCGAGTCCTTCAGCACCGTCAGCAGCCCCTCCACGAAGCCCAGCGCGCCGTAGTGGTCGATCTCCCCCTTGATGCCCGCAGCCCGCTTGTGGGCGGCGCTCACGTTGGGCTGCCCGCTCAGCCACGCGGTCAACGACTGGGCGGCGGCGCTGTCACCCGCGTGCAGGGCCTTGCGGTAGCCCCGCAGGGCCAAGGCAAACATCGGAGCCCGGTCGGCCAGCTTGGCCAGCCGCTGCTCCATCAGGGTGTCGATCGCTTCCGCCAACTTCGTCTCGTCGTCCTCCAGCGCCGGGTCGGCCCGCACCACGTCCTGTTCCAGGGCGAAGAACCAGCCGTCGATCAGGTTGCTCAGCGCCCCGCTGGTCGTGTCCGCCGTGGCCAGCCGCTCCATCAACCGGCGGTACACCGTCTCCAGCTTGTGCAGCGGCGTCTCGGTCTCGGAGATCTGCACCTCGGCCGTCGCAAAGCCCCGCTGCTTGGCCTGCTCGGTCAGCCAGCGGCTGAAGAACGTCTTGCCCGTGCCGTACTCACCGCGCAGAGCCTTGAACTTCGCGCTGCCCGACTTCACTTGTTCCAGCTCTCCGAGAAGCGTGGGCTGCAGGCTGTCCAAGCCCACGGCCAATACGTCGAGCCCGCGACGTGGCACAGTGCCGTTGCGCAGGGCGTCGATCACGGCCTGGCGGCGCTGGGGGCTAAGGTTCGTGCCTAGCTTGCGGGTGGCATCGCTCAAAGCGTCTCCAGCTCGAACTGGGTCTTCAAAAGTTCACGATTCAAGTCAACTGTCTGCGACGCGGACTCCAGCGTTAGCACCTCGTAGCCGTCAACGTTCAAGAGTCTCTGCAGAACCGCCACCGCAGGTCCAACCCGCCCCAGCCCCATCTTCATCCGTGTCGCCAGAGCAGGCAAGGTACACCGGTTGTTCATCGCAGAAATCACCTCCAACCATCGCGTGATCTTCTTGTCGTCCATGACCACCCGACCGGCGAGTTTCTTCTGTCCCGCCAGCACATCGGAGGCCAGAAGTTCCGTGATCCAGGGTGCGGCCACCGGCGCCGTGGCCGCATCGCCGGACCGCGTCGCCGGTTCCGAAGCGGGTGGCGTAAAGAGCGTCGGGACTTCGACTCGCTTCGCCACAGGTGGGGGTGCCACCTCACCCGCGTCCACGGTCTCACGCGGCTCATACCGTGGGTCAAGTACCCACAGGGGTGTGTCCGCCGGAAGGTCGTGCAGGCTCGGGTGGCTCTGCTCCGCAGCATCTAGCATCACGATCGGCGTGACGAGTTCCTGTGGCGTCGCCCCGCCGTGATACCCCGCGCTCTTGCCCGTCGTGTATCGCAGCCTGTCGGACCATGGCACCACCACCTCTCCGTCACCCGGCTCATTCGGAATCCCGACCCGCGGCCCCACCAGGCTCAGCTCACCGTCTCCGGGCGCCCCGTCGTTGGCCCGCCACCGCTCTCCGCCCGCGCCACCTTCGGGCCGCATCCGTGCTTCAGATCCTCGCTCCACGCAATGCCCATGATCGCTGGTCAGCACCACCAGCCGTTCGGCCGACTCGGCATAGGCGAGCAGCGCCTCAAGGCCGTCAACATCTTCCAGCCGCCACCGCACCTTGAGCTGATCGCTCCCCGACAGCTGATCGTCAACCGCATTGATGACGACCCCGACCACCCGCTGCCGGCGGTCTCCCACCAGCTCCCGACACCGGTCGGTCAGCCCGTTCTTGTCAGGCCGCAGGTACTCCGCCTTGTGAAGTAGCACGGGCGGCCGTGCCGCCACGCCCGCCTCTCGCAACTCGGCGAAGTCCGCGAACCCGTCGCGTTCAACCGACTGATCGCCCGTTGCACGCCGCCCGGTCAGCAGCGTGGTGCGGGCCAGCCGCGTCACCGATGGCACCGGCGACAACCCCAGCAGCCGCGTCTCGCGTTCCACTGGCACCACTTCACGCCAGGGCCCCGCCTGCGGCACCATCGACCGGGCAAGGTCCAACGTCATCCCGTCCATCACCACCAGCAACACCGGGCCCACGGCCGCCCGCGGACCGAGTACCTCCCCCAGAAATACTTCTGCGTCGATCAGGCCCGACGGCTGCAGTGCCTCTGGCCGGCCGCCCCGCATGTGATGATCGGCTAGGTGCTGGGCGAAGTCCGAGTTAAAGGCCTCGCGTCGGCGACGCACCGCGGCAGCGAGCTTGCCCACCGCAACGTTGAGTCCGGCGTGGGGCTCCGCCCCCAGCACCTGGCGCAAGGCCGCATCCGCCCAAGCATCCGCTTCGGCATAAACCCTCGCCGCGGGGCCCAACGCCGCCGGGCTGGCGACGGGCAAACTCAGCCACCGCAGCAGCGTCAGTGCGTGGTGAATCCGGCGACGGGTTGCCGTTCGCTGGGTGGCCAGCCGGTGCTCGTTAACGGCAGACGCCAGGTCGAAGAGCTGCTCGCTCACCGCCGGCCGTGGATCATCCGCGGCCACCGCCAGCGCCGACGCAAACGCGTCCGTCCGCAGGTTGAATGCAGACGGAAGCCAATCACTTCCAGCCGTCGCCGACGCCAGGCCAAAGTATCTCGCCAACTCGTCGGCCTGCTCCAACGCGCCGCGTCGGATCTCATCGGGCAACACCGTCACCGCAGAACGGGCGGCTTCGGCCCACTGCTGGGCGTGCACGGCATCACCATCGCCCAAGCCCAACGCCTTCTCCAGCGACCAAACCCGGCGGTCGTGTCCGGTCTCGGCTGGCTCTGTCGAGCGAGCCAGGGCGTCCAGCAGAAGACCGGCCGGAAGCGGGCGGCGCAACGGCGCCGGCAACTCTCCTTCGTCCGTCAACCAAGATCCGAGCGCGAGCCCTGCCGCGGGGCTCGCTTCGCTCACCCGGGCCGCAATCCCCAATCGCTCCGGCTTCGTCAGCCCGGCAAAACGTTCCGACGCGTCTGACTGCTGAAACCAGCCCATCACCGAAGGCAGGTCTTGGGGGAGATCCGACGCGCAACCCAGCATCTGCCTCAGCAGCAACGACCACGCAAACTCCGCGGTCAGGAAACGCCCGCTGGGCCGCGGCGCCCGGGCCGGGTCGATAGCCGCCAACAAGCGGCCGGGCAGCCAGTCGGCCAACTCGGGATTCAACAGCGACGGGTCGGCATTTGTGCACTCCAACGCCGCCATCGCCAACCGCCAATCGTTGAGGGCGTGGAGTTCTCCAAACTCCAATCGAGCCCGCACGTCGTCGTCAAGGGCCGGTGTTGCCAGGGGCGTCAGCAGAACCGCGGTAAGTTCACCGTTGTCGATCGGCAAACCCTCACGCTGGGCATCCTGCTCTGCCTTCCACAACGCGTGTCGCAACGCCAGCGACGACGCACACGCTTGAATACGAAACCGCCGCCCCTCCACCATCAGTTCATCTGGCCCCAACCACACGCGGTCGGTCGTTACCCCCACCGCCCGCAGTGGCCGGGGGCGGCGCGTGTCACTGGCCCGAGTCACCTTGCGGTTCTGTTCATGCCGGGCCACCACTTTGTGCAGCAATGCCGTTACCGCCGTCGTCAATGAGTCGCTCACGCCGGGTCACCTCCGCCGGAATGCCCGTCCCGTACCCGGTACTCCACCCGGTCAATCTGCACCTCCCGCCCCTCGTCCCGCAGCCGCTTCACCAGCGCCGTCAGACCGTCAAGCGACAGGCCCGAGTCCGCACGCGACGTCCAACCCGCAGCCGCTGAAGGCGCAGGATCTGTGGCGGGCGGAGGCGTCGGCGCAGCCGAACCGTTATCCGTGGACGGGCCCGAAACGCCTGCCCCAGACTGCCCCAAAACAAACCGCTGAATCAGCCGCCCACTCTCCACCCGGGCCCGCTCGGCGGCCTGGGCCAAGGGCACAGCCAACTCTCCGTGCGACAACGCATCACGCAGACCATCCAACACGGCCCGCACATCCGCACGCAGCGGGTGATCCTCCGGCACCCCCACCAGCGTCTCCAACTGGACCACATCCAACCCACGAGCCGCAGCAAGTGCAGGGCCGGCCTTCAACGCAGCCCCAAGAGCCGCATCGCTGCACGGGCCCTCAAATGCCGCAAGCCACCCGATCGCGTCCGCCGGCTTTTGCCCACTCAATCCGTCCAGCAGCTTCGCCACCGCTCCCGCCTGCGCGAGGCGGTCCGTCGTACCACCCGCTAGCCCCACGGCGCTCATCGGCCCGGCCAACGCTGCGGGCAGCGCCCTCGCTTTGGCTCCGTATTCCGCGATCACGTCGCCGATCCGACTCGCCAGCAGCGTCACCTGCGTCGCGTTCAGTGTCTTCTCGGCATCGACCCCGAACACCTCTTGGGACCGCGTACGGGCAGCCGCCCAAGCCGTCGCGTCGGGCAGGGTTTCAGGCCGCAGCTCCATCGCGTCGTCCACCTCGCCCACCTGCGGACCCACCGCGGCCCCCGCCAGGTAGAAGCTGCGGTTGGTCTGCATCGCGAAGGTCAGCAGCACCAGGTCGCTCACGTCCCGGGTTAGTCCACGACTCGCATTCATGCTCTCGCGCAAATCCCCCGCCGTCACCCGCGTCTGTCCCGTCCGCTGAATCACCTGATTCAGCTCATCCACCAGGTCTTCACCCAATGCGAAGTGCGTCTCCCCCTGCGCCCCGAGTCCCAGCGGCTCGGCCAGGTTCCGCATCAACGCCTGCCCATTGCGTGGCACCTCTACGCGCCGCCCCTCGGTCGCCGCCCCCTGCAGCACAGCAAACAGGTCCCGCAGCTTTCGGCGGGTCACCGGCTCACCGAAGTTGGGGTGACGTGGGTACTGATGGGTCAACGCCTGGTCCACCAGATCCTCAAACGCTTGCTTCAACGTCGGCACACCTGGAGACGTCGGCCTGAACACCGGCAGCAGGCTGCGAAACCGGTCATGCCGCTCGGCCCCGGACACCAGTGATTTCCGGCCCTCACGGTCGCTCCACACCCCGTACGCCGCCAGCAGGTGGTTACGGACTTGGCTCTCTAACTGGTCACGCTGCCCTTTCAATTGCAGGCGTGCGACCTGCCGCTCTTCGGGCGAAAGGCGTGCCCCATACTCGCGGTCCAGGCGTTCGCCTTGCAACACATGCTCCACCAACACCAGCTTGCCCACGTTCGCCTGCGCCTGCTTGCTCAGAAAGGCCGGCAACCACAGCAGCGTCCGCGTGCCATCGGAATGCTGCTTGATGAACCGCTCGATTGCCGCATCATCGTCCCCGGCACCGTCGTCATCGGTGTCCATCGGGTAATCGATCACCAACTGCCAGCCATCGGGGTTGCTGCTTCGCAGTGTCCCGGTCGCCATGTCGCTTACGTTGCCAAACAGCACGTCCACCGTGCGCGTCGTTCCCCGCCAAGCCAGCTTCTCCTCCCGCACACCCGCCAATGTTGGGCCGGTCTCCTCGAATCCCAGCAATGTGAACAGCCGCCGCTGTAGCAGCCGCACCCTGCTCCCATGGCTGTCCTGGGCACTCACGTTTTTCAAAATCGCCTCGGTGTCCACCCCCTCCAAGTGGATTGACACCGTTGGGTCCGTGTCCACGTTCCCGCCCAGCTTCAACGCCGAACACGCCGCCTGCCACCGACCCAGCTTCTTCGCAGCCGTCGGCACCTCGTCACCGCCGAAACGCGTCTTAATCGCCCCCCAGTTCAGCGCCACCAGTTTCGATGCGGTCAGATCCTTGAGCGCTTCCACACGCGGCACCAACGCCGCCAACAGCGCCGTCTTCACCAGCCGCTCGTCGCGGGTCAGCAGCAGCCGCTTCGGATCGTCAGGCTTCAGGTCCGCCGCCTGTTTCGGCGTCAGATCCTGCTCGGCGGCAAGCACCGGAAACAGCTTCTCGTCATACAGCTTCCGGGCCGAGTCGAACACCGCCTTCCACTCCCCGCCGAAGGCCTCGCGTCCCTTCGTGATCGCGTCAAACAGATCCCCCACCGGGATGATCTCTCCGAGCGTCAGCTTGTCCCGTCCATCGCTCAACATCTGCACCATCACCTTCAGCGCCGTCCGATTGCGCTGCAGCAGCCCCGACACCGCCACCAGCGTGTCGACCAAGGCCGGGCTGAAGGGGTACACCTTGCGGAAGTCGTCTCGCGACCCCGCCGCCGTCACCATGATGTCCATCAGCTCTCGGGCCACACCGCTCGTCGTCTCGGCAAACGACGCGTCGATCCGCCCCGCCGCGGCGTCATCCTTGGGCGACAGCAGGCGGCGGTGAACGATCTCCTTCAGGTTCTGGTCCGCCAGGTAGATCGTCTGGAACCGCCCCTGCCAGTGGCTGAAGATCTGCCCAAAGTTCAGCTTGTCCGCCCCCGGCAGGTTGTCGCCCACCAGTTCCCGCAAGTCACGCTGACGGGCGATGAAGCTCACGATCGGTATGGGCCGGTTCGTGTTCTGAAACTCCACCAGTTTCGCCAGCTTCTGGATCTCCTGCTGCACAAACCCGATGTCCGCCGCCGCCCGCCCGGCCAGCCAGAGAATCAGCTCGTCCAAAAACAGAACGACCGCGTCGTAGCCCAGCCCCTTCGCGTGCTGACTCATCTGGGCCAGCCCGTTGTCCAGGTCAAGGAAGGTCTCCTTGCCGTCCGCCTGCACGCCTCCGAAGCTGGTCAGCAGCGTGCCCACCAAGGCCGACACCAGCGCCGATCGCTCCGGCGAGTCCGCGTCTGACGCCACCGCCGCCTCAAACCGCGCAGCCGACCACCCCGCCGCCTCGTCCTCATCGCCCCAGCCCACATCGTCCGACCCGCTCGTGGCTGCCTCTGGCGCTCGGCTCAACGCCGCAAAGAATGCGTCGTCCCCCATGTTTCGCCGCAGGGCTTGGGCGTTCTCGAACAGCGCCGCCGACCGGTACACCGCGGGCGTCGCCGCCTCGGGGTGATGCTTGCGCACAAACTCGGCGTAGCCACCCAGAATCCCCTGCTCGCAACTGCTCTTGCCGATCATGTGATACGGCACCAGCAAAAACTTTCGGCCTGCCGTGTTCCACCCATCGCTGTCTCTCACGGCCTGCCCCAGCCCCTCCTTGGTCCGCGCCGCCGGCACGCGTTGCAGCAACTGATGCAGGATCGCCATGAAATGGCTCTTGCCAGACCCGAACGACCCGTGCAGGATCGCCGCCTTACTCTTGTTCTCCGTCAGCGCGGCCCCGATCAGCTGCAACGCCTCGCGGAAGTTCTCCGACAGCTCCGGTGTCACCACATACTGAGCCACCGTGGCCTGCTGGGCCGCCACATCGCCCACGCCCTCGCTGAGCTTGAGCACGAAGTCGCCGTCGTTCACGGCTTCGGGGATGTGGATCAGGTCTTTGAGCAGCATGGAAAACAACCCGCAAGGCGTTAAGCTCGCCTAAGCAGTCAGTTTGACGCAAACAGCGAGGCTGGATGCCGTGGCGATCTCCAGCCCGTAGAGATTACCCGGATGCATTGCGCAGGGTCGGCCATCCGCCGAGTCCGTACCCCCGCCACGACCGCCCCGGATAAGAGACAGGTTGTGGCTGGCCGCCGGCTTTTCCGCACGTCGTTGCCCCGGCATCGGACATGAACCTCGGGCCCGCCAGACCAACATCAGAACGCGATCGGCACCGGCGTTGTCACGTCGATCTGGTTCGCGATCGGCGCATACAGATCGACCTCGACGTCCGGGCTTTCGAGGCTGACGATCAGGCTGTAGCGGGCAACGGAGTTGTAGCGCTCCAACGCTTTGCGTTCCCGCCACCAGCCGACCACCGGGTAGATGGCAAGCTCGCCGCAGGTGGCCAGGTCCGCGCCGGTGCCGCGCCACCAGTCGATGTGGAGCGAGCCGTGGCTGCGTCCGTGCGTGCCCACGCACCAGCCCGGATCGGAGGCGGTACCGGCAGCCGACACTTCTTCAGCGTCCTCTGCCGCGGCGTTGACCCGCCTTGCAAACGCGGCGTCTTCTTCGGTCGGTCGTTTCACGTCAAAGCGCAGGCCGTGGCTGGCGTAGCGGTACCGGTTTCGGAAGCCACGGCGGCCCGGCCCCGGCTCGACGTAATACGACAACGTCACCCTCATCTCGACTGGGGCTTCGCCCAACGCTTCCAACTGCTCCACTGGCCACGGCAGCCGGTGGCGGTGCATCACGTTGGTTTTCGGATCGCCCGTGCCCCCGGGGCGGTGGTAGGGCTGGATCTCACCCTCATAGATCAGTGTGGCGGCGTCTTCGCGGCTGTACACCGCACGTCCGAGGTCCGGCACGCCGTACCCGAAACACCGAACGCGTCGCTGCACGTCGCCCTTGGCCTCGCCCGGAATACGGCGGCTCATCGCCTGAGTCCAGCGGGCGGAATGGGCTATCAGGCCACGCACCGTCTCGGGCCACAACTCGGGGTAGCGTGCCCACAACTCAGCGCCCATCTCGGCCGCGAGGCCGGTCGCGGCACTCGTATCCCGGTGGGCGGCAAGCAGGCTGCCGCTGGTGTCGTCGAGCGCAGTCGACAGCAGCGCGAGGTCATCGGGGTCGGAGACAAAACCGCCCGGAGACTTCGCCCAGTTCCCGCCCTCAAATACCACGTCGGGCTTGATCGGCCAGCCCTTGCGGGTGTCCTCGCTCCAGGCGACGGACGTGCGGCTGGTTGGCGTCAGATCACCGGCCGGCGCAATGGCTTCGTAGCCCGCGTGGTCCTCGTCGCCGATCAGCGTTTTCTCGGTGTACGCCCCAACGCTCAACACGTTCCAGGCTTGTGACGGATCCTCAGCCCCGTGGGCCGGGTCGGCAATCAGGGGGTACTCGTCCGCCAGCCGAGGGGTCTCGTCACGCAGGTTGCCGGTCGCGGCCACCAAGAGTTTGGGATCGCCGAATATCTCGCCGCCCGCTACCAGTTGATCGATGCCGGCCGACCACGAACTCGGCAGGCCGCCGTCGCCGAGCGTGGACGTGGTCGCAAGACAAACCACCCGCTGTCTCATCGGGGCCGCAATCTCAGCGAGGGCGACCGCCTCCTGGGTGATCTTGCCGTAGAGCTGGGGATGCGTTTCTTCCTCGTTTTCGGGCGGGAGAATCTTCACCGTCTCCAGCACGTGATGGATCGAAACCGGACCGGTGGACCGCAGCCGTTCCGCCAGGCAGCCGTACACCGACAGCCCGCTCATCAGTGACCCGTGCTTGTCGGGCCGCGTGTCGTGGCTGCCCCAGTCGGGGTCCACCGACTGCCAGTCGGATTCGGCCAGAAACGGTTCGAGCAACGGGTGCACCCGGTCGGCGCCGGAATCCAGCACACACACCGACGGCGCGTCAGGTGCCGGCATCTCAAGCCGACCCAGCAGTTCTTCGAGAAACTCCCGCTGCCCGTCCGGGCGCAGCTCCAGATACGGAGCCACCGGCTCGGGCACCCGGCGGAGTTCCGCGACCTTCAGCAGCATGCTCGGCAACGAACGCCATTGTTCGGTCGACAGATGGGCGAGCACCACCGTCCGGTCCGGGAAGGTGAGCGTCGACCCATCGACGGTCACCCCGGCGGACTGAGCCTCGGCGCGAAACTCCGCCGCGGTCTCGGTGCCTTCGGGCTGGTAGAGCCAGACCTCCCACCAGACCCGGTCCGGGCCATCCGGAAACGGCGGCCGGCTGGTCCACAGGTCCGCCACGTCCGTCGCGTGGAGCGACTCGACGCTCTCGACCAGCTGCTGCCCCTTCGGGTTCCCGCTCTCGCTTTCTTCCGTCGCATAGCGATGCAGCACCGCATCCAGGATCGACCGCTTGTTGTTCGGCACCCGGATCGTGGCCGTGATCTGTCCCTCGCGCCGCACCGCATTCATCAGACTGATGCCGCTGCGCAGACGCTCCAGCGACTGCACCACGTCGATGGCCTCGGGGATCAGGGCGTAGGTCAACTGCTGGGCCGGGCCCGTCGGCGTGGCTGACCACGCCTGGTCCAGCTGCGTACTCAGATGGGCCGCGTGAGCCGCCCTCGTTCGCGGAGGAAGGTCGATGCCCCCTCCGCCGCCCTGCCCCTTGGCGGTAAAAGGCACGGCGACGGGGGTTGCGTTGATTCTCAGATGCGGCAGGTCGCTCATAGACCAGAGGTTACGCTATCGGCCGATCCCCGCGGAACGCGGAACGCCGGCGCAGCGCATCGGTCAGGTCGCGCGTGGTCACCGGCTCGGCTCCGGCTAGCACCCGCGTGCGGGCGGCTTCTTCAGCGGCCTGAACAATCTCGGCGTGGCTCAGGTCGCCCGCCGCTTGGGTGACTTGCGTCCAGTCCACGTCCGTCAGGTCGAAGGCCGCGAGGCGACCGGCCACAAGTGGCTTCACCGCCTTCGGGTCTGGACGGGTGTAGCGCAGCACCGCATCGAACCGCCGGAACAGGGCGTCGTCCAGCAGGCCCGCCAGGTTGGTCGCCGCGACCACCAAGCTGTCGCCCTGGTACTGCTCCAGAAACTGCAGGAACGAGTTGAGCACACGACGGACCTCGCCGATGTCTCCGCCCGTGTCGCGCATCGCACCGATGGCGTCGAACTCGTCGAAGAGGTACACCGCCGGCTGGTCGTCCATCGCCGCGAAGACCTGGGCGAGCTTCGCCGCCGTCTCGCCCATGAACTTGGTCATCAACCCGTGCAGCTGCACCACCATCAGCGGCAGGCCACACTCGCCCGCGAGCGCCGCCGCGGTCATGGTCTTTCCGCACCCGGGCGGGCCGGCCAGCAGCAGCTTGAGACGGGGTTCGAGACCGTGACCACGGAGCCGGTCACGCTGCCGCCACTCGGTGACGATCTGGCGCAACTGCTCGTCGAGGTCTTCGCTGAGAACCATGCTGCTCAGCCGCGTGCGGGGATACGACGCGACGAGCAAGCCGGCCAGATCGGCCGCCGGCCGGGTGATGGGCACCGCGCGGGAGGCTCCGACGTTCAGCCGCGGTGAGCGGCGAACCTTGTCTGCCGCCGCCGCCGCGTCGAGCATCTTGCGGATGTCGTCCGCCAGCCGATTGTGTCCTTGCTTCGCCGCCCGTGCCGCCACCTGCATTGCCACCGAGCGGAAGCGGGCGTCATCGCCGCTGCCGTGGCTGTCCACGAGCGCTTTAATTTGTTCGGCGGTGGCCATGTCCAACATCCCTGTAGCGCGGCCGGTGGACCGCGCTCACCGCATGGTAGCCCGGGCTTGGGCAGGTGCGCCCACGAAAGCCCCCCATCGGCGACCGGTGGCCAAGGTGTTTCCGCCCGGGCCCGCGGCTATCGGACCAATACTAACACATACCAAACCTTTTCCCACCCCTTCTTCTTCCTCCCCCGCCGCGTCTTCGCCGGGCGGCGTCCACGCCGCCGGGGCCTCACGCCCCAGATCCAGGGTGGCCAGGTTGCGGTCGATCTGGGCGTCCAGGTCGTCGGCCAGGGTGGTGCCGAACTTGGGGTCGCATTGGGGGTGCCATCTATGAGCAAGCTTCTGTCAAGCCAAAAAGCAGACGAGCGCGGGATCTTTCCAACCATCTATTCGGCATCACGTTGCACGCGTGCCATTTATCTTATTGCGGGCCGGCCCCATTCACTGGAACGAGGTCGTTGTCACACGCCTCATGGCACCCATCGGGGTCCGGCCTTTAGATCCGCTCTTGCGTCTTGACGTTCTGCTCGATCATCGATCGACACCGTTGGTCTTGTCTTACCGCCCCGCGGGCCACGAGCCCGCGAAGCGTGACCGCTACGCCGCGGCCAGGTCTTCTTCTTCCTCACGTAAGCATGGTTCGGGGGTAGGACCCGCCACCGGCGTCTCGCAGCCGTAAGACGGGGTTCCTTCCTGTTCGCGCCACTCTTCTCCGGTCTTGAGCATCGACAGCATCACCCGCAACAGGTAGTGACCCGTCGCCACCAACGCCTTCTTCTTGCGGTCGGCCTTGTCGCCCACGATCCGGTCGTAGTACGCGCGGATCGTCGGGCTTTTATGCAACCCGATCCAGCTCGCCTCGGTCACCAGCTGACGCACCGATGCGGGGCCCTGCTTGGTGATGTGGCCCAGCCGGTGCGTTGCCGCCGAGCTGTCCTGGCACGGCACGACGCCGAAGAACGAGCCGATGTTCTTGATCCGCTCGAAGCGTGCGGGGTCATCGACGTAAGCCACGAACGCCTCGGCCGTCCGCGGGCCGATGCCCGGGATGGTCTGCAGCAGTCCGACGCCGGGTTCCTGCTGGGCCCGCACGTCCAGCCGGCCCGTCAGCTTCTTGACCGCACCCTCCAGGTGGGCCAACTCGTCCATCAGCAGGTCGCGTTCGTCGCCGGCCATGCCCGGCAGGTCCACCGCGGTCAACCACGCGCGGCCTTTTTTAGACCACAGCCCCCCGATGTCCCGCGGCACCGCCACGGCGTAAGTTCGAAGCACCGCACGCAGCGAGTTCTTGGCCCGGGTGCGTTTCTGCACGTTGGTTCGGCGGAGTTCAATCAGCCGACGCCACTGGCGTACGTCCAGCTTCGGCACATGAACCGCGTGCACCTGGTCCAGCAGCAGCAGCGTGGCGAGCTTCTTGGCGTCCTGGGCGTCGTTCTTCTTCTTGGAGCGGAAGATCAGCCGCAGGTGGCCGGGGTGGGCGACGGTGATGTCCTTGCAGCGGGGGATCTTGGCCAAGGCCTCGTAGAGCGTGCCGTAGCCCAGCGACGCCTCGTAGACGATGCGGAAGTTCTCGGGCAGCCTGGCCAGCTCGGCGACGAGCTTTTTCCAGTCGCCTTTGATGGTCTGGGCCTTGACCTTCTTGCCGTCGTGATTGAGAATGCAGATCGACGATGTCTTGGTGTGCACGTCTAAACCGATAAACCACATAGCAGGCTCCCGATGGGTAATGGGGCGGATGGCCAGACCACGTGTCCGGACCGTTTGACCCCGATCTTCGCCGATCGGGGGCTTGCTACATAGATTCACCGGGCCACCCAGGGCAGCAGCTCGTCGAGGGCAGCCAACACCGGGACCGGGGCGGGGTTGCCGCGGGCGACGGTGTCGTTGAGGTACGCGACCTCAGGACTTCCGATCCCTGAACGCCGCGGGCTTCCCCTTCATGGCACGCGGCTTCCGGGTCTTGCGGTAATCGCTGAGACTCACATCCACGACCGCCACCGACGCGTGCCCCCCTCCGTGCACCTCCGTCAACACCCGCTCGAAGCTGTTTTTGTACGGCGCCCGGATTACCGTGCCCCCGTACTCGCCGGTGTTCACGATGGCCACGTGCTGGAACATCAGGTAGCTCAACGATGCGGCCAGATCATCAAACGTGTTGACATCTTTGTTGTTTGCCGGCACCAGCAGCATGTCCGTCACGCCACGCAGATCCGTGGCCAATGCCAGATCGGTGGCGTCGTAGCACAACGCACCGGAGAGGCGGTACGTCTCCACCGGCGGCGACTGCCCCCGAACCGTCAGCACCACCTGATGGGGCCGGTAGCCGACGATACCCCGGCCCCCCTCGATCTCCGTCATGTTCTGCTTGCCCTGCATGATGTGCCGCAGTGACCGGCCCGTCGCCCCTTGGTCACGAATCACCCAGCGGCCCGTGTTGACCAGGTCACCGCTTCCGTCCGGGTGCTGGTGAAAGGTCAACCCACAGAACACCAGCGAACCCGTCTTATCCACATACCGCTCGACCAAGTCCAAGTCGTCCCGGTGTACGGAGAACTCCGGCAACACAGTCAGGTGTACCTTCGGCTTTGTCTTTGTCCCGTCTTTGGGACGCGTCTCATAGGTGGGCCGCACCTGCACGTGGTCCAACGTCAGCCTCAGCATCGCGGCCAGGTGATCTCGCCGCCGCCCCCGGTACCGCGGGTCCGACAACTCTGACCCATACAAGTTGAAGTCCTCACGCCACGGACGAACCGTCTGCACAAGCGCAACCGTCAGCTTGTCGCCATCGATCAACTCCTGCCCCACCGAGTGCTCGTACACCGGCATCTTCGAGTTCGACGCGTAGAGCTCATCCAATCGTTTGAACCGCTGGGCAATGACTGCAACCAGGTCCTCGGGCCGGGTGATCTGGGCGATACCAAACTCATCGCAGTGCCGCTCGACCGCCCCCGGCCAAGCCAGCAGGTGAGCCAGCAGATCCGACAACCAACTGGAACAGCCGGCTCCGGGGCCGCCTAGCCCATCGGACCGTTGAAACATGCCGTGGCGACGCTTGAACCAGGTACTCCGCAGGCCGCGGTAACCCACCGCCGGCGGCACCTCACCTGTCCAGCGTGCCGTGTAGTCCTCGTCGCCGATGAAAGCCGCCCGCATCACCATGCCTACAGCCATCAACCAGCCCCGCGTCCCCGCAGCCCAGTCAGGCAATGCGTAGGGGTGGGCATCTTCAAGTGCGTCGCCACGCTCAAGATCCACCTCAATTTTGATTCTATCTGCACCCCGCACTGGCTTAGCAAGCCGCCTCAAATCGTCATACTGCACCCACACCCGTTCAATTGCCAGTGACTCTCCAAGCGACGCGCGGAATAACTTCGCATTCAAAATCGCTTCGGCCAGTCGCAATACCGCCGCCTCATCAGCGAAGGGGTTTTCCACCCCACGGATCACCTCCACTAATGAACGCCAGCCCTTCGCCTCCCGCTTCGCCACATCCACCGTGGGCGGCAACACACACAACCATTCCTCTCCCGGGATCATCTGCGCCAGCCGCCGCGTAGTCCGGGCACACTGCTCGGTCGGCATCTTCTCTACAAACCGTTTGAGCTTCGCCACAAAGCGGCCGCCGCCGTCCAGTTGGGCCGCCACTGCCGCCAAACCAAGCCAGCCGGGGGAATCCAAATCACCCTCGGCGGCATCCTTGAACCTGCCCACCATCACCAACGCCAACCTACGGTACAGCTTCAGCTCGGGCTCAAGCCCATCCAATGGCAACGCGTCCAGTACCTCTTGCACCCGGCCGAGTGACAACGCCGCCATGGCTGCCTGCTGCTTCACGTACCACGGCATCTGGCTCCGGCCGATCAACTCCGCGGCCAGGTCTCCCAGGCAATCCAGAAACGCCGCAGACCCCGGCTCGGCCGCGAACGATTCATCTGTCTGGTACCGATGGGTGGTGAGACTCGCCAGAAGATCCGAGACGCCGTACAGCACTGCAAGGCATGCCGCTTTGGGTCCAGTGCCTTTGCTGGTCAAGTACGGCCGCATCGCCTCAATCACCGGCTCCAAGAGCGACAACTGCGGAGTCAGGTCCAAGGCCGCCCGCAGCACCAGCGTCAACGAAGGATCGTGCGACCAGTGATGCACCAACCGCTTGGAGGCCGACTCGATCTCCGCCTCAACCTGACCGGCGTCTTCCAAGCCCCCTTCACCGGCCAACTCGCGCCGGGCTCGCAACAGCTTCGCCTGCCGGTATGCCACAAAACGCACGATGCTGTCGTCTCGCACCTCCCGCACCCGGCGGTGAATGATTTCCAGGTCCAGCGATGACTTCGTCTCCAACTCTCCGGCCGACGCTTGGACGTCGTCGATGCTGTTCAGCAGCCCCTGCAGCAACAGCGACACATCCGCCATCGCAGGCGTGTCCATCGGACCGCTTATCACGGACTGAATCGACCGCATGACCTTCGCATCACTCCCCTGCGTTTCCAAATCACTGGAGAGGACATAGTCCGTCTTACTCGTGTTGAGTGTCTGCCCCGCGGTTTGCTGTCCAAGCTTCTTGCCGACCCACTGTTCCACCTCTTTGACACAGCGTTCCAACTGATTTCGAGAATCCTTCGCCCCGTCAACGTCGTCGTACTGGACCACCAACCGCAGATCATCAACGTACCGCACGTAGTCGAGCACCCGTATGTGCCGCCCGACCTTGGCCTCACCCCCGATCGCGTTCGACATCGCCTTGTCGAACTCCAGCATCGCCACATTGCTGAAGAATCCGCTCGCGACACCACCCTGCGGCAGCCCCAGCTTCAGCTTCTCATCTTTGAAGACATCTCTCCGCCCCAAAGACCTGCGGTCCTTCGCCGCAAACTCCCAATCCATCACGCCTCTTGCCTGCTGCCAGAACTCGTCCTTCACCGAGCCCCCCTGCTCCTGGCAACGCTTACTAAGCCGGTCGATCAAGTCGTCGATTCTGATCTGGTCAAAAAACCCATCAAGGTCCAGCGATACCACCGCCAGACCACCTCCCGACGGTCGGACCAAGCGGTCTTGATTCAACGTCCGGCAGAACTCCTTCGGACGCTCCAGAAACCGCTGATAGTCGATGAAATACTGCCGGTAGGTCGCCGCATTGCCCCAGCGAAAGCGTGCTCCGTCACCGCCATCCAAAGCGTAGTCACAAAGCAGCCGGTTGCCATAGCTCACCACCCCTCGCTTGCGGGCGTCCTCCACCGACAACTCCGTGTCACCCTGCGCCCCCTCCACCAGGTCGGCGAAACAAATCATCAGGGCGGTGAACAGCGTCTGTTCCCGGATAGGCATGTGGGCCAACGGGCGTAGACGAAAGGGCTTTGCCTTGCTGCCATCCTTCTCCGTTGTAGAAGGCCTCCACTGGGGCCCGCTTTTGTCGCCCGTGAACTCCCACCGCTTGGTCTTGGGGGCCGGAACCACCCGCAGCTCCACCGGCTTCGCCCCCCCTTTGCTCCACGCCCGGATCTGCTCGGGCAGCAACGCCGCCGAGTAATCCAGCTCCAACACGTCCGCGTACCAGTTTCGGCTGCGGATGTGGTCGTGGCTCTTCTTCCACGCCTGCACCAGCACCGCCTCGTGCAGCAGGCAGTCGAGGGTCGGGCGTGGCCGGTCAAAGGGGTCCCAAGTACTCATGAGCCCTTCTTCTTCCGCCCCCGCCGGGCCTTCGCCGGCGGGGTCCACGCGGCCAGGGCCTCACGGCCTAGCTCCAGGGCGGCCAGGTGGCGGTCGATCTGAGCGTCCAGGTCGTCGGCCAAGGTGGTGCCGAACTCGGGGTCGCGCTGGGGGTGCCATTGGGCCACCCAGGGCCGCAGCTCGTCGAGGGCGGCGAGCACCGGGACCGGGGCGGGGTTGCCGCGGGCGACGGTGTCGTTGAGGTACGCGACGGCGGCGGTGCCCAGCTGGGCGTGGTCCAGGCCGTCCCAGGCGTAGACAACCTCGGTGGCGTCGCCGCCGGGGGCGCTGCTCCCGAGGGGGAAGCTGACCCAGCGTTCTTTGGGTACGTCAAGCTTGCCGCGGAGCCGCCAGAAGTCGGCGCTCAAAAAGTCGCTGCTCTTGTACTTGGGCGGCACGGGGATCTTGTCGAGGCCGGCTTCCTGCTTCGCGGCCTTCATGCGGGCGGCGCGGTCGTCGTCGGTCAGGGTGGCGTCCGCGGTGAGTTCGGCATTCAACCGGGCTTCGAGTTGGTCCTCTTCGCGTTGCAGCGCCCAGGTGCGTTGCCAGGCGGCGTGCTTGGTGCGGCCGGCGGGCTTGTAGCGGGCGTTGGCCACGGCGGGCACCGACTCCTTGGCCATCAGGCCGCGGACCATAGCGTCGAGGTCCGGGGCGCTGGTGCCGGTGTACAACGCGGCCACCTCGTGGAAGGCGGGGTCGGCGGCGGCGTGTTGGGCCACGTCGTCGGCGGTGACGAGCTTGGGTTCGGGGTACTTGCAGTGGGGGCCGGGCTTGTTGCCTGGGCCGTCGGCGTCTTCCCGCATTCGGCCATCGAGGTCGAAGTAGCCTTCGAGGCGGATAAGCAACCAGCCGTGGAGGGCTTCGTTTTTCCAGCCGTCGTAGTCCCGCGCGTAGCGGCCGTAGACGCCTTGCCGGCCCCACCAAGGCCGCTTGAAAACCGGTGATTCGATAAACTTCAGTTCGCGAGAGTTCCGCGTCGTCTCGTGACGCTTCCGATAGACCGCGGCGACCGGCTCGGGAAGCTGCTTGCTCGCGCCGGCGTCGTCCCAGCAGAAAGGACGATCGGTTTCGGTGATGTCGGCGCCAAACGCATCCCAGTCTTCGGTGGCGACCGTGTTTTCGCACAGGCCGTTGGCGGCGTAGCAGAGCCAGTCGAGTTCTTCCTGCAGGGCGATCGCACGACATCTAAGCTGGTTGTACTGAGACTCACCCGCCTCAAGATCCTCGCCCAAAGTTTCCTGCGGTTCCCCGTGGAAATGCTGCACGATCGTGTTGGGCAGCGAGGCCGCCGTGTGACGCATCGTTTGTTCAATTGCTTTGGCGAGTCCAACGACAGCCTTCTGAAACTGGTCATCGAGACCGAATGAGATCGGCAGCCTCTTCATCCCTGTGCCAGCGAACGCATAACGATTGGCTTCCGGCCTGCCTTTCTCGGTGCTGATGTCACCAGAAGATGACGACTTCGGATAGAAAACCTGCTTCATCCAGAAGCAAGCAATAGACGAGTTAAGGAGGCCGACGAGGGCGAGGTGGTCGTCTTCGGTGGCGTCGGGCGGGAGCTTGATGACCGGAGCGGTCTGCTTGAACACCTTGCCGCCGCGGTCGAGGACGAAGTGGTTGTGCGTGGCGACTTCGGCGAAGGTGATGGAGAGTGGGGTGCGGAGTTTGCTGTCGGTCAAACGCCCGAACTCATACCAGCTAAGTCCGGCCTCAACTTTTGTCTTCCCGCCGAACATCTTGTTGTTCGATAAGTTCGTCCGCCCGGGCCATAGCACGCGGTTCCACGCTTCGGACGATTTGTCGGCGACCGGCTTAAAATCCTCGTCGTAGGGCCAAACGGCGTAGTCGCACTCGCTAGCCGACCAGTCACGAATTGAATCGCCCAGCTTCATCTCCCGCGTCCGCTCATCACAGACTCCTTTGCGCCGCAGCGATTGCTTTGGCTGCAAGAACAAGTCGTCTTCGAGCGTGAAAGAGGTGATTCCGATCGAGTCGGTCAGGTCCGAAAGCGTTTTGGCACAGGCGTTCTCCAACCGCTCCTTCAACTCCGCCGCCCCGCCACCACCGATCGACCACGGGTGCGACGCGAACCGCTCGCATTCGGTGTCGTCGACGCTGACGAAGTCGGACTCGCTGCCGGGTTCGTCGATCTGGTTGAGGATGGCGGACCAGACCTTGCCCTCGCGGGGGTCTTCCGGGGTGGAGGGTTCGCCGCGGATTCCCATGACCGAGCGGATGGTGTCGCGTTGGTATGCGGCAGGACCTGGCGTGCCGAAAAGGATGACGGTTGGCGTGCCGTGACCGGGGATATAGGCGCCACTGGTGTCAACCACATGGGTGAGATTCCACCGGGGGATGAGCTGTTCGATGAGCTTCTTGCCGAACTCGCGCTTCATGAAGCTGTTGGCGGTGATCTGGCCGGTGAAGCCGGCGGGGTAGACGCCACCGCCTTCGACGGCGAGGTCGAAGATGCGTTCCATGAAGGGAACCGACAAGGCGTACTTGCCGTGGCACGAGGCCGGATACCGCTCACGAATGTTCGCATTCTGCTGCTTGTCCTTCACCGTGATGTACGGCGGGTTAGCGACGACGGCGTGGTAGCGGCCGTGCCGCAGGAGCTTGACGAGCAGGTCGCGGTCTTCGGTCTGGTAAACGTGCTGCGCGTTGAGATCTTCGGGGTCGAGGCTTTGCTGGATCCCCGAACTGCTGGGCCGCGAGCCGTGCAGCAGGCTGTCGCCGCAGGCGAGCTGGATGTCGAACTTGGGGCAGCGGTCGAGCCGGGTGACGCCGTCGGCGTGCATCGCGGCCAGCAGCAGGCGGAAGCGGGCGATGGCGACGGCGTAGGGGTTGAGGTCTACGCCGTGGATGCTTTGGAGCGTTCGGGTGACATGCTCGCGGGTGCTAAGGGCGGGCGCCTTGATCTGCCATGCTTCAAGGATCCGGCGAAAGGCCGACAGCAGGAAGTGCCCGCTGCCGCAGGCGGGGTCGATGATCCGCAGCGGCACGTGCTTCAGGCTCGCGTCGTCCACGCCCGGCACCGGCGGCGGGGTGAGGCCGAAGGTCTCCAACGCGGGCGTGAGGGTGCGGTTGAGGATGAAGGACTCGACGAAGTCGGGTGTCTGCAAGAGCGCGTACCGCTTGCGGGTGGCCTCGCTGAGGTCTTGGTACAGGTCGCCGAGGAAACGCGTGTCGAGCGGGGGCGTGTGCTCCAGCTCGGCGTGGTCGGCGGCGGGGTCGGAAAATCGTGCGTCGAAGTTGCGGCGGAGTTCGCCGGTGTCCGGGTCGGTGTCGCGGAAGTAGTCCACCAGCGCCTTGGCCCCGAAGCCCGAGAGCCAAGTCTGGCGCACCCGCAGGGGGTTGTGGTCGCCGAACAAGGCTTCGGTGGCGTGAATGGCGGCGAGGCCGTCGAACAAGTGCAGCAGGTAGTCGCGGGCACTCGCCTTGGGGTGCTGTTCGAAGTAGGCGTCCTGCTTGTCCTTGCTGGCCCGGAACCGGCCGGCCAGATCGTCGGGGTTGGGGCCCGACAGCACCGGGTCGATGAGGTCGTTGTCTTCGAGGAATCGCACGAACACGCACGACAGCACCCATGCCACGGCCAGTTGGGCGGCTTCGAGGGCGATGAAGGTTTCGACCGCGTCGCCGGTGCGGTCGGCCTGCAGGGCGGCGTCGTGCTCGGCGTGCAGGGCGTCGCGGAGGGCGGGCTCGGCGTTGTCGCCCTGCACGCGGTCGAGCAGGTCCTGCTCGGTCTGGGTGACGAGCTGCTGGAGTTCCTTGAGCAGGAGTTTGGGGTCGATCATGGGTGGGCAGACGCGGCGGCGCGTCGGATGGGGGGGGTGGCACGGGTCTTCAGACCCGTGGGTGGGGACCTGTGGCCCGGGACGCAAGAGACGCACACGGGTCTGAAGACCCGTGGCACAAATCAAAGCAGACTCAGGTGGCCCCCGCCCGGTGCTCGTTGGCGATCCAGGCGTCGGGGGGGTGGGTGAACTCGCTGGGCACGACGATCTCGATGGCGTGGCCCGGGGCGAGCCGCGGGCTGCCGGTCTGCGGCAGCAGTAGCCATAGGCCGTGTAGGGCCCCGGACTGCACGTGCTCCCGAAGGGTGGCGATGACGGTGTCTTGCCCGTAACGGGCGAGCCACTGGGGGTGGTGCAGCAGCACGGGGCGCGGGCTGGTGTCGCTGCCGGCACCGGCCGCAAGTACGGCGTCGATGAGGGCGGGCACGGCCACCTGCTCCACATGTTGGCAGAGCTGGTTCCAGCGGGGGCCGGTGCGTCCGGCGGCGTCGATGGCCAGCACGCGGTCGATCGGCGGGTTCCTTTTCGGGTCGGCCTCGCGGGCCTGCGCGAATGCTTCAAACAGCACGGACTCGGCATTTACCGGGGCGGGGTTGAATCGGGTCAACTGCCGAAGGGCCGAGTGGTACTCGTGCGGCGGCACGGTCATGTACAGCGTGCCGCCGCGTTTGGCGAGGTCGTCGAGCTTGGCGTCGAGGGCGGCGGCTTCGCGGTGGTCGGCGGGCACCCGTGGGGTGAGCGGCACCTCGGGGGTGTGCGTTGGAGTGGATACGCCGGCCTTGCCCGAGGCCGGGTGTGCACTGGCGGTGGCCTGCCGGGCCCGGCTGGCGGGTCGGCCTTCGATACTGAGGGCGCCGCGGTTGATCGGCACGAAGCGGCGACGGGGGCGACCGGTTGATGCGGGCGAGGTGGACTCGGCAGTGGCGGGATCGCTTGAGGTGGTGTCGCCCGGGGCCGAGGTCAGCGTCTCACTCAGCCGCCAAGGCACACCCGATCGCACAACGAGTCGGTCCAGTGCGTCGTCGGCCGCCGGCAGGGGTTCGGCCCGGGGGTAGCGGGCGGCCACACGCTTGCGTAGGTCGTCGGGCTCTAGGTGGTCAGCCCCCTGCAACGCCCCGGCCGCCAGGCGGATCGCCCGCTCGGCGGGCAGACCCACGGGGTACAGCTCGCGTCGGGCCGAAAGAGCGGCACCCACACTGGCCGCCGCCGCCAGCCGCAGCAGGCGTTCGTCGCCCAGTGGCCAGCGGTCAAGAAGCCCCGCCCCCTGCGGGCCACGGTTCACCGCGTCGCGGAGCGAGGCCGCCGCCGCCTCGGGCCCGGGGGGTGCCGCATCGCCGTCGCGTTGCGGGGCCACCAGTGCGTCCGCGGCGTTGCCCAACTCGAAGGCGAGCCGGGCGGGGCCGTCGTCGGTGGCGACCACGGCCCGGTTGACCGTGCGAGCGGCACGCCCATTCGATACCGGCACCTCCACCACGCTGCGTCGCAACGAGAACCGCGGCTGGGCCTGAGCCTTCTCGCACTCCACCGCCAACCGAGCCACGGCCCGCGCCATGCGGGCCCGGTGCTCGGGCGGGCCGTCGGCCCCCAGCCGGGCTTCCAGGGCACCGGCCAGTTCGTCGGCGGTCATCACCTCGCCGGCTCCACCCAGTGCATCGGCCACGACATCCCGAAGCACGGCCACGTCGGGCAGTGCGTTCCACTTCTTGACCTCGGCCACCAAGATCTGGCTAATCCGCCCGCGGGTGACGTCGGCCCGCAGGGCTGCGGCCTTCTGCCCCGGCCACGGGTCGTCAACGGCATCGTCGGAAGCCTCTGCCGCGTGATCCTCGTCGTCCAGCCGGAAGAGTGCGGCGACGGTGGCCTGCCGCACCGCCGCCCCACGGCCGGTGGGCCGCTTAAACAGCGCGGCGGCCAGCGTGTTGAGTCCCGCCGCATCGGCGTCTACTTCGGAGGTGCCCGGGTCCGACGGCGTGCCCAGCCGATCACGCAGCCGGTGGTAACCCGCCACCAACTCCCGGCGGGTGTCTGCCGTCACCCCCGCGAACCGGCGGATCCAGAACCCGCCCTTCTTGATCAGCTCGCCTGCGGTCGTCACGTCGGCCCGGTCGCACGCGGCGACACCCGAGGCCGAGAAGCCCAGGTCGGCCACCGCGGTGTCCAGCGTGGCGGCGTCGAGCCGTGCGTACCGCTCGGCGTCGGTCAGTGACGGGTCGTCGTGCCGGCTCACCGTGCCCGCGAACACCCGGTCCCAGGCCTTCGCCATGTCGGCCGCGTGGTCGAAACGTTGGGCCTGGTCGCGGGCCAGGGCCCGATTGAAGTACGCCTGCAGCGACTCGCGTACGGCGGCGTCGAACAACTCGGCCGCGAGCGTGGGCCGATCAACGGCGGCGGGCAGCATCTCGGGCAGCGTGGCGTCGTCGCCCCACACGGGCAAGCTGCCGCCGGTGGCCATCTGGTACAGCGTGACCGCGGCGGCGTAACGCTCGGCGTGCAGGTCCCAGCGCGGCCGGGCCCGCTCTGCCAGGAACGGATCGACAAAACCCGGGGTGCCCGCCCGCAGGTTGGCCGGGTCTTCCCGCGACAGCGAGAAGTCGTAGAGGATCAGCGACTGCTCACCGCTCTTGTCGGTCCGGCCGAAGCCGATGTTCTCCGGCTTGATGTCGCGGTGGGCCAGCCCGCGGTCTTCCAGCACGCCCACGGCCTCGATCAGGTTGCCTCCTAGCCGCTGCAGCAGGTCCACGCTGATGCCGGTGCTGCGGATGCGTTCGTGCAAGCTGACACCGTCTTTGCCGCCCGCCACGTCCATCAGCACGCCTTGGTACCCGCCGATCTCGCGCAGGCCGTGCACCCGCACGAATCGCTTGCTGTCCGCTAGCTTTTCGAGGGCCTCGGCCTCGTGCCGGATCCTGGCGTTGCCTTTGGCCGTGTTCTCGCGGGCCACCTTGAAGACACGCTCGTGGCCGTCGTGCCGCACCAGCAACGCCACCGCGTTGGACCCGCTGCCCAGCCGGCGGATCACCTCCATCCCGCCTTCCAGCAGCGTGCCCTTGGGCGCGTCGCCCGGCACGCCTTCGTAGTGGTTGGCGGGCCGCGACAACGCATCTTCGATCTCGTCGAGCTGTTTCAAGAACTGGGCAATCGACTCGTAACGCTGGCCGGGAAGCGGATCGGTGGCCAGCTGCACCAGCTCCTCGACCTCGTTCACCGTGCCGTTGCGGACGCCCGCGACGCTGAGCCCGCTGTGCTCCCGCACCCGGGCGATCAGCGCGTCGTGGGATTCGGCGGGGGCCTGCTCGGCAAATAGTTCGAAGGCGATCGCCCCCAGGGCGAACACGTCTTGGGCGACACCGGCCACGTCGCCTCCCAAGGCCGCCACGCTGCCCGCCGCCAGCTCGGGGGCCAAGTAGGCCCGGCCCGTCTCGTCCGTCAGATCGGCCGCGTGCAGGGTGCCCGCCAGGGTGGGCGACACCGACGTGCCCGGGGCGCTGGAGCTGCCCGATCGCGGGTCTGACCCTGAGCCATCGCCGCGCCCCCGACGTGCCCCCGCCTGCCAGTCGCGAATGAGCACCCGCGGCCGCCCTGCCGCGTCTTCCTCGACCAAGACCGCGTAGGGATTCAACGCCCGGTGAAACACCCGCCGGCCATGGGCAAACTTCATGGCCTCGCCCAGTTGCCGCAGCAGGTTCAGGCGTACGTCGTCGGTTAGCCCCGCGCCTACGCCGCCACCCGACGGGCCCGCCTTTTCGCCCGCCACCCGCTGCCGCCACCACGCAGCCAGGGTCACCGCCGCCGGTCGATGTTCGAAAATGAGCGCCGGCCCCAGCTCGCACTGGCCGGTGAAGCTGTAGACCCGCTGGATCCCGCGGTGCCGCAGGCCTTCCAGCAGGTTGTACTCCCGCTCGGCCGCCCGCCGCAGCTGCTCGCGGCGGTCGAGATCCGCTTCCTGAGTCACATGGTAGATGCGTGCGAGCCGGGGCTTCTCACTCTTGAGGGCCGTGTTCTTGACCGTGAAGTCTTGCCAGCCCTGCCCCTCCCGCAACAGGTCGGTTAGCTCGTAGTCGCCCACCCGCCGGTGCTTGGAACTGGGCCGCACCTTGGCCTTGTCCAGCAGCCGCACGATCTTCTTGAGGGCCTTCTTGTCGTGCTTCCGCGGATCCGCGGGCCTCAGCCCCAACACCTCGCGGTGGGACAAGGCTCTCATGATGGTGTCGGGCCCCACCACGTGCGGCCGGGCATGCTCACCCAGACGCACGTCGAGGTGCGGGTTCGAGAAGAACACCAGGGTGTCCAGGAACGGCATCCGCTGCTGGCGGTCCGCCGAGGTCTGGCGGCGTTCCAGCAGGCTCTTCAACCGCTTCGCCTTGTTGTTCAGCAGGAACAGCGGGTTCTCGAACGGCCGGGTCCGCCCGTCATCCCCGGTCAGCCGCCACCCCCGCGGTTCGTCCCCGGTGAGCGTGCCCCCGTGCCCCTTGATCTCGATCAGGAACCAACCCCCCTTCCCGAAGACCATCAGGTCCACCTCGTTGACACTGCCGTCGTCCGCCAAGAACTCGAAGTTGCTCCACGCCTGCCACGGGCTGTGCCCCGGCAGCCGCTCACGCACGAAGTTCAGCGCGTCGGCTTCCCAGGGGAACTGCGACTCGGCGAACGTCTGCCAGTTGGTGGCGGGCACGGGTTTCTCAGGTGCTGGTGGCATAATAAATTAGCACTCACCCCCCGACCTCACGCACCGGCGTGTGAGAACGCTCAAGATAGCGGATCGGGGTGACACCGAGCGGGAGTCCGGGTCGGTGCGTTTCCCGTCCCAGCCCCCGCCGGCGCGTGTCGAGCGTGCTCAGGAACTGCGATCTCGCCTACCGCTGAAACCGCTGCGTGCGGTGATGATCCAAGTAGGCCTGGGTTGTGTCAGAGGCTGAAGACCGGAGTGTCAGCCCGGCCAGGCCCAGGCGGTCCCGTTCGGGGGCCCCGAGCTTCTTCGAGATCCGTATCAGACCATCAGTCTTGAACGTGATGAGTCCTCGGTCGAAGAGTGCGTCGAGGGTGGCGACCAGGGGCAAACCATTGGCGGGGTCAAGTCGTTCGGCGTGAGTTGATTCCGCCCAGGGTTTGATGTGGCCAGCTCGAAGGGCGTCGGGGGTGGTTACGCCGGTCACGCAACATGCACCGCCCCACTGCTGCAGCACGGCGGCCCGAAAGGCGCCCTGACCGACTCGCGTCTCGACAACGGCGGTCCGGGTCGTCGTCTCCGGGACGTGACGACTCACTAGGCCGGTGGCTGGTGAACCATCGCGGTCGAAGATGTGCGAGGCATCGGGGCCGGTGGCAATCTGGCTGACCGCGATGGAGCCGTCGATGTTGAGGAGGTACTCACTGTCGTCGAGGGTCAGGGTTGAGAGCGCCAGCACTCGGTCGGTATCGAAGGAATCCACCTTGATTGGTGTGTTCTCACTGCCACCTGTGCTGACACAGAGCACCCCCCAACCCGTGTAACCCGTCTCGATGAGCCGTATATGTCGGCGACGTTCGGGGTGGCCTGGTGACTTGTGCTTGATCCCGGCCTGCCAGACCCGGATCTTCAGCTGACCATCGTCGTCACGGATGTCGCGTTCCCAGACCTTGAGGAAGACCTGTCGGGTGGCTTGATTCACGCCGCCCCAGGAGTAGCGGGTGTTGGGTTGCGGGGCGCCCAAGACGTTGGTGAAGAATCGGGATTGGGAGATCATGGCAAGCCTGCGAAGTACGTCTGTAAAGATTCGCCGTGGTCCGTTAGCGCAGCCAGCCGCCCGATACCTGAACGGTAAACGAAACAAAAAAAGCTGTTGCGAAGTTTCTGACAGTGGTTCTGAGACTGCTTGGAAGCGGAAGGTTCAGAGGTGTCTTCATGGGCACCTCCTTTCTTGGCATGAGCCACGCTGAGAGGGCAAAGACGGTCAGGTTGTTCAGGAGAAAGGACTGGTTGCTGGGACTACCCAAAATAGGTCAAGGTTTGCGGGACTGGCCCGGGCTTCCAGTATAGCGCCCAAGATCGATCAAGGAAGCGCCGGCATCACCTCCGCGGGGGGGCCGGGGGTGACCTCGCCCGAGCACTGTTCCCACAAACACCAGAGAACGATGGCTGGCCACCCTCGGCTGGGCAGCGCCGTGTCCTGCCCGCCGGAACGCCTGCCGCGCTTTCCGTCGCTCGTGGGCAGGGATCCCTTCGGGGATTGACTTTCAAAGCAGATACGAAACCCGCCCCCAGCGTTGCCCGATAACCCCGGTAACCCCCCGCGCTCTATCGCCGACCGCCCGGACCCGGCGAGGCGTTGCCCTTACCGCCTTCACCGACCATCGTGCTCTTCTATACCTCCCCCGATACCAGACCCGCCGACGTGTCGTCAGAAGACTGGCACCTCGCAACATGCCTCGACGAAAGATTCGCCGAGTACACCCTGAGAGGAGTATTCTCCGTTGAAGGCCCCGTGGTCGTAAACGGAAAGCCGGCCCCCTTAGCGGCGAACCCGAAAGACAACCCTCACCGTGACAAGCGGTGGATGCCGGGCGGGTACCAAATCAGGGTTCCCCTGCGACGCAACGTGCGGCACGTGCTCGCCCACCTGAGGGGTGAGTGCGCGATCTTTGAGGAAGCCAGGTCCAGCCGGCGGGTGGTTCAACTCACCCTCGATTTTGACGGCGAGTCCTGGAGCAACTTCGAGTCCAACCAACGCTGGGCAACCAAACGCTTCGCCGAGGTGTTCCCGAACCTCACCTTCTTCGTCGAGCCGAGCCGCAGCTACCCAAGGACGAACGGTCTGCATATCCGCCTTTTCGTCAGGTACGCGGGTGGCACCGACGGTCCCACGCGGCGACGGATCGAGACGGCCATGGAACGTGCGCTGACGACGGTCTTCAAGGATCCACCGAAGGGCTTCAAGTTCGACTGCATCATCGGAGCCACCAGCTATACCGAACTGAACCCACACTTCGATCTCGGGCTGGCACGGAGTATCGTGGAAGAAACCGGTCGCATGAAGCCGCTCATCCCGGTCTCGGATTCCGAACTCGGCCTGATCTACCAACTTGCTCCGCCAACGGCGGTGGTGCTCGCCAGCGAGGTCGACGGTAAGACCTGGGCCCGACAGAAGCTGGCGCTGGATGTGACAAAGTCCTGCCCGGGACCGGTACCGGACTTCACGGACCGGCAGCCGACCACGATGTACTCGAACATCAACGAACTGGAGGTTTACGAGGAAACCAAGTCCATCTACGGACTTCCCGGGCGGCACATTGCGATGCTCAACCCGCCGTTCGTTTACCCGCTGGAGCTAGAGCAGAAAGTCGTGCGTCACGGCCAGATCGGGACCGCCCCTTGCTACGAGGCGCTCTCGGGCAATCGGCCCAACAACCTGCTCGACTACCTGATGTGGAGCACCGACCCGGACCGCATCCTCGACCAGAAGGACCTCGTGAAGGTCATCGGCAGTGACTGGGAGAACCCGGAGCCGGCCCACAAGCCCCTGCTGGACAAGCGCGATGAGACGCCAGGTTTCTCGGCTGACGAGTTCCGCCCCAAGCCCTCCAAAGACCTAGATCTACTCTTTTCTCCGGAGATCGAGCCGATCCGACGCTACGCGGCCGGGGCCCGGATCGCCCTACGGCGATGCGGGGGGGACTGCCTTGCGGCGACCAGCTACACGCTCACCCTGTGGGAGTCACCCGAAGGGCCCAGTGATGGCCCGCGGCACCCCGAGCGGGAGGCCAGAGCCCGGCGGATCATCGACTGGACAATCCGGACTTTCGACCTGAGCAAGGCCGGCGGCGGAGATGCCGTCTGGTTCAGTCAGGACGACGTCCTGCAGCTCCAACTGGCGTTTCAGGCCCTATTCACCGAAGACGACCTCGAAGCTGCCCGTCGACGCCAAGGCCCCAGCACACGCCGCGGCTGGAAGAGCCAGAAGATCGACCACCAGATGCTGGCGATGGCGGTCGCGGCGTTCATCAAGAACACTGTGACCGGCAACCCAGGCGAGGTTCCCAACGCGTCGATCATCAAGCTCCTGCAGCATCACAACCTCCGCATCAACGGCTCCACCTGCTCAACAATCATCCAACTCCTCATCGATGCTGGGTTCATCCGTCGCACCAAGCAGGCCGCCCCACTGGTGCACCGTTGCAGCAGGTATGTCCTCGTCGGCGACATCATGCGGCCGGCATGGGCCGAACCAGCCATCAACTCGGAAGTGTGGGAACCCGCCGCCGCCGAACTCTGCGAGCCTGCCTCAGCCACTGCTCCGGTTCAGGTCACGACGCTGCCCACCCTCACTTTCTGGCCCGGGCCGATCGCGGCAGGCTGGCGCTGCACCTCCCCTCACATACCCCCGGATAAGAGTATTGGGTGCGCAGCGGCGTCCTCGAACCAGTCTCGTCCCTCAATCGAGTGCTCCGAAGTCAGTTACAACGTTAGCGAACAGTTGAAAGCAGACGCAGCATTCAGGGTGCCCCGATGGTCAAATGAAACTGGTTTGCCCCCATCGAAACTGACGTCGGCAAGGCAGCCGTTGAACCTGTTCCCCGAGCCTTCCGCCAGCAGCCTGTTCTACCGGGGGTACAGGCCGGGGCCACTGCTTGGCTCGGGGCGTAGCTACAGCGGCCGAACTACTGACATCAAGCTCCTACCTTGACCACTCAGAGGCCGGCGGGTCGAGACAGCGGTCAGCCCCCGGCAAGAACGCCTCGTCGTATATCTGCTGCACGGCCAGACTGTCGACCGGATGTCGGCAAAGAACCCCAGGATTTTCCCCGGAATGGGCGAATGAGCAAACCACAGCCGCTGACTACTCTGAGGGCCCCCCACCCTCGGCCGGTTCAACCGCACGTCACAACCACCCCGTCAGTTGGTGGCCATGGCGACAGTCGAAGGGATGCGGAAGCCCCCCCCCACCCCCTTCGTGAGGAAGAGCTGATGGCGACCAAGCGTAAGGCTGGCACTGCGGAAGCTGACCCGTTCCGCGGCCCGGTCTCGGGCCACCGTTGCCGCAGGCAATTGACCGCCATTCCTGATCCTTAGCCCCAGCACCAACTGGCGCTGCGGGTAACCGGCCATCTCCCTCTAATCGCCAAGTCGTCAGAACTCAGATTGACCGTAGTCGCGGTCGGCCCGAACCCCGGGGTTCCGATCCCAATCGCCGAGCGGTGGTTCGGTGTCTTCAAAGCGCACCATCGCCCCTCAACCTCGTCGCAGCTCAGTGACCAAGACGCCTTGGCCTCCGCCTGCCGCGCCCGATCACAATGATGGCATCGCACGAAGTCGGCGACTTCTCTTCGTATGAAATCTTGACCGACGCGACGACCCCACTTCCGGCCCGCTCGGGGCTCGCGACGGCCGTCCCCTCCGTATCGGTACCTGCCCCCCATCTGGGACCATGCCGTCCAGCAGTGCCGAGGGATCGGACTCGATAGCCTGCTCAATCAGAAGCCGGGCGGCTTCCGGATCGGCATCGCTCAAGCCGTCTACGGTGCAAGAGGTCATGGCCCACGTTAGAGGGTGCGACGCGGCCGGCGAGGGGCCTGCGTTCCCCTATGGATAAGTCCAGTGCCAGGTCGCGGCAGCCCGACGTCAAAAGCATCCACCAACGCTTGCTCGCCGTTCTCGACGTGATTGGGCGAAGCAGCTGGGTTCCGTCACCGTGGGACCTCCCCCCGCAGGGCCACCAGCCCCTCGCCGCTAGTCACGCGGCGCATGCTTCGTTATGATGCTGCCCCGCCAAGTGGTTGGCGCACCTTTTCACTCCCTCGGGGATACGCCCCGGGATACCGAGAAGGGGTACAAGAATGGGATACAGTTTAGAGTCTGTAAACCCTGGATGAAAAGCCACTTGGAACACCCGGGGCCGTAGCTCAATTGGGAGAGCGCTGTGTTCGCAATGCAGAGGTTAGCGGTTCGATCCCGCTCGGCTCCATTCTGATCGATTCGACGGGCGACGACCAGGATCCGCCGGCTGCAGGGAGGCTGGCCAGACGGCCGGATTCGTTGACCCGTGATCGGGGTGCGCAACGACTTTAACTCAACTTATCCTTCTCAAGCAGTCAGTCAACCACGGTCACCCGCGGCTATTTTGCCACGCCAACCCCACCCGTCAGCAGCTATCTGGCTGCGTCAACCCACCCCGTCAAAGGCCTGAACCATGCCCACCACCAACTTTCGCCCCGTCGCATTGGGCCTCGCACCTTCCTTCGGCTTTGGCGACCGGCTGGGGACCGCCACACCCGGCCACCTGGCCGCGCTGCAACGCTGCGGAGGCGACATCCGCGGCATGTTCGCCCAGCAGTCCATCCGCGAGATGGCCCGCACGAACCGCACCCCCGATCAGGTCATGTCGTGCGCGGTCGACGCGTTGAAAGACGCCGGCTACACGACCGAGACCGGCTCGGACGCCGACCACCTCAAGCTGCCCGCCGACGTGGACTACACCGCCGACGCCGGGTTCACTTTCTTCACGATCGACCCCTCGGACCACGTCGACCAGAAGGCCGACAACTACAGCGCTCACGAGGTCGATGCGAAGTACGTGCCCGTCGCCTGGGCCGACGATTACAGCGGCAAAGAGGTCAAACTTCCGAACGGCGCGGCGATCACTTTCGACACGCTCACCGTGAAGCGTGCCGCCGTCAAATACGGCAAGGCCATCGAACACGCCGTCGCCCTCGCCGCGTACATCGAGTCCGCCGCCGAAAAACGCAGTCAGGACCACGAGATCGAGATCAGCGTCGACGAGACCGACCAGCCCACCACGCTGGCAGAGCACTACATCATCGCCGAGCAGCTGATCAAAAGCGGCATGAAGCTCGTGAGCCTTGCGCCCCGCTTCATCGGCGAGCTGGAAAAAGGCGTCGACTACAAGGGCGACCTCGCCGCGCTCGAATCGAGCCTGCACGACCACAACGCCATCGCCGAAGCCCTGGGCCCCTACAAGCTCAGCCTGCACTCGGGCTCGGACAAGCTCAGCATGTACGGGCTGTTCGCCAAAGCCACCAAAGGCCGCTTCCACGTCAAGACCGCCGGCACCAGCTACCTCGAAGCCGTCCGCGTGGTCGCCAGACACGACCCCGGGCTCTTCCGCCGCGTCGTCGACTTCAGCCGCGACCGCTACGACAATGACCGCGCGACGTACCACGTGCACGCCACCAACGCCATGGTGCCCGCACCCGCCGACGTCAAAGACGACCACGAGCTCGAAGGGCTGTACCTGGAGCACTGGGCCGACGTGCCGCAGGGCGAAGGCTTCACGAAGTCCGGCCGCCAGATCCTGCACTGCACCTTCGGCAGCGTGCTGACGGATCCGACCCTCGGCCCCGAGGTCAAGGGCTGCATCGACGCCCACCCCGACACGTACAAAGACATCCTCGACGATCACTTCGGCCGCCACCTGGATGCGCTGCGGTCGGGGCTTTCGTAGGCCAGAACCGCGGCCCGGGCCCACGCCCCCCGGTGATTTCGGAGGTCAGGCAGGCACGCCTGCCCCACGCCCCCGACCCGCCCTCAGCCGGGGGAACGCCCCCCGGTTTGACGGCGCTCGGGGCCCGGTTTACCGTATGGGGCTCGGCCCGCGGCGGACGCGTGCCATCCGACCCGGCCGGCGACCCGATCGTCAGCAAAGTGTCGATCAAGACAGGATTTACAGCCATGCTCCCCGTTCAACGCAAGACCCGTACCCAGACCCGCAAGGGCCGCTCGCACTTGGCTCTCAAGTCGGCGGCGCCCGTGACCTGCCCGCACTCGGGCGAGATCCGCGCCCCGCACACCGCCTGCCGCGAGACCGGCTACGTCGCCCCCAACGGCAACCGGCCGGGGTTCTTCCTCGAGCTGAAGATTCTGGGCACCAAGCCCAAGTCCGCCTGATTTTCACGACGACCCCGACCCGAATATCCACGAAAGGGCACCGCCTGTGCGAATCGCGCTAGACGTCATGGGCGGCGATCACGCCCCGGATGCGATCCTGGACGGAGGTCTGAACGCGGTCGAGCTGCTGGATGCCGGCGACGAGCTGGTGCTCATCGGCGACGAATCCATCATCCGCGAGGGCATCGCGGAGGCGGGGCTCGCCCACGACAAACGGATCGTGGTCGAGGCGACTACCCAGGTGATCGGCATGGCCGACCCGCCGGTTTCTTCGCTGCGCAACAAGCCCGACAGCTCGATCGTGCGTATGGCCTGGCTGGGCAGCCAGAAAAAGGCCAAGGACCAGTACTGCGAGATCATCATCAGCGCCGGCAACACCGGTGCGTGCGTGGCGGCGGCCCAGATGAGCATGCGGCGCCTGCCGGGCGTGCACCGCCCGGGCATCGCGATCGTGCTGCCCACGTTTCATGGCCCGGTGGTGGTGTGTGACGTGGGCGCCAACCCCGAGCCCCGCGGCATCCACCTGCACCAGTACGCGGTGATGGCCAGCGTCTACGCCGAGAAGCTGCTGGGGGTCGACAACCCGATCGTCGGCGTGATGAACATCGGCGGCGAAGAGGCCAAAGGCACGCCGCTGGTGAAAGAAACCAACGCCCTGTGCCGGGCCGACGACGACCTGAACTATGCCGGATACGTCGAGGGGCGTGACCTGTTCGAGGGCAAGGCCAACGTGGTGGTGACCGAGGGCTTCACCGGCAACGTGGTGCTGAAGCTGGCCGAGGGTCTGAGCGTGGGCATCTTCCGCACCATCGCCCACGAGATCTTCGAGATCGACCCCGACCTGGCGATGAAGTTCGAGCCCGTGGTCAAGAGCATTTACAAGAAGCACGACTATCACGAGTTTGGCGGCGCCCCCCTGTTGGGCGCAAACGGCATCTGCATGATCTGCCACGGAAGCAGCGAGGCCCGCACGATCACCAACGCGATCGCCAAGGCCCGCGAATACGCCCAGCAGGGCGTGAACGAGGCGATCTCCGAGGCGCTGACCGAGCACGACGAGAAGCAGATCAAACGGGCCGCCGCGGCCGCGCAAGGCGGCGACGCGTGACGGTGCGGCGCCCCGCCTGCACGGGCGGCGTCGCGATCCTCGGCACCGGGGTCTGCCTGCCGCCCCGCGTGCTGACCAACGACGAGCTCGCCGCCCGCGTCGATACCAACGACGCCTGGATCACGCAGCGCACCGGCATCAAAACCCGACGGATCGTTGAAGCGGGCCAGACCGTCCGCGACCTGGCCCGCGACGCGTTGCGGTCGGCACTCGGCAGCGCGAGCGTGCGGCCCGGCGAACTGGACATGGTGCTGCTGGCCACCATGACGCCCGAGATGGCCTGCCCCAACACCGCCGCGCGGGTGGTCGCCGAGTTGGGCGCCACGCCCGCCGGCGCGATGGATCTCTCCGCGGCGTGCTCGGGCTTTGTCTACGCTTTAAACGTCGCCGCGTCGCTGATCCAGAGCGGCCATTACCGCACCGTCGGCGTGATCGGAGCCGAGACGCTTTCGCAGATCGTCGACTACACCGACCGCCGCACCTGCATCCTGTTCGGCGACGGTGCCGGCGCCGCCGTGCTGCAGTCGGTCGACGATCCCGAGCGGGGCTGCCTGCACCAGGCCATGCACAGCGACGGGAGGCTGTGGGGCGAGCTCTACGTGCCACGCGATCAATCGCAGCTGCCACCGGAGTCCGAGAGCTTCACCGGCAACTACAACACGCTGCAGATGAACGGCCGCGAGGTCTACAAGTTCGCGGTGACCACCACCCAGCGGATGATGCAGGAGGCGATCGACGCCGTCGGCATCAAGGCCGACGATCTGGCGCTGGTCATCAGCCACCAGAGCAACAAACGCATCCTGGAATCGGCCCGCGACCGCTTCGGTCTGCCTGAAGAAAAACTGTTCATCAACATCGACCGCTTCGGCAACACCAGCGCCGCCAGCGCCGCCATCTGCCTGCACGAAGCCCGCGAAGAAGGCCGCATTAAGGAAGGCGACCTGGTCCTCTACTGCGCGATCGGCGGCGGCATGGCGTGGACCACCAGTTTGTGGCGGATGTGAGTTCGCCGAACGAAAACCCGCTTCGCGGATCACGAAGGGCGCGAAGAACACGAAGGCACGAAGCAAGGCAAAAGAGCCGCCACGACCTGTTTTCCTTCGTGCCTTCGTGTTCTCCGTGCCCTTCGTGTAAAGCGAAGCGCTGCCTTTAGAAACACTCGCACGACCACGGACCGCTTACATGCCCGATCAAGAACAACTCATCATCCTCTGCCCCGGCCAGGGCGCCCAAGCCGTCGGCATGGGCAACGCCTGGCACGACCAATCCGACGCCGCCCGCAAGGTCTTTGCCGAAGCCAACGACGTGCTCGGCCTGGACCTCGCGAAGTTGTGCTTCGAAGGTCCCGCCGACGACCTCAACAAGACCGACGTCGCCCAGGCCGCGATCTACACGGTGTCGGTCGCCTGCCACCGCGCGCTGATCGAGAACGACAAGATCAAGTCCCGCCCCGACGCCGTCGCCGGGCTGAGCCTGGGCGAGTTCACCGCCCTGCACCTGGCCGGCTGCTTCGGCTTCGCCGACGGGCTGAAGCTGGTGCGCCTGCGCGGGCAGGCCATGCAGGACGCCGCCGACGCCAACCCCGGCACCATGGTCGCGCTCACCGGCGACGTCACCGAGGAGGCTGTCGTGGCCCTCTGCGACCAGGCCCGCGGCGACGGCGTGCTGGTGCCGGCCAACTTCAACAACCCCATGCAGGTGGTGGTCAGCGGCTCGGCCGACGCGTGCGAGCGGGTTGCCGCCGGCGCGGACGACGCGGGCTTCAAGGCGATCCCGCTCACGGTCGCCGGCGCGTTCCACAGCCCGCTGATGCAGCCCGCCGCCGACCGGCTGCGCAAGGCGCTCGACGCGACGGAGTTCAAGGCGCCGCAGGCGACCGTGATCGCCAACGTCACCGCGAAGCCCCACGGCGACGACCCCGCCACCATCAAGCAGCTGCTCGTCGACCAGCTGACCTCGCCGGTCCGCTGGACCCAGTCGATGCAGCACGCGACCGCCGAGATCCCGGGCCGCTACGTCGAGCTTGCGCCTGGCAAGGTGCTCTCGGGGCTCATGCGCCGCATCGACCGCGGCACCAAGGTCGAGAACCACGCCGAACCGAATTAATTTCAGATTGCAGATTTCAGATGTCAGACCTGAAGTCGCGCGATCTGAAATCACAAATCTGAAATCTGAAATCGAAACCCCGATAGGTTAATCCCCATGCCAGAAAACGATACCCCCCGAGTTGCAGTAGTCACCGGCGCTTCCCGCGGCATCGGCGCCGCGATCGCAAAACACCTGGCCGCCGACGGCAAGCACGTCGTCTGCGTGGCCCGCAACCTCGACAAGCTGAACGAAGTCAAAGCCGAGATCGAGGCCGCCGGCGGCGTGGCCAGCGTGAAGACCTGCGACATCAGCGACGGCGAGGCCATCGCCGCCCTGATCGACGCCGTGGCCGAGGAGCACGGCCGGCTGGACGTGCTGGTGAACAACGCCGGCATCACCCGCGACAACCTGCTGATGCGGATGACCGACGCCGAGTTCGACGAGGTCATCCTCACCAACCTGCGGTCGGTGTTTGTCGCCTGCCGGGCAGCCAGCCGCACGATGGTCCGCGGCAAGTTCGGCCGGGTCATCAACATCGGCTCGGTCTCGGGTGTGGTGGGCAACGCGGGTCAGGCCAACTACGCGGCCGCCAAGGCCGGGCTCGCCGGGTTCACCAAGAGCCTGGCCAAAGAACTGGGCAAGAAAAACATCACCGCCAACGTGGTCGCGCCTGGCTTCATCGCCACCGACATGACCGACGGCCTGCCGGACAAGATCAAGGACGGCGTCAAGGTCATGACCGCGGCAGGCCGCATGGGCCAGCCCGACGAGATCGCCGCCGCCGTGGCCTTCCTCGCGTCGGATGGGGCCAGCTACGTCACCGGCCAGGTGCTCGCGGTGGACGGCGGAATGACGATGTCGTAAGTTGTTTTAAATAAACAAACTTGCCTGCGTTGCCGGCGAATGCGGGTACCCCGCCTTACGCTCTGCTGGCGTTGAAACGGCCCGCCGGCTATATTCCCGCTGCATTGACCGGACCCCGGAGACGTCTCCGGTTCCCCCTCCGCCTCGCTCTTTCGTTCCCCGCGGTTGTCGCGGGGAAACCCTTCGGAACGCCCCCACGCCGACGCCGCAGCCGCGGCAACGGACGCGGCGGCGGACGACCCCGGCGGGCAGGGCGGGTGCCCCACCGGCTGCCTCTCCCCGCCCTCCGCATCGCGACGGACGGCCCCAAAAACCCTTTACCACGCCCTCTACGCAGAAAGAACCCACCCATGGATGAAGCCCAAATCAAAGAAAAGGTCATTGCCATCGTCGCCGAGCAGATGGGCGTCGACAAGAGCGAGCTGTCGCTCGAGACCAACTTCGTCAACGACCTGAACGCCGACAGCCTCGACACCGTCGAGCTGGTCATGGAGTTCGAAGACGAGTTCGAGACCTCGATCCCCGACGAAGAAGCCGAAAAGATCCAGACCGTCGGCCAGGCCGTGGACTTCATCAAAGAGCACATGGACAAGTAATCGCGGCTTCTCGCGACCGCCGCCCAACGAAACAGGGGCCACCCCATAACGGGTGGTCCCTGTTTCGTTGGGCGGCGCCCCCTCCGCGCCGCGGCCCGCGGATGCGGGCGACCGCGGTGGGCACGGAAGTCCGGGGGCCCATCCACTGCCGAGGGTCACGCCAAGCGGATGGGTGAGTGGCACTCGGGCGCGCCGCCGATGACACGTGTCGAAGGGCTTCCCCGCGCACCACCCACCACGCCCCGGCGGACCCCGCGGCGCCGAGCTGCCGCGCGGCTCACCCGCAAGGGACCGCCGGGTCTTCGGTCTCGCCGACGGGGGTGCGTCGCCGGGGATGGCGTTTCGGCGGCCGCCGCCGAAACGCCATCCCCGGCGACGCACCTCACGAGAAGGACCGACCCCGCGACTCCGCCCACGAAAACGACTAAAATACCGCGATGAACCAACGCCGCGTCGTTATCACCGGTCTGGGCCTGGCCACGAGCCTGGGCCACGAAGTCGATCCCGTCTGGAAGCGGCTGATCGCCGGCGAAAGCGGCATCGTGCCCGTCCAGCGCTTCGACACCACCGACTACCCCGTGCACTTCGGCGGCGAGATCACCGACTGGCAAGGCCCCCCGCGTCTGGAAGACGCCGCCCGCAAGCAGAGCCTGAAGAAGCTGGACCGCTTTGCCCAGTTCGGCCTCAACGCGGCGATGGCCGCGGTGGACGACGCCGGACTGGACTTCGAAAAAGAAAACCGCTGGCGCTGCGGATCGATCATCGGCACGGGCATCGGCGGCATGGAGGAGTTCTGCAACGGTTACCGCAAGCTGATGGAGAAGGGGCCCTCGCGCGTCAGCCCCTTCATGGTGCCCAAGCTGATGTGCAACGCGGGCTCGGGCAACGTGTCGATCCACTTCGGCATCCAGGGCCCCAACTTTGCCGCGGCCAGCGCCTGCGCCAGCGCCGCCCACGCCATCGGCGACGCCGCCGAGTGCATCCGCCACGACGCCGCCGATGTGATGATCACCGGCGGCGCCGAGGCCGCACTCAACGACCTGGGCATGGCCTGCTTCGTCGCGCTCAAGGCGCTGAGCCGGCGCAACGACGACATCGAGAAGGCCAGCCGCCCCTTCGACGCGGACCGCGACGGGTTTGTGCTCAGTGAAGGCGCCGGCATCGTGGTGCTCGAAGAACTCGAGCACGCGAGGCGACGTGGAGCCAGGATTTATGGAGAACTCATGGGTTACGGCCAGAGCGCCGACGGCTCGCACATCACCGCGCCGCGCGAAGACGGCGCGGGGGCGTCGTACGCGATGGAGGCGGCCCTGAAGGACGCGGGCCTGACCCCCGACAAGATCGACTACGTCAACGCGCACGGCACCTCCACCGGACTGGGCGACCTGGCCGAGACCACCGCGGTCAAAAACACCTTCGGGGCCGACACGAAGGTGCCGGTCAGCAGCACCAAGTCGATGACCGGCCACACGCTGGGCGCCAGCGGCGGCATCGAGGCGGTCATCCTCGCCAAGGCCATCGAGACCGGGCAGGTGCCGCCCACCATCAACCTGGACACGCCCGGCGAGGGCTGCACCCTGGACTACGTGCCCCACACGGCCCGCGACCTGAAGGTCGACCACGCCATGAGCAACAGCTTCGGCTTCGGCGGCCACAACGTCTCTCTCGTGATCGGGCGGCTCGCCGCCACCTGAGCGTCCGCCACGCCGGACCCTCAGGCGTTTTCTCGACCGCCCCGGCCCCGGAAGACGCTCACAGACGCTCTCACCCCGTTGCGGGCTATGGGGAAGCAAAGCCGAGCGTGTGGCTCGGTGTTCGCGAGCGGCCGCCTGGTCCCCCGGATCCCCGGGATCCCCGGCCCGCCCGCGCGCTATACTGACGGCGTTCCTTTTTTCTCCCTGGTGAACCATGAACGCAACGATTTCCGAGTTGTCCGTCACGCTGGCGTTGGGCCAGATCGGGTGGACGCAGATGATCGTCCTGGGCCTGCTGGGCGTGCTGATCTTCGGCAAGCGCCTGCCCGAGGTGGGCAAGTCTCTGGGCAAAGGCATCGTTGAGTTCAAGAAGGGGCTGTCGGGCATCGATACCGACCTGGACGACAGCGCCGGCGGCACCGGGGGCAAGCAGCTGGACAGCACCCCCGCCGCGTCGTCGCCCGCGGCGGCTCCGACGGCGACCCCCACCGCGGCCGAGCCCCACGCCGCCGAGGTGCACGCCGAGACCAAGGCCGAGTGAGCGGTCCGGTGCGGCTGGCCGGCGAGGCCGCATCCGTTTATACTCTGCGCCCACCGCCGCCCTCCGAACCATGTTCGGGCGATTAGCTCAGTTGGCTAGAGCGCACGCTTCACACGCGTGAGGTCACAGGTTCGAGCCCTGTATCGCCCATTCTTCTGACACCGACGCGTCCTGCGTCGGTGTTTTTTTTCGCCGGCCCCTTCGCCCGAAAACCTGATCCAACGCACCAAGTTCTGCCGAAAACAATTCTTGCAGCGGCTGCGCCGCCGCCGATCGGCTATCGTAAGGCGCGCCCCACCGGACGCCCGCCCTATCCCCGACGCCGAGCCTCTCCGCTCGCCCCGGTCTGTCCGTACCGCCCCCCCGGAATCCGACATGTCCACGCTCCCTCACGCCGCCGCGGCCCCCGCGCCCGATCCCTCCGGGTCCGCGCCGCCCCCGCCCTCATCCCCGACCGTCGGGCCCGCCCACTCCGACCACCCGTCGACCGTGCCCAAAGGCAAGTTCAACCCGCGTGAGCTGGACTGGGTCGTCATCGTGGGCCTGGTGCTGCTGCACGCCGCCGCGGCGCTGGCGTTGTCCTCCTACTTCTTCACGTGGTCGGGCCTGGTGCTCTTCGGAGTCTTCGCCTTCATCGCCACCTGCCTGGGCATGTGCGTGTGCTACCACCGCCTGCTCTCGCACCGCTCGTTCCGCACACCCAAGTGGTTCGAGTATGTGCTGGTCTGGTGCGGCTGCCTGGCCTGGCAGGGCGGGCCCGTGGGCTGGGTGGGCACCCACCGGCTGCACCACAAGCACAGCGACGGCGACCACGACCCCCACACGCCCCAGCACGGCTTTACCTGGGCCCACATGACCTGGTTCATGCACAAGTACCACCACGGTGTGGAGCGTCGCCAGGCCGCCACCGACCTGCTGAAAGACCGCGGCCTGCGTTTCCTGGACACCTACGCCTGGCTGCCCCTGGTCACCCTCATCGCCGCGCTGTTTGGCGCCGGCTACGCCTGGGGCACCTGGGTCAGCGACCTGGGCGGCCTGCAGGTCGGCCTCAGCTGGGTCGTCTGGGCCGTGGCCCTGCGCACCGTCGTGTTCTTCCACGTGACCTGGTTCGTGAACAGCGCCAGCCACACCTGGGGTTACCAGAATTACAAGGACAGCGGCGACCACAGCACCAACCTGTGGTGGCTGGCATTGCCCAGCTTCGGCGAGGGCTGGCACAACAACCACCACGCCAACCCCCGCAGCGCCGCCCACGGCCTGCGCTGGTGGGAGTTCGACATCACCTACACCGTGATCAAACTGCTGAGTTTCGTCGGGCTGGCCAGCAAGCTGAACGTGCCGCCGGCCGAACGCCGGCCGTGGAAGTCGCGCGGCACCGCGACCGGGGCCTGAGCACCGGCCCCCGGTCCCGAGCCGCCCTTACTCGGCGCCCATGGTCATCAAGAACTCGGCGTTGGTCGACTTCTTCATCAGCCGGCCCTTGAGCATCTCCATGGCTTCGACCACGTTCATGTCGGCCAGCACCTTCCGCAGGCGGTAGACCAGCTTGAGTTCATCGGGGCTCATCAGCAGCTCCTCCCGCCGCGTGCCCGAGGCGGCGATATCGATCGCGGGGTAGACCCGCTTCTCGACCAGGCGGCGGTCCAGGTGCAGCTCGCTGTTGCCGGTGCCCTTGAACTCTTCGAAGATGATGTCGTCGGCCTTGCTGCCGGTGTCGGTCAGCGCGGTGGCGAGAATCGTCAGGCTGCCGCCGTTCTCGATGGCCCGGGCCGAGCCGAAGAACTTCTTGGGGCGTTGCAGCGCGTTGCTGTCCAGGCCGCCGGTCATCACGCGGCCGGTGTGGGGCATCTCGGCGTTATAAGCCCGCGCCATGCGGGTGATCGAGTCCATGAGGATGATCACGTCGTGGCCGTACTCGACCATGCGGCGCGACTTCTCGATGACCATCTCGCACACCTGCACGTGCCGGGTCGTGTTCTCGTCGAAGGTGCTGGCGACGACCTCGACCTCGGGCGGGGTGTTGGCCTTGAAGTCGGTGACCTCTTCGGGCCGCTCGTCGATCAGCAGCACCATGACCTTGCACTGGGGGTAGTTCTGGATCAGGCTCTTGGCCATCTTTTGCAGAAGCACGGTCTTGCCGGTGCGTGGCGGGGCGACGATCAGCCCCCGCTGTCCCTTGCCCACGGGCGAGACCAGATCGACGATCCGCATCTCGAAGTTGCTGTCGTCGCCGGGGGTTTCGAGCACGAACCGCTCGAAGGGGTGCAGCGGGGTCAGCTCGTCGAAGTCTTTCAGGTCGTTCAGCTTGCCGGGCGTGTCGTCGTTGATTGCGTCAACCCGCAGCAGGGCGAAGTAGCGTTCGCTCTCTTTCGGCGGGCGGATGGTGCCGGCGACCACGTGGCCGACCTTCAGCCCGAAGCGGCGGATCTGGCTGGGCGAGACGTAGATGTCGTCGGGGCAGGCCAGGTAGCTCTGCTCGGGGCTGCGGAGGAAGCCGAAGCCGTCGGGGAGGATCTCCAACACGCCCTCGCCGTACATCAGGCCCTTGCTGCTGAAGTGTTTTTCGAGAATGCGGAAGATCAGCTTGGGCGTGGTCAGGCCGGTGATCGCCTGCTCGTCGAGGCCTTCGGACGCGGCCAGGTCCAGCAGCTGCTGGTCGCTCATCTCGCGCAGGTCGCGCACGTTCATGTCCTCGCCCTTGGCCTCGTCGTAGTGCTCTTGCGTCTCGGCCTCGAGCTCGCGGTCCGTGATCGGCGTGGGCAGCCCGTCGTCGGCGGCTTTCGCCCCGGAGGCGGTCCTCTTCTTGCGGGGGCCGGTCTTGCGAGGTGACGATTTTTTCTTGGTGGAGTCGGACTTGGCGGGCGGCATGGTGGGGCTACTCCGGGGGGGAGCCGCGACGCGTCGGGGGCAGGAAAGACCCGGGAATGACCGGCGCGCGGCTCAGGATGTGGCCGTACCGGCGGGGCCGGCAGGGTGTGGGGGCAGGCAGTATGACGGGGGGTTCAATGAGATCGGCAAGTGGGCGTCCTGCCCGAGTGCGGTGGGGCCGGGCTCCCGCGGTGCGGAGCACGGTCGGACCGGGGTTCCGTCCCCGTCCGGCGACGCGACGATTCCCGGTCTTGCCGCCCGACGTTCACACGAACGGTACGGCCTGCACGCAAAGCCCATGAACTCTGCCTGCCGTGGCCCGCGGGGTCCGGATCGACCGATTCGTACCGCAGACTCGGCCCGGTGTCCGCGGGATACGGCGCCAGAAAGGTCCTCATCAAAAGCACGGACAGATCGTTTCGGGGAACGGTCGATTTCGAGCCGAGGCAAGGTGTGCGGGCGTTCTGGTCCGGGGCGGTATCGGTTCACACCCCCAGCCCCTCAAGAATCCGCCGGCACGCGTCGAGCATCGCAGATGGTCCTGCGGTGCCGTCGATCACATAATCCGCGCGACGACGCTTGGTGTCAAGCGGGAGCTGGCTTTTCTCACGACGAGCCAGCTCGGCCGCGTCCCATCCGCGACCGTCGGCCACCCGCTGCCGCCTTACCGCCTGCGGGGTGTCGACCAGCACCAAGGCGTCGCAGCTGCCCTCCAGGCCCCGCTCCAGCAGCAGCGGGCAGTCTTCGATCACGGCCTCCACGGCCGGGTCGTGCTGGTGACGGTCCAGGGCCGCCGCCCGCGCGGCGTTGACCCGCGGGTGAATCAAAGCTTCAAGTCGGGCCCGCGCCGCCACGGCAGCCGCGTCGTCGCCGAAAACGCGGCGGGCGACGGCGGCTCGGTCGACCGCGCCGCCCGGCCCGAGCACCTCCGGGCCCCACCAGCCCGCCAGCACGCGGGCGACCTCGGGGGCGTCGAGTTCGGCCCGAGCCAGGGCGTCGGCGTCGATCACCGCGGCGCCCAGCTGCGCGAAGGCGCGGGCCGCGTGGCTTTTGCCCGCGCCCGGCGCGCCCAGCAGCCCCAGCGTCGGTACGGGACGCGGGCCGGGGAGGCCGGGACGCGCTGCTTGCGGGGTCGGCGGCTCGTCCATCAGTGCCGCAGCTCCTGAATCCCCAGCGCCCGTCCGAACCCGGCGAGCAGGCGCTCCCGGGACACGCCGTAGTCGTCTTCGAGGGCCTCGCGCCAGGGCTTGCCGTCTTTGATCGCGTTGATGAAGTCGCGGTAGCGGCCGCGGTCCTGCGCGATCATGAAGTCGCACAGCGCCTGGGCGATCGGGTACTGCCAGCCGTCGATGGCCCGGTCGCCGAGCATGCCGCCGGTGCCGCCGGTCTGCCGCAGCACACCCGCCACGTAGCCGCGGACCTGGCGCGGCCGGTAGAGACCCACCAGATCGGCCGCGACGAACTCGGCCAGCCCCTCGTTGGCCCACGACACCACGAATGGGAACGAGCGGTAGCGGTGCAGGAACCCGTGCACGGCCTCGTGCACCAGCACGTGCGAGAACAGCGTGCTGTCGGGCTGGCGGTAGAACGTGATCTCCACGTGGCCGTTGCCGTAAGACTTGCACAGGCCGGCGCTGCCCAACGAGTCGTAGCCCGAGATCACCTGGTGAAAGCGGTGGTAATCACGCTCGCGGCGGAACACGTAGATCAGCCCGCGGCCGCGGAACACGTTGGTGCCGCGGGGCACGTCGAAGGTGTCGCACAGGCGGTCGTACAGGCGGTCAAGCAGGCCTGCCCACTTGCGGGCCTCGCCGGGGGGCATGTCGGACACGAAAAGGTAGTACTGCGACGCGTCGTACACCTTCAGGTCCAGGCCCAGCGCGTTGCGCGCGGTCTGCGCCTCGGCGAGCAGCCCTTCGGTGCTCGACCGCATCACCGCCTCGGACAGCGTGCCCCAGAAGGCCGCCTGCGTTTCGCCCTCGGACACCGGCCCGGTGGGCGTGTTGGTTTTCACCGCCCCGCCACCGTCGGGCCCGGCCGGGGTGTCGGGCACCGGCCCGTCGCCGTCGCCGTCGGCGTCGCCGCCCGGCCCCTCATCGCCGGGCGAGCCGGGCTCGCCGATCGGCCTCCCGGCCCGGGCCAGTTGGGCGCGATCGGTCAGCCGGGGATCGGCCCGCAGGGCCCGCTCAAGGGCGTCGTCGCCGGCGTCGGGAGCGTCGCGCAGGTAGAGCGACGCACCCAGCTGCAGCCAGCCCTCGCCGTCGTCGCGGTCCAGCAACCGATCATGGACCTTAAAGACGCGGGCGGGTGTCAGCACCGTCCAGGGGATCCGTCGCGCACGGTCCTCGCCGCGGACCTCGAACAGGAAGCCCAGCGGGTCAAAGGCGGTCATCGCGCCGCGCAGGGCCTGCCCGTCCGTGTCGCGAACCGTCATGCGCAGCGGCGGGTCGATCGATCGCGGCGGCGCGGGCGCCGCCAGCAGCGGCGGGTGCACCCAGCCCGGGTGAGTGGGCGGCGCCGGCGCCGGGTGGGCGGACGCGGGCACACCCGCCAGCGGTGCGGCCAGCGCCACGAGCCCGAACCAAGCCCGAGTCTGCGTGACCACAGAACAAGATCGTCGTTTTTGCAATGCGGTCAACCTTTCGTTCGTGGACCCGCGGTGTGGCGTGGGGGTGGTCATTCTGAACCCGCGGCCACCGCGGCCGAGAGCTCGACAACACGCCGGTAGCTGCTTCTGAAGAACCGCGTCCAACGCCGCGCATCCAGCAACCGCTGATCGGGGGAGCGTCCATCCAGCGCCTCGGTCATAGCCCGCAGCGCCGCCGCGTCGCCCCCCGGCGGCGGCGTCAGGTCGTCGGGCAACGCGTCGAACAGCGCCCACGCCTCGTCGTGCCGGGGGTGGTCGTCGGGCATGGCCCGCAGGGCCGCCCAGGCCGCGACCAGGTCCTCGTGCACGTCGATGCCCATGGCGTGGGTCACCGGCGACACCAGCGCAAAATAGCTGGGAGTGCCCGGCGGCATGGGGACGGCGGTGCGGAACGGATCGATCTCCGGGTCGCTCCAGCCGGCGCGGCCCACCGGGGTGTACAGGTCGCGCCGGATCGGCTGACGCCGCAGCGCGTCGCGCAGCGGCCCGCCCGCGGTGCCGGGCTTGGCCTGCCACAGGCGCTGGCCCGCGGGGCTCAGCAGCCAGGCGATGAACTGCTCGGCGGTTTCGCGGTGCGGCGCCCCACGCAGCAGGGTGATCGGGTCGGCGGTGGTCGCAGTCATGCTGCGGCCGCCTTCGACCGGGTCGGCGTAGCCCAGCCGGCTGGTCCGCGCGCGGACTTCGCGGGAAGCGCCCTCGTGCTCCACGTCGCCCGACCACCCGTCGGCGGCCACGGCCCCGGCCTGGGTGCGGCCGTAGAAGTCGATGCACAGCCCCGCCGCGGCCTCGCCGCTGGAGACGTCCACCGGCACGCGGCTGGCGCTGCTGGCGAAATAGCGGGCGTTCGCGAACACCCGCCGCAGCGTGCGCCAGCCCGCGTCCCAGCCCTCGCGCCGCAGCACGGCGTTGAAGGCCGCGGCGATCGAGCCCGAGTGCCCCGGATCGGCCGCGGCCACCCAGCCGGCGTAAGCCGGGTCGGTCAGGTCCGACCACGTGGTGGGCGGCTCGCGTTCCAGCATCACCAGCAGGTCGCGGTTGTAGACGATGCCGAAGCTCGACAAAGCCGTGCCGACCCATAGCCGTTCGGGGTGCAGCAGCGGCTCGCCGCCGATGTCCTGCTGCGGGAACGCTGCAGCCAGCAGACCCGCGGGCAGGTTGGCAACCTCGGACACGGTCTCGGTCGCCGTCTCGTGTCCGCCCCCCCGCACCGCGATGCCCGTGGCCAGCTTGCTGTGGTCGTAGTCGCCGCCGCCGAAAAAGAGGTCCAGGCCGATGCCGTCGTCGAGCGGCCGACCCTCCCTGGCGAGCGCCGTGAACTGGGCGAGGATCGATTTACGCAGGTCGGTGGTCCCTCCTGACGCCCGCCAGTCGAACGCCACCGAACCCAGCGCGGCCTCCCGCCGCCAGCGGTTGAAGCCCGCCGCCATCTCCGCGCGGATCTGCTCGTTGTGCGGGGTCACAATAATCAGCCGGTCTGACGCCGTGGTGTCGCCCCCCGACACCGACGCATCCGCCGGCCGCTCGCCCAGCCCGGCCGAGCGGAGCAGAAACGGCAGCGCCACCACCGCCACCAGCAGCACCACGACCACCGTCCGACTCGCGTTCCCATTCATACGGCTAGCTTACGCACGACCGTGAACGACCGCCCCGCCCCCCACCACTTCCAAGCCGCCGCCATGGCCGCGGCCCTGCACGAGGCCGCCCGCGCCGCGGACGAGGGCGAGGTGCCGGTGGGCGCCGCCGTGTACCGGCTGAGCGACGGCAAAATCGTCGCGGCCGCCCACAACCGCCGCGAAACCGACGCCGACCCCACCGCCCACGCCGAGGTGCTGGCGCTGCGCGCCGCCGCCGCCGCCCGCGGCGTCTGGCGGCTGGAAGGCCACGGCCTGGCCGTCACCCTGGAGCCCTGCCCCATGTGCGCGGGGGCGCTGGTCAACGCCCGCATCGACGAGGTGGTGTACGGCGCGGCCGACCCCAAAATGGGCTGCGTCGACACCCTGCACCGGCTGTGCGATGAGCCGCGGTTCAACCACCGCATGCGGATCATCGCGGGGGTGCGGGCCGACGAAGCGGCGGAGATGCTGCGGGCGTTTTTCGCGGCGCGGCGCGGGGCCAGACGACCGCCGAAGCCCAATCCATTTCAGATTTGAGATTTCAGATTTCAGATTTCAGATTTCAGATTTCAGATTTTCGGAGAATATGTCACCCAATCTGAAATCTGAAATCATCAATCTGAAATGAACTCCACCACCGCGTCGGGCCCCACCGCAAACACCCGGTCCCCGCGCCGGGCACGCACCGGGTGCATGCCCGTAAAAGCCCCGAAAGCCGGCAACACCGCCACGTCCGGTCCGAAATGGAAGCACGCGCAGCGCATCCGCGACCGCCCCGGACCGTCCAGCATCGCCGCGGGGTGCAGGTGACCGGCCAGGGTGCCGTGGTCGCCGGACGGGACCTCGGCTTCCGCCGGGTCGTGCACGAACCGCAGCGCCGAGAAGGCCGGATCGCACCAGCCCGCGGGCACGCAGCCGATTTGCAGCGACGCCGGCGGGTCGCCCGCGTGACGGTCGTGGTTGCCGCGGACGTTGAGTATTTCCAGCCCCGCGTGACGCCCACGCCACACGGCCAGCTCGGTCAGCAGCGCCCCGTCCACCCCGCCGCGGGCGTGGAACAGGTCGCCGAGGAAAACCAGCCGCCGCGCGGCGGTGTCGGCCAGCGCGGCGTCGAGCCGGGCGAGGTTGTCGCCGTCCACCCCCGCGGGCACCGGCACGCTCGCCGCGCGAAACGTGCCCGCCTTGCCGAAGTGCGGATCCGCCACCAGCAGGGTCGAGGCCGCCGCCCACCACACCGTGCGGTCACAACGCAGCTCCAGCCGCTGGCCGTGCCAGTCGAGCGCCGCGCTGCGGGCGCAGCCGTCGGGTGAAGGTTGAACCGCTCGCGCCATCGTCCTGCGTCTCATGTTTCGGCGTCCCTGCCGGTACGGGTTTAAAGCACGATGGTAGGGCGCAAAAAAACCGCCGCGGCAAGCCGCGGCGGAGAGTCGAAAGCAAGTCGGCTTCCGTGACCCGACGCTGTGCCTCTCGCCGGGGTGGGCGTGCGACGCGGGCCGCCGCGTCGCACGCCCACCCCGGCGAGAGGATCCGCCTGAGCGTCACACCGCACGCGGGTGGGCGTGGTCGTAGGCGGTCCTGAGCCGCATGCTCGACAGGTGCGTGTACACCTGCGTGGTGCTGAGGCTCTGGTGACCCAGCAGCTCCTGCACGCTGCGCAGATCCGCGCCGTTATCCAACAGGTGCGTGGCGAAGCTGTGCCGCAGGGTGTGCGGGGAGATCGTGCTGTCCAGGCCGCAGCCTTTGAGGTACTTGTCGAGCTTGCGCCGCACGCTGCGGCTGCTCAGCCGCCCGCCGTTCTTGTTCACAAACAGCGGCACCGCGGGGTTGACCATGCTCTGCTGACGCAGCTCGGCGAAGCGGGCGTCGGGCTCGAGCAGCGTCATGTAGTGGCGGATGGCCGCCATGGCGTGGCTGCCCAGCGGCACGATGCGTTCTTTCTTGCCTTTGCCACGCACGTGCATCGTGCTGCCGGTCATGTCCAGGTCGTTGCGGTTGAGATCGACCAGCTCGCTGACCCGCACCCCGGTGGAGTAAAGCGTTTCGAGAATGGCCCGGTCGCGGGCCCCCAGGGTCTCGCGGTTGTCCGGGGCGGCCAGCAGCTGCTCGACCTGCTCCACCGCGATGGCCTTGGGCAGCCGCTTGGCCTGCTTGGGGGTTCGGATCAGCAGCATCGGGTTAACCTCGGCGAACCCCTTCTTCAGCATCCACTTGTAGAAGCTGCGGAGGGTGGCGATCTTCCGCGCGGTGGTGGCCGGGCTGTAGCCGAAGCCGTCCAGGTGCGTCAGGAACGCGCGGACGGTGGAGGCGTCGGCGGCGTGCAGCCGCTCCTCAACGCGGCCCATCAGCTCTTCGGGGATTTCCTGCTCGGGGCCGACGGTGTCGCCGGCGAGGAACTCGCTGAACTGACGCAGGTCAGCGCCGTAGCAGCGGGCGGTGTAGGGGCTGAAGTGACGCTCGTACCGGAGGTAGTCAACGAACTTCTGAACGACGGGGGCGGGTTCGGCCATGGTTTTCTTCTTGCTTTCGAGGGCTCGGCGGACGAGCGGGGGAGGCGGCGGTGTCGCCGGGTGATCCGCCGGAGCGGGAGACGGAGAGGACGGAATGACGGCACACCGGAAGGCGGGCAGAGGTGAGCGGCGGAGGGCTATCCGGTGAGCCGCCGCGGAACCGGGTCGTCGCCCCGGGAGGCGAGGCGTTCAGACATGCGCTGCCCCATGGCGTGCGACACCACCGCGGCGTCAAACCAGTTCAACCGTGAAGCGGGATCCGTGACCAGTTTGCGCAGTCGCGTCAGCAGCTCGGCCTCGCCCCCGGGTGGGCAGGGGAACACGAACCGCTCCCCGGCCTTGACCAGGACCAGCTCGTGGGGGCTCCCGCCCCTTTCCAGGCGGGGAGCGTCTTCATTTCGGGTGACAAACTCGGGCATGCACTTCACGCTTTCGGCCTCGCCGGTTGGCGGGCCGGCGTGGAGGCCGACCCGGGTCAGGGCAAGGGGGATGCCGCCTCGTGGCGGCGAAACTCGACGGTCGACGCGGGGCCGCGTCGCTGGGGGCTCCGCAACTGGAGCCGTTCGGCGTCCATCAGACGCGCGGTGAGCTGGTAGCTCACGAACTCGGTGTACAGATCAATGCTGGCGGTGAAACGACGCCGGGTCATCTCGCCGGTTCCGTCGGGCCCGCGCTCCACGGCGTAAGCGTCGAGCAGCGCGGCGACCTCGGGATCCGCGGCGTGGTAGTGGCCCGCGATAGCGCTGGTCGGGCCGAAGTCCGGTGCGTCGGCCGTGTCGCGGGGGTCACCGGGCAGACGCGCCGCCCGCGACAGTGCGCGGGGGTCGGGGTGGTGCCCGGTCCCGCCCGCGTCGCGGTCGCCGCGGTAGAGCTCGACGGCCAGACCCAGGGTCGGCGGGTCGTAGGGGTCGTAGGCGGTGATCGATCCGACCACCAGCCCGTCCACCCCCAGCCGCTCGCGCAGCCGGTGGGCGTCCTGCGGGGTGTTGATCCCGGCAAGCCCCAGGTCCTGCATCGTGGCCAGCACCCGGTTCACGGGCACCGTGTCCAGCCCGCGGACCCGGGCCACCTCGGCCGCGAAGCGGTCGGCGGTGCGCAGGGGATCCGCGTGCAGGCTGCCCGACTCATTACGCATCGGGGCGACCGCAAAAACGCGGCGCCCGGCGTAGGGCGAGACGGGCCGATCGACGGGCGCGGGAGCGGTGCAGCAGCACAGCAGCGCGGCGCACACGACCGGCAGGATCAGCATGATCTGTTTACTTGTCATGGCGTCCTGCCGTGAAGCGCCGCGGCATCCTGCGTGGGCGTGGTGGTTCTTGAGGGCCGCGGTTCGCGGCGGGTTGTCGGTTCGTCAGGGAATCACGGGCACGCCGGCCTCAAAGACCGCTCGGGGCGGGGTCGGTTCGCCCAGCCCGGTCTCGGATCCGGGGACCTGCAGGGCGTAGACGTTCTCGCTGCCGCGGGCGCTGCGGTCCGAGACGAAGTAGATCGATCCGGGGCCGTCGGGGGTGCCGGACCACGCCGGCTGCAGGTGGGCGTATCCGCCGCGGGTCAGCCGGGAGCGCTGGCCGCCGTCGGCGTCGCAGACCCACACGTCGGCCCGGAGCGTTGCCGCCGGTGCGGCGTCCATTCCAGCCGTCCGGGCGGGATTGCTATCGGCCGCCGGATCCAGCACGGTGCAGAAAACCACCCGCCGGCCGTCGGGGCTCCACGCCGGGGTGATGAGCGCCGCGTTGCTGCTCGCAGCAATCTCGGTGGGCGGCCCGGGATTCTCGTGGGTCAGGTCCAAGGTCCAGAGGCTGAACCACCGGCCGCCGCGTTCGCGGGCCCGCTGGTAGACGATCTGATCGCCGGCGGGGCTGAACGCGGGGAAGAGCCCGTGGCCGACCAGCCGCCGCTGGCCGGGGCGATCAAGATCGATGAGTACAAGCTCCCACACGCCGCCCGATGCGCCCCGGCGCGGCGCTCGGCTGCAGTACACCAGCCGTCGCCCGTCGGCGCTGAAGCTCGGGTGCAGGTTCTGCGAGCCGTCGTCGGTCAGACGTACCGTCGGCCCGCCGTTCAGATCGGTCAGGTACAGGTCCCACGTGCCGGCACGGTCGCTGGCGTAGGCCAGGCGGGTGCCGTCGGGACTCACCGCGGGCATCACGTCGTTCGATGGGTCGCTGGTCAGCTGCGTGACCGCGGCGCTGCCGGTGCGTTGCAGGTACAAGTCGCTGGTGGTCCGGTGCCGGGTCGAGGCGAACACGATGAACCGTCCCGCGGGGTCGGGGGCCACGTCTGAGTCGGCACCCTCGTCCGCGAAGGTGACGCGCTGCACGGCGCTCGGGTGGTCGGTGGGGCTGAACCCGGGCCGGATGGGGGCCGCCGGCCGGGCGGCCCCCGCGACGGGCGGAAGCTCACCGAAGCGCAGGAAGTCCGAGCGAGGCCGGTCGCCCGCGGGCGGCACGGCGGCGGGGGCCGTGCGCGGCGTCGGGGCCGCGGTCAGGGGCTCGGTCGCGGCGGGCGGCGTTGCGGCCCGGTCAGCCGCAGGGGTTTGCGCCGGTGTCGCCGCGGGCGTCACGCCTTCTAACGCCGGCTCCGCCGCGTCGGGACCCGCCGCCGTCGCCGCGTCGGGAATATTCGGGGCGTCGGCCGGCTTCTGCTCCGGTGCGGCGAAGTGCGCCGCGGGGTGGGGGATCTCCACCGCCGGCACCCGCCGCGTCTGGGTCGCCGACACCGGGTAGGACTCCACCACACAACCCGACAGACCCGTTCCGAGGCCGAGCACCAGCAGCAAGCGATGAAGGGACGGGTCGGTAAGCATCGGGCTCCACGGATCGTGCGGCGTCGGGGCGTGGGGAAGGGGAGGGCGAGTCCGCCGCGTTGACGCCCCCGGCGGACGTTTGTTTCGGACCTTCCTCGTATCGGACCGCCACGCGTCGACCGCTTGAGCCGAAAATCCCACCGGGGTTTATCGGACACCCGGACGCGAGGACGGCACCGATCAGATCCGCCCCGCCCCGCCACCGTGCGAGCGCCGTACACGTGTGCTGCTTAAACTGATGGGTGCGACCCACACTGTTCGCGCCCGGGTCAGGTGACGGATACACTCCCCGCCCCCCGACCCCGCCGCCGGTGGCCCTATCGGCCGGAAAAACAGCGTTCAGCCCCCCCGGTCGTCCCGCAATCACGCCTGCCTCCCGCACCCCATGCTTCAGCCGCCCCTCCTGCTCGCCGGGTTTGCCGAACTGCTGACCGCTCTGCGGTGGCCGCTGACCGCCGCCTACCTGCTGCTGTTGACGCTGATCGGCGCCTACGGCGTGCACCGGTATTGGCTGGTCTATTTGTTCGCGCGGCACCGCCGCGAGGTCCCCCGCCCCACCCACCGCTTCGCCGAGCTGCCGCGGGTCACCGTTCAGCTGCCGGTCTATAACGAGGGCCGGGTGGTCGAGCGCATCATCGACGCCGCCTGCGTCATCCGGTACCCCGCCGATCGCTTGCAGATCCAGGTCCTCGACGACTCGACCGACGGCAGCGAGCTCATCGCCCGCCGCCGCGTCGACCACTGGCGCGAGCGGGGCGTGAACATCGCATTGCTTCACCGCACCGACCGCACCGGCTACAAGGCCGGCGCCCTGGCCGCGGGCATGGACTCGGCCACCGGCGAGCTGATCGCCATCTTCGACGCCGACTTCGTGCCGCCAGCCAACTTTCTCAAGCGCACCGTCCACCACTTCACCGACCCCAGGCTCGGCATGGTGCAGACGCGGTGGAGCCACCTCAACCGCACCGACAGCCTGCTCACCCGCGGCCAGGCCATCTTCCTGGATGGCCACTTCGTCGTTGAGCACACCGCCCGCAACCGCAGCGGCGCCTGGATCAACTTCAACGGCACCGCCGGCCTGTGGCGGGCCGCCGCCATCGCCGAAGCCGGCGGCTGGCAGCACGACACCCTCACCGAAGACGTCGACCTGAGCTACCGCGCCCAGCTCGCCGGCTGGGACTTCCGCTTCCTGCCCTGGGTGACCTGCCCCGCCGAACTGCCCCCCGAGATCAACGCCTTCAAAAGCCAGCAGCACCGCTGGACCAAAGGCAGCATCCAGACCGCCAGAAAACTGCTGCCCCGGCTTCTGACCGCTGACGTCCCGATGAAGATCAAGGTCGAAGCCTTCTTTCACCTCACCAGCCCGATGGTGTACCTGTACATCACCCTCTTCGCGCTGCTGTTCTACCCCGCGGTGTGGGTCAACCTCCAGCCGATCGAAGACGGCCGCCGGGCCGGCGTGTTCCTGGGGCTGAGTTTGTTCATGGTCGGCACCGTCTCCGCCACGACGTTTTACATCGCAAGCCAGCGGGCCCAGAAACGCAGCGTGTGGATGACGCTGCTGCAGGTGCCCCTGCTCATGTCCATCGGCATCGGCATCGCACTCAACAACGCCATCGCCTGCATCGAAGCGCTCGCTGGCCACGACACCCCCTTCATCCGCACCCCCAAGTACGGAGACGCGGCCCGCGGTTCAGATCAATCTGAAATCAGAAATCTGAAATCTAAAATGGCCGTCATCCCCATCCCCTCGCTCAAAATCTGGATCACCTTCCTGGAGATCGGCATGGGTCTGCTGCTGATCGCCTGCGCCGCCAGCAGCCTGCGCAGCCGCAACACCGCCGTCTCGCTACCCTTCCTCGTGCTGTTTGCCACCGGCTACCTCTACGTCGGGTTCACCAGCCTGTGGATTCACCTGATAGGCTGGCGGACCGCCCGCGCTGCGGCGTCCGCCGTGCCGGCCACCGCGTAAGCCCGCCCCACCCCGGAGTCCCGTCTTGAGCGATCACGCCGAACGCGCCGTCCTCGCCGGCGGCTGTTTCTGGGGCATGCAGGACCTCATCCGCAGGCGGCCCGGCGTCCTCGACACCCGCGTCGGCTACACCGGCGGCGACGTGCCCCACGCCACCTACCGCAACCACGGCGACCACGCCGAGGCCATCGAGATCAACTTCGACCCGAAGGTCACCGGCTACCGCGACCTGCTCGCCTTTTTCTTCCAGATCCACGATCCCACCACGAAGGACCGCCAGGGCAACGACCGCGGCCGCTCCTACCGGTCGGAGATCTTCACCACCACCGACGAACAGAAGAAGATCGCCGAGCAGACGATTAAAGACGTCGATGCCTCGGGCCTCTGGCCCGGCAAAGTCGTCACGCCGGTCACCCCCGCCGGCGACTTCTGGGAGGCCGAGCCCGAGCACCAGGACTACCTGGAGCGCCTGCCCAATGGCTACACGTGCCACTTCGTGCGGCCGGATTGGGTGCTTCCGGGATCGGGAGACTGAGCCCATGCCCCCACCACGTGCCCTGCTCATCCTTGTCTCTGGCCTGCTCGCCGCCGCCTGCCTCCCCGCAGCCGGCGGACCGGTCTCCGCCACGATCGAGGCCCGCCGGAAACCCGACCGGCCGGCGAAGACCTACGTGGCCGTCGGCGTCGCCGACCTGCTCGGCGACGCGGCCGCGGCGGTCGAGCCGCCCGCACTGTCGCCCTACGGCGGCCTGATGTCGCGTCAGCTCGGGGCCACCGGCTGCTTCCGCGTGGCGCGCGACGGCGGACGCTGGTGGTTGATCGACCCCGACGGCCACCCGCTGATCCGCATGGCCCTCAACTCGGTGTACCGCCGCGTCACCGGTGGCGATCCCGACACCCCGCGTCCCGACCTCCCGCCACGCTACGCCGACACAGAGGGCCGCGTCTGGGCCGCCGAGACCGTCGACGTGCTGCGCCAGCTCGGCTTCAACGGCCTGGGCCGCTGGTCCGAGCACGACCCCTTCACCGCCGGCGGCTCGCGGTTGCCCTACACCTCGTCGCTCGGCTTCATGGCCGACTTCGGAGCACAGCTCGGCGTCACCTACGCCAAGTACGGTCACGCCGGCTACCGCGATAAAAACATCCCCGTCTTCCACCCCGACTTCCCCGCGTTTTGCGATGACTACGCCCGCCGGGCCGTCGCGGAGTTAAAAGACGACCCCTGGCTTGTCGGGCACTACACCGACAACGAGATGCCCATCCCGCGGAAGCTCCTGGCGATCACCCTGGGCCTGGACCCCGCCGACGACGCACTGAAGTACAACCGCGCCGAGGCCTGGCGCTGGCTCCGCGCCCGCCGCGGCGACGATGTGCGCGCGCAGGACGCCTCGACCCAGGACGGCGAGGCCTGGATCGGCCACGTCTACCACCGCTACTACGAACTGACCGCCGGCGCCCTGCGCAAGCACGACCCGAACCACCTGGTGCTCGGTTCACGCCTGCACGGCGCCGGCCCGAAGATCCCGTCCGCCGTCGCCGCCGCCGGTGCCCACCTCGACGTCGTCTCCATCAACACCTACGGTTACTGGCAGCCGCCCGACGATCTGCTGACAATGTGGGCCGCCACCACCGACCGGCCCTTTGTCATCAGCGAGTTCTGCATCAAGGGTGCCGACAGCGGCCTGGACAACACCGACGGCGCCGGCTGGATCGTGCCCACCCAGCGCGACCGCGGGCTCTGGTACCAGAACTTCACGCTCAAGCTGCTGGAATCAAGACAGTGCGTCGGCTGGGATTACTTCAAGTACCGCGACGACCTGGACGTCAACAAAGGCGTGTTCACCGTCGATTTCAAGCCCCACGCCGACTTCGCCGCCGCCGCGCGGGAGCTGCACGAATCGGCCTACGCCGTCATCGAACGGCTGGACCGCACCGCGCCCGATCGGGGCGGCGAGTCGCGGTGAACCCGCGGACCGCCGCGGGGGGATGCCTGTGCGTCGATCGCGGGCAGCATGTCCCTGAGCCGCCGGTCCTGACGCGGGATGCACGCCCGCGCGCCCCGCGCGTCCGGATCGGCATCGCGGATCGACCCGACCACCGATTCCCGGCGGTGCACCCGGGCGTCGGGGCCGTCGGGGGCGTGGCCACAGCAGAGGTTGAGGGTCGCCACGCCAAGCGTGCTCACGGGTCGCCCGCCAGTTGACCCGACACCCGTTCGTGGACTGCGCCAAAGGCCGCGTCGTCGAGCGTCGGCACCGAGCCCGCCGGGTCGATCGGCCCGCGGCCGTCGGCCCCGCCGCTCAGCGGCACCCAGCTGCGGCAGCCGGCGAACGCGGGGTGGTTGGGCCGCACCACCGGCTTGGCCAGGCGGTAAGCCCGCACCAGCAGCGCGTACACCGGGCGTTCGGGCTTGTAGTTAAACCGCATGTCCAGCTGCGGCGGCAGCCACGGGTGCAGTTCGTCCAACGCGTCCAGTGCACCGCGAGCGGGCACGGGCCAGATGCCCGCGACCTCGCCCCACCCGCGGAAAATCACGGCGTCGGGCTCGCGCTCGATCGGCCCGCGGCCGGGCCGCAGCGCGGGCTTGATCCATTCGAGGTTCTCGTGCTCCCACGCGGGGAAAAAGGCGAAGCGGTCGTGTTCAAGGCGGAACCGTCCGGGACCGGTGGTCTCGTGCACGCCGCCCTTGCGCAGAAGCAGCGTGCAGCGACCTTCGGCCAGCAGGTCGCAGACGGCGGTCCATTCTTTGAGGGCGGTGTCGAGCATCGTGGGGTTCAAGACCGGGCGCGCGAAGCCAGCAAAGAGCGCGAAGATCGCAAAGAAAGGCACCGGATCCGGCATCCACTCTAAACGGTGGGTCGTACCTCGTCCTCTTCTTCGCGGCCTTCGCGCTCTTCGCGCTCTTCGCGATTCCTGCCTTTACATGCGCTCGACGACGTCGATCCCCAGCAGCCTCAGCCCGCGTTTCAGCGTCAAAGCCGTCAGCTTGCACAGCGCCAGCCGCCCCGCCTTCGTTTCGTCATCGCTCTTCAGCACCGGGCAGGCCTCGAAGAAGCGGTGGTAACGCGTCGCCAGCTCGTACAGGTAGTTGCACAGCCGGTGCGGCTCCAGACTCTCAGCAACCGATTCGACCGTGGATCCGAACTGCAGCAGCTGCAGCACCAGCCCGCGTTCGGCCGGGTCGTCCACCACGATGCCGCCACCCGCAAAGGCGTCGAAGTCGATCTCGCCCTTGCGGAAGATCGATCGGATGCGGGCGTAGCTGTAGAGCAGGTACGGCGCGGTGTTGCCATCGAGCGCGAGCATGCGGTCCCAGTCGAAGACGTAGTCCTTGACCCGGTCGCCGCTGAGGTCGGCGTATTTCAGTGCGCCCATGCCCACCGCCCTGGCGACCTCCGCGGCTTCGTCGGCCGGCAGGTCCGGATTCTTCTCCGCGATCGCGGCGGCGGCCCGCTTCTCGGCCTCGTCCAGCAGGTCCACCAGCCGCACGGTCTCGCCGCTGCGGGTCTTGAACATCTTCTTGTCGGCCCCCAGCACGCTGCCGAAGCCGACGTAGTCCAGACGGACGTCTTCACCGATCCAGCCGCACTGCCGCAGGGTCGTGCTGAACATCTCAAAGTGTTGTTTTTGCGGCAGCCCGATGACGTAGACCACGCGGTCGGCGTTCAGCTCGTCAACGCGGAACACGGCGGCGGCCAGGTCGGTGGTGGCGTACAGGTAGCCGCCGTCGGTCTTCTGCACGATCATCGGAAGCGGCTCGCCGTCGCGGTCGGTGAACCCTCTGGGGAAGACCACGCGGGCGCCTTGGCTTTCCCTGAGTTCACCCCCGGCTTCCAACCGCTCGACCACGCCCGCGAGCCGATCGTTGTAGAAGCTCTCACCGCGCACGTCGTCGCGGGCCAGCCTCACGCCCATGCGGGCGTAGACCGAATCAAAGTAATCTTTACTCCGTTCGACCAGCGTGCTCCACACATCAATCGTTTCTGGATCGCGTTGCTGCAGCAGCACAACCCGGTGACGCGCTCGATCGGCAAAGTCTGAATCCGCATCAAACTTCTGCTTCGCTTGCTTGTAGAGCTTGGTAAGTTCACCGGCGTCGACATCTGAAGCAAGGCCCTTCGACAGTTCGAAACCCGCATCGAGAATCAACTCGATCAACATGCCAAACTGAGTGCCCCAGTCGCCCAGGTGGTTCTGGCGGATGACCGTGTGCCCCACCGCTTCGAGCGTGCGTACCACGGCGTCGCCGATCACCGTCGAGCGCAGGTGACCGACGTGCATCTCCTTCGCGACGTTGGGCGACGAGTAGTCGACGACCACGGTCTGCGTCGCGTCGGCCCGGGGCACCCCGCCCTGCGCATCGCCGAGCATCGCCGCGGCGTGGTCGGCCAGCACCGCCGCGTTCACCGTCAGATTGATGAACCCGGGCCCGCCGAGGGTCACGTCGGCCAGCAGGTCGCTGCGGTCGAGTTCGGCAACGATCGCCGCGGCCACCTCCCGGGGTGGCTGGCCCAGCTTCTTTGCCAGCGCCATGGCGAGGTTCGCTTGGAAGTCGCCATTCTTCGGGTGATTAGCCGGCCGGATCAGCGGGTCGATCGACGCGTGTTCCGCTCCGAAGGCGGCTGCCGTGGCGGCCTGAAGTCGGGCAACGAGTATTGGGTTGAGATCAGGCATGGGGCCGACATGCTAAAGGGTTCGCCGCAAAGCGTCGGCCCGGCTGTTGCAAGACTGAGGTTTTCGGCCAAGCCGGCGTCGAGGGTCCGCTCTCTCACGGTCGCGGCTCGTCAAGCGCAGACACCGCGACCACCCGCGCACAAAAAACTCCGCCGATGGCGGAGTTGTGCTGTGACATCCACCCGAGGGCGGCGGATGCGGCGGGGCCGCCTCGCCGCATCCGCCGCCCTCGGGTGGTTGTTTCCGCCAACCCGCTACTCGCCCGGGGCGCGGAAGTCTTCGAGGCGTTCCTTGAGCTGGACCTTGAGGCGGGCCATGATCGAGGAGTGCATCTGGCTGACGCGTGACTCGGAGAGGTCGAGGGTGACCCCGATTTCTTTCATGCTCAGCTGCTCGTAGTAGTAGAGAATCACGATCAGCCGCTCGGCCCGGCTCAGCTTGCCGGTCACCAGGTCCTTCAGGGCCCGCCGATGGGTTTCGGTCACCGGGCAGTCGGCCGACTGGTCGGACAGCACCTGCCCCAAACCGGTGTAGCCGCCCTCGGCGTCGGGGGCGTCGGCGCCCGCGGCCAGGCTGACCGTGCTGGTCAGGCGGCCGTCGCGGACGGTGAGCAGGAACTCCTTGCGTTCCATGCCCATCTCGTCGAACAGCTCGTCTTCGTCCGGCTCGCGGCCCAGGGTTTTGGTCAGCGACTGACGAGCCGTGTTCAGCTTGCGCGAACGGCTGCGGGCCAGGCGGGGTGCCCAGTCGATGCTGCGGAGGTAGTCGAGCACGGCCGAGTTGATGGACTGCGTGGCGAAGGTCGAGAAACGGACCCCGCGTTCGGGGTCAAAACGATCGATGGCGTGCATCAGACCGAAAACGCCTTCCTGCTGCAGGTCGCCGGGATCGACTTCGCTCGGAAGCCGGCGGGAGATGCGATCGACCACCCGCTGGATCAGCGGCAGGTGGGCTTCCAGCAGCACGTCGCGGGACCTCTCGGATTTGTCTTTGTGGTACTGCTCCCAAGCCGCGTCGATCGCGTCCTGGCCGTGCTCTTCCGGTGCGGGGGGCGTAGATACAGCGGCCGGTCGCGTCTTGACAGCGGTCATCGGGTGACTCCTAGCGGTGTGGCGGGCAGGTCGTGCGGTGGGAAAGGCCAGAACGAACCGGGCAGTCGGTTTTCAGCGTCAGGGTCTGCGAGGCCGGGGCGCAGTCGCTGGCCAGCATCGTTCGCACGATCGATCGTCTATCGGTCAAGCCCGTCCGGGGCTTGAATCCATTTGCAAAAAAAACGAGTGATGCTCGGCGGGGCACCGGTTGGCAAGGTTTGGGCGATCGCGGTAAGCCCGCGCATGAATTATCGGACACCTGTCGGCGCAAGCCCCTCATCGGTCGGCGGCCTGGCCCTTCAGGAAGTCGCTGAACGCGGCCCGAAGCGTGCGATTCAGCCCGTCCAGCCGGACGTCGACCAACGCCTCGGTGTCGTCGATCACCGCAGCGATTTCGCGAGCATTGAGGCCTTCGTAGTGATGAAGGACCAGGAGGATGCGGTCGTCGCGATCCACCTCCCCGCCGAGGTAGTTGCGGAGCCAGGCCCGCGCGACGTCTTCACCGGCCGAGCCGCCGTGGTCCGAACACGTCGACGCCCCGGGCGTGGTGTCGGTTTCGACCGCCCACCACCCGCCGCGTCCGCCCACCGGGCTGACGACGCGAACCGCGGCGTCGGAGCCGGTGGTCTGTGTCGTCGGGCACGACGGCGGGTCGGCGGCGTGGGTTGGGGTGGCTTGCTGCATCCGGTCCTCCTTGTCTTCTTATCCGTCGGGAAGCCGCGCTGCGGCAACGCGGCACCCGGCCGGGTGGTTTATCTGCTGTTTCAGACCGAAGCACCCACGACTTCGTCGACGTCGGCCTCGGCCTCATCGGGAAGTGGGAAACGCCGCTCGTGCTCGGCGACCTCACGCGAAACCACCCCCGCCGCAACGTGCCCGATGACCGAACCGATCACGAAGCACGCCGCCCCCACCACCAGAGCACGTGAAAGCACCGTCACCAGCGGATTGCCCGCGGCAACGCCCACAAAAATGGCAGCTGCAAAACTGACCAGCGTGAAACAAGATGCGATGACACGGGAAGTGATTCGAGTACTCCGTTACTCGGGGGTTGAACGTGGCCGTTGCCGCGTTGCGGGGCCTGGTCGCGGTCCATCCGTGGACCGCAAAGGAATATACCTTTACGATCGCGCGCGGCCAAGCCGCGCAGACCCCTAATTCACTTTTCTTTTAGGCGCCGTTCATCGGGGGTTCTGGTCAGTCACAAACGTGTGCGCAGCGTGCACAGTTCACGCGCCGAACAGGTTGGCGAGCCGCCGCAGCAGACCGCCGGGCTCCGCCTCGGCCGCGGCGTGCCGATCAAGCCGGTGCGCGAGCCCCAGCAGGTCGGCGGCCGCGCGGCTGCGCGGCGCGTCGAGCGCGAACGGGCGGCGCCGGCACACGGCGCGCGGCACGCCCTCATCGCGTGACACGCAGCCGGCGTAAGACGGCGACAAACCGAGGAAGCGTTTGGTCACGCCGGAGATCCGCTTGTAGACCGCGCGGCCCTGCGCTTCATCTCGAACCATATTCACCAGCAGATGGATGTCGGCCGCCCCCACCTGCGTATTCACGGTCTTGATCAGCGCGTAGGCGTCGGTGATGGCGGTCGGCTCGGGCGTGGTCACCACCAGCAGCCGGTCCGCGGCAGCGCAGAAGCCCAGCACTCCGGGGCCCACCCCCGCGGCGGTGTCAATCAGAATCACGTCGGCGGTCTCTTCGAGGCGGGTCATCGCCTGGGTGAGGCGCTGGATCTGCGTGGGGTCGAGGTTGGCCATGTGCGCCAGCCCAGACGCGCCGGGCACCAGCCGGAACCCACCGGGGGCCTCGACCACCAGGTCTTCAATGCCGCACCGGCCGGCCACCAGGTGCGCGAGGGTGCGCGGGGCGCGCACGTTGCAGATGACGTCGGCGTTGGCCGTGCCCAGGTCGGCGTCCAGCAGCACCACGCGCCGGCCCAGCCGGGTCAGCTGCACGGCCAGGTTCACGGTCACGCTGGTTTTGCCCACCCCCCCCTTGCCGCTGGCCACCGCCAGGGTGCGGGCCGAGCCCGCGGGCGTGTGGCGGGCCGGCGTGGGGACCGCCACAAGATCGCGGTTCACCATGCGCCGCAGCGCCGCGGCTTGGTCATGCGCCGAGATGGGGTTCGCTCCGGTCGGGGCCGGAGCCGGATAGGCGGTGCTCATGACAAAGACCCCCGGTCACCCATCACCAGACCCGCGAGCCGGTCGGCGTCGCAGACTTCGATCTGGTGGGGCACATCCTGGCCGGTGGTAATGTAGCTGAGTGGGCGTCCGATTTCTCGGACCACGTTCAGCAGCACGCCGAAGCTGACGGCTTCGTCGAGCTTGGTGAAAATCAGCCGGTCGGTCTTGACCCCGGAAAAACGCTCCGCGGCGTGCAGCAAGGTCCGCTGGGACGACGTGGACGCCAGCACCAGGTGGGTTTCGTGCGGTCGGGCCGCGGCCAGCAGCGCGGCCAGCTCGTCCAGCCGATCGGCCGCCCGGGGTGAACGCCCGGCGGTGTCGATGACCACCGCGTCGAGGTGGCTCATGCGCCCCAGGGCCGAACGCATCTCGTCGGGAGTCGACACCACCTCCAGGGGCAGGCCGATGAGCCCGGCGTAGGTCCGCAGCTGTTCGACCGCCGCGATGCGGTAGGTGTCGGCGGTGATCAGCCCGACGCGTTGACCACCGTCAAGCTTCAGGGTGGCGGCCAGCTTGGCGACGGTGGTGGTCTTGCCCACGCCAGTGGGGCCCACCAAGGCGATGGTGTGCGGGCGGTGGGCCGCGCCGATCCGTGCGCCGCCGGTCAGGTCGCCGCCGCCGGGCTCGGGCACCGCGGGTGCCGCGGGTGCCGCGGGCAACGTCGCGCCGGCCGCGGGCAGCAGCGCCGCGATCTCGCGCCGCAGCGCCGCGGTCACCGCCACGGGGTCGGGCTCGCCGCCGCTTGGCGCCGCCTTCAGAAGCAGCTCGCGGGCGAGGCCGTGGGCGACTTCCTGGCCGATCAGCTCGGTGTAGTGGCCGATCAGGGGGTCGGGCAGGCCCGGCAATGCCGCCGACGCGGCCTGCAGCCGCTGGTGCCGCGCCACATCCTTTACCAGTTCGCGCACGGCGGCCAGCTCGCGGTCAATCGCCTCGCGTCGGTCGGCCTCCGGCGCGGCCGGGGCCTCGACCTGCACCGAGGGCGGCTGGGACCGCGCGGCGGCGTAGGTCCGGCGGATCAGGTCGCCGGCGCTGGGCTCCACCGCGGGGGTGGCAGACCCGGGCGCCTTGCGGGGCAGCTTCGGCGTCGACCGGGACGCGTTCGCTTTTTCCGCGGCCGCCCGGCGTCGCGCGCGGGCCACGTCACGCCCGTCCGCGGCGGTCACCTCCACCCAGAGCTTGCGACGAAGCAGCCCGCGCCGCGGCACGGTGCGGGTATGAAGCACCACGGCGTGGCTGCCGATCTCGGCCCGCACACGCACCAGGGCCTGGTCCATCGTGCGGGCGGTGTACGTCTGAATCTTCACTGCGGATCCTGGGGTTTCTGGCTTCGACATGAACCGTTGACGGCGACTTCAAGCCCCTCAAGCGAAGGCGGGCTCTGGGGTGGACGGCGGGGACGGCGCTTCGGCCGCCGCCGACACCAGCCCCAGCGACTCGACCTCGACGCCCTTGCTGATCTCGTTGTAGCCCAGCACCGCACAGGTGGGAAGGTGCGGCTCGATCAGCTGCCGCACCTGCGCCCGCACCTGCGGGCTGGCGAGCACGACGGGGTGATGGCCGCCCTGAATCAGCACGTTGACCTCGGCCACCACCGCGGCGGTCACGCGGTTGGCCACGTCCGGGGGCATGCTGAGGCTTGTGCCCTCGGCCGCGCGGTGGATGTAGCCGGCGACCAGGTCCTCGGTGCCCGGGTCCAGGCTCACGCAGTACAGCTTGCGCACCATCGGTCCGGCCAGGCTCGCGTCGGTCGGGTCGGGCTCGTCCGCGGCGTACTGCCCGCAGATGGTCCGGCGCAGCGCGTTGCGCACGTACTCGGTCAGCACATCCAGGTCCTTGCTGCGTGGGCCCCACTCGCCCAGCGTCTCGACCACGGTCGCCAGGTCCCGGATCGGCACGCGTTCACGCAGCAGGTTCTGCAGAACCTTCTGCAGCTCGCTGGCCTTGATGACCGGCGGGTCGCCGGCCTTGTCGGCCGCCGCGGGACCCAGCACCGCGTCGCACAGCTTGGGCGTCTTCTCGCGCAGCTGCGTGATCAGATTGTTGGTCTCTTCGAAGTCCAGCAGCTCGTGCGCGTGGTTCTTCACCACCTCGGTCAGGTGCGTGGCCAGCACGCTGGTGGCGTCGATCACCGTGTAGCCCAGCGACTCGGCCCGCGACCGCTGGCCCGCGTCGATCCACGTGGCGGGCAGGTTGAACGCCGGCTCGCGCACGCGCAGGCCGTCCAGCTCGTCGCCGCCGCTGGCCAGTCCCGCGTCCATCGCCAGGAATCGGTCGGGGTGCACCTGGCCCGAGGCCACCGCGTTGCCGCGGATCTTCAGGTGGTAGTCCTGCGGTCCCAGCTGCATGTTGTCGCGGATCCGCACAGGCGGCATCACGAAGCCCTGATCGCCCGCCAGCTGCCGGCGGATGGTGGTGATGCGGTCCAGCAGCTCGCCGCCCTGCCCCGCGTCGACCATCCGCACCAGGCCGTAACCGACCTCCAGCTCCAGCGTGTCCACGCCCAGCGCCGCCTCGATGGGCGCCGGGGCCGACGACCCGCCCGGGGCGCTGGCCGCCGCTTTTTCCGCGGCCGCCTCGCGGGCCGTTGCCCGCCGCATGGCAAAGAACGCCGCCGTGCCCGACACCGCCGCCAGGGTCAGCAGCGGCACGGTGGGCAGCCCGGTGAACGCCATCAGGCACAGAAAGCCCGCCGTCACGCCCAGCGCCGCCGAGCGCGTGCCCAGCTGCTCGGCCAGCTCGTCGCCGAAGTCGGCGCGGCTGCCCGAACGGGTCACGATCAGCGCCGCGGCGATCGAGATGACCAGGGCTGGCAGCTGGCTGACCAGCCCGTCGCCGATGGTCAGCTTGGTGAAGACCTCGATCGACTCGCCGACCGACCAGCCCTTCATCGCCATGCCCACCGCGAAGCCTCCGATGATGTTCACGATGGTGATGATGATGCCCGCCACCGCGTCGCCGCGCACGAACTTGGCCGCACCGTCCATCGCCCCGTAGAAGTCCGCCTCGCGGCCGATGGTCTCGCGGCGGTCGCGGGCGCCCTTCTCGTCGATCAGACCCGCGTTCAGGTCCGCGTCGATCGCCATCTGCTTGCCGGGCATGGCGTCCAGGGTGAAGCGTGCGGCGACCTCAGAGATGCGGGTGGCACCTTTGGTGATCACCACAAACTGCACGATGATCAGGATCGCGAACAGGATCACCCCCACCACGATCGACGAGCCCGAGACGAACTCGCTGAACGCCTGGATCACCTTGCCCGCCACGCCGTAGGCCTCGGCCGCGGTCGATACGTCGGCCGCCAGAATCAGCCGCGTGGTCGCGATGTTCAGCACCAGGCGGAACAGCGTGGTGCCCAGCAGCAGCGCGGGGAACACGCTGAACTCCAGCGGGCTCTTCACGAAGATCGTGGTCATCAGGATCAGCGCCGCCAGCCCGATGTTGGCCGCGATGAGCATGTCCATCACAAACGGCGGCAGCGGCACCACGATCACCGCGATCATCCCCACCACCGCCACCGGCACCAGGAACGACCGGTAGCGGTCGAGCGCAGCGAACAGCCCGGCGAATCCGGCGGCGGGCGTGGTGGGGGCGGCTGGGGGCATAAGTTGCGTTGGGTTCGCTTGGCGTCAGAGCGCTCCGGGCGAGGTGTTAGGTGTTAGGTCCTAGGTGTTAGGTAAGCGGAGTCAGGGTGTTTGGGACGATCAGTTTCGGGGTTGATTCATCGCCGCGGCGTGGCGTCGCAAGCGGCGGCGAGCGTGGGCTCTAACACCTAGGACCTAACACCTAGCACCTTGGTGAGTCCTCTAAAACTGGTGAACTCAAAACTGATCACGCGACCTGCTTCCCGCTGATGCGGTACACGTACGCGAGAATCTCCGCGACCGCCGCGTAGTGCTCTTCCGGCACCTCCTGCCCCACATCCACGTTCGCGTACAGCGCACGGGCCAGGGGCTTGCGTTCGATCAGGGGGATGCCGTGCACCGCGGCGAGCTTGCGGATCTGCAGGGCCATGAAGTCGGCGCCCTTGGCCACGACCTTGGGCGCACTCATGCTGTCGTTGTCGTACTTCAACGCCACCGCGTAGTGCGTGGGGTTGGTCACGATCACGTCGGCCTGCGGCACGGCCGAGCCGGCCCGCTGCAGGGCCAGCTGCCGGGCCACGCGGGCCCGGCGCTGCTTCATCTCCGGATCGCCGTTCATGTTCTTCATGTCCTGCTTGACGTCCTGGCGGGTCATCTTCAGGTCTTCGGTGTGCTGCCAGCGCTGATACCACAGGTCGGCCGCCGCCAGCACGATCAGGATCACCGCCAGAATCAGCGCCAGCTCGAACACCATCCACGCGCCGGCCGCGAAGGCCGGGGCCGCGCCCATCTCGGCGATGTGCAGCATCTTGTTGACGTCGCGCAAGATCACCACCGCCGACACGGCCGACAGCAGCGCGACCTTGCCCAGGCTCATCAGCAGCCGCACGCTGGAGCGGATGCTCACCAGCTGCTTCAGCCCCTTGATCGGGTTCATCTTGGCCAGGCTCGGCGTCAGCGGCTTGCCGGTCAGCAGAAAACCCACCTGGCCAAGGGTCGCCGCGAGCGCCACCACCACAATGACCGCCATCAGCGGGCCGGTGGCGATCACCGCCGCCCGCAGGGCCTCGGCCGTGAGCCCCACCAGGTCGTCGGCCCGCGTGAGATTCTGCGCGTGGGCCCCGCCGAGCATCGCCCGCATGGTGTGTTCCAGCGTGCCCATCGCCGGTCGGGCCACCACGTAGATGCCCAGCGTCGCCGCCAGCAGGATCACCGACGCCGTCAGGTCCGTGCTCTTGGGCACGTTGCCTTGCTGCCGCGCCTCGGACAGCTTGTGCGGCGTGGGAGCCTCGGTTTTGTCCTGCCCGCTTTCGGCCATCCTGTGCCGTGCCCCGTTGCCGCCGATTAAGCGTGGTGAGCGTCGTTTGCGCGGGTGGCGTCCTGCCGGCCCGGGTCCGATAGATCATCGGGCGGGAGGGTCCAGCGGGGTTAAAACTCGGCAAGAAGTGCGCGGTGCGGGAGGACGATTTTCTTCTTACGAGCCACGGGTCCGTGAAGCATCAGATCGCGGTCGCTACCCGCCCAGCAAGCAGACCACCAAGGCCCCAGCGTCTGAACCAGTTTCACTGACGGCGCAGGTTCGGGCCCGGACCGCTCGGCCCAGTTCACCGCGTCTCCCTCGCCACCAGATCGAACCTCCGCTCCGCGTCGCGGTGCTGCGACGCCCCGATCCAGATCACGTCGCCTTCCAGCACAAGTTCGCCGGTATCGCGGTCGCCCAAGACCAGCGTCGCCACCAGCGTCAGCGCGGTGTGCTGCTCCGGTGCGTGCCGGAGATCGACCGACGCGACGTCGTGCATCCGGACCACCAGCAGGTCGAAGAAGACCCCGCTGCCGCCGCCGCTCTGAAACGCTTGCCGCACGAAGTCGCCGTTGCTCAGCACCCCGAGCACCCGGTACCCGAACGACGGCGGCACCCTCCCGTCCTCCACGCCGACCTGCGCGATCAGAAACCCGCTCTCCAGGGAGCCGGTGATGCCGTCGTCGTGGTACCGGTTAGACCCCGTCGCCTCGGTCAGGTCCACCGTCCGCAGGGTCGGGCCACTGTCCGACATCCAACCCAGAAAGTCGCCGATGATCACGGGGCTGATGGGCTCGCCGTTCAATAGGAACCCGTCGTGCCGCGGCGCACCGAGCGGTGCCGCCTCCACCAGTATCGGCGTGTGGAGGACCGCCACCCACGCCAGGTTTCTCAGTGCGTTCCACATTGATTGGCTCACAACGAGGTTTCAGGCGTCGCGATCCTCACACGTCCGCCCGAATCCCGGGTCCGACGAACAGCAACTCTGCCGTGATCGCCGAGGCCGGCAACGTCAGGAGGATCGATAACGCCTCCCTGTAGGCGTCCATCTGTCCCTGGTAGTTGTCGATCTTCTGCTCGAGTGCCGTGGTATCGCCGGCCTTCAACGAATCGGTCTTGAAGTCGATCAGGTGGGCCGCTTCGTAGTCACCCGCCGCATTCCGCCCCACCACCACGCGGTCGAAACTACCACGGAGCCACCGCCCCCCCCGCGGCACCACGAACCGTCGTTCCCGCCACGGGGCATCCTCTCGCTCAAACCGTCGGGTGAACGCCTCGCGGACCACGTCGTGGCCGAACGCTTTCACCAGTTCTTCTGACGCGCCGTCCTCATCGAAGTTGTCGAGGTACTCGATTTCACACAACGCCTCGTGAACCCGAGTGCCGTACCGCTGGCCCCACGACGGTTGTCGGCTCAGCAGTGCCGCCCCCCGCACCGTTCCGCCGCGGACCTCCGCAGACGAAGGCGACACCGTGGGGCGCATCCGCGTCGGCTCCGCGTCCCGCGGGAAGTTCAGCTGCTTTCGAGCTGCGGGGGTTGTCGGGGCCGGTCGCGGTGTCAGACCCAGGTGCCAGCCCGGATCGCCTTCGGCATGGGATTCGCCGCCACCAACTCCAAAACACTCACGCAACGCCAGCGCATGACGAGCCTTTGGTTCCTTAGGCCATTTGCTCGGCGGCGGCTCCACGAACAGATACAACGCCCGCTTCGCCCGAGTCATGGCCACATATAGCGCGCAAAGGTTCTCCGTCTGCCGCCGCGTACGCTCCGCAGCGTACGCGGCCGCGATCCGTTGGTCGAAGGCCCGTACCGCTTCGCCCGGCCAACGCCACACCCCGGTCACGGGTCCCAGTGGGTGCTCGCGCTCCGTCAGCACATCGCCCTTGATGCTCAGTGTCTTGTCCAATTCCGGCAACACCACCGCGTCAAACTCCAGGCCCTTACTTTTGTGGACCGTCATCACACGGATCGGCGCCGACGTCACCTGCTCCACCCGGGTCGCCTCGACATACTCCACGAACATCCGAGGCCGCAGCGTGTGCCGCGCCGGATACTGCGTGTCGTAGTCCCTAGCCAGCGTGGCGAATCGGCCCAGCACTTCTGCTTCCGCGGCCTTGACGTGCGTCCGCAGTTGCTGCGACCAGTCCGCCACGACCCCGGCGAAGCCCTCATCCACGAGTCGCGCTCGCGTCAGCTGGGCAAAGATGGCGGCGTTCTTGGCCAAGTCCTCGCCCGGGACGTCGGTGCCCAGTCCGAACATTGTCCCCAGCGGCCCTCTGGTCACCTGCACTCGTGCAGCCGAGTCCCCGGGGTTGTCTGCGAGACACAAGGCTGCCAGCAGGTACGAAACCGCCGGTTGGCCGGCCAGTGAATATCCGCCCTCGCCGCTCGCGGGAAGGTCCAAGGCCCGCAACGCCAGCAGCACCCGGTGAACCCCCTTGTTGGTAGACATGATCACGCCAATCTCTGCGTGCGGGGCTGCTTGATGAATTTCCTGTACCCGGTCGGCCACGAAGTCGAGATGATCCCTGGTAATTTCGCAGTCGTCGTCGGTGCCGTCCTCGGCCACGGCTCCGCCGCCCGTGTCGTCTTCGCCATTATCATCTTCGGATCGATTGCTGTCGCCGCCCTTCTCGTCCTTCTTTGAGGACTCGATGCTGAAGTACCCGCGCAGGTCCTGCGTTTTTTCGGAGGCCTGGTGCGTTTCAAACATCTCGCGGAAACGTAAAGCGGCGGCGCGGTCTGCCGGATCCGTATCCCATGCAGGTTGTTTGTCCACCACCGAGAAAAACTCGCTCACGGCCTTCATGATCACCGGTGACGACCGGTAGCTGTGGTCCAGGGACTGCTCGAACGGCATCTTCGTGCCGTTCTCTGCCGAGCCCACTGCTGCCTCCGGCGTCGCATCCGCCATCATCTCGAAGACCGCGTCGAACAACTCCGCTCTTCCCCCACGCCAGCCGTAGATCGCCTGTTTCGTGTCTCCCACCACAAAAAGCGACCGGTTCTCTTCTGACGTGATCTCCTGCGCAAACTCCTGCAGCACACGCCACTGCCCCGTGCTGGTGTCCTGAAACTCATCCAGCAGCAGGTGCGTCACCTGGGCGTCCAGCCGGTACTGGATCTCGCGCATCAGGTCCTGAGCCGCCGCCTGTTCTTCGGCCGAACCACGTGTTTCAATCAACCCGCGCAGCCGCTCTGGCACGTCTGAATACAGCAGCACCCCGCGCTCCCGCCGTAGCGCGTCGTAACGTGCGTCGAATTGCTTCATCAGCTCAAACGTAGCTTTGGTTTGAAGCGAGATGCGTTCCAGCAAAACAGATTTCAGCTTGGCGAGTATCGGGGCGTAGGCAATCTGCCACTCAGCGGTGATCTCTTTCTGACTAAACTTTTCTTCACTCAACACCATTTTTCCGACCAAGCCGAGCGAGAGCACAGCATCCCAGTCTCCCATTGGCACCAGTTTTTGCGTCGCGGTCCATGATTTTTGCCAGTGGGCATTGATCGCCTTCTTTCCACTTTTTCCCCGTGGCAGCTCTTCCTCCATCCCTGCAATCACCTTGACTGCCTGCGCAATCTTCGCATCCGAAGGATGCCCCGGCACGACTACGCGGTCCCATACTCCTGCGTCACGCGCCTCGCGGTAGACGTCCGCGTGTGAACTCACGATCCCATCGATTGCGTCCCGCAACGACCGTTTGTCTCTCCCATTGTTGAGACGCCCCAGCAGGTCCAACAGGGTGCTGAAAGCCGAGTCGTCGGCGACCCCCTCACGCACTAGGTCTGCCACCGCCTGCTGCCTGAGTTCCAGCGCCATGGGGCTGCGCTCGTCCACCACCGTGGGTTCTGGCGGCAAATCGAGCTCTAGTTTGAACCCTCCGCCCATGCGCTGGAAGAAGCTGTCCAGCGTCGAAATCGACACCCGGTGCAGCCGTCCGCAGAGGTCGACCAAGCGTTTCCGTGAGCCCGGATCAGTATCCGCCTCTTCCGCCAACCGGGTCAGCACGCGCCCGAAGATCTCTCCCGCCGCCTTTCGCGTGAAGGTCGTTGCCAGAATCGTCTCGGGATCATGCCCCGCCTTCAACAGTGCCAGATAGTGTCCGGTCAGTGCGTATGTCTTGCCCGTACCCGCCGACGCGCGTACCAGCTTCAGGGATTGCAGATTCTCATCTTGGAGGGCGCTCATTCTGAATCTCCCTGTGCGGTTGCAAGCTTGACTAACGATTCCCGGTCCGCGGCCCCGTCCGCACACAGTCGGGCGAGGTCTGCGTCGAATGACACGGGCTTCTCCGGCGGCCAAAACACTCCCGCCCGGATGTTCGTGATCACCTCGCCGATCTCCGCCTCAGCCTTACCCAGCATGTCCCGATTCCATTTGGCAACCTGCGGCCCCGACTTTTTGTCGTCCGCCGGCAGGTTCCAGTACGCCACCTCAATCGCGTTCTGTTCGAACTCTTTTCTCCCCACATAGTGATATAGCGGCAACTGAAGCTCTTTCCAACGAAACGTTTTGGGCTTCTTCGGCGAAGTATGGTGTTTTTTTTCCGGCGTCAGCCCATTGTCCGACGACTTGTAGTCCACGATCCGTAGATGCCCATCCGTATGTTGGTCGACCCGGTCGATCTTCGCGAACAGCCAGCACACTTCACCCCCACCCGGGTCGAAAGACGCCTTAAATTCCTGTTCCAGCTTGTTCTTCTGAATCTTCCACCCCTTGCCTCTCTCCACCGCCTGCTCTCGCGCAAACCGTTCCAGCCTCAGCCGCATCTGGGCCACCTGCACCCGGACAGCCGGTGACCACTCGGCGCCGAGGCACATCCGTGCGTATCGGTCCAACTCTTGGTTGAGCCACTTCGAAATCACCTCGGCGTCCGTTGCGTCTCGCATTTCTGACAACCCAAACTGATGGAGGACCCCGTGCAATACATTCCCGAAGTACGCCCCGTCCATCTCGTCTTCGCGGTCGGTTAGCCCTTCTGCCCGTTCGACCCGCTTCAGGTAGTACCGGTACGGGCACCGCAAGTAGTCAGCTAGCTCGGTTGCCGAGTATGGCTTCTCTTCACCTTGTTTGAGGGGACGCCGCTTGCCCTTCACCGGATGCGGGAGCACCAACTCCACACGCCCTCCGTCTTCCGCTGCGACACCAAGGCTCGCGCTGGTCCTGTTTTGATCATCCGCTTTCAGTTCATCGTGTTCGACGCACTCTCCATCCTGCTCTGCGTAGAAGCCCCGTACCCGGGCGACCTTCACTTCGTCATTGGCATCCGCCAATAGCAGACGACTCGGCAGCCGTGGTTCTCCAGTGGCCGCCTGTTGGCAGGCGAACGTCACGACGTGCTCGCGGCTGTGCGCCACCACATTCATCAAGAAAACGTCCCGCGCAAACCGCCGCCGCGCATCCGGAAGCCCCAGCGCGGTCCGCAGTGCGTCGGGTAAAAAGGCATCGGCTCCGCCGCCCTCGGGGAGTATTCCCTCGTTTACATCCGTAAGAATTGCGCACGGCGCATCGTCCAGCGCTAACTCCAAAAACCCTGTCAGTTCGACAGCCGCGAACCCACCGGGTTCGGGCAGCCCCGTCCCCCGGAGCCGCGTCAACGTCAGGTCGATCGCCTGGGTGAATGTCACCTCCGGTACCGCGGTGACTGGCGTTGGCGCCGCGTCCAAGTCCACAACCTCGTCCAGCGACGCCGCCACCGCCGACAACGCCTCGATGAGCCGGTGGTTCGCCACCCGATCGAGATCCCGACTCCCGTAAACCCGCCGCAAGACCTCAAGCAACTGGGTCGCGCGCGTCGGCCAGGGAAGCCGCCTCTCCGCGTCGTCTGGAATGAATGCTAATGCCCGGTCCACGAGCGTCTTGACTCCCAACCATCTCTCCCGATCCCTTTCTTCCTCTGCGTTTTCGCCGGGCAAGACATCCGGCAACCGCCCTACCAGATGCGCGTTTCGGTACCGATCCAACTTGGTTAGCGAAGCCGCATCACCTCCGGTCAGACGGGCGTCCGGATGCCGGGCCCATTCCGCCAGCGTCGCCATCGATTGTGCCCGCGCGAAGCGCCCCATGACCTCAAGCAGCAGCGCCGGCCCGCTTCGCGCCGCATCGAATCCTTCGGCGATTCGGGCGGGTACCCCCGCCGCCTCAATTCGTTCCCTCAGCAGCCCCGCCCCGGTGGCATCCCCCATCCCCACGGTAAACGAATCCGCGGATCCGAATCGATTCTCTAAGTGCGCCAGTATGCCGACCACCGCGTCTGCTTGTGCTTCAGGTTCCCTGACCACCCGCAGGTCTTTGACCGGCACGTCCTGGTCATGCCAGTACCCCACGACCAGGCCCCCTACGTCTTCAAAACCGTCCGCGTGCTCTTCTGCCGCGGGAATCAGCGCGGTGTAGTTACCCCTTCGCCGTAGCAGCTCGGCAGTAGCAGCCGGCGGGTCAACCACCCCCACCAAAATCACGGGCTGTGTAGTACCCGGTTCCGTGGTGCCAGCTGACGCCTGCCGTCGCGCCTCAGTGCGATCGACCCAGCCCGACGTTGCCAAGGTCGCCCGATAGTCCACATCCAACCGTGTCAACACCGGCCAGCGCTTCTCCCCAACCATCCCTAGATCGAAACCCGTTTCCAAGGCGCGTTTCTCGACCTCTGCAACAGGAATCCCCGCGCCGGCCAGCTCCTCCGATAGGCGCCCCAGCGTGTCCGCGAGGCCCCACCACCCTGCCACGTCCTCGTCCGCGGGCACTCGCCCCATGACCGCCTCCAGCAGTTTCGAATCCGCCGCACGAAGTGACGCCATCCGGGCCAGCTGGCTCTGCAGCTCGGTAGCCACTTCCACCCCTTCGCGCAGTGCATACAACCGCTCAGGGAATTCACCCACCGTCACCATCTCCGGGGGCGCCCACGCCCGCCCGGACAACTTCTCAGCTAGCAATTCCTCCAGCCGGCGGCCCGCGCGGCGTGCGGGAATGACCACAAGCACCTCCCCCAAGTCGTCACCGTAGCGACCTATCAACCAGTCGGCCGCGGCGCCAAGTAGGGGGCGATCCCAACCCAAAAACACTTTGTTCGAATGCATATAATCTCGATTTAGTTTACGTTATCAAGAGGAGCGGGACTCGTACCAGCCAACGGTCTGGCCCTCCTGACTAATGCGTGGGGCGGAGGCCGATCAGTTATGGTACCTCACTTTCCAGTCTCCCTTACCCGCGGCTTGCCATCCGTGTTGCGTGGGATCGATTGAGCTTGGTAGTCGTCCCTGATAAACCTCACGCCGCAGCACAACGCCCGGCGTCCCGCGGCAGCCAACCCGAGTCCACGGCCCAGCAACCGCCCGTCCAGCCCTCGAAGCCGCGCTCAATCACGTCTCGAACCGCC